>Ga0105240_10013104_pt1 | contig 11410 bp, 9 predicted proteins | sample KBSC54metaG_FD_80426 | JGI IMG/M metagenome (GOLD analysis project Ga0105240, IMG submission 80426) | Corn rhizosphere microbial communities from Kellogg Biological Station, Michigan, USA - KBS C5-4 metaG | ecosystem: Host-associated > Plants > Roots > Rhizosphere > Soil | place: Michigan, USA...
AAGATCCGGGAGTTCGGCGCGCTGTTGTCCGAGCACGGATTTTTCCCCAAGGGCGAGGATGTTTTTCAGCTCACCCACTACGAGCTGCAGTCAGCCATCATCGATCTGATGTCAGCATGGTCCAATGCTTCCGCTCCACGAGGCCCGGCTCACTGGCCGCGGATCGTTGCCGAGAGGCGCGCGGCACTGGGAGTCTGGGCGAAGCTGGACACGCCGCCCGCGCTCGGCGAAGTGCCCGACGTCATTGATGACCCCGCGATTGTGATGTTGTGGGGAATCACCCGAGAAAGTCTCGACACCTGGTTATCCGCCGGCGCCCAAGGCGATAGCCATGAAATCAGGGGCTTTGCCGCATCCAGCGGCGTCGTGGAAGGCCCCGCGCGCATCGTGAAGTCGGTGGAGGAAATCGCGCGCTTGCAGAAGGGCGACATCCTGGTCTGCCAGGTCACCAATCCGACCTGGGCGCCCGTGTTTCAGAAGATCGCCGCCGCTGTTTCCGACATCGGCGGCTCCATGAGCCACGCCGCCATTGTCGCGCGCGAATACGGCCTTCCCGCGGTTGTTGGCACCGGCTCGGCCACCTCGAGGATCAAGGACGGCCAGCGCATACGCGTCGATGGCGCGCGCGGCATTGTCACCATCCTTCAGTGAGCCTCCATGCACTCGACTGACACCATCGGTTGGTTTGCTGACATCAGACTCGACGACAGGCCTCAAGTGGGCGGTAAGGGCGGCAGTCTCGGCGAGTTGCAACGGGCGGGCATCGACGTGCCGCCGGGATTCGTGGTCAAGACCAACGCCTTCGAGCACTTTATTCAGGCGCTCGAGCGCGAGTCACCGGTGCGGTCTCGTATCGAAGCCCTCGACCCTGACAATCTCGAAGCCCTCGCGCTGTGCTGCCAGGAAATTCGCGCGCGTGTCGAGCAGATAGCGTTACCCGCAGAAGTGTCAGATGCGATTTCGTCAGCGCATGAGGCACTATCCGCGGGCGACGCGGAGCCGGGGCCAGTCGCCGTGCGGTCATCAGCCACCACCGAGGATGCGGTCGACGCTAGTTTTGCGGGCTTGCAGGATACCTATCTTTGGGTAACGGACCTCGGCCAGGCACTTCACAGAGTGAAGAGTTGTTGGGCAAGCCTCTATTCCGTCGAGTCAGTCGCCTACCGCCGCAAGCGGGGGCTGCCCGAGGAGGGCGTCGCCATGGCGGTGGTCGTACAGAAAATGGTGAATGCCCGTACGGCCGGCGTGATGTTCACGCGCAGTCCGGTCACGGGCGACCGCTCGGTGATCACGATTGAAGGCGCATGGGGACTGGGTTCCGCGGTCGTCGGTGGCGAGGTGACGCCCGACCGCTGGGTCGTAGGCAAGGTGACGGGGGAAATCTCCACGCGAGAGGTATCCGAAAAGCTCATTCAACACCGGCCGCTCGCCGGTGGAGGAATCGAGGCGGTCGCGGTTCCGGAAGACCTGCGCCGTGTGCCCTGTATGAGCGATGATGAGCTCGACACATTGCGGGGCATTGGCCGCAAGATCGAGCGTCATTACGGACGGCCGCAGGATATCGAATGGGCGGTGGAGAATCACACCGGGAAAATCCTGCTTCTGCAAAGCCGGCCCGAGACGGTTTGGTCCGCGAAGGAGGCCGCACCCGTGGCACAGGCAACCCACGATCCGCTGCAACATGTCATGTCCATTTTCGGAGGTCGTCAGTGAGCCTGACCGCTGCGGACGTAGCCGAGATCATGCGGCTGGTGGAGAGCTCCAGTTTCGACGAGTTGAGCCTGGAGTTGAATGGACTGAAGCTCCACTTGAGGCGCGCTGGCGCTCAGATTGACGCCGTACCAACACCCTCGCAGGCGCCACCGGTACCCCAGCCCGCTCCGACAGCAGCGCTAGCAAAACCCGACCCCGCGGATCCCGCACTCCACGAAGTCACAGCGCCCCTGCTCGGCACTTTCTACCGTGCCCCGAAACCCGGTGCCCCTCCATTTGTGGAACGGGGCGCCACCGTCGAGCCTGACACCGTAATCGCCATCATCGAAGTCATGAAGCTCATGAACAGCGTGCGTGCCGGCGTTCACGGGACAGTGGTGGACATCCTCCCCGGAGACGGCGCGCTCGTGGAGTATGGTGAGACGATTCTGCGCGTCGCGAAGTCGGGTTGAGCATGGCGATTCGCCGGATTTTCATCGCCAACCGCGGCGAAATCGCCGTGCGCATCATCCGCACCTGCCGCGCGCTGGGAATTGAGACCGTGCTGGCTGCCTCCACGGCCGATCGTGACAGTCTGCCGGCCCAACTGGCCGATCGCACAGTCTGCATCGGCCCACCTCGCCCGAGCGAAAGTTATCTGCGTGTCGAGACCGTCGTGGCCGCGGCGCTCGGAACCCACTGCGATGCCATTCATCCCGGGTACGGCTTTCTGTCCGAACGCGCCGCGCTTGCGAAAATGTGCGAGGAAAACAACGTCTTGTTTATTGGCCCGACCGCCGCGCAAATCGAGACGGTAGGCGACAAGCTATGCGCACGCGAGGCCGCGCGAACCGCGCAGGTTCCCGTTGTACCCGGTGGTGCAGTCTCCAGCCCCCGAGAAGCTGTCGAGCTTGCGCAAAGCATCGGCGTTCCGCTCCTGGTCAAAGCGGTTGGCGGCGGCGGCGGCCGGGGCATGAAGCGTGTCGACCGCCTCCGCGACCTCGAAGCCGCGGTGGAGTTGGCGTCAGCCGAAGCAGGCGCCGCGTTCGGCGACCCGCGTGTATACCTGGAGCGGTTTGTCGCAAGCGGCCGCCACGTGGAAGTGCAGGTGCTCGGCGACGGCCAGGGCAGCGTGATCCACCTGGGCGAGCGAGACTGTTCAACTCAACGCCGCTATCAGAAGTTGGTGGAAGAAACGCCAGCACCGGGCCTTTCTGAGCCGCTGCGCCGTGCGTTGCATGAGGCGGCCGTGCGCTTTGCCGAGCGAATCTCGTATCGTGGCGCCGGCACGGTCGAGTTCCTGGTCGATCGCGAGCGCGATGCCTTTTACTTCCTCGAAATGAATGCGCGTATCCAGGTCGAGCATCCGGTCACCGAGCTCGTGACAGACATCGATCTGATTGCAGAGCAGATCGCTATCGCCGGCGGCGCCCAACCAGGTCTCACCCAAGCTGACATCCACGGACACGGCTGTGCCATCGAATGTCGCGTGAATGCGGAGGATCCCGCGAACGGTTTTCGTCCCAGCCCGGGGCGGGTTCGCGAAGTCACCTGGCCGGAGGGTGAGGGCATCCGCGTGGACACCCACATAGCCCCGGGCTCGCAGGTGCCCCCCTTTTACGACTCGCTGCTGGCCAAGATCGTGGCGCACGGCCCTGATCGTCCCACCGCACTCGGGCGACTGAAGAAAGCGATCTCGTCCACCCGTGTCGTGGGTGTTGCCACGAACCTCTCTTTTCATACCGCCGTGCTTGCCGATGACGAATTTCTGCAAGGCGGAATGGATACCGGCTTCATTACGCGCCTGCTCGAGCGTATGCCCGTGATGACCGGGAGGCTGTCCAATGGCTGATATTCAACTCGTCGAGACATCGCTTCGCGACGGTAACCAGTGCCTCTGGGCCGCCCTCGGCGTTGACACCGCCAGAACATTGACCATCGCTCCCATGATGGATCGCGTGGGTTTCAAAGCGATCGATTTCACGACCTCCACGCACATGGGCGTCGCCGTTCGCTACAAGAAAGAGAATCCGTGGGAGCGCATCAGGCTCATGGCGGAGGCGACTCCCAACACCCCTTTGCAATTCATGTCCACCGGATTCCGTTTCATTTCGTGGGAGACCGCCAGTCCGGAGTTCATGGCCCTTGCGTTTCGCGTGTTGGCGCGCAATGGTATACGTCGGTTCTGTCTCGCGGATCCGATGAACGATGCGGATGCCAACATCGCGTGCGCCCGCCTGGTCAAACAGGGCGGTGGCGAGTATGTGATTGCTGCGCTCGTTTTCACGTTGAGTCCCGCGCACGACGATGCACATTACGTCGTGCGGGCACGTCGCCTGGCGCACTGTGCGGATATCGACGCGCTCTACATCAAGGATCCGGGCGGACTACTCTCGACAAACCGCGCGCGCACTCTGATTCCGGCAATCAAGGCCGTCATCGGCGACAAGCCACTGGAGCTTCACGCTCATTGCACGATCGGGCTCGCCGAGCACACGTACATGGACGCACCTGACCATGGAGTGAGCGTGCTCCAGTGCGCATCGGGGGGCGCGGCTGATGGAACCTCCAATCCACCCTCCGAACGCGTCCTCTCGAATTTGCGTGCGTTGGGTCACAGTGTCAGTATCGATGATGAGGCATTGGCCGCGGTGACTCGCTATTTCACGCAGCTTGCGGAAGCCGAAGGTCTGCCGGTCGGACGACCTCAGGCGTTCGACGCAGCGTACCTGAGACATCAGTTGCCCGGCGGCATGGTGGGCACCATGCGGCGCCAGCTTGCCGAGAGCCGACTCTCCCACCTCGAAGCCGCGGTCATTGAGGAGCTCGGTCGCGTTCGCGAGGAGCTGGGCTGGCCAATCGTCATGACACCCTTCGCGCAGATGGTGTTGACTCAGGCTGTCATGAACGTGACCAACAAGGAGCGCTACCAGGTCGTGCCCGATGAAGTGATCCGCTACGCCCTCGGCCGCTTCGGCAAGCCCAATGTTCCGATCGATCCCAAGGTCATGGACCGGATCGATTCACTGTCTCGCACACGTGAGCTTCGTGCTGAAGCTCCCATGGCCCCGCTCGGTGAATTGCGCCATCTCATTGGCGCACGCTTTTCAGACGAGGAGTTCCTGCTACGTGCCGTAATGCCGGGCGGCCTCGTGGACGCGATGCTCGCGGCCGGTCCCGCGCTACGTCGATACGATCCTGCTCAGCGGCCGCTGATGAGCCTCATCCGCCAGCTCACTTCACGACACGACTTGTCGCAGGTGACCGTCGAGAAGCCTGGTTTCCGGCTCGAGTTGCGTGGTAGGCGCACTCCCAAAGGAGCCGCACAGTCATGAGTGCGGTGATCGCAGACGAGCCTGTACCCGAAGAGCTACGGTCCGTTTTGGGTCTGATGTTCGATGTGGACGGCACGCTGCTCCTGAGCAACCGCTCGCTCGGCGAATACGAGGTATTGCCCGGGGCCATTGACGTGTTGACGGCGTTGAATGCCCGCAGCATCCCCTTTGTCCTGTTGACGAACGGCAGTGCCTATCCCCCGGCCGAACAGGCGGCACGTCTCCGGACAATCGGCCTGCCGGTGGCCGATGAGCAGATGTTTACCCCCTCGAGCGTGACCGCGGACCTGATGACCCGCAATGGTATACGGCGTGTGTTGGTTCTGGGCCTGCGTGGCGTCGGGCACTGCCTGTCCGAAGCGGGTGTTGAGACGGTCTTCACCGGTGAGCCGCGGGCCAGCGAAGTTGACGCCGTGTACGTCGGTTGGCATCCGGACTGCGCCATGAAGGACATCGAAGCCGCGTGCAACGCCATCTGGTCAGGCGCAAAGCTGTATGTCGCTTCGGACGTGCCGTTCTTCGCTACCAAGCATGGGCGCTCGATGGGCTACTCGTACGCTATTGTCGGTGCAATCCGTCGCGTGACGCGAGTTCCGATGATTCTGGCCGGCAAACCATCGATGCACGCGCTGCGGTTTGTGGCGAAGAAGCTGGGAATTCCCGCCCGTGCGGTCGGTGTCGTGGGTGACGACCCCGACGTGGAGATCATCATGGCACGGCGTGGGGGTGCTACGGCGTTGGCTGTGACCACCGGGACGACCACAGCAGAACACTGGGCCCGCCAGCCTGAAACGCGACGACCGCATAGGGTCCTGACCCGCATCGACGAGTTACTGACCTGCGGGGTGCTGCCAGATGGTCGCTGAAGGGGACCTTCTCTGGATGCCGAGCGCCGCACGTCGCGAAAATGCGCAGCTCACGGCCTTCATGCGCTGGCTCCATGCTACGAGGAATCTGTCCTTCGAGTCCTACGATGACCTGTGGCGCTGGTCTGTCACGGACATCGAAGCTTTCTGGCAGGCAATCTGGGATTACTTTCACCTGCGCTCGTCCGCGCCCTTTTCTGCAGTCTTGCACTCCCGGGAAATGCCGGGCGCGCAGTGGTTCCCAGGAGCCACGCTGAACTACGGCGAACGGGCCCTGGCGAATGAGCGGGCCGGCGTCGACGCCCTTCAGTATGCGAGTGAGACCCTACCTCTCACGCGAATGTCATGGACGGAGCTTGCAGGTCAGGTGCGGATTCTTGCAACCCAACTTCGCAAGATGGGCATCGGCCGCGGTGATCGCGTCGTCGCGGTCCTTCCCAACTCTCCTCGAGCCGTCATCGCATTGCTGGCGACAGTCAGTATTGGCGCGATCTGGTCCTGCTGCGGTCCTGACTTCGGCCCCACGGGCATTGTCGAGCGCTTCGCGCAGCTCGGCCCGAAGGTCTTGTTTTACGTCGACACTTACCAATACGGCGGCAAGCGCTTTGATCGCCGCCCCCAGATGCACCAGGTTCTGACGCGACTCGATTCACTCGAGCAACGGGTCCACGTCCCGGGTGTCGAGCCGGTCGATCGCACACAACTCGCGCCCGGCACCCGCGTTTGGGACGATCTGCTCGATCATCCTCCCGTGTCGAAGTCGGAATTTCATTTCGAGCAGGTGCCTTTCGACCATCCGCTGTGGATTCTGTTTTCCTCGGGAACTACGGGTCTGCCGAAGGCGATCGTGCACGGCCACGGCGGAATTCTGCTCGAGCACTTGAAGCATCTGCACTTCAACTACGACCTCCACGCTCGCGAGTCATTATTTTTCTTCACGACCACCGGCTGGATGGTCTGGAACTTTCTGGTCAGTGCGCTTAGCGCCGACGTCATGCCGGTTCTATATGACGGAAACCCCGCGTTTCCCCAGGCCGATACGCTGTGGGGAGTGATCGAAAAATCCGGGGCGAGCCTGTTCGGAACGAGTCCGACCTTCATCGCGCACCAACAGTCGGCGGCCGTGGTGCCCAAGGACAGGTTCGACCTGTCGCGACTCCAGTCCGTAACCCTGGCAGGCTCGCCAGTAACGGCTGAATGCATGCAATGGGTGTACGACAACGTCAGCCGCGACCTGTGGGTCGCTTCCGGCAGTGGCGGCACCGACTGTTGTACCGGGTTTGTCGGCGGAGTCGTGACGCTCCCGATGTATGCGGGTGAGATACAGGCGCGAGCGCTCGGTTGCGACGCCCATGCATTCAATCAAGACGGCAAGCCCGTGATCAACCAGGTGGGCGAGCTCGTGATCACTCAGCCCATGCCTTCGATGCCGCTCTGTTTCTGGAATGATCCGAACCGCACACGTTACCGGGAAGCCTACTTCGACGAGTTCCCGGGTGTTTGGCGGCACGGCGACTTTGTACGTTTCAACGAGCGCGGTGGCGCGTTTGTCCTCGGGCGATCGGATGCCACGCTGAACCGGCACGGCGTCCGCATTGGAACCGCCGAGATCTATCGCTCTCTGGCGGGCCTGGAGGAAATCGAGGACGCCCTGATCGTCAATCTGGATCTGCCCGAAGGACGCTTCTTCATGCCCTTGTTCGTGAAACTGCGTGAGGGTCACGTCCTGGACGAGCCGCTGCGGGAGCGCATCCGGCGCCGGTTGCGCAGCGAGTATTCTCCACGGCACGTACCTGACGTCATCAGTCAGACCGATGCGATTCCCACAACGCTGACTGGCAAGAAGCTCGAGGTCCCCGTGAGACGCATTCTCATGGGAATGGATCCTGACAAGGCGGCAAACCGTGCCGCCATGGCGAATCCGCACGCCATCGACTATTTCGTCCGGTATGCCCAAACCCTAGTGTTTGGAGCGGATCGCGGCGCTTCGAAAATGTAGCGGCGCCTGCGCGAACTTCTGTTTGAAGCGCCGGGCAAAATGGCTCGGGTCCGCGAATCCGCACCGTGCCGCGACTTCAGACACCGGCAGATCCGAGAATCGTGTGTCGCCGAGTATCTCCTGCGCGCGCTCCAGGCGTAATCGCACGAGTTGCTCGATGAATGTCGTGTGGGCAGCGGCGAATGCGTAATACAGGCTGCGCTTGGAAATTCCATGTTGATCCGCCACCGACTGCGGCGACAGATCCTCTTCGTGCAAGCGGGTGCGCAGCGTGCTCATGAGCGTGTCGAACAGGGTCCGCTCGGACCTTGCGTCGACATCACCACCGATGGACAGGGCCAGCAACGCAGCGATTTGCTCGGCGACCGCCTCAGGAGACAACGCGAACGAGTCGCACGAATCAACATGAACCGTACTGAGCGCGGCATTGAGCGCGGCGCTCCAGCCACTACCGGTCAACAGGTGGGCAGCAAAGCGCTCCGGATGGGGAAGCCAGTGCTTCAGCCAGGGCTCCGGCATGCGCAATGCCAGCGAGCTCGTGGCTTGCGGGCATTCGAGTTGGTACGGCTCAGTGCCGTCGATGAACACACTTTCGCCCGCGTGCAGGATCGTTTCCCGGCCGAGCTGCCGCAGCCGTACGTGGCCCTCCCTCAGTTGCATGAGGAGGAAGACCGGGTGGTGCGACCGTGCGAGATTGGCTCGCGTACGACGAACCCGTTGCGTTTCCGCGTGTATGGAATTGACCGTTGCTGGCCCAAGCTCGACCTGCTCCAGACGAGCACGAAAATGATCGCGTACCGGGGTGTCGATCTCGAGCGCCAGAAACCGGTCGCAGACCGTATCAACCCAATACGAAAGTGCGCGCCGTTGATCGACTTCCTCGGTGGACCAGCGGCGGGGTGGTTGTGCTTCGAGCATCGGGCGCATTTTTGCGGGCTCTGGCAGCCTCTATGACCGTATGCTGCTACGGCACGAGCCTTTCTGCAAGCTGGGGATCGTCCGGGCGCGACCCTCCTGAACGTGGCCTTTGCTCCACAGTCACCCTATACCGCCAGCTCAACCCTCAAACCGTCCGGCCTGTTGGGCCCAGTGCGCGTTCTGGCACAGGACCCTCGAGGCTGTTTGCATCTTGAATCCGATGTGGTGCACTCAGTGCTTCAGCACCACCTTCCCCTGTGCCCCGCCAGCAACCGCACTTTGCGCAGCCCCGAGTTGCTCGAGCGGCAACGTCTTGGCGATCGGAATGACCAACACGCCCCGGGAAGCAGCCTGCAAAACCGCATCCAACATAACCGCATCTGTCCGGTGCAAGAGCTCGAGGATGGTGACCCGCTTGCTGGCCTTGGCATTCTCGGGCACCGGAACAATGCTGGCGACCTTGCCACCATCGCGAACATTCGCGATGAGATTGCCGGCCACCGGGCCCGCGGCGCTGATCGCAAATTGGAACGAGGGGGCCGTCGGCTGCAGTGTGATGTCGAGCGCTTCGCCGGCGAGCTTGCGGGCCTCCTCCAGACGCTCAGGGCGGACCCCAGCCACCGGATGGGCTCCAATCTCCTGCAGATATTGGATGGCGGCGCGCCCGACCGCACCCAGGCCGCCGGAAATCAACACGCGGTCGCCCGCCTTGACGCCCAGCGCGTCAACGGTTTGCCGCCCCGTCAGACCCGCCTTCACCAGCGCCGCTCCCTGCTCGAAACTCAAGTTGGCCGGGAGTTTGGCCACAGAGCTGGCCGGCACCACCCCATATTCGGCGTGCGCGCCCTTACCGTTGGCTGCAAAGTCGGCAACGACCCGGTCGCCCACCGCCAACCCTGACACGCCCGAGCCGAGTTCCACGATGGTGCCGGCGGCATCGCCACCCAACACCGCCGGAAGTGGCAACGGAATGTACTGGGCCATGGAGCCCTGGCGGAGGATGAGATCGAAAGGATTTACGGCCGAGGCTTCGATCCGAATCAACACCTGGCCCGCCTCGGGCCGGGGCGTGGGCATCTCCACGGTCGCAAACTGATCGATGCCACCGTAGGCTTTGAGAACAACAGCTTTCATATTTGACTCCGTAAACTCGAGGGTTTCGACAGGGCGCCAAAGCGGAAACTCGAAGCGGTCAGGCCGCCCGCGAGGTCGGTCTGGTGATAAGTGGTGGCGCCGGAGGCATCCTCCGCGGCACCCACAGCCACCATCAATGGAATGAGATGGTCTTCGCGCGGATGTGCGATCCGGGCAGAGGGCGCCTTGCTCCAATCGATCAGTCGTCGCGTGCGCTCATCGGGAGGCGAGTGGACCAGCGTCTGTTGCAGCCAGGCATCGAACTCCCGGGAGGGCTCGTATCCCCGGGTGCTCCGGAAGAGCCTCAGATTGTGGAAACTCAGCCCGCTGCCAACAATCAACACACCCTCATCACGCAGCGGAGCCAATGCACGCCCGACCGCCAGGTGCAACTCGGGGTCCAGGCCGGCATCGAGGGATAGCTGAACCACCGGCATGTCTTCGTCCGGATAGAGCGGCTTCATGATGCTGAATGTGCCGTGATCGAAGCCGCGGGTCGGGTCCAGTCGCGCCTCGAGACCTCTCGCGCGCAGCAGTTCCTGTACGCGTTGGGCTACTTGCGGCGAGCCGGGTGCACCGTACTTGATGTGATAGAGGTACTCGGGAAAGCCGTAGTAGTCATACACCATCTCGGGATTGGCGCCCGAGGAGATGGCGAATCCCCGCTCTTCCCAGTGCCCGGAGACCATCAGAATGGCTTTCGGGGCATCGCCCAGCTCGGCTCGCATGTCCAGCAGGGACTGTTCGAGCTGCGCCAGGTTGTCGCGGAACTCCCCGGTCATATAGGGCCAGGGACCGCCGCCATGGCTGATGAAATAGGTCGGCAGACGAGGGCTGTTCACCCGGTGACTCCTCAGCAATTCATTGATGACAGCCTGATCTTTTCCTATCTGTTGATCAATTCACCTACTGGACATGAATGGTTTCCTGTATGTTGATGATCTATGGATACGCTAGCCAGCCTGCGGGTCTTTTGCACCGTGGCGGAGCTCAAGAGCTTCACCGCCGCGGCGAACCGTCTGGGCCTGTCACCGGCCATGGCCAGCAAGCATGTGGGGCACCTGGAAAGCCGGCTCGGAACCCGGCTGCTCAACAGAACCAGTCGCCGTGTCAGCCTCACCGAGGCCGGCGGTCTCTACTTCAACCAGGTCAGGCCCATGCTCGACGGGTTAGACGAGGCCGAGGCCGCCATCAGCAATGTCACGGTCATTCCCCGTGGGACTCTGCGGTTCAGCGCGCCCGTGTGGGCGGCGAGCACCTGGTTTACCCGCGTGTTGGCCGAGTATCACCAGCGCTACCCAGACGTCTCTTTCGACATGGACTTGAGCGGCAGAATCGTCAGTCTCGTGGAGGAAGGCTTCGATCTCGCCTTGCGGGCGACGACGCCCGGCCGGCTGGACCCCGGCCTCATCGCACGCCCCCTGATGGAGGTGGCTTTCAATCTACTCGGGTCGCCAGCCTATTTA
>Ga0105240_10013107_pt1 | contig 11408 bp, 5 predicted proteins | sample KBSC54metaG_FD_80426 | JGI IMG/M metagenome (GOLD analysis project Ga0105240, IMG submission 80426) | Corn rhizosphere microbial communities from Kellogg Biological Station, Michigan, USA - KBS C5-4 metaG | ecosystem: Host-associated > Plants > Roots > Rhizosphere > Soil | place: Michigan, USA...
TGCCAGAACTGCCACGGCCCGGTTCAGGAAATGCCGGCGATGTATGAAAAAACCAGCGTGACCACGATGGGCGTGTGCATCTCCTGCCACGAGAAGAACCACGCCAAGACGGTATGCAGCACCTGCCACTCCGCGCCTTCGCTTCAGCAGCAGGTCGGGCAGTCTATTGGCGCGGCCGCGACCAAGTCCACCCAACGATAGGAGACCTCATGAGCGATATGACGCGGCGCGGTTTTCTTAAAGGAGCGGCGGTCGCGCCTTTGGTCCTCAAGCCTTTCGCAGCTATGGGCCAGCAGGGCGCTGGCAGTGGGCGCTTCGATATGGTTGTGGCCGGCGCCGGCCACAACAGCCTGATTACTGCCGCCTATCTGGCCAAGGCGGGGTACCGCTGTGTGGTGCTGGAAGGCCGGCCGACCATCGGGGGAGGGGTCAAGACCGCGGAACTGACCCTTCGCGGATTCCAGGACGACGTCTGCTCCACCGCCCAGTATTTCATCCAGTCCAACCCCATGTTGCGCAACCATGAAATTCCGCTGCGCGACTACGGGCTGGAATACATTGACCCTGATCCCATCATGCATATGGCATTTCTGGATGGCAGCCACATCACCCAGTGGCGGGACGTGGAGCGCACCATCGCCGAGTTTGGGAAGTTCTCCAAGAAGGATGCCGCCGCTTACCGCCGCATGTATGAGGAATTCAATTCCGTGGCACCTATGTTTCGGGAGTCCACCTTTACTCCCATCGGCTTTGGGCCATCGCTTCCGGAGCGCCTGGCCGCCCATCCCCGAGGGCGACTGTGGCAGCGCCGCCTGGCCATGTCAGCCTGGGAAATCATCAAAGCGAATTTTGAAGACGAGCACTCCCGCGCCTTCATGGTGTTCCTGGCGCACATCACCTCGGAAGCGCCCGACGCGCCGGTCAGCGGTCGCGTGGCCTATACGGCATTCGGCCAGCAACATTCCGGGCGGCCCATGCCCAAGGGCGGCTCAGGAAAATTGGCTGAGGCTCTGGGCCGCTACATCGAAGCCCACGACGGGGTGATCCTGCCCAACAAGTGGGTGGAACGATTCATCATCGAAAACGGCCGCTGCGTGGGCGTGGAATGCGGCGACGGGACTTCTTACCGCGGCGACAAGGCGGTGGTTTCCACCTTGCACATTAAGCACCTGGTAGATATGGCGCCGCGCGAGCTCTGGCCGCAAGACTTCCTCGATGGCGTGGACACCTGGCAGGCAGAGGAGGCCATGTTCGTCAGCCACTACGCCACCAGCGCGCCGCCCGTATTCCCCCTGCAAGGCGGCGGCACGATTTCGCCGGCGGAAACTGGCCTGCTGGTCTCGCCCGAGCGCGCCCTGCGGGTAGCGCTGGATGACGCCTGCGGCAACGTCAACATGGAAGACCCGCCCATGCACTGCATTTGCTGCACCGTCGCCGACCCCAGCCGCGCCCCGGCCGGGATGCACACGCTGAAGCTGGTCACGTGGTATCCCTACGACATCAAGCAAGGCCCGCAACACTGGGACGAGATCAAGAAGCAGGTGGCGGAAGCCAATCTCAAGCAACTGCGGCGCTTCTGCCCCAGCCTGACGCCCGATAAGTTCCTGGGTGAATTTATCGAGAGCCCCATTGATTTCGAGCGCATGAATCCGCATTTCTGGCACGGCAGCGCCCACGCGGGAGCGCAGAACGCGGCGCAAACCGGTCCCATGCGCCCCATGCCGGGCTGGGCACAGCACCGCATGCCCATTCCCGGGCTCTACCAGACGGGCGCCTGCACTTACCCCGGCGGGTCGGTGAGCGGCGCCCCCGGACGCAACGCCGCCGTGGTGATGCTCAAGGATTTCGGCACCAGCATCGAGGCGGTGGTGAGCAAGAAGGCTTAGCGGCGGCAAACGCTTCAGGAGGTTTCGTGCGGGTAATGATTCTGCTTCTCGCGGCCACGGCCTTGCTCGCCGCCACTGCTTTTGCTCAGCAGGGCAAAAATGCCGCCATTGATCCCGACCACATCTTCTTCACCAAGCCGGTGCCCAGCCCGGTCACCGAAATCGTCGAGCCGGTAGAAGGGTCGGAGTTCCCCCTGCACATCATCTACGTCGAAACCGTGGATGGGCTCTACGCTCCCATCGGTTTGCGCAAGCCTTTAGGCAACGGCCCCTTCCCCATCGTTCTGTTCGCGCACATGAATGGCGGAATGGGGGTGCGCTGGATTCGGGAATGGACGCAGAACGGCAGCTGGACTCTGGAGCAGTTTCTAAAAGCCGGGTACGCGGTGGCCTGGATGCGCTACCGCGCCGAGGTAGAGGACACTTACGGCAAACCGCTGGTCGAAGGCAAGCAGGAGGGGCGTCAGATTTTCAGCCGAGGGCCCCTGGAATACGAAGATGCCATCTCCATCATCAACTTCGTGAAGACGATTTCCTACGTGGACCCCAATCGCGTGGGCTACGTGGGCCTGAGCCATGGCGGTGAAATGCTGATGAAGATTGCCAGCGAGTACCACGGCCTGCGCGCCGGCATCGCCAGCGAACCGGCATCGATGGATTACCTGGCCAAGCGGCCCCCCGCGCCGGGTACGCCCCGGCCGCCGGAAACGCTGAAGGTGAACACCGAAGAAATGCAGCGCAGGGCTACCGCCGAAGCGCGGAAGCAGATTGACATGGCGGTGGCCATGAAACGCATCAACGCCATCACCACCCCAATGTTCATCCAGGGCCGCGACCGCGACCACCACCAGGACGTCTTCCGGCTGAATTACGAACTGCTGCGCGAGGCTGGCAAGGATGTGCAGTGGAAGTCCTACGACCACAACGAGCACGGCTTCATCTTCGTAAAGCGCAATGCGGAAGGCGCCTACGCCCCCGATCCCATCCAGATGCAAGCAGTGAAAGATGCTATTGCATATTTCGACCGCTACATGAAAGCGCAGTAATCATTTTTCAATCGTTGTCTGCTGGCTGTAGACCAACTGCCAGCGGCCGTCGCGCTTCACCCAGATGCGCATGGCGCGATACGGCCTGGCGTGCACGGTGGGCTGCTGCGTATCGCGCATTACCGCAGTGTTACCGAACACCCGCACATCCATGGAGTTGGGCACCACCGCGCCGATATCGGTCACCGTGCTGCTCGAGGACTGCTTGCGGATGGTGGCCACGCGGTCCGCCTTGGTGAGCGGGTTGCCGTTTTCCTTGACGTTGAAAACGAACTCATCGCCCACATGCCGGGCCCAGTCGTCCGCGTTCCGCCCGTTCACCGCCGTCTCCAGCCCCTGCCACGACTCCACCACCTGCTGCTGTTCCGGAGTTCCATGGTATGGCACGGTCTTGCAAGGGTTGTCGCACGGTGTCCCCGCCGGAACGGTGGCCTGCTCCTGCTTGGTGCCGCCCTCAATATTGGTCTGCTGGCCCGATAGAATGTGCCACTTGTCCCCGTCCTGCACCCACACCCGGACGAAGCGCACGTGCGCCCCAGGCGTTTTTTCCGCGCCAGTGATGAACATGACGGTGGAGTAGTCATGTAGTTTGGTTTCAGTTCCTGGCGGGGCACTCTGGGCTGAGCCTTGGAGGAACTGCTGCTGGTCTAGGGTGCGGCCGCTGGCGTCCGTCCAGGAGAACCCGTTCGCCATCAGCCCGCTCAAGGCTGCCTTGTTCCACTTGTTCATGGCAGTGACGAAGGCGTGGTCGGCTTGCCGTACCGCCTGCTCATCCGCCGCAGACGAAGCGGGAGCCGCCATTGTCGTGACGGCGGAAAGTACCAGGGTGGCAGCGAGCATCATCAACCTTGCCCATCTTGATGCTCGACTTCCTCTACGGCTCGGCGTACTCCGGGCGTAACTGTGCATGTGATCTTCCTCTCAGCCGCTGTTCCAATCGCCTATTGCGATGAGTATTTGCGGACGTCCTGCAGGTGGGCGCGCATCGCCTCCCGTGCAGCATCGGGGTCGCGGCGTTCCAATGCCTCCAGAATGCACTTGTGGTGCCGCTGGCTGCGCTCCGGAGCGCCTTTTACCTGGAACAGCCGCATGCGTTCTTCCCGCAGCAGGCCAACAATGGAATCGAACAGCGAAAGAACCAGAGGGTTGCCCGCCGCCTCCGCCAAAGCCAGGTGAAAGTCCAAATCGGCTTCGATATATCCGTCTGGATTATCCAGGTTCTGATCCATGGCCTGGAAGGCCTCGCTCAGGCTGCGCAAGTGGTGCGCCTCTACGCGCGTAGCGGCAAGGGCCGCGATGTGGGGCTCCAGGATATTGCGCACCTCGCCAAGGTGGGCGCTACCGTCCAACTGCCCCATTTTGGCCACCAGGTCAAGCGATTGCCGCATGACCTGCGACATGCCGTGGGTGATAAACGTCCCGCGGCCGGAGCACGGCTCAATCAGTCCCTTTTCCCGCAGCGTCTTGGCGGCTTCGCGCACCGCGCTGCGGCTGACGCCGAACTGCTGCGCCAAAACGTGCTCGCCGGGCAATCGATCCCCGGGTTTCATGCTGCCGTCCAGGATCCACTGCTCGATCTGCTGCACAATGCGTTCGTAGCGGCGCGGCGTCTGGGTTCCTTTAGCCACAACTCCCCTCGGCTCCGGCTGCTATCGAACTGAGCCGCAGTGCCTTTCTGGTTTGCCTGACTGGCGCGGGCGGCAATCAGCCCGGGATAAAGCGAGGGCCGAACTTGCGTCCGGCCCTCGTTGTGTTTCGCTCCGACTGTGGCTAGAAGATCATTTTCAAGCCGAGTTGGATGGCGCGCGCGCCGCCCGATCCCAGCACCGGGTTGACTGCAGCCGTATCCGGCGTACCGCAAGCGCAGCCGAACGAACCCGGGAAGGAAGGATCGGAGAAGCCACCCCCAGGACCATAGCCGCTGGTTCCACCCCAGGGATTGGCGAAATTGGGATGGTTAAGCACGTTGAAGAACTCCGCCCGGAACTGCGCCGTCAAACGTTCCGTGAAGCGGAAATTCTTGGCGATGGATAAGTCGAGGTTACGGAACCCGGTGTCGCGGAATACGTTGCGGCCCAGGTTGCCGAAAGTGCCCAGGGCCGGCGGAGTCATAACCGAATTGCCGACCATGTAGCAGCCCAGGTTGTTAAGCGAGGCCACCGCCCCCGGCCCCATTGCGCTGGCGGCTTGCATGCAAGCTCCGGGAATGGTCGGGGAGCACCCGGTGGTTCCTCCGAACCCGAAGCAAGGAATGGGATTCGGTCCGCCGGACTTGAAATCGGCGGGGTTGCCGGAGAAATTCCAACGGTCCGCGAACTCGCCGGTGCCGCTGAGATCGTTGGAAGAATCGAAGGTTTGCCACGGCATGCTGCTTTGCAGGGTCACGATGGAGTTCACCTGCCATCCTTCCAGCAACTGCAGCGGCGACTTCTTGCTGGGCAGTGCGTAGGTGAGAGACAGGGTGAAGCGATGGGCCAGGTCGAAATCGCTGCTTCCGTAGTCTGCCTTCGGCGCCATGCTGTTTTGCGGCAAATACTGGTTCCAGTTATAGGACATATTGTCCAAGGCGTGGGAGTAGGTGTATCCCGCAATCAGGGTTAGACCGTGAAGGTTGCGCGCGTTCAACGTAGTTTGCAGGCCGTTGTAGTTGGAGCGGTAAGGGTTACTCAGGAAGTTGATGAACTCCAGGTAGGGGAACTGAGCCGCGAAAGGACGGTCAGCATTGGCTTCGCAGTGGCCGCAAGCGAGTTCCGCGGGCGATTGCGGATTGAGCTGGTTGATGTCGTAAATGCCGCTCAGCTTCGAGCCGTGGTTGCCCACATAGGTCACGTCCCAGGAGACATTTCCCGAAAAGGCGTGCTCGATGCCCAGCGTCCAGTTGGTCACGTACGGGCTGCGGTAGTTGCGATCCATGGCCATGATGTCGCATGGACCAGGGTCGTTGCCCAAACCGTCGCCGCACTGCAGAAAGCTGGTGACGTTGCTGGGGAATATCGTGGCCCCGCCTACCGAGGAACCGTTCCAGTTGAGGGAGGATCCCGGAATGGTCACGGCGCTGGCCAGAATGTTTCCTGGGCCAGGCTTGGTGACGCCATTGACGACCTGGGGAGCGCCCGTGGGAATCACGCCCAAACCCAGCGTAATAGCGTTTTGCGTGTTCTGCTGGGAGAGGAAAGAGTTCATAGTCAGCACATCGTAGATGAGGCTGCCGCCGGCGCGGACCACCGTGGTACCGTTGCCCGTAACGTCCCAGGCGAAGCCCAGGCGTGGCGAGAAGTTTCTGTGGTCCGGCTTGTAGATGGAACCGATGTTTTTGCCCACCTGCTCCAGTCCGACGCCCGGCTCCCAGTTGCCCAACAGGTTATGCGCCTCGGTGGGAGGAGCGTCGTACTCGTAGCGTAGTCCCAGATTGAGCGTCACCCTCCGGGTCACGCGCCAGTCATCCTGGAGGAAACCGGAGTATTCCCACTGCGACAAGTCGCGGGTGGGAACGCCGGCCAGCAGGATGGCCCGGCTGGGAGTGCCGGCCAGGAAATCTTGCAGTGAACCGAAGCGGAATTCGCCGCGGCCCTTGCGCCACGTGCCCTGGTGCACGCGCAAATCGCGCAACTCAGCGCCGAACTTCAGCGCGTGTTTGCCGCGCAGATAGGAGACGTTGTCCAGGAAAGACAGGGTGTTGTCCGGTCCTACATACTTCGGGAAGCTGGGGAAGCCGCCGAGTTCAGTAAATCCGGTAACCCGGATTCCCGGCAACCCGCCGAGCACCGGGTTGGTGATGCCGGTGTTCAAGCCGTAACTGCTGGCCGGCTTGTTCTGGTCGCTGGGGGCAATGCTCAGGGTGTAGCGGGTGAATCCAAAGCGGACATCATTCACCAGGCGGGAGTTGGCCACCCAAGTTTCGTGCGCGGCCAGAGTCTGGGCCCGGGAATGTATCTGGGTCAGGAAGAACGGCTGCGTTTCCGGCGCGTCCTCGGCCACCAGTTTGTCATTGCCGAAGAAATACGAGCCGCTCAGGGTGTGCCGCTCGTTCATGTGGTAGTCGATTTTTCCCAGCGCATTGTTGGATTTGTTGACGTTGTTAAAACCGCGCGTAATCGAGCTTGACTGGGTAGCGTTAGGCCCGTAAAGCGGCAGGATGGCCAGACTGACCGGGCTTACGGGAATGCCCTGTGCGGCGAGGGCGGCTTCGGCATCAGGAATGCTGATGGTCGGGTCGCCAACCGAGGCGGTTGTGGGCAGGCTGTAAGCGAACGAATTACCCACCGTGTAGCGCTGCCCTTCATAGGCTCCGAAGTAGAACAGCCTGTCTTTAACGATGTGCCCGCCCAGCGTGCCCCCGTACTGCTCCAGGCTGACCGGGGTCTTGGGATCGGGAGCGCGGTTAAAGAAGTTGCGCGCGTCGAAGCTATCGGAGCGGCCAAAGCCGTAGGCGGTGCCATGCAGTTGATTGGTGCCGGACTTGAGGCCAACGCTGGTGATAGCGCCGGGTTTCCAGCCGAATTCAGCGGAGGGGTTCTCCTCCACATTGAACTCCTGAATAGCATCAATGGGCAGCAGGGTGGCGGCATCACCCGCGACGGCGGCGGCGTTGGTGACGCTCAGGCCCATAAAGGCCTCGTCATCACTTACCCCATCAATAAGGTATCCCGTGTCCTCGGGACGAATGCCATTGGCCACCTGGGTCCAGGGGCCGCCGCCCGCGTAAACCACCACGCCGGGGCGTAACGACAAGAGATTCTGATAGTTGCGGCCATTCAGCGGCAATTCGTTGATGGTTTTGTTATCCACCGTGCCGCCCAGAGTGGCATTGATCGTGTTAACTAGCGGCACTTCGGAGCTGACCGTCACGGTCTCGCTCGCTTGTCCGGGCTGCAGGCCGAAATCCACCCGCACGTCCTGGCCGACCTCAATCAGGATATTCGGCCGCTCCTCAGTTTTGAAGCCCGGGGATTCTACCCGAAGCTTGTAGGTGCCCGGAAGCAGGCCGGGAGCCTGGAAGGCGCCTGCATTATCCGTGGTCAAGTTACGCGAAATCCCTCGTTGCACGTCGGTGATGGTCACCTTAGCGCCGACAAGCACAGCGCCTGTGGAATCATGCACATTGCCCAGAATGCGGCCTCGGTCGGTCTGGCCGAAAAGGGGCAGAGATACCAGCAATACAGCCATCGCTATTGCAGCGGCACAAAGAGCTCTCATCCCATGTCGGGGTCCAGCAAGAAGCATTTCTGCGGTCGAATCACCCATTGGCGACCTCCCTTTCAACAACTGGTCTGGCTGCTATACCATCCTACGGAATGCAGAGTCAAGAAATGTTTTGCTCTTGCGCGCAAATGGCGCTTCTTTTCCCGCAGATGACAATTGGTCTTTTGGTCTGACCTTTGGACAAAACCTGGGTTCGCCTCATTTCCCACGCTCCTCCGTTGGTTTGGGACAACGATCCTCCAACCCAACGTCCTATTCTGGGACGCAGATCCACGTCCTTTCCCAACATGGAACCGCTTCTCCCGTAAAACCAGCCTGGTGTGAGCCCGGTCACCGAACCTCCTGAGCCACTGCCCTGTAATGGTGCGTTGGGCACAACCGAAGCGAGATATGGCACTACGCACCTACTCAAAACGCTCGTCCGAGGACCAGCTTAGCCAATGAAGCTGCTCCACGAGCACAACCGGCGCGTTCGCACGCGCGGATCGGGGATCAGCGGAGGCACTTATGCATGCCGTTAATAGAGGTCTTATCCTACTTTTCCTTCTTTGTTTTTCGTCCGGTGCATTCGGACAGGCGACCGGCCTGATCACCGGCACCGTACACGACAGCACCGGCGCGGTTATCCAGGGCGCCGAGGTGGTGGTGACTGACACCGCGACCCGCACTCAATTTACGACTGTCACTAATGGCGAAGGCAACTACCTGGTGGCCAGCCTGGGCAGCGGGACCTACGACCTGATGGTCAGCGCCCCGGGTTTTAAGAAATTTCAGGCCCGGCGAGTCATGTTGCAAGTGGCAGAAAAGTCGAGAGTTGACGTGACCCTGCAAATAGGCGCGGTCACCAGCGAGGTCACCGTCGAGGGCTCGACCGTGGCCCAGGTGGAGACGCAGTCATCGGACCTGGCCGGCGTGGTTGGAGGAAAAGAAATCACCCAATTGCAGCTGAACGGGCGCAATTTTGTGCAGCTCGCCACCCTCATTCCGGGTGTCAACAACCAGTCAGGACAGGATGAGGGCACAGTCGGCGTCAACGGCAACATTGCGTTCAGCATCAACGGCGGACGCACCGAGTACAACAACTGGGAGTTAGACGGCGGCGACAACATGGACAATGGCAGCAACGTCACGCTGAACGTTTACCCCAGCATTGACGCGATCGCCGAATTCCGCGTGCTGACATCGAATTACGGCGCCCAGTACGGCCGCAGCGGCTCCGGCACCGTGCAGGTGGAAACCAAGTCCGGCAGCAATGCCTTCCACGGCAACCTGTACGAATTTGTGCGCAATGATGCCTTCAACGCGCGCAACTACTTCGAGCAGACCGTCCCTGCCTACAAGAAGAACGATTTCGGCTACACGCTGGGCGGGCCGGTCTACATTCCCGGTATTTACAACAAAGACAAGCAGAAGACTTTCTTCTTCTGGTCGCAGGAGTGGCGCCGGGATCGCGTTCCCAGCCAGGTGTTCAATCAGTTGGTCCCGTCCAACGCGCAACGCGCCGGCAATTTCAGCGAGCTATGCCCGTCGAGCAACACGCCCTTCGCGCGTGACCAGTTCCCGGATTGCCCGGGCATGGCCAACGCAGACGGAACCTACAGCCCGTACATGAGCAGCGGCATCCTCAACCAGGTGCCGGTGAATCCCGTGGGCAACGCCCTGTTGCCGCTGATTCCGTTGCCCACCACCGCGGACAACTATTTCACCGGATCGGTGACCCTGCCCACGAATTGGCGTGAAGAACTGATTCGGATTGACCACAACTTCAGCCCCAAGCTGCGCGGCATGTTCCGCTACATCCACGACTCTTGGAATACGGTGACGGACACCCCTATCTGGACGGGCAGCAGCTTCCCCACCGTACAGACCAATTTCAAGGGGCCGGGAGTCAGCCTGGTGGCGCGCCTGATGGCGAATCCTACACCAACCCTGGTAAACGAATTCACCTTCAGCTACACCACTGATCACATCTTCTTTAAATCCATCGGGACCCCGAATCCTCTTGCCTGGCAGCGTCCGGCCAACCTGCCAATGGGCTACCTGTTCAACAACGGCTTTGGCGGCAAACTGCCAGCCATCACCCTGACCGGCGGCGAAGTGTACGGCGGCGGCTTCAGCCAGGAACCAGATGGGGAGTGGCCGGAAGGCCTCTACAACTCCAACCCGACCTACACCTTCCGCGATAACGTCAGCAAGATGCTGGGCCGGCATAATCTGCAGTTCGGCGCCTACTTCGTGGCGGCGCAGAAGAACGAACTGAGCAGCGCTCTCATCAACGGCTCCTTGGGATTCGACATCTCCTCTTCGGTTTCCACAGGAAATGCCTTCGCAGACCTGCTGATGGGCCAGGTTGCCAGCTATTCGCAGGGCAGTAATCAACTGAAGTACTACTATCGCTACAAGATCCTTGAACCTTATGTGCAAGATGACTGGCGCATTACCGACAGGCTGACCCTGAACCTCGGCCTGCGAATGAGCCTGTTCGGCTTGTACCGCGAAAAATACAACCACGGCTACAACTGGGACCCAGCCGCCTTTAGTTTGCCCAACACGCCCCTGATTGACGTGGACGGCTCAGCCACCGGGTTCGCCGGCGCATTGATTCCCGGCACGGGCGATCCTTTCAATGGCCTGGTGCAATGCGGGGTGAACGGAATACCCGTGGGATGCATGAAGGGCCACCTATTCAATCCAGCTCCTCGCATTGGTTTTGCCTGGGATCCGTTCGGCAAGGGCAAGACTGCCATTCGCGGCGGCTACGGCATTTTTTGGGAGCACACCAACGGCAACGAGGGCAACATCGAGGGCATGATGTGCTGCGGCCAATCTTCTCCCCGGGTCAGAACAGCCAACCAGTACAACATCTCCGGCTATGAGAAGCTCGGCGGGGGCGGAACGGTGGAGTTCCCCATGAGCTTCATGTCGGTGCCCAAGAGCGTCCAGTGGCCTTACATCCAACAGTGGCACCTGGACGTGCAACACGAGGTGGCGAAGAGCACTCTGGCGACCGTGTCGTATGTAGGCAGCAAAGGCACGCACCTGAACCGCCAGATTGACATGAACCAGTTGCCACCGCTGGTCCCCGCTCTGAATCCTTACCGTCCCGGCCAGCCTATCAGTGAAGGCGATTGTGCCTCGCTGCAGAACATCGGGTTCCCCAACGTGAGCGGCATGGTTAACGGGCGCTTCATCACTGGACAAGCGGCCGTCAACCTGCAAACCGCGTGCGGCAATGATGCCACTCCCTACCGGCCTTATATCGGGATTAACACAA
>Ga0105240_10013110_pt1 | contig 11406 bp, 10 predicted proteins | sample KBSC54metaG_FD_80426 | JGI IMG/M metagenome (GOLD analysis project Ga0105240, IMG submission 80426) | Corn rhizosphere microbial communities from Kellogg Biological Station, Michigan, USA - KBS C5-4 metaG | ecosystem: Host-associated > Plants > Roots > Rhizosphere > Soil | place: Michigan, USA...
GTCAGCATCGAAGGCGTAGACGCTGGAGTTCTCGGTCGCCGCGTACACGACGTTGTGGGCCGCGCCACCGATGGTCAGCTGTGACAGATATAGCGGTTGCCCGTCTACCTTGCCATCCACAGGCATCTGCCGCAGCAAACCGAAGTTGGTCGAGTTGACGTTCGCCGGCGTCAGCGCCGTTTCCAGCGGATACTGTCCCGTGCGCGCCAAGTCGTTCTTGTACATGACGACATCACCCGCCTGTGGAGTGCTGCCGTTCGGGGTGACAGTCAGCTTGGCAGCGCTGCTGGTAACGCTGCCGGCGGAGTTGGTGACAACGACCGTGAACATCGCGCCGTCATCAGCCGCGGCGAGCGCGGGAGTCGTATAACTTGTGTCAGTAGCTCCGGATATGGCCGTACCGTTCTTCTGCCACTGATATGTCAGCGGCGCAGTTCCGTCTGCGGCCACGGTGAAGGTTGCGGTTCCCCCGACGGAGCTGGATGCGTTGACTGGTTGCGTGGAGATGGTCGGAGCTGTGGCTGCCGGCGGCGGCGGTGTTGGGTTCGAGGTGGGTGGATTGGTGGTACCCGATGGCGGCCCGTTGTCGCTGCTGCCGCCACAGGCTACCAACATCATTGCCGCAAGCAAGCCGACCAGTCGGCCCGACCATCTGATGTTCATTGTAGTTGGTTCCAATCCTGCCCTTCGACCGGGGAGGATCGCAGATGCTCTCGGGCACCGAGCAGCGATTTAACGTAACGGCGATGCTATTTTACCGATCTAACTAACGGAGTCTTGACCGCAACATAGGTGAAGGGTCCGTCCGTAACAAACGCTTTATGCGGTATTCCCGCTGGAATCAACAGCAGGTCGCCTACCGAGACGGTGTATCGGTGGCCGCCGTTGATTTCGCCACCGCGCCATTCAGTCGGCGCGATCTGATGATTCCCCGTGATGGAACCGCCGACCAGGAATTCACCGTGGCCCTGCTGAATGATGATCGTGTCGTTCATGTCCGTGTGCACTTCGGCATCACCGGTCGCCTTCCGCTCGACCATCAGCACCTTGTAACCCTCGCTGCTCGGTATCTGATAGGAATCGCCGTTGACGAGCTTTGCAGCGAGATCCTTCGCCGACATATAGGTCTCCGACGCTGTCACACTGGAGGCCAAAACGGTCGCCAGAATTCCCAGAAACGCTTTATTCACAATGTAATACCTCCTGGAGTCGCTGCGGCCTGCTACCTTATACGCCCCTGCAGCTCAGCTCGAGAACATGTCCAGCGATTCGCATCACTACTACGAACCCTCTCAGGGTCATCGGCTGCCTCACGATCCGCTGAATGCGATTGTCGCGCCACGACCCATCGGCTGGATTTCCACTCGCGGGGCGAGCGGGAGCGTCAATCTCGCCCCTTACAGCTTCTTCAATGTATTCAACTACAACCCGCCCATTGTCGGATTTTCCAGCACGGGTTGGAAAGATACGGTGCGTAATGCGCGCGAGACCGGCGAATTTGTCTGGAACCTGGCGACACGCAAGACGGCCGAGTCGATGAATGCCAGCAGCGCGGTGGTGCCCTACGAATCGGACGAGTTTGTATTATCCGGTTTGACGGCCGCCCCGTCCCGCCTCGTCGGCGCACCCCGCGTGGCCGAAAGCCCCGTCAACTTCGAATGCAAAGTCATTGATATTCAGCAACTGAAGGACCACCGAGGCACAGCCCTTCAAGCATGGCTCGTGCTCGGTGAGGTTGTGGCCGTCCACATCCTCAATTCGTTGCTGAAGGACGGAATTTTTGACACCTTCGGCGCAGGCATCATCGTCCGCGCCGGCGGCGCCTCCGCCTACGCGGAAATCAGGCCTGACACCCGCTTCGACATGACCCGGCCGCGTTAACCAACCTCACGCAGAAAGCGACAGGCCACAACACGTCGATTGCATTCTCGGCAAGGCACTCAGCCTCGTTGGAACTGCCTCCTGACGCACTGCGCAATCGGCTGTCGAGCGTCGATCAGGTCACGGCTCCGACCTGTTGCACCTGCGCGCGTCGAATTTATGCGGATATCAACTTGCCGCCGTAATGCCTGACGCGGATTCTCATGCAACATCAGTCCAGGGGCACGGGGGCATTCCACGATGTTGAAGACAATCACGCGCGCGGCATCCATTGCCGCAGCGCTCAGCCTCTTTGCGGGCTGCGGCGGGTCGAATAACACGTCCAGCGCCGGCAGCGGATCTGCCAGTGGCGGGAATACTGGCGGCACCAATGGCGGATTCACAGGTGGGACGCAGTCGGAACCCATTCGAGGTATCGCAACACCGTCGTCCGTTGCGGTCGTGACAGCAACGAACGCCAATTGAAACACGCGCTCCGACGCATGATTGAGAGGTCCTATGAAAGTACATCTGCGCTGGACAATTGCATTCCAGATGGTGGTCTGCGCAATCGGCGCTTCTGCCGCACACGCCGCTCCGCCAGTCACTTCCGCTTACTTCACCGACCCGCAGAGCAGCTACGTGCAGGATGCCACCTCCGACAGCATCGGCCAGGTGAACATGATCAGTTGCATCATGCATTCGATGCGCCCGGATGCCCTGGTCAAATACTGAGCCGCCGGGGAGCAGAGGCGCCGGCCCCAGCGAGTTGTTTTTGCAGCGCGGCAGCCACGGCGCGGAATCTACTGCACAGTCAGTTCAGGCGGGGACTGGGAAAGTTCGATGGCAGCCATCTCTTCGCGCAGGTCACACCTCATCATGAAATATGGCCCTCTCATCGCTCTTCTCAGCCTGTACGGCTTCCTCGGCCTGTCACGGTGGAGCGCAGCCGCTCCCCTCAATGAGCCGATCAAACCGCTCCCTGCCCTCGCCAACCAGGATCCGGCGCGTGTCGTGCTGGGTCGGCAACTGTTTCATGATCCCCGGCTGTCCGCTAACGGTCGGGTTTCCTGCGCCAGTTGCCATCGCGCGGACCACGGCGGAGCCGATGCTGGGGTGCGATCGGTTGGCTTTGCAGGTCAGGCCACCGGCGTCAACGCCCCCACCGTGTTGAATGCAGCTCTGAATTTCCGGCAGTTCTGGAATGGGCGCGCGGATACGCTGGAGCAACAGGTCAACATGGTGATTCAAAACCCGGTCGAGATGGGCTCAGTGTGGGCCGACGTGGTCCGGAAAGTCTCTCAGGATGAAAACTATGGCCGGGCATTCAAGGCCGCCTACCCTGAAGGTGTCACACCCGGCACGATTCAGAACGCGATCGCCAGCTACGAGCGCACCCTGCTCACGCCCAATTCTCGCTTCGATCGGTATCTGCGCGGCGACAGCAACGCCATCTCGACCACGGAAAAGGCGGGTTATCTCAAATTCAAGCAATACGGGTGCATTGCCTGCCACCAGGGAGTGAACGTGGGCGGAAACATGTTCCAGAAGTTTGGCGTAATGGGCGACTATTTTGCGTCGCGCGGCGAATCGACCGAGGCTGATCTCGGGCGTTATCTCGTGACGCGGGAGCCGGCGGACGAGCACGTCTTCAAAGTGCCGAGTCTGCGGAATGTGGCTTTGACTGCACCTTACTTCCACGATGGTTCGGCGAAGACGCTGGATGCCGCGGTTGATGTCATGTTCCGCTATCAGCTCGGACGTGTCGCCGCACCAGAGGACAAGGCAGCGATCATCCAGTTTCTGAACACACTGACGGGCGATTTGGAGGGCAAGCTGTAATGAATCTGCACCCCCGCCTGAAGTGGGTCCCGATTACGTTCCTGGCGCTCGTGCTCGCCTCCATATTGGGGTTTCTGTACATCAAGACCCGTGGTTACGATTCCTCGCGCTACTACGAAACCGTTGCCCTGTTGCGCCAGTTGAAGCAGCTCGATGCTCACTGGGAGCTGGATGTGTTCCGCTCGCGGATGGGCATCGACACCAGCTACGATTCGTTGGTGGATCCGCTCGACAGTCTCACTCAGCTTTGGCAGCAGCTGCAAAGGATCGTGGCGGATCAACCTGCCAACGATCGCGGCCCGTTGTTGCGCATCAGTGACGCCTATCACCGCGCGGTCGAGGAAAAGACGCGGCTCATCGAGCACTTCAAATCTCATAACGCCGTTCTGCACAATTCGCTCGCCTTTCTGCCTACCGCAGCCGACGATGTTGAGAAATCAATCATCCGCAATCCGACCGGCGGCAACCTGCCGGCGGCCTCGCTCAAAGTTGGGGTCCGTCGCACGTTGCTCAACAGCCTGATCTACTCGCAGGTGCCCACGGAAGATCAGGCAAGCGACATCCAACGCGATCTCACCGAGTTGAGCCGCGAAGCGGGAGAAATGCCGCAGCCTGTCAGGGATTCAATGGACATCTTCTGCGCCCACGTGCAGACGGTGCTCCGTGAGCAACCTGCCGTGAACGCGCTGCTCAACAGTATCGCGGCAGTCCCCACAGCCTCGCACCTCGACGAGTTCGACAGTCGTATCGCCGAAGGTCAGCGCGACACGGATTCTCTCATGCAGAAATACCGCAGAGACCTGCTCATCTTTGCTGCAGGTCTGGCTGGCCTCCTGCTCTATGCCGCCATCAAGCTCATTCGCAGTCACGCCATCATCCAGCGGGTGAACCACGAGCTCGTAGCCGCGAACGAATCACTCGAGCAGCGCGTTCAGGAACGCACCCGCCAATTGCGTGAAACCCAGAGCGAGCTGGTAGCGACCGCGCGGCAAGCGGGCATGGCCGAGATTGCAACCAACGTACTCCACAACGTGGGGAACGTGCTCAACAGCGTGAATGTATCCGCGAATCTCATCAGCACGCGGATGCGCGAGAGTAAAATCCCGAGGCTCGCGGATGCGGCGCGGTTGATAACAGACCACTCTCATGATCTCGCTCAGTTTTTGACTCGGGATGAACGAGGCAAGAACTTCCCCGGCTATTTCGACATGATCGCGACGGCGTTGAACGCTGAGCGAACGGCTCTTGTCGAGGAGATCCAGCACCTGACAAAGGGTGTCGACCACATACGCGACATCGTTGCCATGCAACAGTCGCTCGCCGGCGCGGCCTGCCTGGTCGAACCCGTGCAGGTGGGAGATTTGCTCGAGGATGCACTCCGAATGAATGCCGCTTCGGTGGCGCGACGGCAGGTAACCGTATCCAGGGACTGCTCTGACGTGCCGACGGTGTTGCTCGACAAACACCTGATACTGCAGATACTCGTCAATCTCATCGCCAATGCACTGCAGGCAATGGATAGCGTCGTCGACCGGGCCCATGAGTTGACCCTCAAGGCCCAGGCGCGTAGCGGCGAGGAAGGTCCTCGCCTGTGTATTGAGGTCGAGGATACTGGGGAGGGCATCTCATCGGATAACCTGCCGCGACTCTTCACGCACGGTTTCACAACACGTATGAGCGGCCACGGTTTTGGCCTGCACAGCTGTGCGCTCGCTGCCCGTGCCATGGGTGGCCGCATTGCGGCGCAAAGCCTCGGGATCGGTCAGGGAGCCACTTTTACTTTGGACCTGCCGCTAAACGCAGCACCCGCCCCGGCGCTGGCCAATCTCTGAGGTAGAGGCAGGAGCGCCACGGTGATTTCGAGTTAGCTGAATTGAGGGTTGGTCAGCAGCACTTTGCCGACTGTGCGTCCCGATGCCAACAACCGGTGCGCCTCTGCGGCGTCCTTCATGCTGAACACAGAATCAATCACGGGCCGGATTCGGCGCTCTGCAATGAGCGGCCATACGTTGTCGCGCACTGCGCGAACAATCGCTGCCTTCTGAGAGTGCGGGCGCGCGCGCAGGGTCGTTGCTGCAACAGTCAGCCGCTTCATCATCAACAGCCCGAGATTCAGCGGTAAATCGACCGCCGATCCCATCCTGCCGATGATGACGAGGCGCCCGTCGTGAGCCAGGCATCTCAAGTGGCTCTCCAGATAATCCGCACCGACAATGTCGAGAATGCGATCCACGCCCCGCCCGCCCGTTTCCTCGAGAATCACGCGGGTGAAATCCTCGCGCCGATAGTTGATTGCCCGCTGCGCACCAAGATTCAAACATCGGCTGCACTTCTCGTCGCTACCAGCCGTGGTAAACACCTGCGCACCCAGCGCGTGGGCCCACTGGATCGCAAACGATCCGATCCCACTGCCGCCGCCCTGGATGAGCACGCTCATCCCCGCAGCCAGCGGTTCCTTCATTCCGAGATTCGAATAGACCGTGCAGGCGGCTTCAGTCATCGCCGCCGCCTCGAGCAGGCTCAGATCCCCGGGAACGGGCAACACCTGATCCGCCGGTGCCACGACCAGTTCCGCATAAGCACCTCCGGCGACCAAGGTGCAGACGCGGTCACCCACTGACCATGACGTCACGTCCGGTCCGAGTGCCACAATGGTTCCGGAACACTCCAAGCCGAGAATGGGACTCGCACCGGCAGGCGGCGGGTAATGCCCTTCGCGCTGCAGAAGATCGGCGAAGTTCACGCCCGTGGCGTGAACAGCGATCACAACCTCGCCGGGACCCGGTGACGGGTCCGCGCATTCACTCCAGTGCAGAACCTCAGGACCGCCGGGGCCGGAAAACCAAACTGCATGCATGGGACGACTCGCTAGTGGCTGCGGCCGGCCATACTAGCAAAGACGCCGTCCCGGTAGATCAGCGCATGCATCAGCGCAGCCGCCAGATGCATGAGAATGGTTATAAAAAACAACAAACCCACAATCCCGTGGGCGTGACGTAGCGTGGCGTACAACTCGACGCTGTGCGGCATGATGTCAGGCAGATGCAGCGGCAAAGGATACCGCGCAGCGGACAACATGGCCCAGCCGAGCAGCGGTTGAGCGAACATGAAGAAATACAACACGTAGTGGGAAATGTGCGCGATTTCCCGCAGGCCCCGGGGCATTTGCGGGGGAAGAAGTGGGGCTGGATGCAACAGCCGATTGATCAGGCGGATGGCGGCCAGGGCCAGTATCAGGATGCCGACTACTTCATGCAGCGACAACAATCGATGATACGGTGACACAGAGGCCACCATACCCACGCCGATGAACAGCATCGCGACAATCAACACCGCCATCGTCCAATGCAGCACCCTGGAAAGCAGCGAGAATGGGGTCACTGGAGTTGTATTCATGGTGCCACCTGCACGGCACTCGGGGTCTTCGTTTCACCCGCACGCCGGGTGAAGGAGACCGAATACGTCGCAGAGCGTGCGCTGATCAGCGGATCGTCAGAAGGCGCGATACCCGGCGGCAACACCGCGGGATCATAGTTGATGTCACGGCAGTTGCCCGGCGCTTCAGACTCAACCCGATTGAGCGTCAGCGTACCCACATCGATTTGCTGCCGTGTAGCCGGCCATGCCACGGCCGGGTTCTCCGTGACATCGCCGGGGGCCGCGACAGTGACCACCAGTTTGTACTGCACGGGGCTCTTCTTCTCCCGCGCGATGAGGGCCTCGAAAAGATAATTCGGCTCATTGGCCGGCGCCCCGGTCACCGGCGCCGGCGGATCGACCGGGACCAAAGACCAACGCACTGCCGTTACGGTGCCGTCAGCAGCTACAAACCGATACGCGTTGATACTGTTGTAGGTATCGTCGGCAAATCCCGAGGTGATGGTGCGCCCTCCGATGGGTTTAATCGCCTGGGCAACGTCAGGGTGCTGTTCGAGGAACGCCGGCAGCGCCTTTGGGTTGGTTTTAGCGTCGGCCTGGGCCTGGTTGAACCCGTAGAACTCCTCTACATTGCGCACCGGGAAGTTGGGAATATCCAGCATTCCCGAGCGCCACTCGGGCCCTCCATCCGGCCGGATACTGACGGCCAGGCTCCGAACGATTTTCGGGTCATCCGGGACGAACGGCATTCCACCCGCAAACGCGAACCGACCTACGACGTGGGACATCTGACCGGGTCGGAACACCTGGGCTTTCGATAGACTCGCGCCGGCGCCGTTGCTGGCGAAGTCACCGACAGCACACAGGCCTTTGGAGTGGTTGCGGCGGAATCCGGGATGTTCGCCGTTGTTGCGCTCAAACTGGTCGGCCAGGGCGGCGGGTGTCAGGCGGTGTGGAGAGAACCAACCGGCAACATAGGCAAAGAGCAGCGCGACGGCTGCGACGATGGCGCCGATCGAGGCCAGTCGCGCGAGCCCGCCTGCCGCCAACACGGCCCGCAGGTCATACCTGGACGAAGAAGTGGACAAGGTTTGCTCCTCGCATCGTGAGCCTACCCAGACCGGCCGAAGTCGATCTATATTTCGCGCGGCGGTTCTGGTGCATAGGCGCTCGCGAGTATGCTGCAGATCGTGGGCGCGATCATTGCAGCATACGCCCGCCATTTGAACATTCCCCCAGGGTGTAACGATGCAAACGGTAAAGCTCCGCACGGGCGAAACGATTCCGGCCTTGGGTCAGGGGACCTGGCGCATGGGCGAGGATCGCCGCCAGCAAGCTCAGGAAGTGAGTGCCCTGCAACTCGGTCTCGACCTAGGCCTGTCGGTGATCGACACCGGTGAAATGTACGGCGATGGCGGCGCGGAACAGGTGGTCGGTGAGGCGATCAAGGGGCGCCGCGATGAGGTGTACCTGGTCACCAAGGTTCTGCCGGAGAACGCGAGTCGCAAAGGTACCGTGGCTGCGTGTGAGCGCAGCCTCAAACGCCTGGGTACCGAGCGGGTCGATCTGTATCTATTGCATTGGCGCGGCTCCTATCCGCTCGAAGAAACAGTGCACGCCTTCCAGCATCTCATCCAACAGGGCAAGATCCGCAGTTGGGGTGTCAGCAACTTCGACCTGGATGACATGGAGGAACTGACGGACCTGGAGGGCGGAGCCGACTGCGTCACAAACCAGGTTCTCTACAACCTCACCCGCCGCGGAATCGAATGGGACCTCCTCCCCTGGTGCCGGCGCAACCACATGCCCATCACAGCCTACTCCCCAATCGAACAAGGCCGGCTGCTGTCCCACCGCGGCCTGGATGAAGTGGCCAAACGTCACGGCGCTACGTCAGCCCAGATAGCACTGGCCTGGGTGTTGAGTTCCGGGAGTATCGCCATTCCAAAGGCACGGTCCGATGCCCACGTTCGGGAAAATCGCGCGGCGGCCGACATCCAGCTGACGACCCAGGACCTCGCAGTCCTGGATCGTTCATTCCCACCTCCGCGGCGCAAAGAACCCCTCGCCGTTCTTTAGATCCGAGTCACTGCACCCTCGACCCCACCCACCACGGCGGAAACGGGTCCGAGTAGCTTTGCCAGGCCTTCGCGCCGCGCGCGAACTCGAGATCATCGAGCAGGCACTCATCCAGGAGCATTCGCAAACGAGCGCCATCCATGTCGATTCCGATAAACGCGAGGTGCTGACACCGATCACCGAAGTCAACAAACGACGAAGCAGCAGATGCGCCCCACGAGCCGGCGGCACGATGTCGGCGCGAGCTTCCGGCTTGCGATATCTCACCAACCCAGTCCATCCGGGTGGCGAGCCAGAAGAAGCCTCGGGCGCGAATCACGCCGGGCCACTGCGAGCGTATGAACTGCATCAGCCTTTCAGGATGGAACGGCCGCCGCGAGTAATACAACAGGCTGGAAATTCCCTGCGCATCCGTTGAGTTGGAGCCGAATCCGCAGAGCACCTCCACCCAACGCGCTCGATGCTGCGCATGCGTCAGCTCGAAGCTGTGGGTTGAGAGGACGGTCTGTGGCGGGATGCGACCGAACTCCGTCTCGATGAGCTGCGCATCCGGGTTCAGAGCCCGGATCAGAGCCGTGGCATTGCGCCGTACGCCGGGTGGCACCCGGTCCACCTTGTTGAGTACGACCACGTCGGCAAACTCGATCTGTTCGGTCAGGGCTTCCACCAGAGCACGGTCGTGCCCGAGTTGCGTGACGAGACCTCGATCGGACAACAACTCCCAGGAGGCGAAGTCCTGCAGCAGCGACGCCGCATCAATGACGGCAACCATGGTGTCGAGGCGGACCAGATCGTCGAGCCCAGCCCCTGTGCTCCCTTTTCCCATCAGGCGTGTAGCAAGAGATTCCGGCTGACACGACCCACCGGCTTCCACCAACAGATAGTCGGCATCGTTGGCAAAAGCGACCTGGTGGACATGTCCGAACGCCGCCTCGCCACCATACATTTCGCTACAAATGATGCGCTCGTTCGGACGTTGGTCGCACAGGTACCTGGACAAAGTGGTCTTCCCCGATCCCGGCAACCCATAGATCACCGTGAGCGGCAGGCAAGCAGATTGCATATCTCACTCCTTCTCAGAAGCTGTAGCGGAAAAACGCCCGCACGTCACGTCCCGGTAACATCACAACATCCTTGTTGAACGAGACCGAGTTACGCTCCTCGCGGTTCAACAGGTTGGTACCGGCAACCGCCACCTCGAATCCAGGCATCGTTGCTACAGGTCGAACCGCAACATCGGCGTCCAGGTTCAGGAAGCCGGCCGTTGTCGTCTCAAACTGAGCTACATCGTCATGGCTGCCCGAGTACTTGGCGAGGACACGCGCATCCCACATCGGGCTACGCCACTGCAAGCCACCTCCAATGTGATAGGGAGGGATTCGAGGGACATTACCCGCACCATCGCTGAGCTTTGCCCGAACATAGTCACCCAGGCCCAACGCCTCCAGTTTCCCGGACTCATCGCCCAACAGCGGTACCGTGGTCTTGCCTTCGACGCCATAGAAGGTGGCGTTGACCTGGCCATAGATGAGCTGCTTCAACTCTTCTTCATCGCCCTCCGAGCACACGCCATCTTCATCGCAGGTGCGGCCGGTCAGCGCGCCGAAGATGTAGTTCTCGAACCGGGCACCCCACACCGAGCCTTCGAACGTCACCTCCTCGTGGTGGATTCTCAAACTCGCCTCCAGTGAGTTGGCCCGCTCGATCTTCAGTGAGGGATCGCCCGTTTCAAAGGTTGCGGGTCCATCGTGAGCGCCACGGGCAAACAGCTCGGTCTGAGCCGGCGCACGTGCCGTGCTGGAGGCAGTCAAACCGATGTGGACACCCTTGGCGATGTCATACAGCGCACCGATGGAACCGCTGATCGGCGTGAAGCCACGCTCGGTTGGAATATCGCTGCTGGGAATACCGCTCACCCGGACGTCTTCGACTCGAGCGCCCGCTTGAAACCGGAACTGCTGATTCACGGGCAGCTCGGTGAAGAAGAACACCGCCGCGGACTTCGTGGTCGTGGGAAACAAGTACGAGGAGTCATCGCCCAGGGCCGAGAAATCCTTGTGCTGGAATTGCACACCGAGCGCTGAGCCGCTCAACGGTCCCATGGCATCGAATATCAACTCCGCGCGGGAGTCCCACTCTTTGTCCATGAACGTGGAATTGGTGCTGCCGTCCGGATTTCGTTCCTTGTGGTTGTAGTCACCGTACCCACCTTCGATCGTGAGGGTTTTGAGCGGCCCGTAGCCGAGA
>Ga0105240_10013111_pt1 | contig 11405 bp, 8 predicted proteins | sample KBSC54metaG_FD_80426 | JGI IMG/M metagenome (GOLD analysis project Ga0105240, IMG submission 80426) | Corn rhizosphere microbial communities from Kellogg Biological Station, Michigan, USA - KBS C5-4 metaG | ecosystem: Host-associated > Plants > Roots > Rhizosphere > Soil | place: Michigan, USA...
CTTGCCACCGATGAGTGACTTAAGAAAAAAGTTGGATCTCGCCGCCGTTCGCGCGCGGCTCGAGGGCGCTCGCGGGCGCGAATATTGGCGAAGCCTGGATGACCTGGCTTCTACGCCGGAATTCCAAGATCTCCTGGTGCGTGAGTTTCCGCAGCAGGCAGTAGGTTGGAGCTCGGATGAAGAGCCGGTGGAGGGCCGCCGGAATTTTCTGAAGATGATGGGCGCCTCGCTGGCTTTGGCCGGCCTGACCGCATGTACGCGCCAACCCACCGAACACATCATGCCGTATATCCGGCAGCCGGAGGAGTTGATTCCGGGCAAGCCCCTGTTCTTCGCCACTGCGCACACGCTCAACGGCGTCGCGCATGGCGTGCTGGCGGAGAGCCATGAAGGGCGGCCCACCAAGGTCGAAGGCAATCCCGAACATCCGGCCACGCTCGGAGCGTTGGATGCATTCTCGCAGGCGTCGGTGCTGCAGTTGTACGATCCCGACCGTTCACAGGCGCTGACCTACAACGGCGAGATTCGCGGTTGGGGCGATTTCCTAAGCAGTTTGCGCGAAGGTCTGGCGCAGCAGCGTGCCAAGGGCGGCGTGGGCCTGCGCATTCTGACGGAGACGGTGACGTCGCCGGCGATGGCCGATCAGTTCGCCACCATCAAGAAGCTGTACCCGCAGGCGAAGTGGCATCAGTGGGAGCCGGCCGGTCCGCACAGCGCGCGTGCCGGGGCGATGCAGGCCTTCGGCTCGCCGGTCAATACGACTTACGACTTCGGCAAAGCGAACGTGGTCGTGTCGCTCGATTCGGATTTCCTGGCCACGGGTCCCGGCAGTCTGCGCTACGCACGGCAGTTCGCGGGGCGGCGGCGCGTGCAGGGCGGCAACACGACGATGAACCGCCTGTACGTGGTCGAGCCGATGCCGTCGCCAACGGGGACGAAAGCCGATCACCGCCTGCCGTTACGGGCCGGGGACGTCGAGGAATTCGCCTGGGCGCTGGCCACGGCCGCGCAGGTTGCCAACGGGCCGACCAAGGGCGACAACGAAGATATCTATAAGTGGATCGGGCCGGTAAGCCGCGATCTGCTGCGCAACCCCGGCGCGAGCATCGTGATCGCGGGCGAGCACCAGCCGCCCATCGTGCATGCGCTGGCGCATGCGATCAACGCCAAGCTGGGCAATGTCGGCAAGACCGTGTTCTACACGGACGCGATCGAAGCCAATCCGGTCGATCAGATGGCCTCGCTGCAGGATTTGGTCAAGGATCTGGATGCCGGCGCCGTCGATATGCTGCTGATCCTCGGCGGCAATCCGGCTTTCAACGCTCCGGTCGAACTCGGCATGCGCGATCGCTTGAAGAAGGCGCGCTTCCGGGCGCACCTGAGCATGTTCGACGACGAGACCAGCGAGATCTGCCAGTGGCATCTGCCGGAAACGCATTACCTGGAAACCTGGGGCGACGCGCGGGCATTCGATGGGACGGTCACGATCCAGCAGCCGCTCATCATGCCGCTGTATACCGGCCGCTCGGCGTATCAGCTTCTGCAGATGCTGACCGATCAGCCGGAACTGAGTCCATACGATATCGTGAAGGGCTACTGGTCGCGGCAGCATACGGGCGCGGATTTCGAGGCCTGGTGGCGCCGCTCGATCCATGATGGCTTGGTGGCCGGTTCGGCACTGCCTGCCAAGACTCCGGCGGTGCAAGGCGCTGCGATCGCATCGCCTGCCGCCATGAAAAAATTACAAGGCAAGCTGGAAGTGGTATTCCGGCCCGATCCCACCATCTACGATGGCCGCTTCGCCAACAACGGCTGGCTGCAGGAACTGCCCAAGCCGATCACCAAGCTGACCTGGGACAACGCGGCGATCATGAGTCCCGCGACGGCCAGCCAGTTGGGCGTGCTATATAAGACGCTCGATGTCGGACAGGACTCCCCGGCGCCCATGGTGGAATTGACGTACCAGGGGCGGACGCTGAAAGCTCCCGTTTGGGTGCAGCCCGGCCATGCCGAAGGCTCGGTCACTCTATACCTGGGTTACGGCCGCACGCGCGCCGGTCGCGCGGGAACCGGCATGGGCTTCAATGTTTACGGGTTCCGCACCGCTGCCGCACCGTGGAGCGATGTCGGGCTCGACGTGAACAAGACTTCCGGCCAGTATCCTTTTGCGACCACGCAGAACGATCACATCCTCGATCCCAGCCGCCACATTCTTCATAAGGGCGATCTGGCCGAGTATCTGAAGGAGCCGGAATCGGTTCACGGGGGCGCCGAGGCGCCTCCGCGCGGCCTCTCGATCATTCCGGAATGGAAGTACAACGGGTACGCCTGGGGAATGGCCATCGACCTCAACGCCTGCACCGGATGCAGCGCTTGCGTGGTGGCGTGCCAGGCGGAGAACAATATCGCGGTAGTCGGCAAGGATCAAGTGCGCCGCGGCCGCGCCATGCACTGGCTGCGCGTCGACTCGTACTACAGCGGCGAGCCCACCGCTCCGGCGATTTACAACCAGCCGGTGCCTTGCATGCAGTGCGAGGATGCGCCGTGCGAACTCGTATGCCCGGTGCAGGCGACCAGCCATAGCTCGGAGGGCCTGAACGACATGGTCTACAACCGCTGTGTCGGGACGCGCTACTGCTCCAATAACTGCCCGTACAAAGTACGGCGCTTCAACTTCTACCTGTTCAGCGACTACGAAACGCCGAGTCTCAAATTGCTGCACAACCCGGATGTGACGGTGCGCAGCCGTGGCGTCATGGAGAAGTGTACGTACTGCGTGCAGCGCATTAACTTCGCGAAGATCGAATCGGAAAAGGAAGGCCGCAAGGTCCGCGAGGGCGAGATCCAGACGGCCTGTCAGGCGACCTGTCCCACCGAAGCCATCGTCTTCGGCGATGTAAACGACCCGAACAGCCGGGTCAGCAAGATGAAGGCGGAGAAACTGAACTACGCGATGCTGGCGGATTTGAACACGCGGCCGCGCACGACTTACCTGGCGTCGCTGCGCAATCCGAATCCGGAGATTGAGGGCTAGGGCAAGAACATGGCAGAACAACCAGACGTACTCGATCAGCCGCAGAAGCCGGAAATCATTGCCCCCGGCTATACCTTCGGCACCGTCACGGACCAGATTTCCGCCGTCGTGCTCACGAAGCGGACGCCCATTTTTTGGACGGCCTGCTTCGGCGTGGGCTTCGCGCTCCTGTTGTTATTCCTGCTGGCGTGCGTGGAGCTGTTCGCCAAAGGCGTGGGCATCTGGGGTATCCGGACCCCCGTCATGTGGGGCTTCGCCATTACGAACTTTGTGTGGTGGATCGGTATCGGCCACGCGGGCACTCTCATCTCTGCGATTCTGCTGCTGCTCAATCAGCGGTGGCGCAATTCTATCAACCGGTTTGCCGAAGCCATGACGCTATTCGCCGTGGCTTGCGCGGGCATGTTCCCGATCCTGCACCTGGGCCGTCCCTGGCTTGCGTACTGGCTGTTCCCGTACCCCAACACCATGGTGATCCAGCCGAACTTCCGCAGTCCGCTGGTATGGGACGTATTCGCCGTATCGACTTACGCCACCGTGTCGCTGCTGTTCTGGTATGTGGGGCTGATGCCCGATCTCGCGACGCTGCGCGATCGCACAACCAGCCGGTTCGCCCGCTTCGCCTACGGCATCATGGCCATGGGCTGGCGCGGGTCCGCGCGTCACTGGAGCGTTTACGAGACAGCATCGCTGCTGCTGGCCGGACTGGCCACGCCGCTGGTGCTCTCGGTGCATACCGTGGTCAGCTTCGACTTCACAATCGCGATCGTTCCCGGCTGGCACAGCACGTTCTTCCCGCCTTACTTCGTGGCGGGCGCCATTTATTCGGGCTTCGCCATGGTGCTGGTCCTGGCGATTCCGCTTCGCGCGGTCTACGGGTTGAAGGGCCTGATCACCGATAGGCACCTCGACAATTGCGGCAAGGTAATGCTGGCCACCGGACTGATTGTGGCGTATTCATACGCCATGGAAACCTTTGCTGCCTGGTACACGGCCGATCCTTACGAACACGCCGCTATTTGGCAGCGCATGTTCGGACCGTACTCTGGTTCGTACTGGCTGCTGATATTCTGCAACATCGTCGCCCCGCAGGCACTGTGGCTCAAGAAGATTCGCTCCAGTCCGGTGCTGCTGTTCATCTGGTCGATGATCGTGCTGGTCGGCATGTGGCTGGAACGCTTTGTAATTATCGTGAGCAGCCTGGCGCAGGATTACGTGCCGTCCTCCTGGGGCTTGTTCCACGCAACCCGTTGGGACGTGGCAACCTTCGCCGGCACCATCGGGTTGTTCATGTTCCTGTTCTTCCTGTTCATTCGCCTGCTGCCCATGATTTCGATCTTTGAAGTTCGCACCCTGCTTCCTCAAGCCAAAGTCGAGGAGGAGACACAGGGATGAAGACCCCGATCTACGGTATGATGGCCGAGTTCGACAATCCCTCGGCCCTGGTCAGTGCGGCGCGAGCGGCGCGCGAAAAAGGCTTCCGGAAACTGGACGCGTATTCGCCGTTCCCCATCGAAGAGTTGAGCGAGGCGCTGCATCTCCATCACAATAAGCTGCCGCTGATCGTGCTGATCGGCGGACTCATCGGCGGAACGGTAGGATACCTGCTGCAGTATTACATCACCGTATGGCAGTATCCCACCATCATCGACGGCAAGCCGCTGCATAGCTGGCCTTCCTACATCGTGATCACCTTCGAGTTGACGATCCTTTTCGCGTCGATCTCCGCCGTTTTAGGCCTCCTGGCGCTCTGCGGCCTTCCCATGCCGTACCATCCCACATTCAATGTTCCGCGTTTCGCGCTGGCCTCGCGCAATCGTTTCTTCCTCTGTATCGAAGCGACCGATCCGCTGTTCGACCGGCAGCGAACCAGTGAATTCCTGGAGACTCTGGAGCCCAAAGAGGTGTCTGAAGTTGCGCACTAATCTCTTATTCGGCGCGGTTGTTTTGGTGCTGGCCTCGGGCGTAGCATGCCGGCAGGACATGCACGATCAGCCGAAATACATTCCGCTGCGGCCGAGCGACTTTTTCAACGACGGCAGGTCCGAACGGCAGTTCCCCGACGGTACCGTGGCGCGCGGCCACTTGAACGACGACGCCGCGTACTACGACGGCAAGGGTCCCGACGGTAAGCCCCTGACGCAGTTTCCCTTCCCGGTTACGCGCGAGGTGGTGCAGCGCGGCCAGGAACGCTTCAACGTGTATTGCTCGCCATGCCACGATCGCTTGGGCGACGGCAACGGGATGATCGTGCGGCGCGGCTACCGGCATCCGCCTTCGTACCATATCGACCGCCTCCGGCAGGCTTCCGACGGCTACATTTACGACGTGATTACTAATGGATTTGGGGCAATGCCCGATTATGCGGCGCAGATTCCCGTGCGCGACCGCTGGGCGATTGTGGCTTACATTCGCGCTCTGCAGTTGAGTCACAACGCAAACGTGAGCGACGTTCCAGCCGAGTCGCGACCGCAACTCGATGCGCCGGCCTCCGTTCCAGGAGGCGAGAAATGATGGCGCAAACGGTGAATTTCAATATCCCGGCGGATTTGGCCGCCGACCTGAAGAACTGGCGCAATCGGATCGGCGCAGTCGGAGCGATCGCGCTGCTGATTACGGTCCTGGGCTCGTTCGTCGCGCCTCCAGGGCAGTTCTTCCGATCGTATCTCTGGTCGTACGTACTCTTTTTGGGCGTGTCGCTGGGCTGCCTCGCGTGGCTGATGGTGCAGTATATGACGGGCGGCGCATGGGGCGTAGTGATTCGCCGGCCGGCGGAAGCCGCCGCGCGGACGCTGGCGTTGATGGCGCTGCTGTTCATCCCCATCGTTATCGGAATTCCCACGCTGTATAGCTGGTCGCATCCGCAGATCGTCGCGGCCGATCCTGTTCTGCGGCACCGGTCGATGTACCTGAATTTTGGCTTTTTCGTGGGCAGGGCGGTGTTCTATTTCGCGGGCTGGTTGTTCTGCTCGTGGTTCCTGAATCGCTGGTCGGACGTGGAAGACCGCGAAGGCGGAATGCGCGCGCACAATAAGATGGCCGCGCTGTCCGGTCCGGGCGTCCTGTTCTGGGGCGTGGCGGTCACGTTCATGTCGATCGACTGGGTGATGTCGCTGGAGCCGCACTGGTTCTCGACGATGTACGGTCTGCTGTTCATCGCCGGTCAGGGACTATCGTCGATGTCGTTACTGATTGCGGTGCTCGTGCTGCTTTCGAATTACGAGCCGATGCGCAGTGTTCTCACGCCGCGGCACCTTCACGATCTCGGCAAACTGTTGCTGGCCGCCGTCATGGTTTGGGCGTACTTCGCGTTCTCGCAGTTCCTGATCATCTGGACCGGCAACCTGCCCCTAGAGATTCCATTCTATTTGCGGCGACTCACGGGAGGCTGGTGGTGGCTGGCGCTGCTGCTGGTGGTGGGACACTTCGCGTTGCCGTTCGCTCTGCTGCTATCGCGCGACCTGAAGCGCAATTTTAAGCTGATTTCGCGCATCGCCCTCTTCATTTTGCTGATGCGGTTCGTGGATGTTTACTGGCAGACCGCTCCCGATACCACCAAAGGAGCGTTCGCGCCGAGCTTTATGGATTTGACCGCGCCCATCGCGATCGGCGGTATCTGGTTCGCCTACTTTCTGACGAACCTGGCGAAGCGCCCGCTGATGCCGTTGAACGATCTGCACCTGGAGGAGGCTTTGGAACATGGCCGAGAATAAAAACAGGCAGCCCGCTCCCCACGATGCCGATCCCACGCGGTCGGACCCCGGGCCGGTGTTCGACCCGCAGCACCCCGAGTCGCCGTACGAAAGACGCGACGTCGATGTATGGGTGGTCGGCAAATTCGGGATCGCATTAGCTCTGCTGTGCGTAGTCTGCCTGGCATTGCTGTTCGGACTGTTCCGGTTTTTTGAAGCCCGGAACGGCGGACCCAAGCCAAGGTTCGAACAGAGTGTGGGTATCGACGCCAGCAAACTGCCGCCGGAGCCTCGTCTGGAAGAGAGCCCCATTCTGGACCTGCAGAGAATGCGCGCGGCCGAGGATCAGGTGTTGAACAGCTACGCCTGGATCGATAAACAGAACGGCATTGTGCGAATCCCGATCGGCCAAGCCATGGATCTGCTGGTGCAGCGCGGTTTGCCCGCCCGGCAGCAGGCCGGTCCGCAAAGCGCCGCCAGCGGCGTGAGCGTACCTACAGAAAGCGGACTCGGTCCGAAAGTCCAGCAGGCCGGAGGACCGCTGGCAGGAGAAGGGAAATGAGATTGAACGAACGAGTGTATCGCTCCCTTACGATCGCGGCTCTGTCGCTCGCGGCGGTGTACGCACAGCCGGGACAGCCCGCGCCGGCACTGCCCTCGCTGAGCATGCAGGATAGTAATTTAAAGCCTGCGCTCCCGGGCGCGCTGCAGGGCGTGAGCATCGATCAAAAGCTGGATGAACAGATCCCACTATATTTGACCTTCAAGGATGAGGCCGGCCGTTCCGTGCCCCTCAGCGAGTTCTTCAAAACCGGGAAGCCGGTGATTCTGGCGCCCGTGTATTACCGCTGCCCCATGCTGTGTACCCAGATCCTGACGGGTCTGGAGAGCGCGCTGAAAGCGGTGTCGTTCAACCCGGGGCAGGATTTCGAAGTCGTGGCGGTCAGATTCGATCCGAAGGACACGCCCGAGATCGCCGCTGCTAAAAAGCAGACGTATTTGAAACGCTACGGCCGTGCGAACACTGCCAACGGCTGGCATTTTCTGACGGGCGACGAAGCCAATATCAAGCCGTTCATGGACAGTATCGGCTTTCATTACAAATACGATCCGAAGACGGATCAGTACGCGCATGCCAGCGCCATCATGGTGATCACTCCGAACGGCCACGTCTCGAAATATTTCTACGGAGTCGAGTATTCTCCGCGCGATATCCGGCTGGGGCTGGTCGAAGCTTCTTCCAATAAGATCGGGACTCCGGTGGATGCGATTCTGCTGTTCTGCTACCACTACGACCCGGTGACCGGAAAATACGGCGCTCTGGCGATGAACATGGTGCGTTTCGGCGGTGCGATCTTCGTGGTGTTCGGCGGGCTGTTTCTGCTGATCGCCTTCCGCAAAGACATCCGGCACCACAAACAAGATTACAGGCAGGTTGGATAAAAGTTCGCGATGGGAAAACTACCTCTATTTCCGGAACAGGCCTCAACGTTCGCACCGGACGTCGACCACCTCCTCTATTTTCTGCTGGCTGTTGCCGTGTTTTTTACGGTGTTGATCTTCGGCGCGATTTTTTATTTCGCGATCCGCTACCGGCGCCGTTCGGAGCAGGAACTGCCGCGTCTGGTACACACCGGCATTGCCCTCGAAATCGTGTGGAGCGTGATTCCGTTCGGTCTCACGATGATCATGTTCACGTGGGGCGCCGCGATTTTCTTCAGGGAAAGCCGTCCACCCGACGACGCCATTCCGATTTACGTCGTGGGCAAGCAGTGGATGTGGAAGCTGCAGCACATGGAAGGGCAGCGCGAGATCAACGAATTGCACGTTCCCATGGGCCGCGCGATCCGGCTGACCATGACCAGCGAAGACGTGATCCACAGCTTCTTCGTGCCCGCGTTCCGCACCAAGCAGGACGTCGTGCCGGGGCGGTATTCCACCACTTGGTGGAAACCCACCAAGCCCGGTAAATATCACCTGTTTTGCGCCGAGTATTGCGGTACCAAGCACTCCGGCATGATTGGCTGGATCTATGTGATGGATCCGCAGGACTATCAGAAGTGGTTGAGCGCCGGCGTGCAGTCCGGTTCCATGGCCGATAACGGACAGAAGCTCTTCCAGGACCTGGCTTGCAGCAACTGTCACAAACCGGACGGGTCGGGCCGCTGTCCCACGCTGGTCGGATTGTTCGGCAAGAACGTCCAACTGTCGGATGGGCGGACAGTAAAGGCGGACGAAGCGTACATTCGCGAGTCGATCCTTCAGCCGACCGCGAAGGTGGTCGCCGGGTTTCAGCCGGTGATGCCCACGTTCCAGGGCTTGGTGACTGAAGAAGGTGTTTTGAGTTTGATTGAGTACGTGAAATCGCTGGGACCGCAACCCGCCGCCGGCGCCAATACTGGCGTCGCGCCCGTGCCCCCTTCGAAGAACGCGTCCGAAAAACGTTAGACATATGATTACCGCAGCGGTACAAGAACGCGAGCATTACTTAAACGCCAGCTACGGCATTAAATCGTGGCTTCTTACGAAGGACCACAAGCGCATCGGGCTGCTGTATCTCGCTACCATCACCCTGTTCTTTTTCCTGGGGGGCGCTTTCGCCACGCTCATCCGCGTTGAGCTGTTAACGCCTCAGGGAGACCTCGTTTCTTCCGAGACCTATAACAAGTTGTTCACCATGCACGGCGTTGCCATGGTGTTCTTCTTCCTGCTCCCATCGATACCGGCGACTCTCGGCAACTTTTTCCTGCCGATGATGATTGGCGCGCGCGACCTCGCATTTCCACGCATCAATCTGCTGAGCTGGTACCTGCTGGTGATCGGCGGCCTGTTCAGCCTGTTTGCCATGCTGGCCGGCGGCGTCGATACGGGGTGGACATTCTACACGCCGTACAGCACCACGTACTCGAACACCTGGGTGATCGCGACTGCGCTGGGGATCTTTATCGCCGGGTTCTCATCGATTCTTACCGGACTCAACTTCATCGTCACGATACACCGCATGCGCGCGCCGGGTATGACGTGGTTCCGCATGCCGTTGTTCGTGTGGTCGAATTATGCGACCAGCCTGATCCAGGTGCTGGGCACACCGGTGCTGGCCGTGACTATTGTGCTGGTGTTCTGCGAGCGCGTCTTCCACATTGGAATTTTCGACCCGGCACTGGGCGGCGACCCGGTATTATTCCAGCATCTCTTCTGGTTCTACTCGCATCCCGCGGTGTACATTATGGTGCTGCCGGGAATGGGTGTGATCAGCGAAGTGGTGTCGGTGTACTCTCGCAAGCCCGTGTTCGGATACGGCTTTGTGGCCTTCTCCAGCGTCGCCATCGCGGTGCTCGGGTTCCTGGTTTGGGGCCACCACCTGTTCGTCAGCACGCAATCGGTGTACGCCGGAATGGTGTTCTCGTTCCTCAGCTACTTCGTAGCGATTCCATCGGCCATCAAGGTGTTCAACTGGACCGCCACGCTGTATAAGGGTTCTATTTCGTTCGATACGCCCATGCTTTATGCGTTCGGTTTCATCGGGCTGTTCACCATCGGTGGACTGACGGGACTTTTCGTAGCTTCGCTCGGCATCGATGTGCACGTGACCGACACTTACTTCGTGATCGCCCATTTCCACTACATCATGGTGGGCGGGACGATCATGGCTTATCTGGCCGGACTGCACTACTGGTGGCCGAAAATGACGGGCCGGATGTATCCGGAAGGATGGGCTAAGCTTTCGGCGCTCGTCATCTTTCTCGGCTTCAACCTGACGTTCTTCCCGCAATTCATTCTCGGCTATCTGGGAATGCCCCGCCGGTATCACGTGTACCCGCCTGAATTCCAGGTGCTGCACGTGCTGTCGACCGCCGGCGCCAGCGTGCTGGCCGTGGGTTACCTGATGCCCATGATTTACTTCATCTGGTCGGTGCGCTACGGCAAAGTCGCGACCGCGAATCCCTGGGGCGCCACCGGCTTGGAATGGAAGACCCCATCCCCGCCGCCGCTGCACAATTTCGACGAAGCTCCTGTCGTGACACACGAAGCGTACGACTACAGCACCGTCATGGGAGAGGTGATCGAAGTTGGCTAATCACAAGGAGGAGACCCTCGCACTGCGTGAGCAGTTCGATACCGTCGAACAGCAGAAGGACGCCTCGACGCTGGGGATGTGGATTTTCCTGATTACGGAAATCATGTTCTTTGGCGGCATGTTCCTCGCGTACACGATCTACCGGTCCTCGTATCCGGGGATCTTTGCGATTACCTCCAGCAGCCTGAACGTTTATATCGGCGCGGCGAACACCGTCGTGCTGTTGTGCAGCAGCTTCACCATGGTGATGGCGGTACGCTCGGCGCAATTGGGCCGGCAGAAAGCGATTATTTTCAACCTGATCCTGACGCTGATCCTGGGCTTCATCTTTCTCGGCGTGAAAGCGTACGAGTGGAACGAAAAGTTTGTGGAGCACCACGTACCCGGTCCGGGATTCCACTTCGTGGGGATCGCTCAGCAGGGTCCGGCGCAGCTCTTCTTCTCGCTGTACTTTGCGATGACCGGATTACATGCGCTCCACATGGTGGTCGGCGTGGGCATTCTCACGTGGCTGATTATTAAGACCCGGCAGGGGACGTTCACGGCGGAGTACATGACCCCGGTCGATGTCGCCGGTTTGTACTGGCACTTTGTCGACATC
>Ga0105240_10013112_pt1 | contig 11404 bp, 8 predicted proteins | sample KBSC54metaG_FD_80426 | JGI IMG/M metagenome (GOLD analysis project Ga0105240, IMG submission 80426) | Corn rhizosphere microbial communities from Kellogg Biological Station, Michigan, USA - KBS C5-4 metaG | ecosystem: Host-associated > Plants > Roots > Rhizosphere > Soil | place: Michigan, USA...
ATTCCAGGCGTGTCGAAGGTGTGATAGAAGGTCCCACCTGGCTGCAGCAAGGCCGACCCAAAAGCTGTGGCTCCGGACGGAAAACTGACGTCCACGCGATTGAGGGCCTTTTGAGGATCGTCTACCACGTTATGGAAGTATGAGGAGGTGTTCTTCCAGACCACCTGTTCTCCGGCATTAATCGTGATGGTGGCGGGAAGGAATGACATCGGGCCCATACCCACTTCTCCGCCAATTGGTCCTATCGGAGGCTCGAGCGCCTTCCTGATATCAGCAAGCGTGACCTTCGGAGAACAATTGGGCATGATCGCGTCTACAGTATCGACCACGTAGCTCGGTACATGAGGATCCTCAACCTCCAGCACACTTCCGAAATGTCCCGTAACATGAACGAACCGGCCGGCATTTTGCGAAAACAGGAAGGGCTGTGCTTCCATCCGGTAGATCTTTTGCGAGTGCCATAGCTTCAGCATGGTTCTGCCGTCCTCTTCTTCCACAAGACACCCGAGAAGTCCTCCGACGGACTTAAGGCTGAACGGTCGTGGCGCGCTTGCCATTGAAGGCATGTCGTTCATGCCGGGCATGTTCATCGCCGATTCGGGAGCGGTGAGAGTGGTGGAGGTCGGCTTGATGTGATCCACCTCGTTCACGTCAGATGCAGTGACACCGCTGATCTCCTGCTCGCCATTGCTGGGCGAAGCCGGTCCCGCATGCATCAAGGCTGTATTCTCCTGGCCCTTCACTTGAAGAATCGCCATGTTGCCCTTTTCCATCCGAGAGATTGCGTGATCCATGAGTGCGAATTGCCCGGCATTGCTGGCGTTGACTTCGAAGATCGCTGCACCTCCCGGAGGGACAGTAGCGGTCTGGATTCCAGCAAGAGGCGGCGAGGAGAGTGAACCGAGTTGGTACAAGTGTGTGAAGATCTCACCTACCATGTGTTCGGAGGCAGTTGCGTTCGGCCCAGCGTTGCCGAAATATATCCGCACGGTCTCGCCTTCATCGGCGTGAAGTGGATACTCCTTTGTAATTGCGTCGACGGCTCCATTGAAGACGTAGTATTGCGGGTTCTCCGCCATCAGGTTCTCCGCGCTGAATTGCTGTAGGCCAGATTTGCCTTTAGGATCTGTCGTGTAGATCTCACCCTGCATGAGGTAGTATTCGTGATCGACATGCGGCAGCCCCTCAGGAGGTTCGACTAGGATCAGCCCATACATACCATTGGCGATGTGCTGCGCGATCATGGGACTGCCACAGTGGTAGACGAACAAGCCTGGAGTCGTCGCCTGGAACGTGAAGGTCTTTGACTGTCCGGGTGGAACCTGCGTGAGGGCTGCACCGCCACCTGGCCCGATCGCTGCGTGAAAATCAATCGAGTGGACCATGGTGCTGTCTTTTGGGTTCACGATAGTTACTTCCACGGTGTCGCCCTGCCGTACCCGAATGAATGGTGCCGGCAGTTTGCCATTGAAGGTCCAGTAGCGATAAGTGGTACCGCTTGCCGGATCAAGCACCCCGACCAATTCCTTGGAAGTAAGGGTCACCTTTAGTACTGCAGGCGCACGGTTGCCAATGGATGGCGGCAGGTCGGATGGGTCACGAACAATGTCTGCTGCCTTGATTATCTGGCGTGCGTTATCCGCATGCTTGGAGTTGCTTTGAGCACAGGCGGGGGAGCCTGATCCCAAGCAGAACAACAGCCCAGATACAACAATCCCGACGGACGTTCTAAGACAATTGCTGGCTTTCATGACGTGCCTCTTTTCTTCTATTGCTAGAACTGCTGCGGCCTTGCGCCAATGACTTTTGTCACAAGAACCTGCAAATAACAGCTCCTTCCGGCTGAAGCGCGTCTTCTGCTTTTCTCAGCCAACTCAATGGTTGGCCTTAGTGACACCGCATCTCAATGAAACGGCCGTACCATTCGGAGAACATTTGTCATGGTTGAGCGGTTCGCATGAAAAGCGAGTGCGAAGGTACGGGCAATTGCTTTAGCGCTCGTCACTCAGCAAACGAATCCGCGCCCGGAGCGGGATCGGTCGATGGCGGGTCGCCGGCCGGGAAGGAATCCGCAATCGTCTTGTCGAGCATCTTTTCACGGATCTCAAATGCATCTTGCTTCTTGGCATTGCAAGCAAATTGGCGGCGTGCTCGGATCAATCCTGGCAAGTACCTTCATCTCTCGTAGCGGTACGAACATACCATTGTGGCGCAGCACTCCGGAAGGCAACACTGAATCAGTTTGATCGCCGTATCTCGTCAGGTGTGGAGATTATGAAGACACTCATCGAGCATGTGCACCCAAAGCTAGAAGCGCATACGCTAGCCTCTCTTCCTTCGGAGGGAGAAGGCGGAAAGAACGAACACGACGAGTATTTCGACCTGCTACCAAATGTTTACCAAAATGGCGCGAGGAAACGCCTGGGAGGAAATATGACAGCCGTAACACAAACAGTTCGTGAGATTGCCCAGAAACAGCCGACATCCATCCGTGTGTTCGAGGAATTCGGAATCGAGTACTGCTGCGGAGGCGGTGAGCGACTTATTGAGGCGTGCGCGGCCAAGGACGTTGACGTCGATGCTGTGATTGCTGCGCTCGAGGCAGCTGCCCGCAACGAGAATGCTGGAGTGAAGGACTGGACGAAGGAATCCCTTGCGAACCTGACGCAGCACATCGTGGCGACTCATCACGCTTATTGCAAGGAGGAACTTCCGCGTCTATCTGGCCTGGCTATGAAGGTGGTCAAGGTGCATGGAGGCACGAACCCCGAATTGGCATTAATCCGAGCAAGACTGGCCGAACTCGCCGAAGAGTTGACCGATCACCTCGCGGAAGAAGAGGCCGTTGTATTCCCGATGATCGTGAAACTCGAGGCGGAAAAGATAAGCGCTGCTGTCCGGCCGGCGGAATCTCGCGTTTCCGTCGGGAATCCCCTGGCGCTGCTTATCCAGGAGCACGATCATGCGGGGGTTCTACTCGACGAGATCCGCAGCCTGAGCAGCGATTTCAACGCGCCCGAATATGGGTGTACGACATATCAGGCTTTCTTCGAAGGGCTGAAAGAGTTTGAGCGCGACCTGCACAGGCATGTTCATCTCGAAAACAACATTCTGTTTCCGCGCGCGATGGAACTTGAGGCATCCCGCCGTTAGGAGGAACGAAGTCTCCGTTTAAAGAAACTTCATCAAGAAGTTCTCGAGCCGATAGCCCACAGCATTGCCGTTGCGTCGCTGCATTGTACGGTCACGTTCGAGGATGAGAATCAGCGTTCGAGAGAAGCAGAAAGGGCATGATCGATTTCCAGGCACTCGACACAATTCTGCTCTGCTTCCGGTCTCATCTGTGTGACTTTTCGCTCCTTGCGTACCAGACTTCTCGTCCCGCGTTCTTAACGCCTCCCAAAGGTGTACGGACCGTCACGATGCAACGATGCCTCCGCAGCAGCCAGAGAAGCCCATCCTCGAGCCGTATGGTGACCTCGGCATCCGGCCCCGAGGGTTCCTCCACGCGTGCCTTTCGTTCATTGCTCTGCAAATTGCACTGTTCATCAATATGTGCGGTGCCAGGACACAGAGCATTTTTGCCCAAGCAGCAGAGAATGCCAATAGCGCCCAGCACAGCCGTTGCCACTCCGAGCAGGATTTCGAAGAGATAGATCAGTTGTCCCAGGGAGATGAGCCAGGAACTGCCGCCTTGGATTAGCACCATCGCGAGAATATCTCTCGTGCCAGTTGTCTCACCGCAGGTTACACATCTCAAGAACTCGACGGCCATCTTACCCTCATTGCTGCGGCCTCAGGCCACGCGCAATCGCCACACGCATCGAAGAATTGACTATCGCTCTTTTTCGGTCAATAGATCATTTGTACTTATTCCCGTGACAGTGTTACCGGTTTTGGGGTGCGAATATTTTGACAGGCTGTTTACCCACTCAGGACCCAACAGGGCGATTCGCCAATGATGGTGCATCGATATGACCAAAAGCTGGCAGGTCTCCCGAAGCTCTTGCATCTGCGGACGCATGCTGCAGACCCGCTGCGAAAATGCTTACAGCTTGTGCGCTTCTAGCGAACCAAGAAATTCAGAGTAATTCAAAAGACGCAACCCCCGAACCTTATCAGGGCATCCCAGCAAGCAACCCTTGGTGGGTCAAAAGCGTGTACACGCAACGGGATCCTTAAACACCGTGGGTTTTTCGTTTCAGGCGTGATTTCGTCGTGAGCACCGAAGAGGAGCAGCATGGAAAAGCAAGATGCGGGCGCAAACGAAGGGACGCCGGCAAAGGTCGGCGGCGAGGTGTCCAAACCTGCACAGCAACCTTCAGTCGACGAAAGAATTCAGAAGATCGTTGATAAGGCGCTATATGCGAATGGACGCCCGGAGGCACAGAAGCTCAGGAATTTCCTGAACGGTACCTGGCTGGGTGAGCCATTACACGCCGTACTCACAGACCTGCCGGTCGGCGCATGGAGCGCCGCAATGGTATTTGACCTGGTGGATTTGATCACGGATCGGGGCGAATTCGCCTCAGCCGCCGATGCTTCAATTGGCGTTGGACTAGCAGGAGCAGCAGGTGCGGCGGTAACTGGCATCACCGACTGGTCCGATGTTGATCCTCCAGCCCGCCGTCTCGGATTGGTTCATGGGCTATTGAACTTTGGCGGTACCGCATTATTCGCCACGTCTCTGGTGTTGCGAAGAAAGAAGTGCCGCAGAAGCGGCCGTATTGCGAGTGCGCTCGGTTACGCAGTGATGAGTTATGCGGCACATCTAGGCGGCAAATTGGTTTACGAGCACAGAGTAGGGGTAGATCGCACCGATGGACAGGTTCTCCCGGACAACTTTGTCGGCGTGTTGCCGGAGTCTGAGCTCGTGGAGGACAAACCAACCCGGGCAATGGTTCAAGGCGTACCCATTCTTCTGGTACGTCGCGCAGGCCGTCTCTTTGCCCTAGCAGACACTTGCTCTCACTTTGGCGGGCCGCTTTCGGACGGTACGCTCCTGGGTAATTGCATTGTGTGTCCCTATCACGCTTCCAAGTTTGACCTCGAAGATGGCCATGTCGTTGACGGACCTGCCGTGCACCCGCAGCCGTGTCTTGAAGTCCGCTCTCGCGATGGGCAGATTGAAATACGTAAGGCGTCCATCCCTGATTCATAACCTGCAGCCCGCGCTGTTTGCGGTTTCTTAGTCCTTCGTCAACTTGAGACCCGAGTGGCGCTAAGCCGCGCCACTATCCGACTTTGAATGCAGCGCGGCTGGGATGAGATAACCGTAGAGGACCACGCACGAACCATTAACCCCGGAGATCGTTCAACGAGAAGTGCAAATTATTCACGATGATCTGCATTGCAACGCGGTGCGCATCACCCGAGCTGATCCGGATCGGCTCGAGATCGCCGCGAAGTATGCATCTGAAGCCGGTCTCTTTCAACATATTGATCCGTGACTAGGCGATGCGCGGAACACCATGACCCCAGGTATCGGGGGGAGCCAACTCCCGGTGCAACGGCGGCTCAGTCATGTCGCGCTGGTTGGAGGTGAAGATGGCATCGCGCTGCGAGATCAAGTAGTCCGCTGTGCGCGCCGCCAGCGCTTGGATGGTGAGCCCGGGGTTTGCAGATCCCTGCGTCGGCATCACGCTGCCATCCATCACAAACAGGTTAGGCACGTCATGGGTGCGCCCGAACTTGTCCACGACGGAAGTGCGTGGATCGTCACCCATGCGGCACGCGCCCACTAGGTGGGCATAGCGAGCCTCCTGCACCACTTCTGTAGCACCCGCGGCGCGCATTACTTCCATGGTCTTTTCCTTGCCTGTCTTGATCAGCTCCTTATCGTTGTCGTGCAGGTTAAAGCTCACATGGGCAATGGGCAGGCCGAACACATCTTTTTGGTCAGCCAGGGTCACGCGATTGTCGGCCCATGGCAGGATCTCGCCAAGCACGCCAAAGGTGGCCCAGTGGTTGTAGTCCATCATTTCGCGTCGCAAGCCCCAACCCCACGCCTTCTTTGCAGCCACCATCTGCTTACCGAATGCGATAGGCAGCGGGGCGACCGTCTGAATTGCAAATCCGCGCGCGAAATCGTTCTTTGGATTCGTTTCGTAGAACTCCTCTGTGAGCACGTGGGCTGGAGGTGCCTTGTACATGCGCACGAGTTGGTCGAAGCGTCCGAGGACCACGTTCCCAGCCTGCGCCATGAGGTATCGGCCAACCACTCCGCTCGAATTGGCAAGGCCGTTCTCGTGTCCCGGGCAGGCAGAGTTGAGCAGCAGGCGCGGAGTCTCAATGGCGTAGCCGCTCACGATGACGGCTTTGGCACGCTGAAAGTGCAGTTGCCGGTTCTTATCAAAATAATGGACACCGGTGACGCGCCCATCCTTTCCCAACTCGATGCGAGCGGCCATCGATTCCGGGCGAATCTCCGCGCCCTTGCGCAACGCGTCTGGCACATGGGTCACGAGCGTGCTGGCCTTGGCGCCCACTTTGCATCCCTGGATGCAGAAGCCGCGATAGATGCAGTGCGGCCGATCTCCGCGCGATCCGGAGAGAATTGCAACCGGGCCACCGATAGAAACCGGAATGCCCATTGCCGAACAGCCCTTCACCAGCGCATTGCCCACGCCTCCGGTAGGATGCGGCCCGTAGGCGTAGCCGTGCGGATGACCCCAGGGATAATAGGCCGGCCCTGCCACCGGCATCTCCAATTCCAACTGCTCGTAGTAGGGCAGGATCTGCTCGTACGAAATGGGCCAGTCCACGCCTACACCGTCGTGCGTGTAAATCTCAAAGTCTGATGGATGCAGGCGCGGCGCGAATGCGGCCCAGTGCACCGATCCTCCACCAACGCCTTTGCCGCAGTTGTTCGCACCCAGCGCCAGCGGATCACTGCCTCCGGTGATGCGCGGGTCTTCCCAATACAGCTTCTGGGAGCCCGCCTCGTCGCTTACCCAATCGCGCTCCGTATTCCAAAACGGTCCAGCCTCCAGCCCAACCACGTTGAATCCTGCACGGGCCAGGCGTTGCAATAGTACGCCGCCCGCCGAGCCCACACCCACGATGAGATAGTCCACCTCTTCGCTCTCGCGAAACCGCTTCATCGGCACATCGATGTGCTGCATCGGGCCAAGATCGTGCCGGTCATCGTGCGGCGCGTCGAACTCTCCTCCAATCGGCGTCTTCACGATTCCCTCACAAACTTGTGCCGCTGTTGTTCCGCCTCTGTATGGTGGTGCGAAGCATCGCCCACTTCCTCGGATACCACATCCATCGGCGCATTCCATTCATAGCGCTGTTCTTCCACCTCCCAGGGTTCTGGCTCCCCGCGCTCCAGGCGGAAATACGCTCGCGGATATGCCGGGCCGCCGAAGCCGATTTCATCCCAGGCCCATGGGTGCGCATAGTACGCGTCGATGGCGTCCTTGGTGACAAGCTGCCAGAAGCGATGCACATTCATCTGCTCCCATATTTCCTTGCCTCCTTTTGGACATCCATCATGAATGGCGCGGAGAACCAGATCCTGCTCGCGAAATGTGATGCGCAGGAATGGCTGCCCGAAGCGCGTGCGCGCCTCGGCATCGATGGCCTCGATTCCGAACTTGTTGTAAACATCGCGATCGTGCGGCATGTCCTCGAACCGATAGCCTTCGGTCCGGCCTTCATGCAGCCGCTTATCCAGCGGCGGCAGAATCAGGATGCGCCGCTCCGGCAGGCGGTCCGTCTGCGGAATCACGTGATCGAAGACCGTTTCCCAGAAGATTGCCTGTTGCTCGTCGAAAAATTTCAGCTCCGGCGGATGCTCCACTCGATGTACCACCACATCGCGCGTGGTCTTGTCCCAATACGCTTTCTGCCCAAGGGTGTTGTAGCCGGGATAATAGCCCGGCGTCTGCCTCGGCGAAAGCTGCTCACCGGTAGCCGGATCTCGCGGACGCATCGGTCCATGCGATTCAAAATTCTTCATGCGTGCTTCCTTCGCAGCAAGCTGGCCAGTATGCCGATCATCCCCGCCGCACCGAAAAGAAGAGGCGCAAAGATCGGCGGTCCATACATGATGTTGTAGAGGAGATGCTTCGTGCCCCCAGGCCGGCGTACAACACCACGGGCGTGGTAATAGAAGCCGACCGTGGCGTCCACAGTCGCAGCTGCGGAGAGCAAGGGAAGCACGGTCCGCGATACACGGCGGCTTTTGACAGATGCAAATGCCGCCGCAGCCAGCATCGGCGATAGAAAAATCGGCGTCCACTGCACCCAGTAACGAAAGTTGTTTTTGTAATGCGAGTAATACGCTTCAAACCCGCTGAGCAGCGCGCTCACCCCTGCCACAATCGCGACCTGCTTTTGAAAACGTCCCTCGCGAATATCCTGTTCTTCACTCAACAGCGCCCGGCCTTCAGAGGACGGCAGAAGCCGCGCCAGCCAGCGATCACTATTCCCTCCGTCATCGCCCAAGGAATCCTCTCGCTGCAAATACGAAGCGATGAGTCCAAGGTACGCCGCTGTGCCAAACAGCAGAGGCGCAAAGATCGGCGGTCCCATGATCATGTTTGTCATCGGCAGACGCCACCCGCCGGGTTTGCGCTGGATGCCGCGAATGTGGAAGTAGAACCCGACACCCGCATCCGCGAGCGTTACCACTGAGGTGAAGCGCAGCACGGTACGCGCTGCCCTGCGGTTAAAGACCGCCGCCAGCGCCGCGCCGCCCAGCATTGCGCTGAGGATGACCGGCGTGTACATAACGCGACGGCTATAGCTGCCGCGGTAATGCTCGTACGCCACCTCAAGGCCGCTGATGATGCTGGACCCTGCGGTGATCAGCGAGAGAGTTTGCTGGAAGCGTCCCTCTCGCACGTGATTCGCAATCACCTCTGCATCCCGCTCAGGGTGCAGAACTGAAATGTGATCTGTTTCGGCAGGCACCCTAAATTACCTCTCGAATCTTGTCCTCGAGAATGGTTTCGATGATGCCGGAAGCGTTCTTCTGTCCGCGTAACAGAGCCTTTGCCAGCTTCATCGCCTGATCGGTGGTCGCCTTGCCCGGCATGGGCGGCTCGTTTGGATCTACCACTGCCTGCACGATCGACGGACCCGGATGGTCCAGCGCCTTACGCAAAACACTTTCCGCCTCTTCCGGCCGCTCGATCGTGAATCCCCGCGCGCCCATTGCCTCGGCAACTTTGGCGAAATCGATGGGCCAGAGTTCGACTCCGAATTCGGGATTCCCGTCCAGGATCATCTGCTCCCACTTGATCTGTCCGAGCACGTTATTTTTGATGACCACGACGCACACCCTTAACTTGTACTTCACAAGCGTGGCCAGATCGCCTAACAACATGGCCAGGCCTCCATCACCGACGACGCAGACGACTTGCCGCCCCGGATACGCAATGGCCGCTCCAATGCAGTACGGCATGCCGTTCGCCATTGTGGCCAGCGATCCGGAAAGCGAGAATTGCATACTTTCGCGCATCTCCACATACCGGGCCGTCCAGGTGGCAATGGTTCCGCTATCGGAGGCCACAATCGCGTCGTCGTTCAGCAGCTTGTTCAGGTTGTACGTGACCACCTGCGGCTTCATCGGCATGTCCTTGCGCGTGCCGCGTTCGGTCATCAACTCGTTCCATTCCTTCATGCGCTCCTGGGCCTTCTTCAGGAACTTATCTTTCTTCTTCTCGATGAGCGGAAGCAGGGCCTGCAGAATCGTTTTGGAATCGCCGGTGAGGCCTACGTCCACAGAGTGCCGCAGGCCAATGCGCGTGGGGTCGAGCTCGATCTGCACACATTTCGCCTGTCCCGGCTTGGGTAAAAACTCCATATAGGGGAAGCTGGTGCCGATCATGATCAGGGTGTCGCATTCGTTCATCGCATCCACCGACGGAGCAGTTCCGAGCAGGCCGATTCCTCCGGTGGTGTAAGGGCTGTGATCCGGCAGCACCGCTTTTCCGAGGAGAGCTTTGACGACGGGACCGCCCACCGCCTGCGCTAACTGCTCCACCTCTTCGCGCGCGTGCAGAGCGCCCTGGCCCACTAAGATCGTTACCCTTTCCCCGGAATTGATCACCTTCGCTGCCTCCTGCAGCAGCGCTGAATCGGGCTTCAACGAGAGCGGAGCGCGTAGATCGCCGCTGTGCTTCGGCACGTTCGCCTTGCTGCGGTGTGCCTCGTCGACTTCGTACTCCTGAATGTCCTTGGGAATGCAGATATGCGCCACGCCGCGCCGGCCATACGCGGTGCGAATCGCCATGTCGACTACATTGATGGTGTGGGCCGGCCCCATAATCCGTTCATTGAATTCCGACACATCCATATACAACTTGTCTAAGTCGACGTCCTGCTGATAATCCATGCCGATCAGATCGTGGAACGTGTGGCCTGTAATGGCGAGCACCGGTACCTGGTCGCACTTCGCGTCATAGAGTCCATTCAGCAGGTGAATACCGCCGGGCCCCGATGTCGCCACGCAGACGCCCAGCTTTCCAGTGAACTTCGCATACCCCACGGCCGCGAACGACGCCGTCTCTTCGTGCCGAACCTGCACGAATTTCAGCTTGTCCTGATGCGTGCGAAGGGCCTCAAAGAACCCATCCACACCATCGCCGGGCAGCCCGAAGATGGTATCCACACCCCATTCCAGCAGCCGCTCCACAACCAGATCCGAAACCGTCTTCTTTGCCATCTCTCTCTCCGTCTCTGCGCCCGCGCGGCCTCACGCCGGCAGCGCTGCTGAATTTCAAACTCTGAAGCGCTCCGCATCCCTTTCTTTCAAAGTGAGCCCGTGTCCCGGCCGGGACAAGTCGGGCGCCATGCAGCCCTCTCGCGGCTCGCAAAATCCGTCGAAGAACATGTGCTCGATACGAGCGTGATCATGGAAAAATTCCATGTGCACGGCCCGGGGCACAGCGCAACATACGTGTAGATGCATACTTGGAGCGCAGTGCGACGAGAGGGGCAAATTGGCGGCCCAGCACAACGCCGCCGCATCCAGAAACCCGCTGATGCCGCAGCAGCGTGTGGCATCGGCCTGCAACACCGTCACCGCTTCGGCATCGAGCATGCGCTTCTGATACCAGGCGGAAAAGCCATATTCGCCCGCGGCTACGTCCATCCCCGCAGGCACGTGTTCCCGCACCTCGCGCAAGCCAGCCAGGTTATCGGAGCTTACCGGCTCCTCGAACCAGCGGACACCCTGCTCGGCGAATTGATTGGCGAGCCGCAACGCCTGCATTACAGAAAACGCACCGTTGCCATCCACGAATAGTTCGACATCTTTTCCGATCGCCTGACGCGCTACACTAACGCGTCGCGGATCATCGGCGGGATGGCTGCCGATCTTCATCTTCACCATCGAAAAGCCATCGCGCGACCAGCCGCCCAACTGGCCGGAGAGTTGAGCATCATCGTA
>Ga0105240_10013113_pt1 | contig 11404 bp, 5 predicted proteins | sample KBSC54metaG_FD_80426 | JGI IMG/M metagenome (GOLD analysis project Ga0105240, IMG submission 80426) | Corn rhizosphere microbial communities from Kellogg Biological Station, Michigan, USA - KBS C5-4 metaG | ecosystem: Host-associated > Plants > Roots > Rhizosphere > Soil | place: Michigan, USA...
ACCGGAGAGCAGGAGCAGCAGCGGCGCCGGCAGCGGGACCGGCGAGCTCGCGGTGTAGCTCAGCGTCTGCGCGGTCAGATCCAGGGACCAGGTGCCCGCGAGCGTCGCGAGAGAGCCCGGAACGGTCGTGTCGGGAGCACCCTGAGTCTCGGTTGCCTGGTAGAACGCCAACGCGCTCTTGACCGAACCACCATTGATCGCGCTGAGGAAGCTATCGAATTGGGCGCTGTTGCCACCGGCGAGCCACTGGACTCCGGTGCTTTGGCTGTTGAAGGTTTCGGAGGTGCCGCTGGGATTCGCCATCACGCTGAGGAACGTACGGATCTGACCGAAGCCCGATGCGATGTTGCCGATCGACGCGGCACCGTTGGGACCAGGACCCGCCGGCGGGGCGGCCGAAGTGAAATCAACCGAGCGCGTTTGCGGCGTGCCCGTGGACGCGGCACCGATGACCGAGAAAGTCACGTTGTCGCTGGTCGTGGAGAGGTTGCCACCCGTGACAGTCGACAGGAAGGTGCTGAAGTTGCTGCCGGCGAGGCTGATCGGGTTGGCGAGGCTGGACGAGCTGTTGAAGCTGAGCACGCTGATGCCCGTGTCGAGGAAATACTCGCTCGAGGTGGTGGCGTCGTCGATCGACAGCCAGAGCGTGCCCGCGCTGTCGGCGCTCGTGTTCGCGAACGTGTTAGCGGACAGCGCCAGCGCCACCGCACCCACGACCGCTCCTAACTTGGTCTTGATACGCATTCAAATGCTCCCATGGATGAGAAGAGTGTTCTAGGACGCCTGTGCCCGGGTGTTGCTGACAACCGCTACCATGCAGTTGCCCCGTGTGGACGTTTCAGCGCCGGGCGTAAAGGTCGCAGACGCATAAGTCAGTGAAATGTCAGATCGGTGAAAGCCTTCACACGCAAAAGAAGCGCTTTCTCCGCAGGAATGTCGCGCAGTACGTTGCGCCCCGACCCGTCATACGCGTGTATGACAATCGCATTCGAGACGGTCGCAGGGTCGCGCCGATTGTTGGCAGTCAGGAATATCCGAGGGCGTGCCGCAGCTCGCCGAAGCGCTCGTTGAAGCGCGCCCATTGTTGGGTCGAGAGCAGCCCCTGGGCCTCGCCGGTTTTGCCATGACGCATGAATCGCAGGCCCGAGCCGATCTGCGTAGCGAGGTGCGGCTTGTAAAAGATTCCGACACGTCGGGCCGCGATGTCGGCATCCTCGATGGCGCGCATGCGTTCGAACGTGGAGCCTGCGACGGCCCGCGCGACTTGGGTCTCGGATCGATCGAGAGACAAGAGTCTGGTCACAGAGGTGGCCACCGTGGCTGTGTTTGCCATCAGGTCTTCGTAGCGCACCCACAGCAGGGGCAGATGTTGGCCTACAGCCCTCCAGCTCAGCAGATTGTCCTGCCAGGTGCCGATGCCGAGCTCGATCCAACGGGGATCGCCGCCGGAGGCGATATAGGCGTCGACGTAACGCGAGAAGTTGGCGCCGTCGTGCGTCGGAACGGCTCCGCGCCGGATCGCATAGTGATAGTTGGAGACCATCACGTCGGCAGGGTCTCGCACGACGTAGATGGCCGCGGCGGAATGCTTCCCGAGAGGCAGTGCCGGAGAGTGCAGGAAGTGGGTCTTGAAGAAGACCGGATGCGTGGGCGGCTCCGGAGCCGGCCCGAGCTCGTGCACGTCGGGCGCGAGTCGGTTCAAGGCCGACGCCGAGTCGATGGGCCCGTAAACGAGATTACAGACGAGGAACCGGATCCAGGTATTGCCGCTCTTGGGGTAGGAAGCAATCCAGATAACGGTTTTCGGATGCTCTGGCATCCGCGCTCAGCCGGTGTTGCCCTTCAAGCCCGCGAGAATGGTCCGCGCGTCCTCGGTCCAGGGTGACTTCGTCTCTCCCGATACCGCCACCTCGAGATCGCTGCGTGCGCGATCGCTCTTGCCCGCGTGCAGCTCCGCCATACCCAGGTGATAGCGGATCTCCTTCGACTTCGGGGCGCGCTCGGCGGCGCGCTCGAGAACGGAGAGAGCGTCATTGTACTCGGCGCGTTTGAAATGCACCCAGCCGTTGGTATCGAGCAGCGTACCGTCGTTCGAGGACTCGAACCCCGCAGTGAGCTGCCGCGCCCGGTCGAGGCTCGCCCGGTCGGACTTGTAGGTCACCAGCAGCATCGCGAGGTTGTTGGCCACCGCGCGGTTGCTTGGATTGGCCTTGCTCCAGTTATCGTAGACGGCTATCGCGTCGTCATAGCGCGCCAGCTTCTCGTACATCTGCGCGAGCTCGGCCACGAGGCGCGGCTCGGCGGGAGCGACTTTGATCGCGGCTTCATATGTGGCGATCGCGCCATTCGAGTCGCCTCCCGCAAACTTGGCCATCGCCAGGTCACGGTAGGAAGACCACCAGGTCGGGGCGAGGTTAACCGCCGCGGTCAGCGACTCGACAGCCGCTGGGATGTTTTTCTGCTCCATGTAGAGCTCCCCGAGCAGGTTCTGCGCGAGGGGATTCTTCGGGTCATGCTGTACGACGTCTTTGACTTCAGCGATTGCCTGATCGCTGTGACCGCGCGAGAGCTCGAGGCGCGCTAATGCCAGCAGTGCATCGAAAGCTCGCGGTTTCACCTCGACGGCGTGCTCGTATTCTTTCTTGGCGTCGTCGGGACGATTCTGTGCTTGGGCCACGAGACCAGCCAGATAAAACCCGGTAGGCTCTTTCGGGAGCAGCGTCTTCAAGTCCTCGGCACCCTGGCGGGCCGCAATGAGATTGGACTTGGCCATGTAGGCCCGCACCAACAGCTCGCGAGCTTCCGGATAGGACGGTGCTTTACGCACAGTTTCCTCAAGCAGCTCCACGGCCTGATCGGCTCGATTGCTTCCGAGGTACAAGCGCGAGAGCTCGACGCGCAAGCTCGGATCACCGGGAGTAACATCCATCGCGGCACGAAGCGATTGCTCTGCAAGAGCAGGCTCGCCGCTGTCGAGATATGCGCGCGCAAGCAACCGGTGCACAGACACGGCGTTGGGCTGGTCGCGCGACACCGCCCGCAGATCCGCTATAGCCGCCGTCAGGTCACGGTGTTTCATCTCGAGCTGCCCGCGCACCAACAGCGCATCAGGGTCACGTGGGCTCTTCTCGAGTACCTCGGCGACGAGTTTGCGGGCCTCCTCATCCTTACCCTGTTCGAACTCGATTGCGGCAATGCGATCGCGAGCCAGGAGTCCCTTGGGCCCCTTGTCGTCTTGCCGGATGACCTCCTGGTACGCGTCGATGGCCTCCTTGAGAGCTCCAGAGCGCTGTAGCAGATCGGCGAGACCAAATCGTAGATCGAAGTTGTTCGGCTCCTGGGCGATAAATTCACGCAAGATCTTCTCGCCCTGCTCACGAGTGCGCTGGGTACTGATGAAGCGCACGAGAGTTAGCTTAGCTTCCGGGTCGTGCGGGATCGCCTTGACGGCCTCTTCGAGAACATGCTGCGCATCGTCGAGCCTTTGCGAGCGCGCATAGAAGAGCGCGAGATCCTTGCGGTAGGTGAGCGCCTGGGGTTTGAGCTGGATCAACGCATGGAGCTGCTCTTCCACTTTGCCAGTATCGTTGTTGGCGAGATACAGCTCCGCGAGCACTTCCCGCAGGCTGGTCGACTGGGGCTGCTGCTTGATTGCGTCGTTGAGGAAGTCGATCGCCTGCGGAGTCTGCCCTGCGCGGCGATACAGCCCGGCCCGTAGCGCGATCCCCTCTTCACTCTTCGGGGCGAGCTTCAGGACCCGCTCCACATCCGCTAGTGCGCCGCTTTCGTTGTTGGATCTCAGGCGGACGGTCGCTCGATCGAGCAGCAGAGGCACGGAGTCGGGATGCTTGGCGAGCGCCGGCTCGATTATCTGGAGCGCGCGGTCGGTTTGCCCTGCGAACGCCAACAGCCGACCTAGAGCGGCGCGTGCTGCGACAACCTGATCAGCGGCCTGCTGATCCAGCTTGGCGTTCGGGTCCGTGGTGTTGTCGCCGGTATCGACGATCGACTGGTAGAGGCCCACGGCCTCACGGACTTTTCCGAGCTTTTCGTTCACCTCGGCAGCCAGCAGTCGTGCGCTCAGATTCTTTGGAGCGATCTGCATGGCGTTGCGGAACTCGATGCTCGCGTGCGTGTAATCGTCCTTCGCCATGTAGTCACGACCCCGTTGCAGGTGACTCTCGAGGCGGGAGGCCGCCCCACCGCAACCGGCAAGAATCAACACACCCGCGAGCGCGCCGACGCGAGCGGTGGAGGCGACACTACGCAGGAATTCCTTGGGCATGACGCGCATGAGAAGGACTCCCAGAAGCAGTGCGATGAGATCGAGTCGGATAGCTCCTCCACCGCCACCGCCGCTTTTCGCGGGTGCTGAGTTGACTTTGACAGTCGCGGACGAAGCGGCGGACTGACCACCTCCAGTGCAAGTCAGTGTGAAAGTCGTATCGGCAGTGATGGCGGACGTGGTCGCTTGACCCGTCAGAGTCTGCACACCAGTCCAACCTCCGGACGCCGTGCAAGCAGTGGCATTGCTGCTCGACCACTGCAGCGTTACGGTGCCCCCCGAATCAACGCTCGTCGGATTGGCCTGCAAGGTGACTGTCGGTGCAGGCGGCTGCGGCGCCAGGGTAATTGCGTAGGTTCCAGCGGTCGCCGACGCCTGCGGTTGGGCGACAAAGCTTACGTAGTAGTCGCCGGCCGCGGGCACCTGGAAGCTCTTCGTCCCCGCGTTGTAGATCGCGCCGACCGTCGTCGCACCCTGCGTGACGAGCACGGCGAGGTTGGCGAACGTCGCCGGGAAACCTACATCGCTCACGGTGACCTGGTAATTGCCACCCGTGGAGATGGTGACTTTATTGGATGAAAAGAGCTGCTCGGGACCGACGCCCTGGGTCGTTGCAAGCGCGGCGGTCGCGGCGCCGCCAGCGATGAGATTGACCCCGAAAAGACCGTTCGCGGCAGCCGCCTTCTGGGCGAATACGAGCACCGAGGCTGGACCGCTCGCCGGGATGATGTTGTTCTGTGTACCCGCGGCGCTCAGCCCCGAGCCCAACACCTGGCCATTTTGCACGACCGCCGCGCTGACAGAGGCAAGCTGCGCCGGAAACCCGAAGTCCGCCACGGCGAGCGAGTAGACCTCGCCACCGACAAGCGTCGTATCGAAGTTATAAGCCTTGATTGTGCCGCCAGCAGCCGTCACGGCGCGCGCGAGGCTGATCGCCCCAGGACCGCTCGCAGGCTTCAGACTCAGGTCATAACTTCCTTGCCCGGAATTGCCTGGAATCCCGTAGGCGTACAGTTCGTAGGAAGCGGCGGTACCCGTGAATGTCTTGGTTCCGGCGGCACTCAGAGCGGCAACGTTCACGCCGTTGAGCATCACCACCGCTCCCACCTGTGCGAGCGCACTGGGGAACGTCAGATCCGCGAGCCGCAGCGTATAGCTCACTGCGTTCAGCGTCGGAGTTGCGACCGCGCTAACCGCTCCCACCGGTACCGACTTGGTGTAGATGGGCGCAGGTGGTGTAGAACCGCCAGTGCTGACGGGAGCAATCGCAACGCTATACAGGCCCGAATTCCCTTGTCCGCCCCCACCTGCGAAGATGCGGTAGTTGGTTCCGGTCTGGAGCGTGACGGTCGTCGTCGCAGGATTTCCGGAGGCGGTTCCAAATGTCGGCGGCGTGAGGAGCGAGCCGCCTTCAACAACTATCGCGAGCGTCAGGTTGTTGACTGGGCTCGGGATCTGCTGGTCGGTCAGGGTGACGACATAGTCACCGGAGGTGCCCACCGTAAACGTGTCATTCAGGACACCGATATTGTTGACATTATCGGAGGTCGTCGGAAGAGCCAGATTGTCGGAGAAAGCCGCGAGCTGGCTGTTGCCCGCGCCGGTGACCCGGATGCCGATCGGACCGGAGCCTGCGACGGCGGCGGGAGTGCCGACGACATGTATGACATATGTATCCGCGGCAGCGGTGATGGTGACCGCGCCCGCGGCTGTCAATTGCGTATTGCCGGTCACGGGGCTGCCATTGACCGGTGCGAGAGTGACTAGCGTACCGCTGCTGTTCGTGATGGCGAGTCCCACGGATGTGAGCGCCGCACTCGAGCCAGTCTGGCTCTGCAGTTGCGCTCCCAGGTCCGTCAGAGTGACCGTGTAATTACCCGCAGCAGTGACCGTGAAACTCTCTTCAACCGGAACACCTACTGCCGCTGTTGCGACGGTATGAACCTGGTTCAGCAGAGGCGTCGGGGTCTGCGCGAACGAGCCTGTGCAGGCGAAAATGCAAGCGGCCCCAAAAACCGCTATACGTGACAGCCGCTGTAATGTCAGCATCACCCTTCAATCCCGGTTGTGTTCTGGTTTCAAGAGACGGGACCGGCAATGTAGGTGGGACGCGTGACGAACGGATGACAACAGACGGCCACCCTCGATCCGGACGAGTCCAACGTCGGAGCCCGGCCACCGCCGGATGAGCCGGGCAGGTTTCAAGGACGTGGTCATCGAGAAAGTCGCCTTGCGGCGCGAGCGGAGCGAAGAGGTTTCGGCCTTCGTCGTGATCGGCAGAGCCGACTGAGCCTGCGTCAGATCGTCACACCCAGCAACGCGCGGCCGGCGATGACGGCGAGCGTCACCATCAGAAACATCCGGGGCACCAGTCGCGTCAGATCGATCGTGAGCAGCATCTCCACCACGTAGAGCAGGATGACGGCCTTCGCAAGTCCGCCGGGGAGATCAGCCGGTAACGAGATCGACGCGGGCAAGTTGGGCAGCACCAGCGCAATGAACAGCACGATGAGATCCAGCGCCGTGAGCTCGAACCGTCGCGTGGGAGACAACCAGAAGCGCACCAGGGCGGCGACGGCCGTGATGGCGATGCAGGTCCACGATACGGTAGTCAGTAGCGGGGGCCTGTGCGGCATCGTCTGGTCGAGATACACCAGCAGCAGCACACTGATGTAAGCGGAGGCGCGCTCAAACCACTGCAGGGGGCGCTGCGCTCGCCACCAGCTCAGAATCAACAGCACGACCAGCATCGCCAGCGACATCAGACCCAGGTCGACTTCGACCTGCCGGCTCGAGGCGAGCACTGTCGTTGCATAGACTGCGAGGCACGTCGCCATGACGCCAAGCGCCAGGGCCGGGATCCGCGCGGCCGGAGCGAAACCGTTCAAATACAGACGCAACCCGCCGCTCTTGCCGCCGAGGTGCGTCAGCCGCCAGCCGACCTGCCTGGCGCGATTTAACAGCCCGAACACGAGGCAAGCGAAGACGCAGAAGGCGACGAAGACCTCGGAGTCGGATTCGAAGCGCAGGAAATAGGCGAGCAGGACCAGTGCCACCTGCATGAGATAGATCAGCAGCACCGCTTCGCGATGCGCGAAACCGAGCGCGAGCAGCCGGTGGTGGAGGTGATTGCTGTCGGCCGAAAAGGGCGAGCGGCCGGCCCGGATCCGCGTGAACATCACGGTCAGGGTATCCATGATGGGCAGACCGAGCAGCAGCAGCGGCAGCGCGGCACTCAGCGGGCAGGTCTCGCCCTGGGTCGCAAGGAGAGCGAGCGCGCCGACACTGAAGCCCAACATCTGGCTGCCGCTGTCACCCATGAAGATGCGCGCGGGGTGGGTGTTGAAGCGTAGAAATCCCAACACGGCGCCGGCCTCGATGAGGGCGAGTTTGACGACCGCGCCATTGCCACTCATCGCGGCGAACAACGCGATCGCGCACAGGCACAGCAGAACCATGCCGCCAGCCAGACCGTCCAGTCCGTCAGCGAGATTGACCGCGTTCGTGATGCCGATCAGGAAGACGAAAGTGACGAGGATCGAGACCACCTGGGGCAGGACGATGAAGCTTCCGACCATGAGGGTCCCCACATGGACGTTGCCGACAATCATGCAAAGACCCGCGGCAATGACCTGGCCGGCGAACTTGGTGCGGTAGCCGAGGTTCACACGATCGTCCCAGAGTCCAAAGACGAGCAGGACGACGCGACCCAGGAGCAGGCCGCGCACCGCGGGAGTCAATTCCACGGTAATCAATGTGGGCAGCAGCAAGCCCACCGCCATCGCCAGGCCGCCTACTCGCGGCACGGGAATAGAGTGCACTTTCCGCGGACCGGGCGCGTCCGTCAGGCCGAAAGCGGGTGCCCAACGCATGAGCACCGGGATCAACGCCGCGGTGACGGAGAGCGCAACGACGAAGGCAAGGAACAATTGCACGCCAATCCCCAAGGTGTTCCGGGAGACTAACGGCGACTCAAGACAGTTTGGTTAAATGTGGCTTCGTGCGGACAAAGAGCGCGGTCAGCTTCGAACCGGTGTCGGCTTGCCGGCCTCCACGACGTAAGACGCAAGGGTTTTACGTCCCGAATCGGGGGTCTTCACCGTGTCGACGGCCACCAGGTCCGCGTGCAGGCGATCCTGCGTGATATCGAACATCACGTAACCGCGATTCAGACCGGTGGCGGTGAGCAGATTGGGGTTGAGCTTACGGATTTTTTCGAAGTAATCCTCGGATACGGCATCCGAGCTCACGGAGCTCGCCACGAATTCGCTCGCGACGACAGGTGAGTCCAGGTCGGATGGCTTCAGGTGCAGTCCGCTCACCACAAAGGCGTGGATGTCTCCCGAGAGCACTACCGGGTTCGCGATGTGGCGCTCGGCAAGGAACTTCATGAGCCGCTCACGGGCCGCGGGATAGCCATTCCAGGCGTCGGTCCAGAAGAGTTTGTCCGGCAGGGGCGCCTCGTTGTTGTAACCCATGAGGGTTCCTTGGGCGAGCAGATTCCAGCGCGCCTGGCTCGAGGCGAGCTGGCCTTGCGCCCAGGCCTCCTGCCTTCCACCCAACATCGTGCGCGAGGGATCGTTGAGCTCCGGACACTTCGCCGCCTCGATCCGGTGTCCCCCTGCCCTGCCCAATGGCGGGCACGCTTCCGGAGCGCGGTACTGTCGCTGATCCAACAGAACGATGGAGGCCAGGTTGCCGAAGGCGCGGCTCGCGTAGAGCCGCATCGCGGGTCCGACTGGAACGGCCCAGCGTGGCACCGGCATGTGCTCGTAGTACGCCTGGTAGGCAGCGGCGCGCCGGGCCAGAAAGAGCTGCGGGTCGTCGTCATCTTCTGAGACGTCGTTGGCGTAGTCGTTCGCCACATCATGGTCGTCCCAGGTCATCAGCCATGGGGCCGCCGCGTGAGCATTCGCCAGGTCGCGATCGGTTTTATACAGCGCGTGGCGGGCACGATAATCGTCGAGGGTGAAGGCCACCGAGAGGTTGTGATTGCGCACCTTCTTAGGTGCATTGCCCTCATAGATGTAATCGCCGACGTGCACGACCAGGTCCGGGTTGTCATTCACGAGGTGACGATAGGCCGTGTAGTAGCCCTGCTCGTAATGCTGACAGTTGACCAGGCCTATCTTAAGACGATCGAGCGGTGCCCCGTAGGTCGGGGCCGTCCGGGTACGACCGATGGGGCTTCGCACTCCACCGCCTTCGAAGCGGTACCAATAGTCGCGGCCCGGATCGAGGCCCGAAGGCTCGATGTGCACCGAGTGCGCCCATTCGGGTGTTGCATACGCGGTGCCATGTTGTATGACATTTCGCATACGCTCGTCTGTCGCCACCTCCCAGTCGACCTCGATGACTTCCTGCGGCATGCCGCCACCGGGCTCCAGCGGCGAGAGTGCCAGGCGCGTCCACAACACCATGGAGTCGGGTGTTGGATATCCCGAAGCCACACCGAGAGTGAAGGGGTTCTTGGAGAAGCGGAAATCCTCCGCCGCGCGTGCTCCTCGCGATGGCAACAAGCCTGCGGCCGTCGCGGCGACCGTGCCAGCCACGAATGCTCTGCGAGTCGTCATTAAGTGAAACACCTCACAAGGGGAACACAAAGGGCGCGCCACGTGAGCCGGTGTCACAATTGTTTAGTCTGACTGTCATCCGGGCTCGGCATCTTGCGCTTGCCATAAGATCTTGGACTAACGAACTAATTACATGTTTACCAGAACAAGAGCCCTGTCGCTGACCGCCGCGCTCGCGTGGGGACTCGTCCACACTGCAATCGCTTCGGCTTCCACCGTGACCAACGCGGCCTTGAGCTATGAAGAGACCGCCACCGGTCGCACTGGCACCGGGCAGGGTACGCTCTTCACCTCGCTACCCGCACAGGCGATCTACGGAAGTCAGTTCGGAGCCTCTGCCGGTGACCTCGCGGGCGCGCCCGGATTCAGCTTCTACGACGATTACGTTTTCACCGTCGCCGCTGCGACCATCGATTCGGTCACGAGCGAAATCGACCTGGGATCACTGTCACTCGACAATCTGCAAGAGCGCCTCTACAGCCTCGGGAACAATACTCTTCCCGTGCTCGGCTCCCCGACCGGCTTCCAGACAGACTGGACGACCCCGATCAGCTTCCAAGCAGGCCCGAACGAGGGAATGACCACCGTGTTGAGCGAAACCGCTCTGGCGGCCGGAACCTACGTGCTCGAGGTCCGGGGTGAAGTCACCGGAACCGCAGGCGGCGGTTATTCGGGAACGCTCAACCTGCAACCCGTGCCCCTGCCGGCGGCACTGCCGATGCTGCTGTCGGGACTTGGCTTGTTGGGTGGAATTGCGCGGCGGCGTTCAGCCCGCGGCTGAAGGCAGCGGGCGCAGGCGCCGGTGAGCCTGGGAGAAGCGTTCCCAGCCGGCGTCGCTCATATATTTACGCAGGACGCGCGGGTTGGTCTTTCGCAAATCGATCAGCACCAGGCAGTCGAGCGCATTGCCGAAGTCCGGATCCACGTTGAATCCTAACATCCGGCCGCCGAGTTTCAGGTACTGGCGCAACAGGACGGGTGCGCCTTTACCATCCGGCTCGAGGTCCGCAACGACGGTCGAGAGCGCCTCGATGTCGGCGAGCGACTTGTCAGGGCCACCGAGCGTGCGCAGGGAGAACCGCCCGCGGAACGGCCGCTTCGGGCGCACGACGGTCGGCGCGAGAAGGTTGAAATTCTTCTTGCGCAGATACCGGACCAATAATTCGCGCGACAGCGGCAGGTAGTCGTTGCTGATGCTCACCGGCCCGATCAGGCGACAGTAGCGCGGGTTGCGGCTGACATACTCGCCGATGCCTTTCCACAGCAGCATCAGTGAAGCGAAGCTCTTCTGGTACTCGGCACGCACGAAGGAGCGCCCCAGCTCCAGGCCCGGTCCCAGCAGCTTGATGAACAACTCGTTGTAGTCGAACAGGGTCGAGGTGTACAGGCCGCGCTTGCCGAAGCGACGGCTGATCACGTCGGTCCGTCCGAGGCGATAGGCACCGACAATCTCGCGTGTCTCGGTGTTCCAGACAAAGAGGTGTTCGTAGTAGTCGTCGAACACGTCGATATCCGCGCTCCGGCCCGTGCCTTCGCCGACGGCGCG
>Ga0105240_10013115_pt1 | contig 11403 bp, 11 predicted proteins | sample KBSC54metaG_FD_80426 | JGI IMG/M metagenome (GOLD analysis project Ga0105240, IMG submission 80426) | Corn rhizosphere microbial communities from Kellogg Biological Station, Michigan, USA - KBS C5-4 metaG | ecosystem: Host-associated > Plants > Roots > Rhizosphere > Soil | place: Michigan, USA...
GAGTCGGCTTTTACAACGGGTGCGATTCACCTGATCGATGGCGGGTGGAGTATGTGACCCCGCGAATTCCCGAACCGACAACGACGCGGACACGTACAGCCTTACGGCGCCAAGTCGTTAATCAACGGACAACCAAACGCTATTAACTGCGGAGACTTGCATGGAGACTCGTCGCGAATTCCTTACACAAACCGCAGCCGCTAGTCTAACACTCGCGGCATCTGCGTCCTTACGCCCAGCTAACGCCCAAACTCCCGGCGCCGGCGGTTCTAACACGACGATGAAAACCTACAAAATACCTCAGACCAACCTCGTCGTGTCGCGGCTTGCGTTTGGCTGTGCGATGTTAGGTCTCGACTGGGATGATGCGGACTTTGTCGCCAAGACCGTTCCGGTGATCAATGCAGCGCACGATCAGGGAATTACCTTTTTTGATCTGGCGGACGTATATGGATACGGCAAGGCTGAACTGGCTCTCGGTGCAGTGCTGAAGCAGCGCCCCGGCCTTCGGCACCAAATTGTCGTTCAGTCCAAGTGCGGTGACCGTTTCAAGGACGGGAGCAGCATCGACAACAGTCGAGCGCACATTTTGGAAGCCGTGAATGGCAGTCTGCAACGCCTCGGCACGGACTATTTGGACATACTCTTACTCCATTGGCCGGACAATCTGGTGCATCCCGAGGAAGTGGCGTCCGCGTTTGATGAGCTCAAGCGCGCCGGCAAGGTGCGCTATTTTGGAGTGAGCAATCATAATCCGATGCAGATCGAGCTGTTAAAGAAGTCGGTGCGCGAACCGCTGGTGGTGAACCAAATTCAATTGGGGGTAGCCCACTGGTACACCATGGCGGATCCGGGTAAAGGAGCCATGACCCACGGCGCGGAAGGGGCACTAACGCTGGACTATTGCCGCGTTCATGACATGCAAGTCCAAGCGTACTCCCCGCTGAAAGCGGGCAACATCGGCACCCCCCCAAACTTGCTGAAGCCGAACGAAAACGCTCCGCCTGAGGTCAAACGCGCGATCCAAACGCTGACGGAAGTCGCACAGAAAAAAGGAGTGGGAAGTGCCGCTGTGATGTTGGCATGGTTGTTACACCATCCGGCCGGAATTGTCCCCATTATCGGAGCAACCAAAGCCGAGCATGTAGTCGAAAACTGTGCTGCTGATCGAGTCGAACTGATTCGCGAGGAATGGTACTCGCTGTTGCAGGCTTGCGCGGCAGTAAGCCAGCCGTCCTTGAAAACCTAACCCTGTATCCACGTTATTACGTTTACGAAAAGTCAAAACCCGCCATGAAGACGCCCCTCTCTCCTGTTTAAAGTAGTGCTCCTGCGAGCACAGAGAGTTCGAGTGAATTCACCGGATACTTTCATATTTCTTTCCCAGCCGATACGCGACGGGAAACCACAGTGCGCAAACGACAAGCCCCAGTATAGCGAGCCCCACAGTACCGAACGGCAAGATCCAGGAACTGACCCAGGCGGAGCTGACGTCCCCAAACCGATAGACCACGGTGTCGATCACATTCTTTGCCTTGTATTTGGTCTCTTGGTCGACAACCGTGAAGAGCATTTCTCGGGTAGGTTTTGCCACGGCGTACTCCGCCACGCGGCGAAGCACTTGAATACTTCCTAGCGCCATCAGCACCGGTGAGAACACGATAGCCACGAACGCAATCACCATGATTACCGGATTGAGCAACAATCCTGTCATGACACCAAAGCGCTTTACGAACCGGCTTGTACCGAACAACTGAACACATACCGCAAGGCTATTGACCGTCAGGTCGATCACCGCAAATGCCTGCGTGCGTGCCTCACGGCTGGGGAAAGCGTGACTGATGAGATCGCCCAGTTGGATGTAGACGACCGTAGAGATCCAGGTCATCAAGAGTAGAAATGCCGAGATTAACAGTAGATAGGGTGATTGAAGCAGCGCCCTGAATCCATCGAGTGAGTTGCCGGCCAAAGCATGGTGCACTGTCGAGGACTGATATCCGGCATCCTCCTGGGCACCCAAATTGGATGAGTGGGCGCGAAGCGCCTCCTTAACCTGAGTCAGGCGGGTGACCAGCCACGCCGTGATAGTGAACCCCACCGCAGAAATCAACAGCAGCCCATTATCGCCCACCGACTTGGCACACGCTGCGGCAATCGCTGGTCCGGCGATGCCCCCTAATGTTGCTCCCGCGGCGATGACACCGAACAGTCGTTGCGCCTGAGTGCGAGAGAAGAGATCCGCCATGAAGCTCCAGAACACCGAAATAATCAAGAGATTGAAGGTACTGACCCAGATATAGAAGGCAGCAGCAATCCAACGATCGTGCTGTGCGCCAGTGCTTGCGAACAGCAGATCGAAGCCAACAATGGATAGTGCAATGAGCCCGTAGACGGCGGGCAGGAAAACAGACAACCGGATGCGCGAGGCGAGCCCGGAATACAACGGGGCAAAAATGAAGCTGGCGAGAAATGTTCCGGTGAAAAGCTCCTGAATATGACTCATCCCGTACACCGTCCCCATGGCGTCCCGCACGGGCTTAACGAGGGAGTAACTGCCAAACAGGAAGAAGAAGCACAGCATGGACAGCCACACAGCGCGTAGCTCGCGGTTCTCGATCGCTACTAAGGATCGAATCCACATCGCCATATTGGAGGGTCGCGTCGCTATTGCCTGTTTTTCAGTCATATCAAAAGGCTCCCTGAGAATATCGTTGATACACCTCGCCTTTCCCCTGAGATGAACGCTCCTCCATCGCGGCACGGCGCTCTTCATACTGGCGGCCAAGCGTCCATGCGCTGACTGCCCACACCGTGGCGGCCAATACTCCGACTCCCAGCGCGGCGGGTATGCCTAATCCCAGCCAACGCATCCCTGCCTGTACCCAGGCGGAACTCAGGTCGCCCACCCGATAGAAGACGACATCGATGACGTTCTTCGTCTTATAACGATTTTCCTGCGCTACCACGGTAAAGCAGATTTCGCGACTGGGGCGTGCGATCGCATACTGCGTAACACGTCGAAGCGCCTGCATGGCTTGAAGCATCAAGAGAGTGGATGAAAGGGCCATCAAGACGAAGGACACGGCGGTCAACAAGGGGTTGAGGAGTAAGCTGCGGGTGACTCCGAACCGCGCTATGAATCGCGCCAGCCCAAACAGGGCTACCGCCGCGGAGAGAACATTGACCACCAGGTCGATGTTGGCCAGCGCCTGGGTTCGGTCGGCGATGTCGTGGAATGCCTTAGCGATCATGTCCGTCTGGATGAAATAGCCAATCGTGGCCACCCAGGTCATCATCAACATGAAGAGCGCCTGATTCATTTGAAATCGGGACGTGAGCAGCAGCCGAAAGCCATCCCATGCGCTGCCACGGAGTTTGTGGTCAAGAGAGGACTCCTGCGTCTCAACGTGAGCGGCCTGCAGCCGACGCTTCTCACGGATCACCCGATGGACCAGAACAATCACCACCAGGAGCCCCGCTGCCGCCAGCAGAAGTAGCCCGCTCGTACCGATCTTTTTGACCACGAGCGAGGCGACGAGTGGCCCTCCAATCGCGCCCAGGCTCCCTCCGGCGGTAATCAACGGCAGGAGCCGTGCCGACTGAGCCGCCGTAAAGACATCGACCATCAGGCTCCAAAAGACCGAGACCATGAACAGGTTGACGACGCTAAACCACCAATAGAAGCCGGCGGCCAAATTCCGGCTCTCCGGTGCCATCTGAAACCACCCAAAGAAACCCACCAGATCGGCAATAAGAAACCAGAAAATGCCGGGTATGACTCGGGAAATCCTGAAATGTTCGGTCACCCAAGCAAACAGAGGCGAGCAGACGAGTGTCAGTACTAAAGTGCCCGTGAACAGATTTTGAAGCTGCCCCGCGCCAAAGACAGTCGCCATGGCGTCGCGCACCGGTCGTAGCAAGTAGTAGCTCGCCATCAGCGCGAAGTTGCAGGCGAAAGCAAGCGAGGCGGCGCGCACTTCGTAGGGCTTGGCCTGCGCGAGGTGTGCGACGAGCTGAGCGAAGGCGTAGTGAAGCAGCTTCATATGTGTTCTATATCAATAGAACACTATCCAGCATATGCCTGTCAATATGCGATAATTCCCCCCATGACCAGAAGCTTTACTCGCCGGGATCTCGTTCGGTACGGATTACTCGCAGGACTACCCCTGTCAGGAGCTCTGTCAAGCTGCGGGGATGGCTCGCAATCTCACCCACTCGAATCACGCCGAACCTTCAACAAATACGCTACCGCAGAACAGGTGACGACAGGGCTCGACCTCACAGGCAAGACAGCCCTCCTCACCGGCTGCGACTCAGGGATCGGCCACGAGATTCTGCGGGTCTTGGTCTTGCGAGGCGCACACGTTTTGGCTCTTGCGCGCACCTTCGACAAGGCGCAAGGAGCCTGTGCCTCTGTTCAAGTTCCGGGCGTGCCAGGACATGCGACGCCGTTTGTGTGTGAGCAGACTGATTTCAATTCCGTTGTCGCGTGCAGTGATGCCGTTAACCACCTGGGTACTCCACTTGACATACTGATCTGCAACGCCGGAGTTAATTTGCAGACGTTGGAGTTGTCGAACAACCTCGAGACCAACTTCGTCGTCAATCACCTAAGTCACTTCATTCTGGTCAATCGGCTACTCGGCCGCTTGATCGAGGCAACGCAGGGGCGTGTCGTGGTAATCAGCTCCGTCGCCTATTTATATGCTCCACCAGGAGGAATTGAGTTTGACAACCTATCAGGCCAGCGGCGGCCTTACGCACCGACCGAGCTCTACGGGCAATCCAAGCTAGCGAATGGTTTATTTGCACTTGAGCTGTCCCACCACCTGGCCGGTACTCGGGCAACGGCTAATGTGGTGCACCCGGGCGTGGTGGATACCAAGATGAATCACACCTGGAACGCGAACATGCCTTTGTATTGGCGCCTCTACGGCTGGCTTCTAGGGTTCTCATTGCGAATGAAGACCGTCGCCCAGGGGGCTGCCACCCCGTGCTATGTAGCTACTGATCCCTCGCTTGACCATACCAACGGCGCCTACTTTGAGGACTGTCATATGGCAGTGCCCGGTGGATATATGCGTGATGAGGCGTTGGCTGCGAAGCTGTGGCAAGTATCCGAGGATCTGACTCGCCCCTATCTTCAGCGGTCCTAGGCTTAGGAACTCATCCGCCTCGCCGCATACGAACATGGACTCTGCAAACTGGAATCCCGATGTGCCCATCTACGTGCAGATACGTACGAGGGTGATCGCGTTGATCCTGGATGGAAAGGTCAAGGAAGGTGATGCCTTACCTTCGGTACGCGCACTCGCGACCGAATACCGATTGCATCCGTTGACGGTGTTTAAGGCGTATCAGCAACTCGCGGACGATGGCATATTAGAGAGCCGCCGAGGTCTTGGCATGTTTGTCAGGTCAGGTGCGCGTGCTAAGTTGCTTACGGAGGAGCGGAAGCGATTTCTGGCCGAGGAATGGCCGGCCATGCTGCAAAAGATCTCCCGCCTTGATTTCACGCTCCAAGAGCTGGCCAGCCAAAGCCGGGAGCACCCTCTCAAACAAAGAAAGAAGTAGGCACCATGGCACCGACGGCAACGAAGGGACCGCTCATCAGCGCAAGCCAACTCACCAAGAGCTATGGCTCTCGCAAGGCTCTCGATCAGGTGAGTTTCTCGGTGGATTCCGGTTGTGTTGTCGGCCTCATTGGTCGCAATGGCGCGGGAAAGACCAGCGTGGTGCGCGCCATCCTGGGGCTCATCGACTGTGGTGGCGATCTCACGGTTCTCGGACGAAACCCATTTCGGGCACGAGCAGCCCTCATGATGGAAGCTTCCTTCATCGCTGATGTTGCCGTCATGCCGAGTTGGCTAAAGGTCAGACAGGCACTGGACTTCGTGGGGGGTGTACATCCTCGCTTTCAGCGCGAGCGAGCCGTTCAGTTGATCGCCCGCGCTCAGATCTCACTTAACGATCGCATCGCAGAGCTGTCCAAGGGACTGAGGACGCAGGTGCACCTGGCCCTCACGATGGCTGTCGACGCCAAGCTTCTGGTATTGGATGAGCCGACCCTGGGACTCGATCCCGTCGTGCGCCGATCCTTTTATGAGTTACTGGTCAATGAGTACTTAGATGAGAGTCGCACGGTCGTGGTCACTACGAATGAGGTCTCGGAGCTGGAATACTTTCTGACACATGTCATTTTCTTAGATCAGGGCCGTATCACTCTCGCTTCCGATATTCCCTCGCTGTTGGGTCGCTATGCAGTCGTTGAAGTCCCGACTGATTTAATGGCCACAGCCAGAGCGTGGGGCCCCGTCTCTGAACGCCAGATACTGGGAGGCTCACTCATGTATTTTGAGCAGCCTGAGACCAGGGAGTTGGAGTCGCTGGGACCCGTACGGACGCCGACCGTCACTGAGCTTAGCGTCGCCATCTTGGGGATGCAGTCATGAGGACGTTCCTATGGCTGATTCGGCGTGAGATGTGGGAAAACACCGCCATTTGGATGCTTCCCGCACTCATCGGTGCGGCCTTGCTGCTCGCCGCGCTGTTTGGAGACATCGATTTAGCCTCTCCTGCGGCGCTTTCGCCTCCCGATCAACCGCCGTTAGGCGGGGCCCTGTGGCTATTCGGTTTCGGCATGGTCATCTTTGCAATCGGTTGGGCGTACGCAGCCTGGTATCTCTTGGACGGGCTGTACGGGGAGCGCAGAGACAGAAGCATTTTGTTCTGGCGAGCACTACCTATTTCGGACGTCAAAACTGTGTTTTCAAAACTCGCAATCGCGCTGGTCGTCATTCCAGTAGTGTCATACCTCATTGCGAATGTGGTCACGGTAGGAATGGCGCTGGCCGTGACCGTCCGTGCATCGAGTCCGAATTTGCGGGCCTTGCTCTGGAAGCCTCAACACTGGCTCGAGTTGCAAGTGCTGTGGGTGTACCTCATTGCGGCGATGGGCCTATGGTACTTTCCGGTGGCGGGGTGGCTGATCGCGGTGTCTGCCTGGGCACGAAAATCGGTAGCGCTTTGGGCAGTCATGCCCATTCTCGTTCCTTTCTTGATTGAGCGGTGGCTTCTACACACCCATGCCATTGGGACGTTGGTCGCGAATCGATTCACGGGATTTCTTTCCGTGGCGTTCCATAACAATGCAGATGAGGCGTTCTCATTTGCCGCGGTCGCAGGTCGCACCAAAGGTCTGACAGTTCCAGATCGAAGCATTTGGGAGCTCATTAATCCTGTCGGACTCCTTGCAAACACTTCTACTTGGATCGGCGTAGCGGTGGGAGGCGCCTTCATTGTAATCGCGATTGAGCTGCGGCATCGACGCGTTGAGCAATGAATACTATGCCTGCTCCACCTTCACAGTTGTCCTGCTATTCGCGCCCCGGAAGCGGCGATTCCGATAAGTGCCTGAAGAGCGAGTGGAGAAGCAGATGAAGACTAACCATCGGAATGTATTAGTCGTATCGGTCTGGTTACTGGTATGCCGCGCTAACGCCGGATACGCAATAGATGCGCTGAGCGTTAGCACAGAAGATGACGTCGTGCGTGTCGAAGGCGGGGTGGTTGCTGGCGCAGCCAGCGCCACATCCGGAGTCCGCATTTTCAAGGGTATCCCCTATGCCGCCGCGCCCACGGGTAACTTGCGTTGGCAGCCGCCAAAGCAGGTGGTCCCCTGGAAGGGAGTGCGCAAGGCCGTGATGTGTTGGTCGATCTTCGGCGCGACGCGCTCCCCCGCGCATGCTGTTTTCACGGGGCCGCCGGAATTCGAGCACGAAACAGAGGAAACCCCAACATAATAAGGCCGAGTACCGCGAATGCCGTGCGCAAACTGGTTAGTGAGGCGATGTATCCGATGGCTGCGGGCCCTACGAGAATCCCGGCGTAGCCAAGCGTGGTGATAGAGGCGACCGCCAGGACCGGAGGCATTGCGCTCTGCCGGCCAGCTGTACTGAAGAGAATGGGGACGAGATTTGCAGCACCCAGTCCGATGAGAAGGAATCCGCATGCCGCCAGTGGCACCGGCAATAGCAACAGGAGGGCGAAACCCGCTGTGACCGTGAGCCCACCCCACAGAAGAGTCTTTCGCTGGCCCAAGCGCTTCACGACGAAGTCGCCCGTCAATCTGCCGAGTATCATGGCTACAGAAAACAACGCATAGCCGATACCCGCCTGGGCGGTGGGAACTGCGAACGCTCCTGTGAGTAGCAGGGCACTCCAATCCAGGATGGCGCCTTCGCTCAAGAACGCAATGAATGCGAGCGTGCCGACCAGAATGACGATGCCCCGGGGTATGACGAGCAACGGTGCTTTGTGCACGGATTTTGAGCGAACCAGCCCTGGTGCCGTCAAAACCAACAGCACGGCGGCCACCAACGCAGCAACGCCGGCAGCCGCGACTGGCTGCAAACCGCTGCTCAAAAGCGCTGTCCCGCCAGCAGCTCCGATCAGTCCGCCGAGGCTGTACATGCCATGAAAGCCGGACATCAGAGGCTCGTTGGCGGCTTGCTCGACCTCGACCGCGTGCACATTCATCGCGACGTCGATCGAGCCAATCGAGGCACCGAAGATGAGAAGGGCGATCGCAAGGAGGATCGATGTGTTTGCATAGGCAAGCAACGGGAGTGTCAGGCAGAGCCCACCTCCCGCAATGAGGATGACCGCGCGGCTGCCAAAGCGTGCCACAGCGGCGCCGGTCACTTGCATCGCCAGCATGGAGCCGATTCCCAAACACAGTAGCAGTAGGCCGAAGGCACTATCGCCGAGTCCAAGCCTTGCCACGGCATACGGCACTTGGGGAGCCCAACTCGCCATGGCCAGGCCGGCTACCAGGAAGCTCAGTCGGGTGGAAAGTCGCGCCGGGAATCCACGCGCGACATCAACATCATTCTTCGCACCCAGGTTTTCGACTTCGACGCCAGTGGCGCGAATGGGCTCTAACTCGACCGAGGAAGATCTCCGACGCGGTTTGACGCTGCTGTGACTGTCCAGATTTCACCTCGTATCCCATGGACCTCAATCATACGCAACTGTTGCGCATTAGAAAGAATCTCGCCCGTGGTAAGCAAACCGGTGCGTTTCTCTACTGAGATTCGTCCGCAGTCAGTAGCGCCCCACATTTCGCAAAAGCGTCATCAAATTCCTATCGCTTTCGATCGCGGCATGCGTGCAAGCTCGTAACCGACGGTTCCGCGCAAAATAACCAGTCTGGGTTTCCATTTTCCGGGTCTCGCCCGTATATAAGGGGAGGCGAGCCCTAACCGATGTCCACCGACCCCGCAGCCGATCATGCTGACCCTGGCGAAAACCACGCCAAGCTCGTCGCGCGGCTGTTCCGCGAGCACAACGAAGCCCTGATCAGCCTGCTGGCCTTGAGGCTCAATTCCCTGCAGGACGCCAAGGAAGTGGCGCAGGAATCCTACGTTCGCCTGCTACAGCTCGACCGCCCCGGCGCCCCCAGTCTGCTACGAGCCTACCTTTTTAGGATCGCGACGAATTTAGCGATCGATCGCCTCCGACAGCGCACCGTTCGCTGGCGATCCGCGACGGCGGTGAAGGCTGAGCTCTTCGAGAGCTTCACGCCGAATGAGCCGGAGCGGCGGGCGGTGGCCCGGGATGAACTCGAATTTGTCCGTGCGTGCTTGCATGAGCTGCCGGACCCCTGCCGGCGCGCCTTCTGGCTCCATCGCGTCGAAGGGCAGAGCGTCTCGGAGATCGCGATCGAGCTTTCGGTGACGGAGCGCATGGTGCGCTACCACCTCGGACGTGCGCTCATCTACTGCCAGCTGCGACTCGGTGGGGCGTGCGCTGAGGAAGCGAAGGGGCGCCTGAAGCTATGACCGACGTTCACGCTTGCGAAGATCCAGAGCTCGAGCGGATGGAGCAGGCCGCTGATTGGCTAATTCGTCTCAACGAAGCTCCGGGCGACGAGAGTCTCGTGAGCACTTGGGTGCAGTGGTGCGACGAGCATCCTGAGAATCTCGCGGCGTTTCGCCGCGCGCAGGCCGCATGGCTCGCTGCCGCGCCTCGCGATAAGGAAGTGGCGGTTGCAGGCAAACCGAGCGAGCCGGTGTCTACTCCGGAGCGTCGGGTACGTGGAACCACAGTTTCCCTTCGCTGGGCAACAGCGGCTGCGCTCGCAGCTGTCGCTATTGTCGGCGCACGGCTCGCCATGCTCCATGGGGCAGATGCGGGTCTGCAAAGTTATGCAACACCGGTCGCCGGTTCTGGCAGTGGAGTGTTGCCTGACGGTTCCAAAGTAGAGCTCGGCGCGCGTTCGCGGATTACAACTCAGTACACAGCGAAGGTGCGTGGCGTTGCGGTTGACAGCGGAGAAGCATTTTTTACGGTAGCCAGAGACCCTGCACGGCCGTTCGTTGTGACGGCCGGTCACGTTCAGGTGATTGCTGTCGGGACCGCGTTTGACGTACGTCGCGATGACGACCGCACTGTCGTTGCAGTGACGGAAGGCAAGGTGAAGATTACCAGGACCGAGCCCAGTCAACCCAGCCCTGAGAACACCGAATCGGCATTTTTTGTGCCCGCGGGCCAGGAGGCCATGATCAGTCAGGTATCACCGAGGGTGGCTGTCGTGCCGCTTGCACCTCCGGATGAGGCATACTGGCGTCAGGGCGTATTCAAATACATGGGAGAGCCACTGAGCGGCGTGGTTTCTGACCTCAATCGCTATTCAGGCCGGCGCATTGTAGTGACCGACCCGAAGCTGCGCGAGTTACCCTTTACAGGAACCGTGTTCAGTGGCCGGATCGTCGACGCCTTGCATGCGTTCGAGGACGTTTTCCCACTGCAGGTCATTGAGCGCGACGCTGAGATCGAGCTGGCGCCACAGCGGGTGAGTTCCTCAGCTAATCGATGATCCATTCGACCCGGCATCCGACCGGTTCGAAAGACTCCGTTTCCGATTTCCATCCATGCTCTCTGAAACGTATTGAAGTGCAGTCACACGGCAGCTCGGTCTGACGTGTCAATATCAAGGTCACCGGAATCGGGAAGGCTCATGAGTCCGCAAGGTAAAACAGAACTAAACCCGGCTGCACGATTGCTGGCATGTCTACTCAAGCTACTGGCTCTAGCGTCCATCAGCTCGTTGTGTTGGGCGCAGCCAGCGTCGCTGTCGCGTGAAGTGCAATTCAACATAGCAGCGCAATCTTTGTCCTCTGCCATCATTCAGTTCTCGGACCAAGCGGGAATCCAGATCATCTCGTCGGGAAATGATGTGACATCCGTAATGACGGAGGGCGTCATCGGTAAGCACTCCATCGCCGATGCATTAGCAGCACTGTTGCGTGGCACGGCGCTGAGATACACGGTACTGAATGACCAGACCGTGTCGATACGGCCGCAGGGCAGCTCTTCCCTGGCGACGGACACCAATACAGC
>Ga0105240_10013117_pt1 | contig 11402 bp, 5 predicted proteins | sample KBSC54metaG_FD_80426 | JGI IMG/M metagenome (GOLD analysis project Ga0105240, IMG submission 80426) | Corn rhizosphere microbial communities from Kellogg Biological Station, Michigan, USA - KBS C5-4 metaG | ecosystem: Host-associated > Plants > Roots > Rhizosphere > Soil | place: Michigan, USA...
AGTCCCACGACATTGGTTACGGTATAGGGTAGATCTTTTCTGAGATTTCGGAATGCAATAAAAAGATTCTTTTTGAACATAGGTAGTTGTGTTGGCAGATAAAAGTTGAACTAAAAAAAATGCCAATCTCTCAAACAATTGAGGATCACATCCTTGCAATACATTAAAAAAGCGGTATAGTGCGTTTTCGATACAAAAGCTGTTCGATTGCGCTATACCGTGTGCCGGGCTTTGAATTTCATTTTTGATTGTCTATTTTTGAAAACCCCCTAACGCAATAATATGAATAGATCGGTCCTTGTTGTCATCGCCCTTGCCGTGTTTTTGCTCTCCTCCTGTAAAAAAGACGCCAGCCACCCGGCCTCCACGCCTGATCCCACAGTACCCGATCCGCATATTGGAGCCGACAATAGTGTGGTTTTCGTGGCCAGCGAAAACGGCAAACTTTATGCGCTGGATGCCAACAGTGGAGCTGAGAAATGGACTTTTATCCTTAGTGATACGGGTATCAGAACCGGCCAGTTCTCGAGCCCTGCCTATGCGGACGGCATGTTATACGTCGGCAGCAGCGACCGGAATATATATGCCGTCAATGCAGCTACAGGAAAGGAAGTTTGGCATTATCCCACCAACTCTTACCCCGGCTACTTCTTCTCATCACCCGTTGTCGTAAATGGGGTAGTATATCTGCCCGGATATGAGTCAAAATTCTATGCGCTGAATGCCAAAACGGGAGGACTGAAATGGGCAAAAGATTTTCCAAGGGAATTTGAGTCTTCCCCTGCCTATTCTAATGGTAAGATATTCATCACCAGCAATGATGGCGTCTTGTATGCGCTGGACACAGCCACCGGAAATACGATCTGGTACGCCGGAGGAGCAGGCGCCGACTGGGGTTGGGATTATGCATACTCATCTCCTTGCCTGAAAAATGGAGTGGTATATGCCCTGACGGATAATGAAGCCAATTCCACCGCTCAGCTGAACGAGCTGTCCGGAGAGGACGGCAGCGGGTATCATGGCGTATACGCCAGTTATTATATTCCCTCCCGCTTTACGTTTTTTTCATCTCCTGTCATGGATGACAGCGTAGTCTATTTCGGTGGACTGGATAGCAATTTGTATGCTGCGAAGATCGGGGACCTGTTGTTCTATAACAAGAAATGGTCGTTCAAGGCAGGTGCCCCCATCTACTCCTCGCCCGCCTTCGACGACTCGACGGTATATGTAGGCGCAAACGACGGATATTTATATGCCATAAGAAAAGACAGCGGCACGCTGAAATGGAAATACAACGCCGAGTCTATTCAGGTAGTGTCGTCGCCTGTCGTTTCCAACGGAGTGGTATTCTGCGGCGGATACAGTTACTTCTTTGCGCTGTATGCCAGGGACGGGTCCGTAAAATGGAAGACCCCCGCTAACATTATTCCCGTTTCATCGAGTCCTGTTCTCATTACCAAACAAGGAAAGGCCATTCACGGAGGAATCAGCGGAATGACGAATTAATTGCTCTTCACAAAACGGGAATTTCCCAGGATGGCTAAAAATGCGCTCTTCAGCCCCGTCGTCATAGGCAGTAATATAAATGCGCAGACAACGTTCGCCGAATTGCCTGTTAAGCATAATGGATTTGCTTTCCACCTTTCCTCTCTCCTTTCGAATGATAATAAATTCCTGAAACTTTTGATCCGATACGTCTCCCTCTCCCGAAGCGGTATCCAGCTGCATACCCGGAAAGTTTAGGATGGAATATATCTTCATATTGCTTTTATCAACAAATGCGCTCCACTGGCCGTCCTTTTTCTGCTCATAAGGGATCCAGAACGCCGTTAGAAAATTATGCCTGTCATCAACCACCGAAAACAGGCAATTATGTGGAAAGATGTTGTTCATAGTGGCAGGGATGTCCGTCTTTTTTATCACCTTGCTGACGATAGGATCTCAGGCGATCCGGGCGGCGGTAGCCAATCCAGTGAAGAGTTTGCGAGCATAACCGGGCAGCGCGAAGGTTACGACCGGGGAGAAGCGTGTCGAAGCAGCTTCTCCGAAGGCCTGGCAGGCTCTTCGGGCGAAAATCGCTCATAATTTCCGCATCCGCCCCAGCCGGTCCGTTATCTCCACATGATCTACGCTGTCCGTGAATTCTATAAAGTTCACCGACTGGCCCAGGAAAGAATCTCCATAATAGAATTCTTCTTTCCTTCTGGAGCCATTTTTAAAGTAGATATAAGCATATCTGTCTCCCGGCTGTATGGGCGCCTGCCGGGCATGTCTTTGTTTTAAAAAGGTTAGCAATGGCCCCCCATGCTGGGAAGCCGCTATCAGAACCCTGTCCGTCCCACGTCGCAGCCGGACAAGCGCCTTGGCATTGCCTGGCAGATAAAACCCGCTTCCCTGCAGGGTCTGCGGCGTAAAATGTCCTTTCCCGTCTCCCAGCATGACCAGCCCGCTCATTGCATCGGCATGACCCACCGATGGTTCTGCGCCATAGTCGTTGCCCGCCAGCACCAGGTCCGGATGGCCGTCGCCATCCACATCATCTACCTTCATTCCGTATAGCGGAGCCAGCTGCGCCTGCCATGGCAGTGCGTGCAAAGCAAACTTACCCTGACCCAGATTTTCAACATAATAGCTCCTCAGGTCCGTGACGGATCGTTTGTAGGCGTTCCGCAGATCCGCAGGCGACAACAGATCGTCGATGGTAGCCGATCCAAAATCCTTATACGATAGGAACTTCTTTTTTAAAAAGGACAGGGGCTCCAGCACATCGTCCCTTGATTCAGCGGGATATTCATGCTTCCTCCCTTCCGCATCCGGCAAATACAGCGTAGTCAGGCTGGTATATCCTCCGTTATGTGCCAGATCACCTCCATAGATAGTGACAGGCCAGACAGCGTCGGCCTTATAATAACTGTTCAGACCCGTATTGCCCGCTATATAGTCGATATCGCCGTCGTTATCGAAATCACCCGCCACCAGGCTATTCCACCACCCCGTGTGTCCGCCAACCCCTGTCGACGCCGTGATATCCACCAGCCGGCCGTGATCGTTATGATAAAAGGTCAGCGGCATCCACTCACCCGCCAGCACCAGGTCCGGCAGCCCGTCATTGTCGAAGTCCGTCCATAAGGCATCGCATATCAGTCCTGCATCTGCCAGTTGCGGCGCCACCTGCCTGGTGACATCCGTGAATTTGACGACCCCATTCTTCGAGTCGTTGCGATAGATAAAGCTGCTCACAGGCTGCGGATAGCGTCCCGGCAGAACACGGCCTCCGACAAACAAATCCAGGTCCCCGTCCCCATCAAGGTCCGCCGCCTTTACACAGCTTTTGCTGGTGTAGTTGACAGGCAGCGCATCCGGAATGTAAGTGAAATTACCACGACCATCATTTATAAACAGCCTGTCCTCATAATTCTTCGTACCCGCGGCAAACTCATCGCTGCCGGCCGTGAGGTAAAGGTCCAGGTCTCCGTCACCGTCCGCATCGAATAATAGGATGCCCATATTCACAGGGGCCCGTACATTCGGCCCGGTCAGGGGCGGTAGCGATTTTTCTATAAAGGCCCCATTGGACTGCTGCATAAGGAATGTTACGGGTATTCCAGACGCGCCGCCAACACAAATGTCATCGTACCCATTCCCATCGATGTCGCCGGCCGCCAGTGCCGGCCCATATTCGGAGAATTTATGCAACAGCAATTTCTGAAGATTGAAATCTATGAAGTCGGGTTTGTGATCGACATAGGCGATGCCTACCTGCGAGGTGACATCCATGAACGACGGATCATTATGAGGTACTACGTCATCATGTGGAACAGCATCCTTCTCATACACTTTGAGCAGCTGGTCGGCGCGGACATTCACCAGCCGCTGGATCTGGTGCTTGCCCCAGTCCACGATCACCGAGTCCACCTTTGTCGCCCTGCCAAGACCAAAGAGGACTTTATCTTCCACGCACGACAAGTATCCCCGCACCGGCGCATTTTCCCACACCTGCCGGTGGCCCTTATCATAAAAGATCGTAACCGTGGCCCCCAGGCCATTGATATTACCCGCCCCGCCCACGAATTTCACCTTTATAAAATGTGCGCTGACCTTGTCCAATGTGTTTTCATACACAAAGGCCTTGTCATTGATATTATTCACCACATAATCCAGGTCCCCGTCGCCATCCAGGTCCACATACACCGCTCCATTGCTAAAAGATGGCTCATCCAGACCCCATGCCGGCGCTTTATTCTCGAACTGGCAATCACCCATGTTCCTGAAAGCGTAATTGCTGATCTTTATTTGCGGTATCTGGTCGATGATAACCTGCCTGGGCGTGTTGGGCGTTGCCTTATTGCGGAATGCGCCAAAATCATGATCCGTAACATCCCGCGGGTATCCGTTGGTGATAAGAATATCGCGCAGGCCATCGTTGTCTACATCCGCAATGGCGGGGTCCCAGCTCCAGTCCGTTGCTGCAATGCCCGCGTAAAAACCCACCTCCCCAAAGACAGGATCACCCGCTGTGTCGCCGCTGATGCTGCGCGGACCCATGTTCAGCTGTAAGGTATTCCGTACATATTGTAACAGATAGCCGCCACTCACCATACCCTGGTAAAGGAAATAGTTATTGCGGCCCATATTCTTTTTCTTGCGGAAATTGTCCTCCGGATCCATGTCCACCGCTATGATATCCGGCAGGCCGTCATTGTTGACATCGGCAATATCGTTGCCCATCGCGTTCTGCGAAGTGTGTTTGAGATAGACAGCGGCCTTGTTGGTAAAGCTGCCGTCATGGTTGTTGATATACAACAGATCGCTGCCGTAAAAATCATTGGTGACATAAATGTCCTTCCATCCGTCCCCATTGAGGTCCGCAATGCTCACGCCCAACCCATAGCCATGCTCTTTTATACCCGCCTGTCGCGATACATCCGTGAATACAGGGTGATGCAAAGTTTCCGACCAGTCGTTTCGAAAGAGCTTGTCCACATCGATGCTATCCCTGTCCCCGGACTCGTTGCTGCTGAACTGTGTCGCATCTCTTTTAGTAGGCTTTGTCCGGAGTAGGTACATATCCAGATCGCCGTCGTTGTCATAGTCAAAGAAGGCCGCCTGCACGCTGTAGCCCGTGTCGGCCAGACCATACTCCCGGGCCATCTCTCTAAAAGTAGGAATGCTGTCTTTATTGAGACCCTGGTTGATATACAAAAGATTTACACGGCGGGCAGGGTCTTTATAAATGGTGGCGCAAACATAGATGTCCGGCCATCCGTCGTTGTTGATGTCCACCACCGAGGCGCCATTGCACCATTCATTGTTGCCCGTTACCCCTGCTGCTGCGGTTATGTCCGTGAATTGCAGTCCGCCTTTATTGAGATATAATTTATTGCTGACAAGATTACCCGTGAAATAAAGATCGGGCCGGCCGTCGTTGTTGAAATCACCTACCGCCACACCTCCCCCATTGTATAAAAATTCCAGGTCCAGCGGATTGATGCTGTCATTTTCGACGATCCTATTGTCAAAATAGATACCCGTATAAGATGCGTTCAGCTTGTGAAACAAGGTAGGGTTTCCATGACCGCAAGCCGCCATTAACAGGCTCATGAATAAGATCCCTATGATACAGTGGCTACAGCGCATTGGGCTCCGGATAATTTTTTGCCGCGTCGTCGATCACCAGCACCCAATCACTGCCACGTCCTATGGAGGAAGGAACAAACTCCCTGCTGCCCGTATTGTCGAATTCGCCCGCCCGGATGGCCCTGCCGTCCCGCGGATTGAACCACCAGGCCCGAAGCCGGGTCGCCCGCAGCTGGGAAGTACTGACGACGGTCTTTCTTCCATATGGGATATACACCATCATAAAATCCCCTGCAGAGGAAATGGCCGCCATCTTATATTCCACCCCTTCCGGATTGTCCCCGGCGATCACCGATTGATCCATCACCAGCTTCTGCCAGTCCCTTTTTTCCATCATCCGTCGCATATAGCCCATCTGCCAGGCGCCTGGTTGGTCTAGGGCAATATGCCAACTGGTCCTGGCATTGTTGACAGGCGCTCTTTTTCCCTCATCATACATCTGCCAGATATTGTGGTTGCCATAGGTGTGCCCCGCCCCGCCGGACAACATATTCCAATAGGCGGCCTCCCGTACATCGAATGCGTCCATCCATCCTTTCTCCGATGGGTTCCAGTCATTGGGATGATCCTCATAGTTAGGTTCCCCATTGACATGCGGACGGGCAGTTGGCAGCCGGTAGGCCTTGATGTTCGTCTGATAATCCGGCGACCCTACCCGGTGTCCCGTCTGGCTCATGTGAATGTCTATCCAGCTGTCGTTCGCAAAAAAATCATAGGAGCTATGCCCTCCGTTGGGATGAAAGGTCAGCAGGTGCCTGCCTTTATCGACACTCCGGATGCCTTCCGCCATGGCCCGGATGATGTCCTTGTCCTTTTCATCCCTTGGCGGCCGGTCGCCTCCCAGCACCCAGACGATGTCTTTATCCAGATACCTTTTGGCGATCCATTCACCGTAAGTCTTCGCATTGGCGGGGGTAAAGATCTCCGGCCCGGCGCCCCACTTGTCCTTATTCCATTTATCTCCCCAGCTGGGCAGGAGGGCCATGATAAGGCCTCTTTTGTTGGCTTCATTGACAATATAATCCACGTGTTTGAAATACGCTTCGCTGGGACGCGTAGGATCATTGTCGATAAGGGGCTTGTCGCCATATGCATTGGGAGTGTTCAACCCGTCCAGTTCAGCCAGCACGACAGCCTGGATGATGGTGAAACCTTTATCGGCCCGGTTTTGCAGATATTCTTTTGCCTCTTCCCGTGTCAGCCGGTGGAACAGCTCCCAGGCCGTATCACCCAGCCAGAAAAAGGGCGAGCCGTCCTTTTTTACCAAATGACGCTTGTCGCTGCTCACCTTTATTTGCGCCGGCGCATAGCACGACAGCAAGGCCATCATACAGAAAACCAGCATCGATCGTTGCATACAATTATTTATTTATGGTGAATGCCAGGTAACTATCGCCCGACCGGGTATTCATCTTACCGCCGCCGCAGGCAATGACAATGTACTCCTTTCCATCCAGCTCGTAAACAGCGGGTGTTGCATAGCCGGCAGCAGGCAGCGTATATTCCCAAAGCAATCGTCCCGAACGTTTGTTGAATGCCCGGAATTTCCCGTCTTTCGTAGCCGCGATAAAAAGCAACCCTCCCGCCGTAACCACTGAGCCGCCATAATTTTCCGTGCCCGTAGGTTGCTTTGCCTGTGGGAAGTCCGTATCGTTCCCCAGGGGCGTCTTCCAAAGATACTCACCCGTATTCAGATCGATGGCATTCAAGGTTCCCCATGGTGGCGAGAGGGCGGGATAACCTTCACGGCTCACGAATTTGTTATACCCTGCAATAGTATAAGGCAGACGGGCGGGGTCATCGTTCTTCGAAGCGGCGTCGGGGTCCGTGAAAGACTGCTGCTGTTGCTTCACGATATCCAGCACCAGGCTTGCCAGCGCCTTTCTTTCCGCCGCCGTCAGTTGTTTGAAGGCAGGCATCATCCTCCGGCCGCTCTGGATCAGCGTGTCGAAGGCAGACGGAGAATATCTCATCCGGATATTGACCAGGGAAGGAACATTGCCCCCGCCTTTGCGCTCCGGTCCGTGACAGGTCATGCAAGTTGACTGATATAGCCGCCTGCCCGCCTGCAGGTTATTCTCATGAGCCGCCGTCCTCGTCTCGATGGGTTTTGCCTGTATGGCCCAGGCCATCTCGTTGGCATTGATATAAAGGATGCCGGTGGCAGGATCAAAGGTAGGCCCTCCCCACTCCGCACCACCATCCAGACCGGGGAACTCTACCGTACCCTGGAGACTGGGCGGATCGTATAGGTGATCATGCTTATACCGCTGAAATCTTTTCCTTACCTCCGCCAGGGACGTATCGGGCAGATAGGGATTGAGATCTTTCTCCGTCATCAGCTGTCGCATAAAAGGGGCAGGCTTCGATGGATAAGGCTGGGTGGGTGAGAGCTTCTCCCCCGACAGATCACTGACGTGAGGCACCACGCGCTCCCTAATATCATAAATGGGTTTGCCCGTCGCGGGTCGAATATAAACACAAACCCCGTCTTGGTGGTCAGCGCAACGGCATCCATACGCCGCCCATTCCTGTTCAACGTCACCAGCGCCGGAGGCGAGCTGCAGTCCCTGTCCCATACATCATGATGGATCAGCTGGAAATGCCATATCAGCTTTCCCGTTCCGGCATCCAGCGCCAGCAGGCTGTTGGCGAAAAGATCATTTCCTTTTCTTCTGCCGCCATAAAAATCATATGACGCCGAGCCAGTGGCGGCGAATACAAGCCCTCGCCGTTCATCCAGGGTAAGCCCGCTCCAGGCATTGGCGCCGCCGATAAACCGGTAGGCCGCCGTATCGTCCCAGCTTTCATAACCTGCTTCACCAGGATGTGGTATGGTATGGAAGATCCAGGCTCGCCAGCCCGTGCGTACGTCGTAGGCGCGTATATGACCCGGTGCCGCGGCAGCCCCTTCATCCACACGCGATCCCATGATAAGCAGGTCCTTATAAATAATCGGCGGCGAGGTGGCCGTTATGAACAGGTCGTTCACTTCCCGGTCCAGGCCCTTGTGAAGATCCACCCTGCCGCCATCCCCAAAACCCTCCACCATCCGGCCGGTCAGCGCGTGCAGGGCGTACAGGTCGGAGCCGGCCGTATAATAGATCCTTTTATCATTCTTACCATCGCTCCAGTACGTGACGCCTCTGCAATTGTTCAGGATAAAGAACATCTTTTTATCACTTGCCAGCGAGTCGAAAGGGTTAAACGTCCACTTAGGCCGGCCCGTAGCGGCATCGATGGCAAACAATCTCATGGTGGGGGTAGTGCCGTACAATAAGCCATCGACCATGATCGGATTGCATTGGATCTGAGAGTGGTGGGCCGTGTCGATGTCGCCGGTATGATACTCCCATGCCACCTTCAGCTGCGTCACATTGCCGGTATCCACCTGCTTCAACGACGAGTACTGGATACCCTCATCGGAACCCTTGTACTTTGTCCAACCCGTATAAGACCTGCTGCCCTCGCGACACCCCCACAACAGCACACCGATCAAAAAAGCTCTTATAAAATTCATTTGTATTCTATTTCGACATTCCCTCCTTCGGGCCGGATAACAAGATCACAATAACCCGTCTTTTCCATTATAGTCTGCTTATACACCACCGGTCTCCCTCCCTGTGATGCCTTCGACACATTGCTTCCCGGCGGCAATTCCACATGGAGCAACGCCTTATCCCCATTCCCCGCGCACTGCAGGGTCATCCTGTGACGGACGGCATCGTTCTGGAAAATATAGCTGACATACCCCTTGGACGCGGCATACCGTGCCGTAACATGTACCGAGTCCACTCCCGCGGAAACCCACCTGGGCGAAATGACAGGCAGGCTATAGGCCGTCCCGCTATCCTTTATACCGGCCAATCCTTCCATCAAAGCCTCCATGCCCGTAGCTGCCGCCCAGTTGTCCGGCCCGCCGAAAGATTCAGGCGGAGGCTTTACATAATGCGGCTGATCCGCCAGCGTAATGGCAAAGACGATGTAGTTACTTTCGTTCTCCGCCGCCTGTAGCGACAGCCGGGTGATCTTTTTGTCCGGCTGCGGATTGTCGATAGCCGCCCACCATGTCCCCACACGGGCGCTATTGGCATTGGAGCCATTCCAGGCCACTCCCGCGTGATCATTCTCCATCTTGGGGAACCACCAGTTGCTCAACATCTTTTCCTTGAAAATATAAACAGTTCCCGACGTACTGTCACTATAATGGAAAGTGATCGTTCCATACACATTATCCGTCACCGGACCCATTCCCGTATGTAAAAAGTAGATACAGCGGGCCGTGTCGTTCACCGGTATCGTCGCCTGCTCATGTCCTTTCTCCTGTGAGATGGACATGCCCGCTGCGCTGGCGCCCTTCAATCCTGCCACCTTGAAGGGGATCTCATGATAGCTGCAATCCCCCGCCCCAAAACCAGGCATGTCTTCTGCATAATCCTTATTAACCAGCTTATCCAACTTTAGCATTTTATAATGTACGGCAGGCGGTTCGGGGAAGCTGCCCGTATAGGCGAACCAGATCCTTTTGCCGTCCCCATACCGGAGACCCAGATCGAGCAGCCGCCGCAATATATCCGAACCATATTGCTCAAATCCATTGTCATAGGCGCCCAGCGCCAGCTCACCTGCCACATGTCCTCCTACACCTCCGTTCATGTACTGCCAGACCGCGTTATGCTCGGCAAATCCCCGCCGGAACGGCGGATATATGGCATAGAACTCACCCGGGCTTCCGGGCGGCAGATGGTCTTTCAGCCGCAAATAGGATTGTATGATAGCCACACTTTGTTCATGCGGGAGTCCCCTGTTGAGGCTATAAGCATTGGACTGGGCCAGTTGCTCTTTCATGTCCACTCCGAGGTTTCTCTTCACCGTGCTGTCCTCATCGACAAAATGCGTGAAGTATCGGCCGTTCCAGCTGACGGCATCTAAATGTTGCAGGATCATGGAAGCCCTGTCCCGGAGTTTTGAGGCTTCTTCCGGCATGTCCGCCGCCTGGTACATGGTTGCCAGCTGGTTACAGGCCTGCGCATAGCCGGTGTTATCTCCGAAAAAGACGCCGAATTTCGTTTTACCCGCCGCCACCAGCATGGGATTGCCAATGCCCAGCTTCGGCGTATATTCATCGTTGACCTGGAAATCCCAACTATCGATGGTGAGGGCCCTTTTCAGCAATCCGAATCGCTCCGACCACCGCAAAGGGTCCGTGATGCTGTAGTTCAATGCAGCAGCAGCCGAAGCCAGCAGCCCTTTCATCCAGGCATCGTCCCCCGAAGCCTGCCAGCACTGGTATATACTGTTGACATAATTGTATTCCACATGGTTCTCCACAGGCTGCCGGGCAAAAAAGCAATTCCCGTCCCGGAGGAAAAAACCATATTTCTTGTAGGCCGTTTCGAAATAATCGCCATCCTTATTGCCGGCGATAAAGCTCCAGATCATGCCATCCTTTCGCTGCATCCGCGCCATTGTCTCCACCAGGTTCTTTCCATTGGCATTGAAATATTTCATGCCTTTCATGGTCTGATTGTTATCCAGGACCCAGGGCACGAGGAAGTGCGTTGGCCGGCCATTCCAGTCAAATGAGCTTTCGCTGCCATCCGGCGAATAGATGTGCATCCCTTTGTACAGGACTGTGAACAGGCGCTTGAATTCCCCCCTGTCATCCACATCCGTCCGCGCGTCGACATTCAACGGCGAGGAATGCAGCAGCCTGCCATGCGCATCGTAGACATCGATATGTTGCAGGCCCAGGGCGCCGTTGA
>Ga0105240_10013120_pt1 | contig 11401 bp, 6 predicted proteins | sample KBSC54metaG_FD_80426 | JGI IMG/M metagenome (GOLD analysis project Ga0105240, IMG submission 80426) | Corn rhizosphere microbial communities from Kellogg Biological Station, Michigan, USA - KBS C5-4 metaG | ecosystem: Host-associated > Plants > Roots > Rhizosphere > Soil | place: Michigan, USA...
CGACGGATTCAGGCGGTCCTGCTCCTCGCGCTGGTGCTGTCCGTGCCCGCCTTGACGCGGGCCACACAGCATCTCAGTTCGATCGCGAGCGGCCAGGAACCGTCGGGTTTCAGCACGAGCGCTGATTCCGCTCCGGAACGCGTGACCATCCCACCCGATGTTTATGTGATCGCTCCGGTGTCCTCGATCATCGTTGCCCCGCCGCGGAGCGTGCTCCTTGCGCGGTCGGGCGACGAGCGCTTGCCATTGCCGCCGGTCATCGCCGCCGCACGTCCGCTCCGCGCACCTCCATCCTCCGTTTTCGTTTCATAGGTTTTCAACGCCGATGTCACGTCTGCCAGCGGGCTGACGTCGACAGCGGGCCTGCAGTAGCAGGCGCTGATCACGACGAGCCGTCGTGCGTCAGCGGTCCCTGATGAAAGGATTCGGCACGTGGACGATCCGGCGCCGCCAGGACTACTCGACGCGCTGCAACAGCTCGACACCTGCAGCGTCGCGAATGCGATTGAAACATTCGACGTGCGTCTCCGGAACGAAGGGTTCACGGATGGCAGCGTCCATTGCCTGTTCCCCGAGCTTCCAGCGGTGGCCGGCTACGCCGTCACCGCAAGAATCCGCACGTCGACGCCGCCGCCGGTCGGCCACGTTTATTACGACCGGACCGACTGGTGGAGCTACATCGCGACCGTGCCCGCGCCCCGACTCGTCGTCGTGCAGGACATCGACGATCGCCCGGGCCATGGCGCGTTTCTCGGCGAGGTTCACGCCAACATTCTGCGGGCACTCGGTTGTGCGGCCTATCTGACCAACGGCGCCGTCCGCGATCTCCCGGCGGTGCGGCAGGCCGGCCTTCAGGTCATTGCCGGATCGACGATCGTTTCGCACGGGTTCACACACATGCTCGATTTCGGCGGTCCGGTAACGGTGGCGGGGCTGCCCGTCGCATCCGGCGCATTGCTGCTGGCGGACCGTCACGGCGTCATTTCAATTCCAGAGACGATTGCCGCCGGCGTCCCATCGGTTGTCGCCGATATGCGAGCGCGCGAACGCCGCATCATCGAGCTTTGTCGGGCGCCGGATTTCTCGCTGGAGCGGCTGCGATCGGTCATCGAAGGATATAGGGGCGGAGCGAACCGATGAAGATGCTGTGTTTGATGGCGGCGACAGCGATATCCGTCGCCGGATGTTCGGGACCTCGCGCTGCTGCGAGCGCGTCGGCGGCGGCGCCGGCGGTGGCGGTTGCGAAGGCGGCGCGCGCCGACCTCTCGCAAACGCTGACGCTCGAGGCCGAGTTCCGTCCTTTTCAAGAGATCGACGTGCACGCAAAGGTCGCCGGCTATCTCAAGAAGATATACGTCGACGTCGGCGACCGCGTGAAAGCTGGTCAGGTTCTGGCAGTCCTCGAAATTCCCGAGCTGTTGGACGATGTCCAGCAGGATGAGGCTGTCATCCGCCGAAGCACGGAGGAGATCAACCGCGCGCACGCCGATCTCGAGCGCGCGCAGTCGGCTCATCAGGTCGCGCATGTCGCGGCCGAGCGGCTGGCCGCGGTCATGAAGCAGCGGCCGAATCTCGTCGCCCAGCAGGATATCGACGATGCGACGGCGCGGGACCGCGGTGCGGAAGCGCAGGTGGCGACCGCCAAAGCGGCGCTCGCCGCGGCCGAACAGCAGCTGGCTGTGTCGAAGGCGACCGCCAACAAGACGCACACGCTTCTCGAGTACGCGCGCATCACGGCACCGTTCGCCGGCGTGATCACGCACCGGTACGCGGACACCGGCGCCATGATCCAGGCCGGCACCTCGTCGCAGACGCAGACGATGCCGCTCGTGCAGCTCTCGGAAAACGACAAGCTGCGGCTGATCATCCAGGTGCCCGAGTCCGCCGTCTCGCACATCCGCATCGGAGAGCCGGTCGACGTCCGTGTCGAATCGCTCGGTCGTACATTCCCTGGCGTCATCTCGCGCTTTGCGGGCAAGGTCAATCCCGAGACGCGCACGATGGAGACGGAGGTCGACGTGCAGAACGCGAACCTCGCGCTCGTCCCCGGCATGTATGCCTCGGCCGCGATCGCGCTCGAGCGCACGCACGAGGTGCTCACCGTCCCCGTCCAGGCGCTGGATCGCGCGGACGACAAGGTGAGCGTGCTGATCGTGAACGGCGGACGAATCGAGCGGCGCGACGTGCGGCTTGGCCTCGAGACGCCCGACCGCGTCGAGGTTGTGAATGGGTTGAACGAGGGCGACATGGTCGTTGTCGGAAGCCGGAGCCAGCTGCGGCCCGGCGCCACGGTGACGCCGAAACTCGAGTCGTCGCCCGCCTCGGAGGGTAAGTCGTAATGTCCCGTTTTTCGATCCGCAATCCTTATCTCATCGTCGTCATCTGCCTGATGGTCATGGTGATCGGCGTCACGAGCGTCGCCCGCATGCCGGTCGACCTGTTTCCCGCGATCAATATTCCGCAGGTCGTCGTCGCGACGTTCTACAGCGGCATGCCGCCGGAGCAGATCGAAACCGACATCACCGGACGGTTCGAGCGCTTCTTCACCCTCGGCGCCGGCATCGACCACATGGAGTCCCGATCCCTCCCAGGCGTCAGCATCATCAAGGTGTTCTTCCAGCCCGGAACCGACTCCGATTCGGACGTGAACGAGATATCGAACCTCGCGATGGCGGACCTTCGGCGGCTGCCGCCAGGCACGCTGCCGCCGATCGTGCAGAAGTTCGACGCTTCGAGTCTGCCGGTCTGCCTGATCACGCTCAAAGGCGAAGGGCTGAGCGAGACGGCGCTGCGCGATCTCGGGCAGTTCACCGTGCGCAATCAGCTCGCGACAGTCCCGGGCGCCTCGATTCCGCCCCCCTTTGGCGGCAAGTACCGCCAGATCATGGTGTACGTGGATCCATCGAAGCTCCACGCCTACGAGATGAGTCCGATGGACGTCGTCCGCGCCGTGAACAACGCGAACCTGATCCTTCCGTCCGGCGACGTGAAGCTCGGGCCGTACGATTACACGATCTTCACGAACAGCCAGTTCCGGACGATCAACGAGATCAATCAGATTCCGCTGAAAGCCGTGGGGCAGTCGGTCGTCCGCGTCGCCGATGTCGGACGCGCGGAGGACGGCCACCAGATTCAGGTGAACATCGTGAAGGTCGACGGCCAGCCGTCGGTGTACCTGCCGGTCATGAAACAGGGCGGCGACACGAACACGATTTCAGTGGTCGACGGCGTGAAAAACCTCGTCGGCCGCCTCGTGGACGTGCCCTCGCAGCTCGTCGCCTCGGTCGTGTTCGATCAGTCGCTGTTCGTGAAGCGCGCGATCGAGACGCTGCTCGAGGAAGGCGGCACCGGGCTCCTCCTCACCGCGCTGATGGTGCTCGTGTTCCTCGGAAGCTTCCGCGCGACGACGGCGGTGTTTCTGTCGATCCCGCTGTCGGCACTCGCCGCCTTCATCCTGCTGTATTTCGGCGGCAGCTCGATCAACACGATGATCCTCGCCGGCCTCGCGCTCGTGTTCTCGCGGCTCATCGACAACGCGGTCATCGTGCTCGAGAACATCTTTCGTCATCTCGAGATGGGCGAGTCGCCGGAGGTCGCCGCCGAGAAAGGCGGAGAGGAAGTCACGATGGCCGTGCTCGCCGCGACGCTGACGAGCTCGGTCGTGTTCTTCCCCGTCATGTTCCTGTACGGCGTGAGCCGCTTTCTGTTCTCCGCGCTCGCGCTCGCGGTGGTGCTGTCGCTCGTCGCCTCGTACTTCGTGGCGTGCTCCGTCGTGCCGCTGTTCTGCGCGAAGCTGATGAAGGGCGCACACGGCGCCGGGCACGCGGAAGCAGGCGACACGCGCGCGCGGTCGTGGGGCGCTCGATTCAATGCGTCCTTCGCCGATCGTTTCGGGCGGCTGCTGGTCTGGTACGAGCGGCGCGTCCGCACGGCACTCGTCAGCCCGCGCCTCGTGATTGCCGGGATCACGGGGCTGTTTGTGGTGAGTCTGGTGCTGTATCCGTTCCTCGGCGTCGCGTTCTTCCCGCGGACCGACGCCGGGCAGTTCGTGATCAATCTGAAATCGCCGACCGGGTCGCGCATCGAGCTGACGTCGGCCGATGTCGGCCGTGTGGAAGCGCTGGTGCGAAAAATCGTGCTGCCCGAGGATCTCGACCTGATTGCCTCCAACATCGGCGTTCAGCCGGGCTTCTCGTCCATTTACACGAGCAATGCTGGTCCGCACACGGCGACCGTGCAAGTGGCGCTCAAAGAGGGCCATCGCATCGGCAGCTACGAGTACATGAACCGCACACGCCAGGCGATTGCGACGGAACTGCCGCGCCTCAGCGCGTACTTTCAATCGGGCGGAATGGTCGATGCCGTCCTCAATCAAGGCCTTCCGGCGCCGATCGACGTGCAGTTGAGCGGGTCGAACATCGACCGGACGTTCGGAGCCGCCGCAAGCCTCGCGGCGGAGATCCGGAAGCTGCCGAACGTGAGCGACGTGTACATCCCGCAGGACGTCGATTACCCGTCGCTCCGGCTCGACATCGATCGCGAGCGCGCAGCCATGCTCGGGCTCGACCAGCGCGAAGTCGTCGACAACGTGATCACCGCGCTCACCTCCAACTCGATGATCGCGCCGAGTTACTGGGTCGATCCGAACAGCGGCAACGACTATATGCTCACCGTCCAGTATCCGGAAGGGCGGGTCAAGGACATGCTCGATCTCCGAGACATGCCGCTGCACGCCGCCCGGTTGAAAGCGCCCACTGAGCTCGACGCCGTCACCAAGATCACCTCGCTGAAGTCGCCGACCGAAGTCGATCACTATCAGATTCAGCGGGTCATCGACATCTACGTGAACCCGGCCGGCGAGGACCTCGGCTCGCTCGCCGCCGGCATCGACCGCCTGATTGCATCGACGACGAGGCCCGCCGGCGTGCGGGTGGCGATGCGCGGCATGGTCCAGGGCATGCGCGCGTCGTTCCGGAGCTTTGCGCTCGGCCTGATTCTGGCGCTCGTGCTGCTCTATCTGATTCTGGTCGCGCAGTTCCGATCCTTCACCGACCCCGGGCTGATTCTGCTCGCCGTGCCGACCGGTCTCACCGGCGTGCTGCTCGCGCTGTTTCTCACCGGCACGACGCTCAACGTCCAGTCGCTGATGGGGGTGCTGATGATGGTCGGCATGGTCGTGTCGAACAGCATCCTGATCGTGGATTTCACGCACCGGCTCGAGGATGACGGGATGCCGCTCCTCGATGCGGTCGTCAATGCCTGCCGCATCCGCCTGCGGCCGATTCTCATGACCTCGCTCGCGACGGTGTTCGGTCTGATTCCGATGGCGCTGAAGCTCGGCACCGGGAGCGAAGCGTATGCGCCGCTCGCCCGCGCGATCATCGGCGGCCTCATCGTATCGGTGCTGCTGACGGTCTTCATCGTGCCGGCCGCATACCTGCTGGTGTACAGACGGCAGCGGCTGACGGCACGCGAGGTGGCGGAGTGATCCGATCGTTTCGTTTCGTGGCAGTCGCGGCCGTTCTCGTGCTGGGCGCCGCGCCGGTGCATGCGCAAAATCCGGCGCCGCTCTCGCTCCAGGAAGCGGAGCAGGCGGCTCTGAAAAACCATCCCGACATTCAGGCCGCCCAGTTCGGCCTGCAGGCAGCGCGCGAGGCCGTGCGCGAGACGCGCTCGGCCTACTTTCCGACGGCCTTCGGCAGCATCACCGGCGCCGACGCCGAAAGCGGCAGCCGGATCGCGGCGGGCGGATTGAACAACCCGATCATCTTCGATCGCTTCGCCACGGGGCTCAGCGTAGGCCAGCTCCTGACCGATTTCGGCCGGACGCGCGCGCTGGTGCAGAGCTCGTCTCTGAACGTGCAGGCGCGCGACGCCGGCGTCCTCACCGAACGCGCGAGCGTGCTGCTCGATGTCGATCGCGCGTATTTCGGCGTCCTCCGCACCGAGGCGGTGCAGCGCGTGGCCCAGGAGACCGTCAATGCACGCCAGGTCGTCGTTGATCAGGTGTCGGCGCTCGCCGCGAGCGGTCTGAAATCAGGCCTCGATCTGAGCTTCGCCCGGGTGAACCTCGCAACGGCGCAGCTGCTGCTCGTGCAGGCTCGGAACGACACCGATCGCGCCTTTGCGTCGCTCGCCACGGCGATCGGGCTCGAGCGGCCGGTCGAGTACGCCTTGGCCGATCAGCCGCTGCCGGCTGCGCCGCCGCCCGAGGTGGGGCCGCTGCTTGATCAGGCGATGCACGATCGGCCGGACCTCGTTGAAGCGCGCTTCAGCGCGGAGTCCGCAACGAAGCTGGCCGATGCCGAACGCGACCTGTTGTTCCCGTCGGTCACCGCGGTCGGCACGTTCGGCGTGACGCCGTACCACCAGGCCGGCATCAACGACCGGTACGCGGCCGTTGGGGTCAACGTGAACGTGCCGATCATGAACGGGAATCTGTTCAACGCGCGCCACTCGGAAGCGCTCTATCGTGCGGAGGCGACGACCGCGCGGGTGCGCCAGCTGCAGAATCTCATTGCGCGCGATGTCAACGTCGCCTGGCTGAATGCGCGCACCGCGTTTCAGCGGCTCGATCTGACCAACCAGCTGCTCGATCAGGCATCGCAGGCGCTCGATCTGGCGCAGTCGCGGTACAACCTGGGACTGAGCTCGATCGTCGAACTCAGCCAGGCGCAGTTGAACAAGACCAACGCCGAGCTCGAGCAGGCATCTGCCAAGTACGAGTATCAGGTCGAGGCGGCTGCCCTGGCGTATCAGATCGGCGCGCGCAAATAGCGCCGCGGGAGCGCCACTGAAGGAGCCGCGGACGCCTGAGAACACTGCGGCTCCCCAGCCAACCCGTGCTCTGCTCCCGACGGCCGAGGCTCCCTCAGTGGCGCTCTCGCCGCGTTATCTCACGCTGAACCAGTTGAAGTTGCCGGTCATGCCGGTGGAGCCGTTGCTGTCGAGCACGACGCGCATCACGTGTTTGCCGGCGGCGACCGCGATGCCGCTCTTGCTGACGGTGGTCCACGATTCCCAGCCGCCGGTGTTCGGCACGACGAGCGTGCCCGTCCTGTTGACGCCGTCGATCTCGACATGGAACGTGCCGCCGGCGCCGCTCGAGCTCACGCGGGCAGCAATCGTGAATGTCCCGGAGCTCGCGGCCGACACCGAATAGTTCAGCCACTCGCTGGCGACCGCGCTTTTCACCTTGTAGCCGCCGCCGGTATCGGTTGTGGTCTGCAGGTCGACGCTGTTGTTGCGGTACAGGCCGGTGTTGTTCCCTTCGGTGGTGTCGTGGTACGCCACGTCCTGGCCGCCGACGTCGTAGTTTTCCGCTTGGATCGTGCCGGGCACCGCCATCGGCGTGCCGTTGAACGGCGTGGACGTCACGCTTGCCGTCGTCGTCGATGAGACGCGGATCCAGTTGATGTCCGCAGCCGTGCCCGACGAGCCGTTGGCGTCTATGATCAATTTGAGCAGGTGCGCGCCGGCAGGCAACGAGACGCCGGTCTTTGTCACGGTTTGCCACGTGTTCCAGCCGCCGGTATCCGGCAGTGAGATCGACCCGGTGACGTTGACGCCGTCGACGGTGAGATGCACGGTGCCGCCGCCGCCGCTCGACGCGACGCGCAGCGCGACGGAATAGGTGCCGGCGCTCGCGATGTTGACCGAGTAGGCGAGCCATTCACCGGCGCGGACCGACTTCAGGTTGTAACTCCCGCTCGAATCGGTCGTCGTCCTGATGTCCACATCGTCGCTCCGATAGGCGCCGCCGCTGTTGCCGGCAGTCGTGTCGGAGTACGCGACGCCCTCGCCGCCCCGGTCGTAGTTTTCGGCCTCCACGGTGCCCGGAAGCGAGATGGGTGTGCCGGAGAAGGGTGTCGATGTCGACGGCGGTGGCGTTGATGTGGACCCGCCCGAGCCGGCGAGCGCCGCGTTCAGCGTCGTGAAATTGACGCCGATGTCGGTGCCATCCGTCGCGCCATTCTTCGACGCGCTCCCCGCGACGAGATGATAGTCCGCGTTCGGAATGCTGACGAAGTCGGCGAGCCACTGGGCGAGCGTCGGGTAATCGTTTCCGCTCGGAAAGGTTTTCGGATTGCCGCCGCCGATCGAGTTGCCGAGCACGATCGCGCCCGGCGCGTACATCGCAAGCGACGCCGTGCCCGCCGAGCTGTTGTCGCCCATGATGCCGTAGAGGTTGTCGCGAAGCAGGTTGTTCTCGAGCACGAACCCGAGAATGGCGGTGCCGGTCGGCGAAGTCCCCGCATAGAAACTGATCGTCTGGTGACCGTTGCTGTCGATGGTGTTGTGCGAGATCGTGATGTCCTTCGGGCCTGCGCCGATCACGGCAAAGAGCGCATTTGCCGGGTGGTTGGGCAGCGCGTAGGCGGTGCTCACGTCGTAGGCGAGGTTGTTGAGGATCTTGATGTTCTGCGTCTGCTGGCTGGGCGCGAGGTTGTCGTATCCGAGGATGTTGAAGGCGGCCGCGACGTGCCGGATGACGTTGTTCTGGATGGTGACGTTCTTCACGACCGACCACGGGGCGGTGTTGTTCTGATTGCGCGGCGTGAGGACGATCGAGTATCCCTGCTGGCCCGCCGCCCAGTTGTTTTCGATCGTGTTGCCCTCAATCGTCACGTTCGCCGCATTCTTGAGCTCGATCAGGTTCTTGATTGTCCACGACTGCGACATCCACGCGAGCGGCTTCGAGATGAGGTTGCGGCGGATCGTGATGTTGCTCGGCACGAGATTCGGGATGTTCGGATCGCTGCCGCCGAACATGATGTTCTCGCCGGCCGCTTCGAGGTAGTTGTTCTCGATGAGAAATGGCCCCGGCCCGTTCCACCCTCCGATCGCCTGCGTGTCCTGCAGCGCGCCTTTGAAGTCGGAAAAATACGAGTTGATGATCTGCGTGTCGCCGCTGTTCAGCCCCAAGCCTCGCCGCTGGCCGAACGTCGGATCGCCGTGAAGATAGCAGCGGTCCATGATGAGGTGCTGCGGCACCGAAGCGAGCGTGCTCTGGCTGGAGAGCGCCACGCCGAAATCCACGAGGTCGGAGCTGGACGTTGTCGACTCGGGCGAAAATTCGAGGAACATCAGGCGCCAGTTGCTCGCCCCCGTGGCTGTCGTGATGGCGATGCCGCCGCGGGAGCCGGCCTTGATCTTCGCCAGCTTGCTCGAGTACGCCGGCGTGACGCGGGTACCCGCCGGTGGGAGCGATGAATCGGCCGCCGAGGATCGCACGGTGATCATCGCCGTGCCGCTCTTTGCCGGCAGCTTGTAGCTGCCGGTCCACGTCGCGCCAGCCTGCAGCAGGATCGTGTCGCCCGGTTGCGCGGCATTCAAGGCCGCCTGTAAATCGCCGCCGCTTGGAACCAGGGTCGTCGCCGCCTCACTCGTTACCGCGTTGGCGGCACAAGTGCAGAACACAATCGCAGCCAGCCAGAATTTGGTCAAAACGTATGCTCCCGGACGAAAAGATGGGTGTGCCCAGCGCCTGAGCAAGGCGGAGACCAGCCGTATTCACGCCGTTTTTCGAGGAAAACCGTCGAGAACCGTGGATGTGACGGGAATGCGAACTCAGCCCTATAGCAAGATTTGCACGTACGTGACGCAAACACCGTTGTTTGCGCCTATGTAGCCGCTATAGCTGAGTCATATTTTCATACCCGCAGGGATGATCCCGTCCTTCGGAACGATGATGACGCCGTTGCGGATGTAGTAGCCGGCGCCGTCCGCATGCTGGATCCCCGATGGGTTCACCAGCTGCGCCTCGTCGCCGATGCGCGCGTTCTTGTCCACGATCACGCGGTCCAGCACGACGTTCCTGCCGATGCCGAGCCGCGGATTATCTCCCCGCGCCGGCACATCGTCGTCGGCCTCGTAGAAGTCGGCGCCTAAAAGCACCGAGCCGCGGACGGTCGTCCCGGATTGAATGTTCGTTCTGATGCCGACCACAGAACTTTCGATGCGGCACTGGTCGAGATAACAGCCCTCCGAGATGATCACGTCCCGGATCGAGCAGTCGCTCAACCGCGAGCCGGGAAGAAACCGCGGATGCGTGTACACGGGCCGCCGCGGGTCGTAGAACTTGAACGGGGCCCCCGGCCGCGTCAGCATGACGTTCGCCTCGTAGAACGATTCGACGGTGCCGACGTCGGCCCAATACCCCCGGAACTGATACGAGTTGACCCGATAGCGTCCCAACGCTCCGGGAATGATCTCGCGGCCGAAGTCTTTCTCGGCGTTGTTCGAGAGAAGGTCGAGCAGGACGTCGCGCGAAAACACGTAGATGCCCATCGAGGCCGTGAACGGCTTCTCGGAAAGGTGCGCGGCGAACGTCGCGTTCGGGGGAATGCTCTGGCCGATCTCCGCCAGCCTGTCGGCTCTCGGCTTCTCTTCAAACGCGACGATCTGACCCGATCGATCGAACCGGAAGATGCCCATCGACGTCGCATCGGCGGCCGAGACCGGCTGGGCCGCAATCGTGATGTCCGCTTTTCGATCGATGTGCGCATCGACGAGCTCGCAGTAATCCATGCGATACAGATGATCTCCGGCGAGGATCAAGTAGTAGTCCGCGTCGTACCGCTCGAAATGCCGGCGCGCCTGCCGCACTGCATCCGCGGTGCCCTGGAACCAGTTCGGATTGTCCGGCGTCTGCTCGGCGGCGAGGATCTCGACGAACCCGGGGCTGAAGAGATCCATCCGATATGTCTGCGAGATATGCCGGTTGAGCGACGCCGAGTTGAACTGCGTGAGCACGAAGATGCGCCGCACGTCGGCGTGGAGGCAGTTGCTGATGGGAATGTCGATCAGCCTGTACTTCCCTCCGATCGGGACCGCGGGCTTCGAACGGAGCTGCGTCAGCGGAAAAAGGCGACTGCCCTGACCGCCCCCGAGAATGAGCGCGAGCACTTCGTTGTTCACGGGCATGCCGTTAGCAAATGGTACACCGGCCGATGTAACATCCGTCGAACGGAGGAGCTGTGGCCTTTCGCCTGATCCCGCGGGAAGAAAAGTTCTACACCGATTTTCAGGCGCTCGCCGACGAGCTGAAGCGCGGTTCGCGGCTGCTCGAGGAGATGGTCGCGCCGGACAAGCCGGTGTGGGACAAGGCCGACGAGATCAAGGAGGTCGAGCACAAATGCGACTTCCTGACCCACGAAATCATCCAGCGCCTCAATCGCACGTTCGTGACGCCGCTCGATCGCGAGGATATCCACGCCCTCGCCCGGTCGCTCGACGACGTGATGGATGCGATCGACGCGTCCGCCTCGCTCGTACGGCTGTACCGCCTCGAAACCGTGCGGTTCGGCGCCCGCGAGCTCGCCCGCATCATCACATCGTGCACCGATCAAGTGCGCCTCGCGCTCGAAGCGCTCGAGCAGAACAAAGGCGTCGCGACGCA
>Ga0105240_10013124_pt1 | contig 11399 bp, 10 predicted proteins | sample KBSC54metaG_FD_80426 | JGI IMG/M metagenome (GOLD analysis project Ga0105240, IMG submission 80426) | Corn rhizosphere microbial communities from Kellogg Biological Station, Michigan, USA - KBS C5-4 metaG | ecosystem: Host-associated > Plants > Roots > Rhizosphere > Soil | place: Michigan, USA...
CAGCGGGCGAACGTCTGAAAGATGCCGTTGTTCATTTGGGTGCGGCTGTTCGTGGCCGCCTGGACTAGATCATCGGGCGACGCCGGCGCCGAATCGAAGACGAAGGTCACCGTCTCGATCACCACCGTGCCACCCGGCGCGCGCCTGACCACCGCGCACCACGACTACGGAACGACGCCCGCGCGCATCCACCTGCGCGCCGGCAACGCCTACGCGCTGACCTTCAAGCTGGACGGGTACAAGCCCGTGACGAAGCACGTCGAGGTGACCGACGAACCGGAGCAGGAAGTCGTCGTCACGCTGCGAAAGATCGGTGGCCCCCCGGCGCGGGAGGCACCGGTGGCAGCGCCCGCGCCGGCCCCGCCGCCCCCCTCGCCGCCGCCGCCCCCCCCCAAGCCGGGCAAGTCGTGGTGGCAAAAGGCGTTTTCCCGCTGACCCGACCGGGTCCGGGTCATTGCCCGGTCCGCCGCTGATCGCTACCCTGGCGGCGCCCGCTGACGGCAGCTGGCGCGCTTCATCCCTCCGACAGGTCGCTTTGGGTGGTCATCGACCATTCGTGTGGGAGGATCATCACGGTAGGGACGTCGCCGGCAGTTTTGTTCCGCGGCGAACGTGCCGATGACCGGAAAGGAGGTCGCTGCATGACCCTGAGTTCCGACATCGCGAGCTGTACGGTTTCCGAAGTGATGGGGACGGAGCTGTCCACCCTGAGCGCCGAATCGACGGTCGCGTCCGCGCGGCGGCTGATCGCGACCAGCGGCAACGACCACCTGATCGTCCTGCAGGACGGCGCCCTGGCCGGCATCGTCAGCGATCGCGACCTGCGCGCCGCCGATCGGGACGCGCTGGTGGGCGAATGCATGACCTCGCCGGTCGTCTGCATCAGCGCGGACACCACCTTGCAAGAGGCGGTCGACATCATGGGTGACAACGACGTCGATTGTCTGCCGGTGGTGACCGGCGCCTACATCGTGGGCCTGGTGACCCGCGACGCGCTGGCGCTGGGAGAGCAGGAGCTGTCGCAGGCGCAATGTGACGTCTGCTCGCTGCCCGGCGCCGCGCAGAGTGACGCCTCGACGCCCGACTTCTGGCTGTGCAGGCACTGTCGCGGCGTGATTCGCACCGGCGGTCCCTGCTGAGCCCCCTGCCCTCGGCTCCACCCGCCGGCCTTCGTTGTTTCCGGAGCGGCGGGCGCGGCCGAACGTGACGCGATCGCGACCGCGGTGAACGACCAGGCGGCCGAGAAAGTCTCCCGGCGCCGGCCCGACCCCTTTCAGCCGCCTGCTACTGTGTCGGCGTCGTGCGCCGCGCTGCCCGCCCTCTCCCCGAAACGAAACCCGACAAGGCCGAGCTGGTCGGCCGTGCCGGGCTGAAGCTCGCCGCGGCGCTCGATCGCTTCGCGCTGGCGGGCGCGGTGCGGGGGGCGCAGGCCGTGGACGTGGGCTCGTCGACCGGCGGCTTCACGCAGGTGCTGCTCGAGCGGGGCGCCGCGCGCGTGACCGCGGTCGACGTGGGCCACGATCAGCTGCACCCGCGCCTGCGCGACGACCCGCGGGTGACGCTGCTGGAGGACACGGACTGGAAGACGCTGGCGCTGGGCACCGCCCCCGGCCCGTTCGACTTCTTCACCGTGGACGTCAGCTTCGTCGCCGCGCGCAGCATGCTGCGCGGGCTGGCGTTTCGGCTTCGCGCGGGGGCGCAGGGCGTGGTCCTGGTGAAGCCCCAGTTCGAGCTGCCGGACGCGATCCTGCGCGGCCGCGACATCAACGCTGCCGAGACGCGGTCGCTGGCCTTGCAGCGGTTCGCCGCGAAGGCCGAAGCGCTGGGCTTTCGCATCGCCGCCCACGCCGACTCCCCGGTCGCCGGTGGCGAGGGGACGATCGAGCTGCTGGCGCACCTGTCGTTCGCCGGCCGCTCCGAGAAGCTGCCCCAGCCGGGCGAGAAGCGTCCCGCCCGCCCCGCGCCGGCGCGGCGTCCCCCGCCCGGCGCGCTGAAGCTGGGCGCCGCCCTGGACTGGTTCGCCGTGGTCACGCCGGGCGCCGAGGAGGCGGCGGCCCAGGAAGCGCGGCGCGTGCTGGCCACCGACGTGTCCGTCGTCCCCGGCGGGCTGCAGCTGAAAGGGCCGCTGGCGCTGGGCATGCACGCCAACCTGGCCCTGCGCATCCCCACTCGCGTGCTGCTGCGCCTGGGGCAGGCCCGCGCGCGCGAGTTCGGCAAGCTGCGCCACCAGCTGGCGCGCCTGCCCTGGGAGCAACTGCTGCCCCCCGATGTGCCGGTGCGGGTCAGCGCCACCGCCTCGCACTGCCGCCTCTATCATACGGGCGCGCTCGACGAGACGGTGCGGGCGGCGATCGGGGATCGGACGGGCCGCCCCCCCGAGAAGGCCGCCGCGCAAGCGACTACCGCCGAGGAGGCGCCGGGCGCGGCGCCGCTGGTGCTGATTCGCGGGATCGATGACATGTGGACGATCAGCGTGGACAGCTCGGGGGAGCGGCTGAACCGGCGCGGCTGGCGCACCGACGCCGGGGAGGCGCCGCTGCGCGAGACGCTGGCGGCGGCGCTGCTCGAGCTCGCGGGCTGGACGCCCGGGCAGGCGCTGCTCGATCCGATGTGCGGCGCCGGGACGATCCCCATCGAGGCGGCCACCGCCGCGCTGGGCCTGCTGCCGGGGCGCGGGCGCGCGTTCGCCTTCGAGCGCTGGCCCGCCTTCGACGACGCCGGTGGGAAGACCTGGATCGCGCTGCGGGACCGCGCCGAGGCGGCCCGGCGCGAGACGCTGGACGCCCCCATCGTGGCGTCGGATCGCAGCCCCGAGGCCGTCGCCACCTCGCGCGCGAACGCCGAACGGGCGGGCGTCGCATCCCAGGTGACCTTCGAGCAGCGGGCGCTCGGCGACGTGACGGCGCCGGCGGCGACGGGGCTGTTCCTGGCCAACCCGCCGTATGGCGCGCGGCTGGGCGCGCGCCGCGATCTACCGGCGCTGTACCGGGAGATGGGCGCGGTCCTGCGCGGCCGCTTCGCGGGCTGGCGCGCCGCCGTGGTGGTGCCCGATGCGCGCCTGGCGTCCGCCTTTCGGGTGCCCGTCACCGGAACGCACCGGCTGTTCCACGGCGGGCTGTCCGTGCACCTGCTGCTGCTTCAGCCCCGGGCCTAGTCGAAGGGTGGCGGCTGGCGGGGGGGGGCGCGCGTCAGAACTTTTCCAGCAGCGTGCGCAGCGTGCGGTAGTCGAACGGCTTCTCCAGACAAGGGCGGCGGCAGCTGGCCAGGAACTCGGCGGCCCAGGGCGTGAATGCGCCGCCGGTCATGAAGATGAAGTGCTCGATCAGCTCCGGCTGCAACGCCGCGACCGCTCGGTAAAAATCCATGCCGTTCATGTCCGGCATCATCAGGTCGCACAGCACGATGTCGAAGTTCGCTCCGCCGCGCAGGATCTCCAGCGCCTTCGGGGCGCTGGACGCCAGCTCGAGATCGTAGTCGTCCTCGAGCATGCGGCCCAGCATCGCCGCCAGCGGCGCCTCGTCATCGACGATCAGCACGCGGCGGCGCCGCGGCGATGCGACCGGCGGTCCCGCGGCGTCCGCGGGCGCGCGCGCGGTTGGGGCGGCCGCCCGCACCGGCAGCGTCAGACGGAAGCGGGTCCCCCGGCCCGGCGTGCTGTGCACGTCCAGGGTTCCCCCGTGCGCGGTCACGATGTTGTGGCAGATCGACAGCCCCAGGCCCATCCCCACGCCGACCGCCTTCGTGGTGAAGAAGGGATCGAAGATGCGCGGCAAGACCTCGGCGGGGATGCCGGCGCCATTGTCGCTCACCTCGACGACGACGGTGTCGCCCGCCCCTGCTTGCAGGCTGAGGCGAATCTCGTTGTCGGCGCCCGGGGCCACGAACGACTGGGCGGCGTTCACCAGCAGGTTCAGGAGGACCTGCTCCAGCCGCGAGGCGCTGCCGCTGATCCGGGGCACCTCGGAAAGCTCGGTGATCAGCCGGGCCCGGTGACGGATCTCGTTCCCCGCCACGCGGAGCGCCGTCTGAATGACCGCGCGCAGGTCGATGGCGTCGCGGTCCGTGGCGTCGGGCTGCGACGTCGAGCGAAGCTGCCCGACGATAGAGGCCACCCGCTGCGTGCCGCCGCGCACCTCGCGCAGCAGCTCGCCCAGCGCGGCGTTCTCGGGCGAAAACGGCATTCGCTCCAGCTGGGCCAGCGCCTGATCGATGCCCAGCAGGGTGTAGGCAAGCGGGTTGTTCAGCTCGTGCACGATGCCGGCCAGCAACGTGCCCAGGGCGGCCAGGCGCTCGGAGCGCGCCAGGCGGGCCTCCATCTCCTTGCGCGCGGTCACGTCGCGCGCCACGCCCAGCAGCGCCTTGCGCCCGTCCCACTCGATGGGCATCGACTGAACCTCGGTCACCAGCACGGTGCCGTCCTTGCGACAGGTGCGGTACTCGTAGGACGGCAAGGGCTGCCCGGTGCGCATCATCTCGCGCGTGCGCGAGCTCATCGCCTCGTGATCGTCGGGATGGACGATGCGCCGCGGATCGATGGCCAGCACCTCCTCGACCGTGTCGTAGCCCAGCATCTTCACGGCCCCGGGGTTCACGTAGACCAGGCGCGTTCCGTCGTTGACCCAGACGGCGTCGGGCGCCAGCTCGAACAGCAGGCGAAATCGCTCCTGCGAGCGCCGCACGGACTCCAGCGCCGCCCGCCGCTGGGTGACGTCGCGGAAGAAGACGACGATGATGGATTCGCCGTCGAGCGGGATGGGCGCCAGCGTCACCTCGACCGGGACGTGCCGGCCGTCCCCGGTGACGACGGCCGTCTCGATGGTGCGGCTGGCGCGGCGCTGGGCCGGCTCGACCCCGGCGACCGGTCGGCGGAGCGCCTGCTCCTCGGGAGTGAGAAACCCTCGCGCCAGCCCACCGACGATCATCTCCTTGGGGTGGCCCAGGATCTCGATCCCGACGTCGCTCATGTAGACGATGCGCGGCTCGGGCGTCTCGACGCGCACGATGGCCAGGCCGATGCGCGCCGTGTTCGCCGCCGTGACCAGCGCGGCGCCCAGAGTTTCGACGCGCTGGGAGTCCCAGGCGCGCGTGCGCTCATTGCCGCCGTCGCCGCCGCCCCTCTCCGTTCCGCTCATCGGCGCAAAAACAGTGTAACCCAGACGGGCGAGCGGCCGGCGCTGAAAGATCGAAGGCGCGTCGCCACCGACATCGGCGAGCACCTCGCTCGCGGTTCCGTGTCGAGCGCCCCCGACCCGGTCTGCTGCGGATCGCGCGCGTCCCGGTGCTAGCGCCAATGCCGTTCACTTGAGCGCCAGTACGCCAGGACGCTCATAGACCGACTCCAGGAATCCCGGCTCAAGAATCCGATGGACCTCGCTGGCAGCGGCAAGCAACTCGGAGACACGCTCATCGAGCTCCTTGGCCGCCTCCTCCAGCGTCTTGGCGTCCCTCGCCTCCTGGCGTTTCACACACCGGGGTTCGGCTGCCCTCCCGCGACGTTGCCCGCCTAAGTGAACGGCATTGGCGCTAGCGGTCGGCGCCCAGCATGGCCGAATGGTCGGCGCCCGGCGCGGTCGAATGGCCGGTGTGCAGACCCAGGCGTGCCGCGGTCGTCGTGAACAGACGCTGAATCGCCGCCGCGTAAGGCCCCTCGCCGCGGCCGCGCGCGCCGAAACGCGCGTCGTACAGGTTGCCCCCGCGGGTCTCGCGGATGCGGTGGAGGATGCGCTCGACACGTAGGGGCATGGCGGCGCGCATGCGCTCCTCGAACACCTGCGCCACCGGACCGGGCAGCCGCAACAGCACGCACCCGGCGCGCGTGGCGCCCGCGTCGCGCGCCGCCGTCAACACGCGCGGGATCTCCTCGTCGTTCAGCCCGGGAATGATCGGGGCGACGTTGACGCCCACCGAGATCCCCGCGTCGGCCAGGCGCCTGACGGGGCGCACGCGGCGGGCTGGCGTGGCGACGTAAGGCTCCACGGCGCGCGCCTTCTCCTCGTCCCAGAACGGCACGCTGAGGGTGACGTGCACGGAGGCCACGCGCGCCAGCTCTTGCAGCACGTCGATGTCCCGCTCGATCAAGGGCGCCTTGGTGATGATGCCGACCGGGTTGGCCGCCTCGGCGCAGACCTGCAGGCAGGCGCGGGTCAGCCGGTACGAGGCCTCGATGGGCTGGTAGCAATCGGTGACGCCGCTGAACACCACCAGCTCCTTCTTCCAGCCCTTCTTGCGGAACGCCTCGCGCAGCAGCTCGGCCGCCCGCATCTTCACCATGATCTTGCGATCGAAGTCGGTGCCGGCGCCGAAGCTCAGGTACTCGTGGCCCGGACGCGCATAGCAGTACGCGCACGCGTGGACACACCCGCGATAGGGGTTCACGCTGTAGTCGAAGCCGACGTCGGGGCTGTCGTTCCTGGCCAGGATGGACCGGGTGCCGTCCTCGTAGATCTCCAGCTTCATGTCGGGCGCGCCCTCGAGGTACTCGACCGAGGTGCTGGCCCAGGGGTTCGGAGGGTTGGCGATGGGGACCGGCCGCATGCCCGAAGCCTGGACCTGAACCAACGTTCAGTCAATGGAACAGTTCTGGCCCCCTCCGCCGCGCGCCGCTCCGGGGCCCTGGTGACGCTGAACCTGTTACTGTCGCCTGTCACCGTCCCGCCCGCCGGCCTGTGGGCGGCGGGTGGCCGGCGCGGAGCCCTCTTCTGGGTCGTTGACAACCCCGCGGCCCTGAGTTAATAACCCGCCTCCCATGCCCGCCACAGCACCACGAAGCCGCAGTACTTTTCAGGCCAAGGCCAACGCCGAACATGGCTGGTTCGTCGCCGACGTCGAGGGTCAGACCCTGGGCCGCGCCGCCACCAAGATCGCCGATGTCCTGCGTGGAAAGCACCGCCCGACGTTCACGCAGCACGAGGACGCCGGTGACTTCGTGATCGTGGTGAACGCCGACAAGGTCAAGCTGTCGAAGGACAAGTGGAACACGAAGCTGTACCGTGACCACTCGCTGTTCCCGGGTGGCTTGCGCACGCAGACGGCGGCGCAGTTGAACGCCCGTCACCCCGGCGATCTGGTGAAGCGCGCGGTGTGGGGCATGCTGCCCAAGGGTCCGCTCGGCCGCCGCATCTACAAGAAGCTGAAGGTGTACGCGGGCGCCGCCCATCCCCACTCGGCCCAAGAGCCGCAAGTTCTGAAGTTCTAATAGCCCGGAAGTTCTAAAGGAGCCCCTCGCGATGCCCGATCAGCACAAAGCCACCTACGCCACCGGCCGACGCAAGCACGCGGTTGCCCGCGTCTGGTTGCAGCCGGGCAACGGCAAGGTCGAGATCAACACGCGCTCGCTGGAGGAGTACTTCAGCCGCGAGACGTCCCGCATGGTGTTCCGCCAGGCGCTGGAGCTGACCGAGACCACCAGCCGCTTCGACATCTTCGTGAACGTCTCCGGTGGGGGCCTGTCGGGCCAGGCGGACGCCATCCGCCACGGCATCTCGCGCGCCCTGACCCGCATCGATCCCGCGTTCCGCCCGCCGCTGAAGAAGGCCGGCTACCTGACCCGCGACGCTCGCGCCAAGGAGCGTAAGAAGTACGGTCAGCGTGGCGCCCGCGCCCGCTTCCAGTTCTCGAAGCGATAATCGCGGGGGCCAGGGGACCGTCGGTCCGGGCCCCTTCATCCAGCCCCAGAAGGCGCGGCGAAAGCCGCGCCTTTTCGTTTGTGGGCCCATGCGCCGTCCCCGTGGCGTAGCCCCCCCCGTGGTGGGGTCACCGCGAGCGGCCGGCTAGGTCGCCGCTAGGTCCAGAGGATCGAGCGCATCGACAGCGAGCCGAGATCGAAGCCGGTGATCGGAAACGTGATCCGATCGTGGTCGCCGGCGGCGCCCGCGGCATAGAGCAGAGGCAGGTAGTGATCGGGCGTGGGGTGCGACATGCGCCCGGCATCGGTCGACACGACCTGGGCCAGGAACTTCCCGTCACGCTGGCCGACGGCCTTGGTCACGTCGGCGTCGAAGGAGGCCGCCCAGGGTGGGGTCGAGACGTCGCCCGAGAAGGCGTGCGACATCGCGTAGCGCAGGTTGTGCGTCAGGTTGCCGCTGCCGATGATCAGCACGCCCTCGTCGCGCAGCGGCGCCAGCGCGCGGCCCAGCTCCAGGTGACCGGCGGCGGCCATCCGTCCGTCGATGCTCAGCTGCACGACGGGAACGTCGGCCTTCGGTCGCAGGTAGTGCAGGACCGACCAGGTGCCGTGGTCCAGCCCCCAGTCCAGGCGCACGCTGGCCCGGGCGGGTCCCAGCAGCTTCACCACCCGCTCGGCCAGGGCAGTGTCGCCGGGCGCCGGATACTGCATCGCGAACAGCTGGTCCGGGAAACCGCCGAAGTCGTGGATGGTCTTCGGATGCTCGTTGCCGGTCAGGAAGGTGCCGGCCACGTACCAGTGCGCCGACACGCACAGCACCGCCTTCGGCAAGGGCAGCAATCCCGCCAGCTCCAGGAAACCTTGGCTCCAGCTGTTGTCCTCGATGGCGTTCATCGGCGAGCCGTGGCCGATGAACAGGACGGGCATGCGGGACGCGGCGGCGGTATCGGTCATGGCGGAGCTCCTGGCAGACGGGACCAACGACGAAGCGGACGACGAAACCGGGGAGGCCGACGCCGGCGATACGCGCCGGCAACCCGCCAGCGCCGCGCCCGCCCCGGTCAGCCCGGGAGGGATGGCGGCCAGGAAGCGTCTGCGCGTGACGGACATCGGCTTTGTCCTGGGCAAAACTATCATGAGATGCCGGCCGGTCCGTTTCGTCCCCGCGCGCCGCGCGCCGGTGCCCCAACCAGAACCATACCGGCATAGACTGGCGGCGATGCGACAGGCGCCTCCGCGACGACTGCTGGCGCGGCTCTTGTGGGGCACGTTGGCGCCCACGCTGCTGGCCCTGACCGCGTTCGGGCTGCTGGCGCACGAGGTGGCCCGGCGCGTGCTAGAGGACGAGCTGGGGCGGCGCCTGGCGCTCGCGGCCGCGGGGACGGCCGGCATGATCCTGCCCGAGCAGATGGCGGCGCTGGCGGCGGAGGACGGCGCGTCGCTGACGCTGCGGAACGTGGAGCGTCGCCTGGCCACGGCGCAAGCGCGCTTCGACGTCCGCCGCATCGTGCTGGTGTCGCCCCGGGCGGGCGCCGGCGAGGCCGGCTCGACCGAGCTGATCGCCAGCGTCGACACGACGGGCCGCATCGCCCCGGGCGCCAGCGCCTACGAGCTGGGGGCCGATCGGCTGGAGCTCGCGCGCGCCGCCGCCGGCCAGCCGACCGCATCGCCGCTGTTCATCGGCCACGATCACGTCCCGTACAAGCGCGGCTACGCCGCCATCCAGGACGGCGCCACCGTGCGCGGGTTCGCGGTGGTGGAGGCCAACGCCGACTACCTGATCCCGCTGGCGGCGTTCCGGCGCCGCCTGCTGCTGGCGGGCACGCTGGCGCTGGTGGCGGTCCTGGCGTTGACGGTGGTGCTGGCCCGCCGGATCAGCCAGCCCGTGGTGCGCCTGGCGGCGGCGGCCGAGCGGATCGGCCGCGGCGAGCTGGACCGGCCCGTCGCCGTCGAGACCAGCGACGAGGTGGGCTTCCTGGCGCGGACGATCGATCAGATGCGCGCCGCGCTGAAGGCGCGCGACGAGCGCATGCAGATGATGCTGGCGGGCATCGCGCACGAGGTGCGCAACCCCCTGGGCGGTCTGGAGCTGTACGCCGGGCTGCTACGCGATGCCTTGCACGACCGGCCCGAGCGGCTGGAAGAGGTGAAGCGGATCGAGCGCGAGATCAACTATCTGAAGGTCGTGGTGACGGAGTTCCTCGACTACGCCCGCCGCCCCACCCCCGAGCTGGCAGCGGTGAGGCTGCTGGACCTGCTGGACGAGGTGCGCGAGCTGGTCACCGAGGGTGGCGTGGCGGTTTCCGTCACCTGCGCCACCGACGTTCTGGTGCGGGCCGACGCGGGTCAATTGCGCCGCGCCTTGCTGAACCTGGGGAAAAACGCGGTGGCGGCGGCCCAGCGGCAGCACCCCGGCGCGGGGCGCGTCACCTTGCGCGGCGGGCGCGACGGCGCGCGCGTCCACGTCGAGATCGAGGACGACGGCGCCGGCGTCCCGCCCGAGCTGCGCGAGAAGATCTTCACGCCGTTCTTCACCACCCGCGAGAAGGGGACCGGCCTGGGGCTGGCCTTCGTGCGCGAGATCGTCGCGGATCACGGCGGCGCGATCCAGGTTTCGGATGCGGCGGGGGGCGGCGCCCGCTTCTCCTTCACCCTGGCCGCCGCGGACCAGAACGAGAACGAGAAAGGCAGCCCATGGCGATGAACGCGCAGGCGCCCACCCTGCTGATCACCGATCCCGCCTTCCTGGCGCACGACACCGGTCCCGGGCACCCCGAGACGGCCGAGCGTCTGCGGCGCATCGTGCGGGGGCTACGCCGCGATCCCGTGGACGGCACCACCTGGCTCGAGCCCCGCCCGGCCACCCGCGACGAGCTGATCGCCGTGCACAGCGCCGTGCACGTGGACAATCTGGCGGCGCTGGATGGGCAGGACGCCCTGCTGGATCCCGACACGCCCGTCTCCCCCGGCACCTGGCAGGCCACGGTGCGCGCCGCCGGCGCTGCCGTGGTGGCGGTCGAGGAGGTGTGGGCGGGCCGGGCCAGCAACGCCTTCGCGCTGGTGCGTCCCCCCGGACATCACGCCGAGGCCGCCGCCGCGATGGGCTTCTGCCTGATCAACAACGCCGCGGTGGCCGCCGAGGCGGCCAGGCGCCTGGGCGCGCAGCGGGTCGCCATCGTCGACTGGGACGTGCACCACGGCAACGGCACGCAGCACCTGTTCGAGGCGCGCAGCGACGTGCTGTTTCTCTCCAGCCACCAGTATCCTTTCTATCCGGGCACGGGCGCCCCCAGCGAGATCGGCCGGGGCGTCGGGCTGGGGTACACGATCAACTGCGCGCTGCCGGCCGGACAGGCCGACGCCGACTACGGCGCCGTCTTCCAGGATCTGTTCCTGCCGGCGCTGCAGCGCTTTCAGCCCGAGCTGGTGATCGTCTCGGCCGGGTTCGACGCGCACGCGCGGGATCCGCTGGCCGAGATGCGGGTCACCGAGCGCGGCTTCGCGGCCATGTGCACGGCCGTTCGCGACGTCGCGCCGGGCGGCAAGCTGGTGCTGCTGCTGGAGGGCGGCTACGACCTGGACGCGCTGACCGACAGCGCCCGCGCCTGCGTCGAGGTGCTGGCCGGCAGCAGCGATACGTTCCCCGGCGGCGTGGCGGCACGCGCGCCCGAGGCGGTGGGCGAGACGCGGGGGTTTCTGGCCCGGGCAGGTCACGCGGTCGTGCCATGACGGCGGCGTCGGCCGGAGAGCGCCGCGGCCCGGGCGCCCCCAGCGA
>Ga0105240_10013126_pt1 | contig 11398 bp, 6 predicted proteins | sample KBSC54metaG_FD_80426 | JGI IMG/M metagenome (GOLD analysis project Ga0105240, IMG submission 80426) | Corn rhizosphere microbial communities from Kellogg Biological Station, Michigan, USA - KBS C5-4 metaG | ecosystem: Host-associated > Plants > Roots > Rhizosphere > Soil | place: Michigan, USA...
CGAATTGAAGACCTGTTTCGGGTAAGTACTACAGACAACCGATGGTTGCCTTTGCTAGCGTGGCTTCCGTTATCCGCGATGTGTTTCGACGCCCCTCGCGGATAACCATGGCAGCGATGCTGTGAGAGCGCGGGCCGCAGGAGTTGCACCTCCTACGACCCGCTAACCATCACCAACCGCAGGAGTTGATCATGGCTAAGCCAGATCATACGGTACTCACACGCCCGCCGATCCCCTCGGCGACATCCTCACCGCCGATCCAGGCCGTCCGACGAACGCGCGGACACGGTTGAAGAACCGCGGTTTAAGAGTTTTCGCAGGTAACGAATCCTAGCCGTGCAACCCGGCGCGTTGCCCTGCGCAACGGCGAAACCCACTGACACCGCACCCCACTTCCTCAATCAAGCCGCCCGGCGCCCAGCCCTTGGGCGACCGGTGAGTCTTCGAGTCCGTGTGATCGCGGCACGCCGTGCTGTCGGCGGCGTGCCGTTCTCGGATCGAGGATGCGGCATCAAGCAAGGAGTTGCTCATGACCGACTTTGGCGAGCCGTGGATCATCCGCCACGCCACTTGCTTCTCCGACCCGGAAGCGAGTCCGGATGCCCTGTTGAACGACGCCACGGAGTGGTTGCAGTACGCGTACAACGCCCTTCAGTTGCTAGCCGAACTGGCGCACGAACGCGGCGACATCGATGCGCACCGTTTGCCCATCATGCTGGATGGCATTGCCGCATTTATCGATATGGGTGCGCGTTGCGCGACGCAGGCGCATCTGCGCATGCAGTGGCAGCAAGCGCAGGCGGAGGTTGAGCTGCCGGTGAGCGTCGACTGAAGTGCACCGATCAGCTATCAGCTGACACTGTTGCCGACTATTCCGCCGTACAACGCGACGGTTACGGCGACGTACGTTCACCAATGAGCGCAAAGGGGATGGGGTGGCCCATCCCCTCCTTAGTGAAGTATTCCAGAGCCTAGACCTGTCGCGAGTGCGATGCAGAAACTCAAAGCCGCTGCTGCCATGGCACGCATAAACCATCTCGCTTCAGGATATGCAGCGGATTGCGGGTTCTTCGTATCGAATAGCTTGGCGGCGGCAAGAGTTGGCCCTTCCTTCCGCCGGATAGCCAGGCGTAGACGCAGGATGTTCCAGGCTGCCGCCACCCATGATGCCAGGAAGGCGAGGAGGGCTAGCCAGAACACGATGTGGGCTATGGCGCGCATGTGGCTCTCTAGGAATCGATACTTCTGCGACAGAGCTCAGCTCCGTTGGTTGACATCACGCGTGCCCGTTAGCCTCACCCGCTCCATTAGCTTGCGCCCATTAGCTGAAGCTTGAGGCCGGATGCGAACTTGGCGATAGCCTCGGCGCAGGCCAATGGAGAAGCCTGCAATAGAAGATGGGGACCCGGGATATCTACCACTTCGGCGTGCGGGACTTCCTCAAGCACGCGCGCACTCACGGCCCGCGAAAACAATCTGTCGTTGCTCGCACACAGGTACAGCATGGGGACGGAGATTGCGTCCAGATACGGCGAGGCATTGACCCTTAGCGCGGCCGAACCCCTGAAACGAAGCACGGAAGGCTTGGTTGCCAGAAGTGATTCTTTGAGCGCCTTATCGAGCTGCGGAGTGGCCCAGCGCCCAAGCAGCAGCCACGACAGCAGTGCGTGCGGTATCGGGCGAACGGGAGCCAGGCGAGTAAGTGACGCGAATGGTGACAACCAGGGCATGGGGCTTTGCGAGAAGGTGGTCGAAAGCACCAGACCTGCCAATCCCGGAGACTTGTCGGCGGCTATCGCCATAGCAATCGGGCCGGAGAATGACTGTCCGAGAAGTACGTACGGCATATCTTTCGGCAGAGCATTTCGCACAAGGGCTTCGAGCTCCCCGTATCCGAGCGCCCGATCAGGCGGGTACGAAATCGACACAACGGATTCGAACACGGCCCGCATCGTGTCGGCGAACGCTGCCGACAACAGCGCCAGGCCATCGAGACCTGGCAGCACGACGAGCGCAGCCTTGTAGCGCCGTGATGGCCCCATGGTGCCGCTCAGACTCATATCGATTGGCACCTCACTGCCGCCTCTGAGGTTCGTCAAGATCGACCGAAGCAGTTAACGGCACCCGTCCCCGTTAGCCATTTCGCACCAGAGCTTCGAGCTCCCCGTATCCGAACGCCCGATCAGGCGGGTACGAAATCGACACAACGGATTCGAACACGGCCCGCATCGTGTCGGCGAACGCTGCCGACATCAGCGCAAGGCCATCGAGACCCGGCAGCACGACGAGCGCCGCCTTGTACCGCCGTGAAGGCCACAGGGTGCCGCTCAGACTCATATCGATTGGCACCTCACTGCCGCCTCTGAGGTTCGTCAAGATCGACCGAAGCAGTTAACGGCACCCGTCCCCGTTAGCCACTCCTGCAAACTATCGAATCTTTAGCTCCCGAAGAGCCTTGCCAGACTCAGCATCACCCAGAGATGCTGCCTTCTTCAACCAGAATATCCCTCGACGCCCGTCGCTCGGATCACGGCTCTGACTGGCTAGTGGTTAACATCACCCGTCCCCGTTAGCAAAGGTATTCAATCCCAACTAATAGTTTCGTCAACGGCCGAGCGGAACCAGGTCCATACGTCGTTGAATTCGGCTTCGTTTTCCCAACCGGGCGAGGCAAAGTCATGGATTACGAACACCTTTTGCCCCGAGCCACTCGACCAGCAGGCCACATCATCGTTGTCTTGCCTGTAAGCGAATGGGAACAGCTCACGTCCGGGGTAGCGCTCGGCCAAACCACGCGCGTGAGTCAATGCCCTTTCAGCTTCCATGATGTGCCAAGGAGTGAGATGAATTAGTCCTTGCTCGATCAGTCGGCAAAATGAGTGCGGATATTCGAGCCAGCCAGGCCGTTGACCTTCCGATGCTATGAAAAGACTCTTACTCATGGTTAACGTCACCCGTCCCCGTTAACGCGAAGATTAATCTTGGCTATGCCGGTCACTAATCGAGACTTAGCCTCCGGGCTGATTTCTTTACATGTGGTGGATGTCACTGGCCGCGGCGAAGATGCCTCGTCTGAAGACGATTGCTTACTACAAGACGTACACATCAGGACAAGAGTGCACCCAAACAGCAAGCACCGTAGCTTGAATTTCATAGTTAACGCCACCGCCCCCGTTAGCTCGTCCTCGTTAGCCCGTCCCCGTTAGCTCCGTCAGCTCCGTTAGGCGCTCCCACCGGTTTCGTCGCGGGGCATCTCTTCCGGATGGACTAATCCACTAGAGGTGCGGAACGCACGACCACCCCTTGGACCCGAATGCCCTCTATGAGTCTGAGTCGACCATCTGTACCAAAACCAAGGCGAACGTAATCATCGTCCCAGCCAGCATGCTCGCCAGCGCCACACTTCCTTACAAAGTATATGTATTCGGTACCAATCATCTTGCCCGAAGACTTATCCAGGGGATGATCCGTGTCGCCTGGCTTCCCCAACGATGATTCGACCTGCGATTGCAAGGCCCCAATCACCAGATCGGCGACTTTAGCAATGAGAACTTTCTTCTCTTGTGCAGGGATTGATTTGCACGCATTTGGTGGAGCGCTTGACGCTGATTCAGTCGCATTTGTGCTCCCACCACAGCCGACCAATGCAAACAGAAGGAAGATGGTGGAAGTTCGCAATTGATAGTTCTTCTTCATTCTCGCCTCACACTTGCGTGGGTTATCAGCGCAGTAGCCACGCGTGGCTAACTGGGTTGGGGTTAACGTCACCCGTCCCCATTAGCCAACTTCGACCTAGGCAAGCAACATACCTTCAGCTAAACGCTTCAAGCCCATGAGCATGGGTCGACGACTGGCCGGGAAGCCCTTGATGCTCAGGAAAATTTGCTGCTGCCCCGTAGCAACAGCTTCCGTCAAGATGCGTTCGATCGCATTGAAGTGGCTACCATACTTCGCAATGAGATCCTTGGATGGCAGACTGCGGACGAACTGAGCTCCCCCTTCGACGTAGATGTAATCCTCCCCTACGGGAAGTCGTTGTAAGCGGAGATCAATGCCAGTGCGAAAGTCGACGTCTAGTAGTGATGCGCCGGAAAAGTCATTGCCTCGAAACTCATTTGACTTGCGAGAGGGGGGATGAGCGCCGAATGGCGTTCCATTGAAGAATCCCTTCTTGATGACCCCGGAGAAGATGCAATTTATCAGCTCCACGCTGATGCAATTGAATGCCTTGATTTTTACATTGCGAAACGAGCAAGCCTCAAATCGCGCGTCTCCAGGGACAATGGAGTCGAACTTTGCGCCATCAAAATTGCAGTTTACATAGAGGGACTGATGCCTGCCTCCACCGAAGCAGGCTTGTTCCATGCAAATGTTAGAGAAGTCGCAATCCCGAAAGATAGACTCAACGGCAGTGAACTGACGGAGACTCATGCCGTTGAAGCTCTCATTCGCCATGCTTTGTCGTTCAACTAACATCTTTTCCTCACATCTCCTACCGTTTGTTCGGTGCGCGTAGCCTAGTACTGCGCTCTTTAAAAGCTATAGAGAGCGTAGTCTACGGCGTCATATCCGGGCTTCGCCATATGCGCAGCCTGGGCTCCTGGTATGGTGAGCTCGATAATCTGACCAGTAGCTCTGTCGATAAAGTCCGGGCCAACTCTGCTGTAGAGAAAGCGTCCTGGATAAAGGGCCTCCAAGGCTTGTGCCGTCGCGTTATGCACGGCCTGGCCAAGGAATCGGGTTAACGTCACCGGGTTAACGTCACCCGTCCCCGTTAACGGTTAACGCGCTTGGTTAACGCCACTCGTCCCCGTTAGCTATTAGCGCCATTAGCGCTTCGGCTTTAGTGCTACTTCGCCTCAAAAGTGACTTGGTAGTCAGACGAAGGCAGTCCAGTGAATGAAAAAACTGATTCAGTATCGCAATAGCACTTTGTAACCACATTGGATAGCTTTTCTTCGTATGACACGCTCAAACTGCTTCCGGTCAATTCAAAGGCTGGCTTAACAATTTTTGCATTACATATCACTGGCTTCTTCACATACACAAGGAATTTCCCTTCTTCCCAGCGCGACGAGATATCTGGCTGAAAATGACTCAGGTCGCTGGACCTCAAACACTTAGATGAAGTGAATGTCATGCCGGGCTTGCTTGAATGTAGTGTGGTACATGCCGTGATCGCTATCGACAAGACGATCAGCACAGTACGAGTGAAATGCTTCGATATCATCGGGAACCCCTCTCCAATCTCGGTCGTAAAAACTGTTGCAAGTTGTCGATACAAATCTAATTTGGCGGCGGAGGATCGGCGGAATAATGAATCCAGCCGCCCGGACCTGGGTCTGCATACCCCTTTCCGACAGGTCGACCGAAGATCGTGTTGTACCCCACGGCCACTTCGTCAGATGACGCGATAACGTGAACCGGTGAATTAGTTCGTTTAGCCAAGTACTTGGCTAGTTTTGCCGCAAAACTATCTTCCCCGCCCCTTCCCGCGTAGCAGATATCCAACTCAATCGTTTTGTTGATCTGGGGCATCTTCTGGAGAATTGCGTCTCCTACATCGGCAACAGTGAGCTGCTGTTGGTAGCTTGGATCTGGACCTAACACCGTGTCGCGATTGGTATCACCGCCATGGGTTCCAACCGTAAAGTGTTTTGGGTTCGTGTAGCGGCTATCGTACGGGTAAGCTTTGTCGTGTATGGGCTCAAGTACGAGATCCTCGAGGCCGAATGGATCGACGTGCAATAGCGGATTCGAGTCGGTATAGGAATAGGTGCCTGGTTGACCTCCAAAGAGACCCAATGGATCGCTCTGAACATATCGCCCAGTTGCAGCCTCGTAGTCGCGATTGACGTTATATGCTAGATCACTCTCGACGTCGTAGTACTGCCCCGGAAAGCGCAAATTGAAGGCCATTCCAGCCATTGAAGGAGCTTTCTCACCAAACAGATTTACCTGATAGCCCCACTGCCAAACCGCAGAACCCGTACCGTCGGTGATCACTCGCGGCGCCCCCAGTCCATCCGCATGCACATAACTCATCGTGCTGGCGGCACCACTCGTATCCACCACCGCCACAGGCAGATCGCCGAGCCTAACGTAGCTACGGCTTGTCGTACCGTACTCGCCAAGAAGCTGGCTGCTTTCATCGTAGGCAAACCGCTGATTCGCCGCTGCGACCTTGGCAACTCGCTGCTCCATTGCGTTGTAGGTGTAGCTCCCGACGGTCTGGCCATTACGCTGCACCACCGTCATGCGATTGCGGTCGTTGTAGCCATAGCCGAACGTATCGCCGCCAGTCGCATTGCCTGTGGTGTTGCCGTTTGCATCGTAGGTGCGGGCGCTGCTGCCAATGCTCGTCAGCCTGTGCGTGCCGGTCTGATAGCCGTAGGTACCGGTGGCCACCCCATTGCTCGCCTTGCTGAGACGGTCGCCGGTCTTGTTGTAGGTGTAGGCCTCGATCGCTTGCCCTTGCGCATCCTTCAAGCCCGTCAGCCGATACAGCGGGTCGTAGCTATAGGTCTCGATGGCCGGATTGGCACCTGCGGCGTTACCCAAGGCCGTGATGTTGCCCATCGCGTCGCGGGCGAAGTGCAAGTTCAGCGCCGGACTCACGACGTCCGTCACCGCGTAGTTGGCATCGTAGGTACGGGTCAGAGTCTGGCCATTGCCCAGGGTATAGCTGGCGATGGGGCCGAACGGGAGGTAGCTGACGTTGGTGACTACGTTGCCGACACTGCTGCTGCCCGGGGGCTGCGCGGTCACCCCGTTGATGCGGCCGGCACCGTCGCGGCCGTACTGGATGGCCGTGCCGTCCGGGGTGCGGGTGCTGGCGAGGCGGTCGGCCAGGGTGTAGCTGTAGCTGACCGTGTCGACGTTGGTGCCTTGGGTCTGGCGTTTCTGCACGACGTTGCCGCGGACGTCATAGCAGTAGACCGTGGTGACGGCAGTTTCGACCACGCTGGTCAGGCGGCCCACCGGGTAAGAGCCCGCGCAGCCAGTGACACTATTCGCCTCGTCATAGCGATAGCTGACATTGGCATCGCTGGTCGGATAGGTGGTGGCGGTGATTCGGTTGAGCGCATCGAAGGCGCTGTGGCTGACCACGCCCCGCGCATCGGTAGCCTGCGTACGGTTGCCCGCCACGTCGTAAAGATAACTCGACGTGCCCGTATCCGGACTATGCAAGGCCTTGGCATTACCCAGACCATCGTAGTCATACGTGGTGTTCAATCCATCCGGATCGCTCACGCCCTGCAGTTCGTCGCGCGCGCCATACACCAGCACGCTCTGCGTGTTCTTCGTCGCGGCGTCGGTGCCGTTGTAGTTGTCGATGGTGCTGATCAAACGATTCAGCGCGTCATAGCCCTGCTTGCGCTGGATGCCAAGCGCGTCGGCAGTGCGCACCCGGTTGCCGTTGGCGTCGTAACTGTCGGTAAAACTGGCATCGAACACCGTGCGGCTGAAACCGTCCTTGATACCGGTCAGCTGGCCCAGCGTATTGAAGCTGCGGGCGAGCGAGCGGCGCAGGGTATTGCCGGCGTCGAAAGTCTCTTCCTTGGTCTTGTTGCCGGCCGCATCCAGGGTGTAGTGGATGCGGTTGCCGATAGCGTCGGTGATATCGGTGAGGCGATGCGCGTCGTCGTAGGTGTAGGTCACCTGCACGCCATCCGGATCCTTCACGGAGGTCACCGCGCCATACGCGCTGTAGCCGAGCTGAGTCACGGCATCGTTCGCCGACGGCGTGCCATCGGCGTTGGCGCGCACCGTGCGCGTCTGCAGCCAGCCGCGCGGGTGGTAGGCGTAGTCGGTAATCACGCCATTGGCGTCGGTCATGCGGGTGACTCGACCGGCGCCGTCATAGCTGTTGAATGTAACGGTCCGCCCCATCGCATCGGTGATGGATTGCAGATCGCCGTGATGGGCCGTCGCGCTATCGGCCAGGTAGTAGCGGTACGAGGTGGTCTGCGCGACATCGCTGCGCGGACCGGTCTCGGACAGCAGCAGGCCCGGCAACGGACACTGATTCGCGTCGACCGCCGCGCAGTAGGCATAGGTCCAGCGACGCACGCCATCGGGCACCGCTCCTGATGCGGAACACGCGTAGGCCGCGGCCGCCGGAACCGACGGATCCGCCTCGCAGCGCGCAGCGGTTTGCCCCGCTGCGTTATAGACCCACGAGGCCATGGCGACCGTCGCGCCCTTGTTATCCAGCACGGTGCGGGTCAACGGCACGCGCAGCGTGAGATCCCACGTGGTGTTGGTCGTGCGCTGCATCGCCAGGCCCTGGGCCTCGATCGTCTGGGTCGGCAATCCGGCGCTGTTGTACGTCGTGGCGGTCGTGTTGTTGTTGAAGTCCGTGAACGACGACGGATAACCGTTGGTGTCGTAAGCCTGCGACTTCCACGGCTGATTGCACTGGACGCCGCAGGCCTGCGAGCTGCCGCTGACTTTCAAGGCACCGAGGGCGTTCTGAAAACTAAGGAGTGTCGCCACGCCCAGGGGCGTCAGCACCTGGGTCTGACCGTTCCCGTAATAGGTCATCGTGGTGGTTTCGACGCCGCCAGCCTTGCCGGCGGCGACGGCGCGGGCCTGGCTGTCATAACGCGTGGTTTCGTACCGCACGCTGTTTTCGTCGATCACACCCGTGAGCAACCCGGTGCGCTTCGCACCGCCATTCTGCGAGGCCTCGTCGTACACGTACTGGCGCAACTTGCCATCGGCGTACTTCACCGATGCGAGATTGCTCGTGCTGCCATAGCCGTAAGTCAGGTTGCCGCCATCCGGCAAACCGACCGTGCTCAGACGCGCCTGGCTGTCATAGGCAAAATTGAGCGAGCGACCGTAGGGATCGGTCACGCTCAACAGCAGATTAGGCAGCGGCGCCACCGAAGCCGGTGTCGAGGCCGTGCTGTAGGTCAGCACGCTCGACACCCCCGAGGGATCGGTGATCGAGAGCAACTGTCCCGTCGGCGAATACCGCTCGACCTGGCGCGTCGCGGCCACCACCACGGTATAACCGGACGGCTGCCCGTTGGCCTGATCCTGCTCGGTCAGCGTGTTGGCCACATCGCCGGAAGAAGTCCAGGCACCGCTGGTCTGGCGCGTGAAGCGCATCGATCGCCCATCCGGGCGATAAAGATTGATCACGCTCGAAGAAACGATCTGCAGCGCTCGATCGAACGAGTGGCGCCACAACGCGCCCATGGCGCCGTAGCCGTCGGCGGTGTTGCTGTTGTAGAAGCGGCGGAATGTCAGCCATGGTGACGTCGACTCATAGTCGGTCACCTGCTCGAACTTATTGCCGGTGGCGGTATTGATGGGATCGCTTTTCAGCGGCGAACCAGGCGCAACACCTCCCTTGTGACCGTCGCCGCTATCGCAGGTATCGCAACCGCCGCGATTCTTGCCGATGTCGTAGCTCTGGATCGTCGGATAGATCAGGACGAGAGCATGCTTGTCGAAGCAATCGGTCCCGCCGTCGTCCTGCGTGTAGGCAACGCGGGCGACATACTGCAACCTGGTCGGATCGTAGTATTTGGTATAGAGGCGGCATTGGATGGTGATAACTACCACGTTGCCGTTCTGGAACACCGATTTCTGGACCGTCACGTTCGAACCGTACTTGGCGGTCAAGGCGGCACCCGCCGTCTGGATGGCCGCATCGAGCGTCAGCGCGGGCGTAAACGTCGGGGTCGTGCCCGAACCGCCAAAGTAGTTGAAAGTGTATGGCGGACCGTAGTTGGTGGGCTGGTCCTGCGCATGCGCGACAGGAAATGTCAGGCTAAGGCTGAGCAGAAGCAGCAGCAAAAACCAGCCGCGCCGCAGCCACGCCGCTGATCGGGCGCACTCATAAGTCGCCGCAAGCGCACCTGCATAACGAGGAGTGCGAGACGTGCGCATGCGCGCACCGAAAACCGGCTTTGCGTTCCCTGCCATGCATCTTCTTCCTTGATGAATTGCCGTTGCAGCAGGTCGTTATCCGTAGACCTTGATAGCGACTGCCTTGGTTTTACCCAGTGCGCTGCGCTTTTACCCGGGTGCGATGCAGTGCTCCGCACGCGAGCCCGTGCATCATGCCTGATAAATCCGCGAGCCGTGAAAATTTCTCGAACATCACGTGAAGCTGGCGTAGAGAAATCTTCACTTCATCGCGCCAACCGCAGCGTCGCTTCTTCGCTCACAAAAAAATCGTCGCACATCGATGTCCGTCTTCACGACGGCGGGTATTTTCTCGGGCTCGCGTTTTCTATATGAAGTCGCACTTGGCGTATCCAAACCTGCAGGAGTCAACCCGGACGAAACGCCAGGTTTTTGTAACAACGCAAACCCGCAATGCACTTACAAGAAACACCAGGGGCGTGAACCGTCAGCGCAATCCAGACGATTCATTGAATCCACCATCATGAGGTGCGTTATGACACGGACGATAGTTTTGGCCATGGCGGCAAGCGCTCTGTTCGCCATCGGCAGTGCGCACGCTTCACCAGGATCGGTTACCACACAAGGCTCCGGATCGCCGCCACCGACCGGCTCAATCAACCTCTCTCCCAATCCGATCTATCTCGTCCCCGGGGCTGTCGGCACGCAGACGATCGATTGGACCTGGAATCAACCGGGGCCTTATTGGCAGTACGGTTGTCTGTATGTCTCGAAGGATCACGCCGCACCCGGCGTGGTCGATTGCGAACATCCCGGTAATCCATACCACGTGACCATTCCCTGGATTCAGGGTGGCCACACCTACGAATGGTTTCTGGTCGGTCAGAACTCGCCCAACGACCTTGGGCTCAGCTATCCGCCGCCGGCGTTTGCAATGAAGCAGTCGATCGTCTCCGACCCGACGCCGCGCACCTCCGGAACGATGTCCGCCTCGCCCATGGTGGTGCATATTCCGGCCGGGCAAAGCATGGGTTCGACGCTGATCTCCTACAACATCGTCAATCCCGGCAACTTCGGCGGCTGCATCTGGATCGCCAACCGCGACAGCGCCGGCACGCATCCCCTGCAACTGTGGAGCTGCGGCGGCGCCAGTGGCGACAATCTCAACTGGCCTTACGTCCCGGTGGGTGGATCGACGACGTTCTACTTGAATCAGGATTCTTCGTCGCTCAATGGTTCGCTGACGACCATTACCGTCACGGGTGTGCAGAATTGAGTTTTGCTCGGCTCTGAATCACCTGCATAAGCAAGGACAACGGGGACGAGGTGGCTCACCTCGTCCCCTCTTGCCCTGATGCGACGCCGCGACACCGAATGTCGCCTGGCCACCCGCCCCACGTTGGCCGCCTTGCCCCCCCACCCCAGGCCGTTTCCCCCCCCCACCGCCGTCAGCCTTGCGCAACAGTACCCCGTCGATTCGGTTTTCCTGGGGAGGCTCACCGGACATGCGCAA
>Ga0105240_10013129_pt1 | contig 11396 bp, 10 predicted proteins | sample KBSC54metaG_FD_80426 | JGI IMG/M metagenome (GOLD analysis project Ga0105240, IMG submission 80426) | Corn rhizosphere microbial communities from Kellogg Biological Station, Michigan, USA - KBS C5-4 metaG | ecosystem: Host-associated > Plants > Roots > Rhizosphere > Soil | place: Michigan, USA...
CCCACTGTTGCCAAACCCGCCGGAGACGTGGTCCAGGTCACCGACGAGGTCAAATCTTGGGTGCTGCCGTCGCCATATTTACCTGTGGCGGTCAGCTGGTCGGTATCGCCAACGGTCGGATTGGCATTGGCTGCGCTTACCTTGATGGTGTTCAGCTTGGAACCGCCCCCACCGTTTCCAGAGCCTCCGCCGGCGCAGCCAAAGGTGGCTAGCAGGCAGCTAAGTACGATGGCGGACAATCCGTTGCGAGTAGAGATGACGCGTAATGGGTTCATTTCACCCGGAGTAGAAGCAAGGGAAGAACCAAAGCAGTGTCCGTAACCCCATCATTCTGAGTAGCTGAATCGACTTGCTGGGAAACCGGCGTAGGCGAAAAAGGAAAATTATTGCCGCGCCGGAGGAGAAACTTTTTCCAGTTGTGCCCAAAAACGACGTGCAGTCACCGACGTGGGTCCGGGCTGGAGAACCACGTGCTATTCTCAACTTTTGGGCATTGAGTTATGCCGTATGCAAGCCAATCTAAGGATGATATCCAGCCGTGAGTCTGGCATGGCTTGAAAAGTGGTCGCGAATCAAGCGTCTGACTTGGGACGAAGTGCATACCCGGGCCCGTCAGGAACTGGGCAAGCGCCTGGATGCTACATTTCCCTTCTCCTCATTACCCCGTAACCAGATTGTTCTTATCGAAGCCTATCAGCGAGGCAATTTCTTCTTCTCGCAAAGCGACCTATCGGAACGCCTTCGATTATTGCGTGACCGTTTGCCAACCGAAGTCGATGCCATTCTCAGTGAAGCCGATGAAATCTGCCAGCACCGGTTCCGTTTGCTCGGCTATGTTGATCTCGACTACGGCCCCGAAATCGATTGGCATCTCGATGCGGTGCACGGCAAGCGCTCTCCGCGCAAGCCCTGGCACAAAATCAACTTCTTTGACTTCGCGCAGATTGGCGACCACAAAGTTACCTGGGAACTGAACCGGCATCAGCACTTAGTTACTCTTGCCAAGGCCTGGCTTTTTACTCACGATTCCCGCTACCCGAACGAATTGATTTCACAGTGGTATGCGTGGCAGAAAGCTAATCCTTACCCGATCGGGATCAATTGGGCGAGCACCCTGGAAGTTGCATTCCGAAGTTTGTCCTGGATATGGGTGGACCAGCTGCTTCCCCAATGTCCGGAGCTGAGCAGCCAGTTCAAATCGGATCTCCTTCAAGGGCTTGCGCTGAATGGGCGCTACATCGAGCGATATCTTTCCACATATTTTTCGCCTAACACGCACCTGCTAGGCGAAGCTGCCGCACTGTTCTTCATCGGCGTGCTTTACCCGCAACTTTCATCGGCGGCGGGCTGGAAGAAAAAAGGATTGGAAATCTTGTTGCAGGAAGCTAAGCGGCAAGTTTGCCGGGACGGCCTTTACTTCGAGCAGTCTCTTTATTACCACGTATACGCGCTGGATATGTTTCTTCAGTTCAGGCTGTTGGCGTCGCGAAATGAACTCGAGATTCCAGCGCATGTCGACGATGTTCTAAAGAAAATGCTGACCGTCTTAAAAGCCTTGTCGCGGAGCGGGCCTTCGCTGGGTTTCGGGGACGATGATGGTGGCCGCCTCTTCAATCCCCGGCGCAATCGCGCCAGGCACCTGACCGATCCATTGGCGGTGGGCGCAACTCTTTTCAAAGATGAAGAGCTTCGCGCCGCAGCTACGCTGACAGAAGAGTCGATCTGGCTATTCGGAGAGCAAGCCGTGTCTTTTCTTTCAGGCGCCTCTTTGCCTCAGCCTCCGCGTTCGCAATCGTTTCCGGATAGCGGCATTTACATTTCTGCTGGCCCCGAAAATTCATCGCAACAAATCGTGATTGACGCCGGCCCCCTGGGCGCAATGCGTGCCGGACACGGACACGCGGATGCTCTGAGCGTGAGGTATTCAGCGAATGGTCGGCCATGTCTGGTCGATTCCGGAACATTCTGCTACATAAGTCCGGGCGATGAACGCAATTCGTATCGCGGAACGGCGGCCCATAACACCTTACGAGTGGACGGGCTCGATCAGGCGGTGGCCAATGGCCCATTTGCGTGGAAAGACCTGCCCACAGTTCGCACGGAATCCTGGATTGCCGGTGAGACGTTCACCTATTTCAGTGGCAGTCATAGTGGATATCTGCGACTGAGCGATCCTGTTCTCCATCGCAGATTTGTCTTTAATCTTTTTAAGAATTTTTGGATGGTCCGCGATGTAGCGGAAGGGAATGCCACGCATGTTCTGGAAACATTCTGGCATTTTGATCCGGGCTTGGTGACTCATCAAGTCGACGCCAGCTTCGTTGTTGCCAATGCATCTAACGAAGACATGAGCAGAAAAATCGCATTCGTTCCGGTGAGCGACAGCGAGTGGGATTGCCGGACAACTTCGACTCAGATTTCACCAGTCTATGGAGTAGCAGAGCCGGCCGAGGTGCTGCGTTGCAAAGCGGAGACTCGACTGCCGGCAGAGCATGCGATGGTGGTTCGGGCGCTCGCGGCGAACGCCGATGTTCCGGGACATTTAGTCCGTTTAAAAAAGCAATCAGTTGAGGGGAATGGGATTACGGCATACGAATATAGCGAAAGTGGTCGCGCACACACTTTGATTTTTCGGGGCCAGGGAGTGAAGGTCTGGAAGTTTGGTAATTGGGAGAGCGATGGCGAGTTTTTTTATTACTGTGCAGAAAACCAACGCATTTCGCAGATCGCAGCCTGTCAGGCATCGTTTATAAAGCATCACGGCGAAGCCCTTGTATCTGCTTCGCAGCGAGTGGAGCGCTTTGAATTTTGGGAAAGTGATGGCAAACGCCAGGCCTCTTCATCGGACCAGCAAGCTCTAGTCGGCTTCTCAGACGCAGCCATGGCGTCGCGGGAAGCGGGCGTCGTGAACACGAGATAGGCGAGTAAAGATTATGTGTGGCATCGCTGGGGTCATCAAATTCGGACGCGACGCTCGTGCGGAACTCGACACGATCAGGCAGATGTGTACGGTCATGGCCCATCGCGGACCGGACGATGACGGATTTTACGTTTCCGGCCCGGTTGGTCTGGGCATGCGGCGGTTGAGCATTGTCGATCTCGCTCGAGGGCACCAGCCGATCAGCAACGAAGACGAAACCGCGTGGATCGTATTCAACGGAGAGATTTACAATCACGCCGAATTGCGCGAACAGCTGCAGGCGCGGGGGCACCGTTACCGCACCAATAGCGATACCGAAACCATTATCCATCTTTATGAAGAGTATGGCCGGGATTGTGTGCGGCATCTGCGCGGCATGTTCGCGTTCGCCATCTGGGACATTAAAAAGCGACAACTCTTCATTGCGCGCGATCGCCTTGGCATCAAGCCTCTTTATTACCGGTTGACCCCTCAATCGCTGGCCTTCGGTTCAGAAATCAAGGTGGTTCTCGCGGAAGGAACTCAGCCTGAATTCAATCGCCAGGTTCTGCCTGAGTATCTGGCTTTTGGTTATGTTTCCGGCTGCGAGAGCTTTTACGAGGGCATAGTAAAGCTAATGCCCGGGCACACGATGGAGGTCACTCTTGACGGCCGGGTGAGCATTGAACCCTACTGGGACTTGCCGGTCACCGTCGAAGATTCATCGCATGGCGAAAACTACTTCGTCGAGAAATATCGCGATCTACTGGAACGGGCTGTTAATAGCCATTTGATGAGCGACGTTCCTCTCGGAGTGTTTCTCAGCGGCGGCGTCGATTCCAGCGCTGTGGCCGCATTGATGACCAAACTCCGGCGCGCCCCAGTTGAAACATTTTCTGTTGGCTACGCGGAAGATCAGTACAGCGAGCTTCCCTACGCTCGCGTTGTTGCCCAGCACTTGAACTCTATCCACCACGAAGTGATGGTGAGCCGAGAACAGTTTTTCGATGCGTTGCCGCAACTTATCTGGCATGAAGATGAGCCCATCGCTTGGCCGTCGAGCGTCCCGCTCTTTTTTGTTGCCCGGCTGGCGCGGGAGCGCGTGAAGGTTGTGCTCACCGGGGAAGGCAGCGATGAAACGCTCGGCGGCTATGCGCGCTACGCATTCACTCTGAAAAATGCCACGCTTCACCGCTATTATCAGGGCATCGTTCCGGGCGCGGTTCGCCGGCAAATTCGCAGCGCCATCCAGGATTCATCGTGGATCAGCGCGACTCTCAGGCGGAAATTAGCGCACACTCCCCTGGCTCGCGATGGTAACTCGTGGGCATCGTTGTACTTCGATAACTTCTTGTGCGCTTTCAGCGAGGGAGAGCAACACGCTTTGTTCTCAGATGAAGTTGAGGCGGACGTCAAGGCGGGAGCGCCATATGAGAGCTCTCTGGAATATTGGGAGCGCTCTTCCGGCGATATGCTGCACCGTCTGCTTTACACCGACATAAAAACTTATCTAGTCGAATTGCTCATGAAGCAGGACAACATGAGCATGGCTGCCTCCATTGAAAGTCGCGTGCCTTTTCTCGATCATGTGCTGGTCGAGTTCGCGACCAACATCCCGCGCAAGTTCCAGGTGCAGGGATTAAGCGGCAAACGAATCTTGAAAAAAGCCGTTCAGGATCTGCTCCCCCACGAAATCCTTTATCGCAAGAAGCTCGGCTTTCCCACGCCCTGGAGTCGATGGCTGAAAGGGCCACAATTGCAGGAAATCCGCGATCTGCTCCTGGAACCACGCAGCATGGATCGAAAACTCTTCAAGCGTTCGTCAATCGAGCGGCTATTTGTTGAGCATGAGGCTGGCCAGGTCGATCACTGTGATCGCATCTGGCGGCTGCTCAATCTGGAACTTTGGAACCGCGTTTGTATTGAGGGAGATGAACGGTCCACCAGCGCGATGGAAGCGGAAGAGTCCTTCGCAAAAAAATAACTGACCTTCGTGGGAGTTCGACTGCGAGCCTTGGTGTTTGGCAACCGCCAACGCCGCTCCGTCCGCAGTGCTAGAATTTCAATTCATCAATCGCATGCCTGCAGCCATTCTGGACGGAAATAAAATCGCGGCCGAGATTCGCACCGAAGTGGCTGCTGAGGTGAAAGCCTTGTCGGCTGCGGGAATGCGGCCTGGGCTGGCAGTGGTGCTGGTGGGCAATAATCCCGCGTCGGAGATTTACGTTCGCGGCAAGGTGAAGAGCAGCGGTGAAGTTGGGCTTTACAGCGAGCAGCACACACCTTCGGATCGGGCTACTACTCAGGAACTGCTGGATCTTATCGCGGACCTCAATCGCCGCGACGAGATTGACGGCATTCTGGTGCAGCTGCCGCTGCCCCCGCAGGTTGACTCGAAGAAAGTTTTGCTAGCGGTCGATCCAGCGAAAGATGTCGACGGCTTCCATCCTATGAACATTGGCTTTCTTTCCACGCAACGGCCAGGCCTGGTGCCGTGCACTCCGGCAGGGATCATGGAAATGCTGGAGAGAAGCAGAATCAAAATCGCCGGTCAAGAAGCCGTGGTTGTCGGCCGCAGTGATATTGTCGGCAAACCGATGGCGATGCTGCTGCTGAATGCGAACGCCACGGTCACGGTCTGTCATTCGAAAACCCGCGACCTGCCTGAGGTTTGCCGCCGCGCAGATATTCTAGTAGCTGCGATTGGCCGCGCGGGAATGATCACCAAAGATTTTGTTCGGCCCGGTGCGAGCGTTATTGACGTGGGCATGAATCGCGTGACCGATGCGGAAGAATTCAAGCGGCTGTTCGCCGGCAACTCCAAGCGCGAAGAAACATTTCGCAGCAAGGGATCAGTGCTGGTTGGCGATGTGCATCCGGAAGTCGCAGAAGTTGCGGGCGCGATCACGCCGGTTCCCGGCGGAGTCGGGCCGCTGACCATAGCAATGCTGATGTCGAATACGGTGAAAGCCGCGAAGATGCGGCGGGGAAGCCGGATAGCAGAGCTCTCCAGGGCTTGAGCGATTGCAGAATTAAGATTGCAGATTGTAGATTTAAGATCGCCGAATTCAGATGCCGAACGTCCTGCTCTAACCGCGACCGTCCAATCTGAAATCTTCAATCTGAATTCTGCAATCTCTTGTTGGCAGGTGAAAGCGAGGAATCCGTGATTAAGATTGGATTAACTGGCGGAATCGCTACCGGCAAATCGTCGGTCGGGCGCATGTTTGCTGAACTGGGCGTGCACACGATTGACGCCGATGAGATCGCGCACGATCTTATGCGTCCCGGCGAAAAGATTTATGACGAAATCGTGCGGCGCTTCGGGGCGGAGATTCTCAGTGCCGACAAGACCGTTGACCGCGGCCGCCTGGCTGAACTGGCGTTCGACTCGAAGCGACCGCGCATTTACGAACTCAATAGCCTGATTCACCCTGGAGTCATCGAGCGATATCAGAAGTGGATGGAAGAGATCGGTCGCCGCGAACCGGAAGCGATTGTGATGCTCGAAGCTGCGCTGCTGCTCGAAGCCGGACTGCGAAGGAGCTTCGATAAAGTCATAGTGGTGAGCTGCAAGCCGCAGCAGCGAATCGAGCGCTGGGAAAAGCGTCTGAAAGTCGACGCCGAAACCGCCCGCCACGAAGTCACCCGCAGAATGAGAGCGCAGGCGCCCGATGAGGCAAAAATCCAGGCCGCCGATTTTGTGGTCGACAACAGCGGCAGCGTCGAAGATACACGTAAGCAGGTTCAGAAGATCCACGAGGCGCTGGTCGCGCAGACGCAGGTAAAGAGCGCATAGGGTCGGGACTCGGCCCGACGCTGTGGACATAAATCACCCCGCTATTTGGGGAAGGGTGCTTGGGTTTCTTCGAGCGACCAGGCTATTCGCCATATCAACTCCACCTGAGACATCGACAGCCGCTCCATCCGCAGCCAGATGTTTCCAGAGTTCGGGGTTTGAATTTACAGCTGCTCCGCCCACCAGGATCAAGGGAGGACGCTCGAGTGATTTGAGTCGCGTGATCAATTCTTTCGTCTTGCTTAAATTAAGTGGCGTCGCGACCGAGATCGCGACCAAATCTACAGAGAAAGCTTTGACATGGTGCAGCACATCAATGCTGGGGCATTTCGGCCCGACATAAGCTACTCTCCAACCATCTGATTCCAGTAAATCTGAAAACATCTTTATGCCGAGCGAATGTTCTTCTCCGTCGGGGCAGACGGCAAGTGCGGTCACTCCGCGGGGAACGCCGCGCGACTTGTGCTTCAATCGCGTAATCAGCAAGTCAGTTGCTGCCGTGCAGTAGTGTTCTTGGAGCACTGTGATCCGGTTTTCCTGCCATAAACGTCCGACTTCCCGCTGCACCGGATAAATCACATGCTTGAACAGATCTTGAATCGACAATCCCATTTCGAGTTGTTGGAGCACCATGGAGATTGCGGCCTCGCGGTTCAAAAGCAATAGAGCTTTTAGATAGGAATCCGCAAGTTCAGACAACGGGTCGACCGGGTCGATAAAGCTGGGCAGAGTGTAAGGCAATTTCGCCAGCTTGGTAGATGCGGAGCGAACGAATCCTGCAAAAAGGTTCTTGCAATTTTTTGGAGCCTGGATTTGAAGCACGTGGGCCATTGATTCGAGATTGTCACGCAGATTTGCGGGATCAATTCCCCGAGAGTAAAGCATGATTTTTGCCCATCCGATGTAATTGACGAACATTTTTTTGTCATTCGTTGCTATAGCCTCGGAAAGATAATGAAGGTGATAGACGGTGTCATCCTCGCACTTTTTCCGGCCGAGTTCCCCATATTTGCGCTGGAGATCAGGACGTTTGGCAAATGTCCTGTCAGTAATCGCCTGAGCAATCGACGCAACATTGGTATTGAGCCATTCGCTCGCGATTGAACGAGTCACTTTCAGATTTGCACTCTTCTTAAGAGGCGACATGTTCGAAAAAGGTCAAGCTCGTACTCTTTGGAACGAGCTTAAGGCCCTTTGGGATCCCTTTGTGCGATTCACGATAGAGATGGCTCTTGTGCCATTCCTCGAAATTCTTGCGAGTCGCCCAATACGTGATCAGCCAAATCTCGTTGGGGGCTTCCTCTGGGCTGAGCACATCGAGTCGCACAAAACCGGTGGCCGATTCGACCGAGTGAGGCCGGTTGCAAAACGCTTGCTTCACCGCTGGGGAGAGGTCATTTGCAACAACGAACTTACTGAGCGCCACGAACATGCCCGACCTCGCCCTGCATTATACGTCCCGAACAGGCATTCTTTGTATAAGGGAACCGCGGGTCGGCTCGCTCAATTTGTAATTGACTGCTGAATTCCACCTGCCACTTTCCGACTCCCACACCTAGCGGGTAGCATCTAATTTGCACATGCCGGTCACCACAACAGTATCGGAGCTGGCCCCGAAGCTCGCCTTTAGCGAAATCATGAGCTTCGCCTTCGATACTTTCTGTGCCAACAAGGTCCGCTTCTTGTTGACTGGGCTGGGCATGGTGATCGGGACGGCATCGCTGATTCTTGTCGTCACCATTGGCATGACTGGGAAGCAATATGTCCTGAACCTGATCCAGGGAATTGGCGCCAACCTGATTTACGCCGAGTATGAGGGCGGAGCGCAGCGCATCACCAACACCGCTCCTGACGCGCTCACAGTGGAAGATATGAAGGCCGCCCAGCAAGAGGTCCCGGGAATTGTGAGCGCTTCTCCGGTGCTAGATTTGAATGAGCGCGTCCCGGTGGGCAACGGCAAAGAGCGCGACCTGCAAATTTTGGGTGTTTATCCCGAATACCGCAATGTGCGAAACCTGGTCGTTGTCTCGGGCCGATTTTTTGATGCCCAGGATTCGCAAGCCCACAACAAAGTCGGACTAATAACCGAGACGCTGGCCAATCAGCTCTATGGTTCGTCTGAAGCGGCGGTGGGGAAAATTATTCCGCTGAGCCATTTACCCTTCACCGTCATTGGAACCTTTCGCGAGCGGGTGAACACATTCGGCGAATCCGAAGTCACCACCAGCACTTTCCTGATTCCCTATAGCGTGGCCCGATACTTTACTGAGGATGCGACGGTAAAGCTGATTTATTTTTCCGTGTCCGATCCTTCGATGATTGAGCCGGTAACCAATCAGATCAAAGGCGTGATTCAGTCACGTCACCGGGCGGAGTCGGTTTACAACGTCACCAATCTCACGCAGCTGGTGACCGTCGCCGACAAAACCGCCAATGCGCTGACCATGGTGCTGCTCGCGGTGGCTGCGATCGTTTTGCTGGTCAGCGGAATCGGAATCATGAACATTATGCTGGCCACAGTGAGCTCGCGAATTCGTGAAATCGGGATCCGTAAGGCCTTAGGCGCAACCAACCGCGAAATTCGTTTTCAGTTTCTGTCGGAGGCGATTGTTATTTCTGTTGGCGGAGGACTCGTTGGTGTCGTGCTGGGTCTCGCCCTGCCTTATTCCATTCGCTTTCTGACCGAGTACCGCGTCCCGATTTCAGGATTATCGGCAATCGTGGCCATCGTGGTTTCGTCATTAGTCGGAATTTTGTTCGGCACCGTCCCGGCAGCAAGGGCGGCGAAGCTCGATCCCGTTGAGAGCTTGCGCTACGAATAGCGGCAGCGCCTCGATAACTGTCAGTACGCGTAGGCTCTGAGAAAAAGAAAAACCACCACTCCCGTAATCGAAACGTATAGCCAGATTGGAAAAGTTATCCGTGCGATCCTGCGGTGGATTGCGAAACGTCCGGTCAGCGAAAAAAAGAACGTGGTCAGCACCATCGGCAAGGCAACGATCGACAGAACTATGTGACTCGCCAGTATCGAAAGATACAGAGTGCGCACCCCGCCGTGGCCGGGAAAAATCGTGTCGCCGTGTAGCGCGTGGTTCGCGACGTAGCTGACGAGAAACGCCGATGAGAGCGCAAAAGCCGTAACCATGCTGGCGCGGTGGGCAGCGATATTTCGCTGCTTAATAAAGTAAAAACCTACGCATAGCGTGACCGCGCAAAGTCCGTTCAGCAGGGCATTCAAGGCCGGCAAAAACATCCAGCGTCCGGCGAAATCAGCCGATGCGTGGTGAACGTAGACAAGCCACAACAGGAACGAAATCGCCGCCCCACTAACCACGATGATCGCCGCGACTACGGATCGTGGCTGTATTCCAGCCTGTTCCATGCGTTTAATTAGATCACAGAGGCATTCGTCTCAATTTCTGCCGGCAAAGTCCGCTCTGTGTTACGAAGAATCCGAAACTAGTTGTGCGCCCCAAGCATCCTAATTTCATCTTTACATTCAAGGAGAAATGAAAATGGCTGAAGCTAAGTCCTCTGCCGACGGGAACGAAATTTCGCGCGACCGGCTTGCCGAATTATTGAACGAAGACCTTTCCCGCGAATATCAAGCAATCATCGCCTATGTCGTTTATTCGCAGGTGCTGAGCGGCGCGCAGTACATGGACATCGCCGCCCAACTCGAACTCCACGCCAAGCAGGAGCTCGATCACGCTCTTACCCTGTCGCGCCAGATCGATTATCTGGGCAAAATGCCGTCAGTCACGCCCAAGCCGGTGCGCACCTCGAAAGATGCCAAGGAAATGCTGCGCTTCGATCTCGATAATGAAAACGAAACCGTCCGCAATTATCGCGATCGCATTCGCCAATGCGAGGCGCTGGGCGAATATGCAATGGCCGAACAGATTCGCCAAATCCTGGTTCAAGAACAGGACCATCAAATTGATTTAGCTACCGCACTTGGTGAAAAGGTTCCGGACCTCGGCCGTGGTCCTAAGCGGTGAGCGCTTTTCCGCAATCGTTCGAGATTCCCACCCTTTGAAAATCGCAAAGGGTGGGGCAGCCAGCTAGTTTCCCAAGGCAGGGATCGGGTGCGTTTTTTTACGTTGACCGAATTGCGCGGCAGACTGCTACGCAATTTTGGGGGCGGGCCTTTAGGTCCGCCGCTAAATTTTTAGAGGCTCGGGCGAAGTCTGGTTGGTTGCGGGTTGCTCCATCAGTTTCCAGGCTTCGCGGAATTGTTCGTATTGCGATCGCCTGGAGTTTGGGGTAAGGCACAACGACTTACGATTTTCGACTACGGCCGCGGGAAAAATGTACCAGGTGTCCTCGGGAAAAATGTAGCCGGCGAGGAAATCGACATGTTCCGAGGTATATGAAAGTTTGTGCGAGTTTACCGTACACAGTCGATAGTACGGCCATCGCGGGTCTTTGGCCCGGACCGATTTCACCTGCACGCGCCAGAACACTTTGCCGAAGCGAACCACAAAGTCGTAACGTTCACAGTCTCCCCAAGGCTTGGACACAGCGTATCCGCGGCTGGCGGCTTTGCGCATAAAGGCAAGCTCGGCGAGTTCGCCGCGATGTTTGTTGTGCAGAGTTGCGTACGTCGGTTCTAAATTTTCTTCAGAGATGCCCAAGATTCGGCCCCTTAAGGAGCTCTCAGCTGTCAGCTATCGGCTTTGAGCTTTGAGTTATGAG
>Ga0105240_10013131_pt1 | contig 11396 bp, 11 predicted proteins | sample KBSC54metaG_FD_80426 | JGI IMG/M metagenome (GOLD analysis project Ga0105240, IMG submission 80426) | Corn rhizosphere microbial communities from Kellogg Biological Station, Michigan, USA - KBS C5-4 metaG | ecosystem: Host-associated > Plants > Roots > Rhizosphere > Soil | place: Michigan, USA...
AGCCGGGCTGGGCCGCGAATTATAGCGCTGCTCGCAGGTTCGGGCTTGCCCTCGATCCGGCATCAAGTGCAAGCGAGGTTGGCGGCGTTTTTTTCGCGGACCGCGTCGGGAATCGGAATCGTCGCGCGCAATGCCGGCTGCCCGTTCTCGAACATGATCAGCTCGCCCTCGCCGAAGCGCATCCATTCTTCGTTGTCGGTCAGCGGCTGGGTCGCGATCACACTGACGCGATCGCCCGCATGGTTGGTCTGCGAGAAATCGACTTCCATGTCGGCGTCGATCAGGCGCGCGGTGGAGAACGGCCACTGGCGGACGATGTAGAACAGGTTGGTCGAGCAATGCGCGAACAGCGCCTGGCCGTTGCTGAGCAGGAAGTTGAACACGCCGTGCCTGCTGCCGCTGCGGGTGATGTCCTCGAGCGTCTGGAACAGCTCCGGCAGCGGGGGCTGCGAGCCGGGAAAGCGCTTGCGCAGACCCTGCATGACCGAGCAGAACGCGAGTTCGCTGTCGGTATCGCCGACAGGCTGGAAGACGCCGGAGAGGAACGGATCGTAGTCGAACAGGTCGCCGTTGTGGGCGAAAATCCAGTGCCTGCCCCACAGCTCGCGAATGAACGGGTGGCAGTTCTCGAGCTTGACGACGCCCTGCGTTGCCTTGCGGATGTGGGCGATCACGTTCTTCGACTTGATCGGATAGCTCTTGATCAGCTCGGCGATCGGAGACGTGGCTGCCGGCTGGTTGTCGATCATCATCCGGCACGCCTTGTCTTCGAAGAACGCGATCCCGAAGCCATCGGCGTGATTGTCCGTACCGCCGCCGCGCGCTGCGAAGCCCGTGAACGAGAACGTCACATCGGTGGGTGTCGCGCAGTTCATTCCGAGGAGCTGGCACATCGGGCGGGGCAATCGACGAAGAGAGCGCCTATTATCGATCAGCGCCGATTGGCCGTCGACACCTGCGCTCGACAGCGCGGCCAGTCCAGCTTGCCATTTGCAGACCCGTTCGCTATTGTCGGCGTCCACACGCGAACCCGCACCGGCACAGCTGCCGGCGCGCAGGTCGCATCACCGCGCGAATCCATTGCGTCGCGCCGCCGCAGGAGCACACGAGGCAAAGGGCGCCCAGCCGATGCTTTTCGCAGTCGTCATAACGCTGTCCGCGTTCCTGATCTTCCTCGTGCAGCCGCTGATCGCGAAACAGATCCTGCCCTGGTTCGGCGGCTCGGCTGCAGTATGGACCACCTGCATCGTGTTCTTCCAGACTGCGCTGCTCGCCGGTTATGCGTACGCGGACTGGGCGCCGCGCCGGTTCGGCGTCCGGCGCCACGCGCGGATCCATGCGCTGCTTGCGGTGCTGACCCTGGCATTGCTGCCGATCGCCATCGGCGAGCGATGGAAGCCGGTCGACGGCAGCGTGCCGATTCTGCGGATCCTTGCCTTGCTCGCCGCGACGATCGGCTTGCCGTACATCACGCTGTCGGCGACGAGCCCATTGGTGCAGACATGGTTCTCGCGCGTGCACCCGTCGCGCGATCCGTACCGGCTGTTCGCGCTGTCGAACACCGCATCGATCGCCGCGCTGCTCTGCTATCCGTTCGTGATCGAGCCGCAGCTGATCCTGCGTCACCAGACATGGCTGTGGTCGGGACTGTATGCGGCGTTCGTGCTGATGATGGTCGCGCTGGCGCTGCGCGTGGCGGGGAAATCCGCGCGGGTCGACGCCGAACCGGGTTTCGATCAGCAAATCGCGGCCGCGGATGCTGCCGGACCTGCCGAAGCGGCGGGCGCAGGACGCAGGAATGCACCGTCGGGTGCCCGGCAGATCTGGTGGCTGGCCCTTGCGGGGACGGCATCGGCGCTTCTGCTCGGCGTGACGAACCATGTCACCGAGAACATCGCGAGCGCGCCATTGCTGTGGCTGATGCCGCTGACGATCTATCTCGTCACATTCATCCTTTGCTTCGACGGCCAGCGCTGGTATTTACGCGAGACGTATTTCGGGCCGGTGCTGATCGCGCTCGGCGCGATGGGCTGGATGCTCGTCGACAAGACCCACCAGTTCGACCTGGCCACGCAGGCCGTCATCTTCGGCGCGGGCCTGTTCTTCGTCTGCATGTTCTGTCACGGCGAGCTGGTCGCCGCGAAGCCGCATCCCCAATTCCTCGGACGCTTCTACGCAATCGTCGCGCTCGGCGGAGCGATCGGGTCGGCGATGGTCGCGTTTGCAGCGCCGCTGTTGCTCCCCGCGTATTACGAAGTCGGTTGCACGCTGATCGTCGTCGCGCTGCTGGTGGCGATCGTCGGCCGCATGTGGTCGCGGCGTGCGCTGGTCCTGGGCGTGATCGCCTGGATCGGGGCGCTCGGCATCCTCGCGATGCAGGTGAAGAGCGAGGACGAGGAAGCGGTCTGGATGGGCCGCAATTTCTACGGCGCGCTGAAAGTGCGGGAGTCCGAAAAGCCGGGCAGCGACAACTACCTGCGCAAGCTGGTTCACGGCGCGATCCTGCACGGCGAGCAGTACCAGTCCGACTCGGCAAGGAAATATGCGACGACGTACTACACCGGATCGTCCGGCGTCGGTCACGCGATCGACGTCAAGGAGAACGAGCTCGATGCGGTGCGTGTCGGAATGATCGGCCTGGGCGTCGGCACCATCGCCACTTACGGGCGCAGGAACGACGTCTTTCGTTTCTACGAGATCAACCCGATGGTGCCGGTCGTGGCGAACAAGTACTTCAGCTACCTGAAGGACAGCGAGGCGAAGGTCGAGATCGTGCAGGGGGACGCGCGACTGTCGCTCGAGCGCGAAGCGCCGCAGCGCTACGATGTGCTGGCCGTCGACGCGTTTTCCGGCGATGCGATTCCGGCGCACCTGATCACGCGCGAAGCGGTCGCCCTGTTCCGCCGGCATCTGGCGCCGGGCGGCATCCTCGCCTATCACGTGTCGAATCGATATCTCGACCTGTCGCCGGTGCTGGGAAAGATCGCCGGCGAGATCGGGATGACCGCGCTGCAGGTCGACGACTACAAGACGGCCAACGATACCAATCCGATCAAGTCGGTCAGCACGTGGGTGCTGCTCGCCGACAAGCCCGAGACGCTGGAACCGATTCGACAGTTCGGCCACGAGCCGGAACAGAAACCGAAATGGCGGACCTGGAGCGACGACTATCACAACCTGTTCCAGGTGCTCCGCTGAACGACCTGGCGGTTTCGCGCCTACGCTTCACCGCTGAAGTTCCGCGTTCGCCCGGGCTCCCTACGGATAGAAGAGGTCGAGGTTGTAGCCGCGGGCGTTGATGCTGCTCGCATCGATGAACAGCTTGATGTTCCATTCGGCGCCCGCCGGCATCCCGCGCGTGAAGTCGGCTGCGCCGCCTGCGTACTCGACCGGCGCGAACGCGCGCCGCACCAGCGGCTGGCTGCCGAGGTCGATGATCTCCAGCTCGAGATAGGGAAACGCAACGGCGTTGTTCGCGCGGTTGCGCAGCGTCACCTGCAGGATCAGCAGCCCCTGGTGCGCGGGATCGGCCTGCAGGTCGTGCGACTCGATGGTGATCTCGTCCCGGCTGCGAACCGGTTCGACCGAGCATCCGAGCGCAGCGCAGGCCGCGGCCAGGGCCGGCTGGAATTGCGGATAGTTGGCAGCGATCACGTGACGGAACTGATACACCGCCTGGCCAGCCAGCAGGACGACGAGCAACGCCGCGGCGATCCCGAGCGCCCAGCGCATACCTCGCGGCCGCGGATCCGGCAATGGTTCCTGCCAGCCGTAAGGGACGACGTCCTCGGCGGGCTGGGACATTTCCGCGGGCGCCGCGCTCGCCGATGGCAGCAGGCTGTCGGGTCCCGTGTCTGCCGGCGCGGTTTCCGGATCGTGCTGCGCGGCGGGGAGGAATTGTTCGTCGGGATCGGCGTGCGCGTGCGTCGATCGCGGCCCGCTGCTGCCGGTCTCGTCATCGCGCGCCGGCGCAGGCGCCAGCTCGCGCAGCGTCACGGTCGGCGGACCGTACGCCGTCTCGTCCCTGGCTTCCGCATCGGTATCCGGCATCAGGTCGACCAGGTGCGCACGGCCGTCGAACACCATCCGGCACTGCCCGCAGCGGACCTTTCCCGCCTGCAGCGAAAGCTGTGCGTCGTGCGTGCGATAGACCGTCCTGCAGGTCGGACAGCGCGTAAAGAGCTCGTCGCTATTCACGGCGTCCCGTCCCCCCGGGATACTGTCCGCCGCGGCGAAAATCGGTCAGGCCGCCGCTTGCGGAGGAGACCGATATCGCGTGCCCTCGAGCGCGACCCAGCCTTCGTCTGTTTGCCATACGCCGATATTAAACCATCGACTGTAGGCCTCGATCACGTCGACCGCCTGGCCCTCGAGGATTCCCGAGAGCACGATCCTGCCGCCGGGCCTCACCCGAGCGGAAAGCGCGGGCGCGAGGATGCGCAACGGATTGGTCAGAATGTTCGCGACGACGATGTCGAACGGTGTGGCGGGCAATGCATCTGCCGGAACGAAGCCGCAGGCGACATCGTTGAGGCGCGCATTGGCGGCGGACGCAACGAGCGCCTGCGGATCCAGATCGGTACCGGCGACTTCGCGCGCGCCCAGGCGTATCGCCGCGATCGCGAGAATCCCGGAGCCGCAGCCATAGTCGAGCACCGATTCGCCGCCGGCAATGTTCGCCACGAGCCAGCGCAGGCAAAGGCGTGTGGTCGGATGGCTGCCGGTGCCGAAAGCGAGTCCGGGATCGACGACGAGATTGATCGCGGCAGGATCCGGGGGAGAGTGCCAGCTCGGAATCACCCACAGCCGTTCGTCGATGCGGATCGGCTCGAATTGCGCCTGTGTCAGCCGGACCCAGTCCTGTTCCTCGATGCGGCCAAGCTTGTAGACGACCGGCGCGCGCCAGCCGCGCTCGGCGGCGAGCGTCGCGACGACTTCGGCCGGATCGGATGTTTCGTCGAACAGCGCAGACAGCAGGTTGCTCGCCCATACGCCGGGCTCGAACTCGCCCGGCTCGCCGAACTGCGGGACTTCGTCAGCAGTGCCGGCTGCCGCGTCGAGGACATCGACCGAAATCGCGCCGGCTTCGAGCAGCGCATCGGCCCAAGCTTCCGCTTCGGCGCCGGGAACGGTGAATTGCAGCGAAGTCCACGCCACGCGTGGTGACCCTAGCCCTTCTGCAGCTTCTGCTCCAGATAGTGAATCGACGTGCCGCCGCGCTTGAACGCGGCGTCGTTCATCAGCTCCTGGTGCAGCGGAATGTTGGTCTTGATGCCTTCGACGATCATTTCGGACAGCGCGATGCGCATCCGCGCGATCGCCTGGTCGCGCGTGTCGCCGTAGGCGATCACCTTGCCGATCAGCGAGTCGTAGTTCGGCGGGACGAAATAATTCTGGTAGACGTGCGAATCGACGCGGATGCCCGGACCGCCCGGCACGTGGTAGCTGGTGATGCGTCCGGGCGACGGGACGAACGTGTACGGATCCTCGGCGTTGATCCGGCATTCGATCGCGTGCCCGCGCCGGGTCAGGTCCTTCTGCTTGAACGCGAGCTTCTCGCCGGCCGCCACCCTGATCTGCGTCTGCACGATGTCGATCCCGGTGACCATTTCGGTGACCGGGTGCTCGACCTGCACGCGCGTGTTCATCTCGATGAAGAAGAATTCCTTGTTCTCGTACAGGAACTCGAACGTTCCCGCGCCGCGATAGCCGATTTTTCTGCACGCTTCGGCGCAGCGCTCGCCGATCCGCGCCAGCAGCTTCTCGGGGACGCCGGTCGCCGGCGCTTCCTCGATGACTTTCTGGTGGCGGCGTTGCATGGAGCAATCGCGCTCGAACAGGTACACCGCGTTCTTGAAACCGTCGGCCAGCACCTGGATCTCGATGTGGCGCGGATTCTCGAGATACTTCTCCAGATAGACGGTGCCGTTGTTGAACGCTGCCTGCGCCTCGTTCTTGGTCAGGCTGACCGCGTTGAGCAGCGCGGCTTCGGTGTGCACGACGCGCATTCCGCGGCCGCCGCCGCCGCCGGCGGCCTTGATGATCACCGGATAGCCGATGGCGCGGGCCACCTTGATGATTTCCTTCGGGTCCTCCGGCGTCGCGCCGTCCGACCCGGGGACGACGGGCACGCCGGCTTTCTTCATCGCCGTCTTCGCCGATACCTTGTCGCCCATCAGCCGGATCGTGTCGCCACGGGGGCCGATGAACACGAATCCGCTCTTTTCGACCTTGTCGGCGAAATCGGCATTTTCCGACAGGAAGCCATAGCCGGGGTGAATCGCCTCGGCGTCAGTGACTTCCGCGGCGCTGATGATTGCGGGAACGTTCAGATAGCTCTGCGCAGATGGCGCGGGGCCGATACACACGGATTCGTCGGCCAGTCGAACGTACTTCGCCTCCGAATCTGCCTCCGAATGGACGACGACCGTCCTGATGCCGAGTTCGCGACATGCGCGCTGGATGCGCAGGGCGATTTCACCGCGATTGGCGATCAGTATCTTTTCGAACATTCAGTGGGTGCGAAGGGGCGATGCCGGCGTTTCGGAGGGTGGGGGCGATCGGGGACGGCAGGTCAGCCGATGACGAACAGCGGCTGGCCGTATTCGACGGCCTGGCCGTTCTCGGCGAGGATCTGCCGGATCACGCCGGAATGATCAGCTTCGATCTCGTTCATCAGCTTCATCGCCTCGATGATGCAGAGCACGTCGCCCGAAGACACCGATTCGCCGATGTCGACGAACACCTTGCCCCCTGGCGTCGACGACCGATAGAACGTGCCGACCATCGGCGATTTGACGATGTGCCCTTCGATTTCCGGCGGCGCTTCCGGCATCGCGGGCAGCGACGCTCGCGCGGGAGCGGCAGGCGCTGCCGGCGCCATTTGCATCGGACCCTGCGGCAGGAAGACGGTCTGCTGGGCGGCAACGGTGCGAGTGATGCGAACCGACTCCTCGCCTTCCTTGACTTCGAGTTCCTGGACGCCCGATTCCTGAACGAGATCGATCAGTTTTTTCAGCTTTCGCAAGTCCATCGGTGTCTCCTCCTGAATTCTGGCAACTTCGCCGGCGGCGCTTCGACTACGTGATGTCGAATCGGCGCAGCACGCGACCGGCGCCGTGGATTGCCTGCCGACAGGTGGCAGGACTGCGGCGGACCGCCGAATTTCGCACGGCACGGTTGACGTTGCCTGGATTGCAGACCATTCGGATCGTCACGGTAAAGACGTCACCCGCGATCGCTTCATTTGCCAGCCGCTGCAACCTGCCCTGCGGCTTTCGAGACCCCTGTGCGGCATTGTGTGATTACCCATGCTCGCCCTCCGCTGGCGGGTTTCATTTGCTGGGACGCGCAGTTTGCCGCAATCTCGCAGGAAATGTCCAGTAATTCCGGTTATTTGCGCGATTTTTGGCGGCGACAGGCCGGGGGCTCCCCGATGCCATTCGCGGGAGAGCCTTTGGTTTGCCGCCGGTGAGACTTCGCGGGATCGTGACAACAAGAGCGCTCTCCACCGGTTTTACCGCTCGATGGTGGAATTTACCAGAAGTTGCCGACCGTTCAGGTCAGTTTGGCAAAGAGCTCGCGCAGGGTCGCCGCCTTGAGTATCCCCAATTGGCGATGCACCAGCTTTCCGTCGCGACCGATGACGACGGTGAAGGGCAGCGCGGATATCGTGTTGCCAAGCTTCACCGAAAGATCGAGCGCCCCCATGTTGCCGACGAGCACCGGATAATCGATTCCGTATTCGCGCGCGAACTTTGCCACTTTCTCTGCATTATCGGCGGCGATACCGACGAATTGCACGTCTTTCGCCGCAAATTCATGTTGCAATGTCATGAACGAGGGGATTTCCTCGCGGCAGGGCGCACACCACGGCGCCCAGAAGTTCACGACCAATATCTTTCCCCGCCACCGCGAAACCGGCGTTTGCAACCCATTTAGGTCAGGCAATTGCGTCCTGAACAGCGCATCGACATCGCTCTCCTCGGATACAGGTCCGACCGGCGGTGACTGGCCCGCAAGCATCCAGTGCGTGGCATACCCTGCCGAAAGCGCCAGGACCGCAGCGCCAATCAGGATTGCGATCGTCCGGATGCTGGTCACTTGGGCGTCGTGGAAAGCGCGAAGGTCCGCCGGACCGGCGGATAGCAGACGCCGATGTCGGCACAGCCCTGCAAGTCGGCGGTCAGCGTCACGGACTGCGCCCCGGCTGCGGCGGTCAATGGGATCGTCACCACGGTATGGTTCCGGTAGATGACCGAATCGCCGAAGAACTCGTCGTGCTTGACTTTCCCCGGCGGCAGCTTCGGTTTGCCCAGCGCGCTGGTTGCGGGATCGACGGAAAACGCGAGGCGGTCCCGATAGAGGTAATAGCCGGGTGCTGTGTCGTATCGGATTTCGATCAGCCCGGGCTTGACGAGGCGCGCGCTCGAGCGAAACGCAACGTCGGCTTCCAGCAAATCCTGGCCTGCCGCATGTGCGGTAAGCAACAGCGCGGCAACCGCGCAAAGCGTACGTTCAAACATCGGCAGGGGCTTTCGAACGATTGCATGATGCCGCGATCCAATCCAGATATGGAGCCAGTCCGGCGGTGATTGGCACGGCGATGATCTCGGGAAGGTCGTAGGGGTGCATCGAATGTACGATACGCTCCACTGCCGGGTAGGCTTCGGCAGTCGTTTTGATCGACAGCGGAATTTCGGTCGCCGTTTCGGTTTTTCCCTGCCAATGATACAGTGAGCGCACAGGTGCGCCGACGGCAACACAGGCCGCGCACCCATCGTCGATCAGCCGCGAGGCGATCGAGTCCGCGGTCGCAGCATCGGGAAGGGTGGTCAGCACCAGCAATGGCTGCGCAGTGGTTGTGAGAGAAGGTCGAAGAGGCATATGCGAATCGTTCTGTTGGTCATTCTACTGGGGTTCCCCGCCCTGGACATTTTTGTCACGATTCGGTTCGCTGAGTGGACGGGCGTGCCGGTCTGGTTCTGGCTGGGCGCCGGTACGCTTGCCGGCTGGGGTCTGTTGCGCAACGAGCGCCTGATCTTCCGGGCGAAGTCGCATGCAGCGCTCTCGGGCCAGGCGCCGCTCTTGTCCAGCCTGCTCGACAGCGGGCGCAAAGTGCTGGCCGGGATCCTGTTCCTGCTCCCCGGCATCGTTTCCGACGTCGCCGCCCTGCTGCTGCTCGCGCTTCCGATCAACCTGGCGCCACGCCTGCAACCGCAGGCGAGTGGCGGCGCGAAGATCCTCGACGGCGAGTACCGCAGGCTCGACTGAGCACGTCGGCCAGGCGGAGGTCCGTCGCTACCGGCGCCGCGTAACGCTCGCTCATCGCCCCGCGGAGATCGCCGGCCCGCGATGCGCGCGGTACCACATCCATAACCCGATCACGATCATCGGCAGACTGTAGAGCTGTCCTGACGTGATCGAGATTGTGCCGACGTTCACTTCGAAATCCGGCGTCCGGAAGAACTCGACGAAACTGCGCGCGACCCCGTATCCGATCAGGAACAGTGCCGACGCAGCGCCGGTCGGACGCGGCTTCATCGTATAGACCCACAGCAGGACAAACAGCGCCACGCCGTCGAGACCGGCGTGATAGAGCTGCGACGGATGCCGCGGAATGTTGTCGACGCTCGGGAAAATCATCGCCCACGGCACGTCCGTCGGGCGCCCGACCAGCTCGGCATTGATGAAGTTGCCGATGCGGCCAAAGGCGTAACCAAGCGGCACGAGGGGCGCGATGAAGTCGGTGACGGCAAGGAAGCGACGGTCTGTCTTCCTTGCCCACCACCATACGGCGACCAGCACGCCGAGGAAGCCGCCGTGAAACGACATCCCGCCCTTCCAGATGGCGAAGATCTCCAGCGGGTTTGCGAAATAATAGTCGGGGTGATAAAGCACCACCTCGCCCAGCCTTCCGCCGAGGATGACGCCGAGCACCCCGTAGAACAGCAGGTCCTCGACATCGCGCGGATGCCAGCCGAGAAATTCATTCTTGCGCGCACGGTACCGGCCGAGAATCCATACCTGCGCGAACGCGGCCAGGTACATCAGCCCGTACCACCTGACGGCCAAAGGTCCGACGTGAATCGCGACAGGGTCGAACTGCGGATGAACGAGCATCGGGGAGATAGACCCACTGCGCTAAAATGACCGGCGATTATACCGTTCACATTTCCGCAGTCTCCGAGGAATCTCATGCCCTACAACGAACGATCGAAGACGATCACCCAGGGCGTCGCCCGCGCGCCGAACCGCTCGATGTACTACGCGATGGGCTACACGAAGCCCGATTTCGACAAGCCGATGATCGGCATCGCGAACGGTCATTCGACGATCACGCCGTGCAATTCGGGTCTGCAGAAGCTGGCCGATGCCGCGGTCGAGGCGGTGAGGAATGCCGGCGGCAATCCGCAGGTCTTCGGCACGCCGACGATCTCGGACGGGATGTCGATGGGCACCGAAGGGATGAAGTATTCGCTGATTTCGCGCGAAGTCATTGCCGATTGCATCGAGACTGCCGGTAACGGCCAGTGGATGGACGGGATGCTGGTGATCGGCGGCTGCGACAAGAACATGCCTGGCGGAATGATGGCGCTGGCCCGGATGAACATTCCGGGCATCTATGTTTACGGTGGAACGATCAAGCCCGGCCGCTACAAGGGCCGCGACCTGACGATCGTCAGCGTGTTCGAAGCGGTCGGCGAGTTCACATCGGGAAAGATGAATGCCGAGGACTTCGACCAGATCGAGCAATGCGCCATTCCCGGGTCCGGCTCGTGCGGCGGGATGTACACGGCGAACACGATGAGTTCCTCGTTCGAGGCGCTGGGCATGTCGTTGCTCGGCTCTTCGTGCATGGCCAATCCCGACGACGAAAAGACCGTGTCGTCCGCGGATTCGGCGCGCGTGCTGGTCGAGGCGGTCAAGAAGGGACTGAAGGCGCGCGACATCATCACGCGCGAGTCGATCGAGAATGCCGTTGCCTGCATCATGGCAACGGGCGGCTCGACCAACGCGGTGCTCCACTACCTGGCAATCGCGCACAGCGCCGAAGTGCAGTGGACGATCGACGACTTCGAGCGCATCCGGCAGAAGGTCCCGGTGCTCTGCGACCTCAAGCCGTCAGGGAAATATGTCGCGACCGACCTGCACCGGGCGGGCGGCATTCCACAGGTGCTGAAGCTGTTGCTCAATGCCGGACTGCTCAATGGCCGGTGCATGACGATCACGGGCCGCACGCTCGCCGAGGAACTTGCGCAGATCCCCGATCAGCCGCGCGCCGACCAGGACGTGATCAGGCCGATTGCCGACGCGTTGTATGCGCACGGACACCTGGCGATTCTCAAGGGCAACCTCGCCCCCGATGGCTGCGTCGCCAAGATCACCGGATTGAA
>Ga0105240_10013142_pt1 | contig 11391 bp, 6 predicted proteins | sample KBSC54metaG_FD_80426 | JGI IMG/M metagenome (GOLD analysis project Ga0105240, IMG submission 80426) | Corn rhizosphere microbial communities from Kellogg Biological Station, Michigan, USA - KBS C5-4 metaG | ecosystem: Host-associated > Plants > Roots > Rhizosphere > Soil | place: Michigan, USA...
CTCCGAGAGTTTTCCATTCGCTGGTGGAAAGCACTTGTTTTGGCGCCAGGGCTATCGTGGAGAAGTTCACATTTCAGGGTGTACCGGTGAAGGGGTTGATCGGGATAGGCGGAATAGCGCAGAAGTCGCCTTTTATTATGCAGATGCTGGCGGACGTATTCAATATGCCGATAAAGATCAACCGGAGCGAACAGACCTGTGCGATGGGTGCGGCTATGTTCGCAGCGACGGCGGCGGGTATTTATGAAAAGGTAGAGCAGGCCATGGAGGTGATGGGACAGGGTTTTGGAATGGAATATTCTCCCGACAAAAACAAGGCGCTGATCTATGACCGGAGATACAGGAAATATCGTGAGATGGGTGATTTTATAGAAAATCAGCAGAGATGAGTTTTTTTGTGACCATCAGTTTAAACGTTTAAGCGATTCAACTTTTATACTTCTTATTTACTAAAAACTAAAAAGGGATGCCATGGGAAATTGTTTAACCGGAACGCAGCGTACGCTCTTGTTCCGACCATTTGGGAAAATGGTCCTATTAAAGCCGGGCCGATGGGTTCAGGCACTGTTCTGGGCGCTGCTATTGTGTACAGCGCCTGTGTTTGGTCAACAGAAAGTCAAGACTATTACCGGAGTCGTCACGGATGCCGGGAACCTGCCGGTGCAAGGGATCTCGGTGACGATCAAGGGAACGTCCACGGGCGCGACTACGGGTTCGGATGGAACGTACACGATCAGCGCTGCAAAGGGGCAGGTGCTGATATTTTCTTTCGTGGGAAAAGCCTCGCAAGAGATCACGGTGGGAGATGCGAACGTGATCAATACTTCGATGAAGGAGGGGGATGCCTTCAATATGAATGAAGTGGTTGTTACGGGGTATATGACGCAAAAGAAGGCTGACCTGACGGGCGCCATTTCGGTGGTCAGCACACAGGACCTTACGAAGAATCACGGTGCGACGAATATCCTGGAGGGATTACAGGGTGTTGTCCCGGGTATGCATATTACAACGGACGGAAGTCCAGTGGGGAATGTAGGTGTACAGATACGTGGTCTGACATCCGTGAATGGCGCATCACCGCTGATCGTTATCGATGGCGTGCCGACGTATATGAACCTGCGGGATATCAATGCGGAGAATATTGCGTCCATCCAGGTGTTGAAGGATGCGGCTTCGGCCAGTATCTATGGGGCGCAGGGCGCTGCGGGTGTTATCCTTATCGAGACCAAGAAGGGTCAGGCCGGCAATGCGAAGGTGACCTATAACGGGTCGTTCGGGATATCCTCTTTTATGAACAAGGTAAAGATGATGAATACGCAGCAATATGGTCAAGCGTTGTGGCAGGCGGCGGTTAATGATGGCCGGGACCCCAATGCTGCTACTCAGATCTACACTTATGACTGGCATACGGATGCGGGTGGTATACCCCGTCTGGACAAGGTGACGCCCCGTCACTATCTGAATGCGGACTCCACGATGGTGGCGGGCAATACGAACTGGCTGGATGCCATATCTCAGCTGGGTCTTCAGAACAATCATCAAATCACTATTTCAGGCGGTAATGACAGGGCCACATCGTTGTTGTCCTTTAATTTCTTCCAGAATCAGGGCACGCAGATCTATACGGGTTACAAAAGATTCTCCCTGCGGGTGAATACCTCTTATAAAGCGTTGAAGAACCACCTGGTCATCGGCGAAAATATGGAGGCGTCCCGACTGAAGATCAATGATCAGAATGTGATGCACGATGCGTTGGTAGAGCCTCCTATCATTCCTGTCCATACTACTACGGGCGGATGGGGTGGTTCGGCCGTTGCGCTGGGGATGGATGACTATTGGAATCCTGTCCGCGAGCTGACCCTGAACAAGGACAATGGCAACAACTATAATAAGATCTATGGCGATGCGTATATCAGCCTGAACTTCCTCAAGCATTTTACGGCTCGAAGCCAGCTCGGTCTGATCTACACGGACGGGTATCACCGTACGATCCAGTTTACTTTCCAGGAAGGCGGCGGCAAGTTCAATCCCATCAGCAGTGTGGATCAGTGGTACTGGACGGAGTCCACCCTGGACCTGACCAATACGCTGTCGTATAAGCTGAGCACGGGCAAGCACAGCCTGGATGCCATCGCGGGTATGGAGGCGACGAAGTATCAGACGGAGACCGTGGACGCCAACCGGCAGACGGTACAGTTCCAAAATTATGATTATGCGTATGTGGGCAATGCCACCGGGAATATGAACCTGACGGGGGGTGGTAATAAATATAACGCGCTGTCCTATTTTTCGAAGTTCAACTATGTATTCGACTCGAAGTATCTGCTGTCGGCCTCGTTGCGTTACGACGGATCGTCCAAATTTGGTGCCAATAACCAGTATGGACTTTTCCCCGCCGTATCAGCGGGCTGGAGATTGAGCGACGAGAACTTTATGAAGAGTATCACGGCAGTATCGGATCTGAAGCTGAGGGCGAGCTGGGGTAAGAATGGTAATTCGAACATACCCACGGGCGCCACGCAAACCTATTTTGTAGCGGACTATAACGGTACATCTTATGGCATCGGCGGGAATGAGACGGGGAGCAACCCTTCCGGATACCGCAGGGTACAGACGGGCAATCCGGACCTAAGGTGGGAGACGACGACGCAGATAGATATGGGTGTCGACTTTGGCCTGTTCAACAGGAGGATCGTGGGATCGCTGGATTATTATCATAAGCATACGAACGGTATGTTGTTCCAGCCGCCTTATTTGGGAACGATCGGGGAAGGAGGATATCGTTGGGTGAATGCGGCGGATATGTCGAATAACGGTATCGAGCTGGAGATCGGCTATCAAAGTGATCCGAACAGGAAGTTTACCTACAGCATCCACGGTAATATTGCGCACAATAAGAACAGGATCACCAACCTACCCAAGACGGTACAGTATTCGTACGGTGGCAGCGCCCTGAAGGGAGATGATATCCAGGGACGACCTTTGGACTCCTATTATGGTTTTGTCACACAAGGACTTTTTACCAGCCAGGACCAGGTCAACAATTCGGCTGTGCAGCCGGGCAAGGGGCTTGGGCGGATACGGTATAAGGATATCTCGGGTCCGGGCGGAAAGCCGGATGGGAATATCGACTACGACTATGACAGGACCTGGATCGGCAGCTGGGACCCCAAGGTGGAATATGGGTTTAGCTTCTCGGCGAACTACAAGAACTGGGACTTCCTCATGTTCTGGCAGGGTGTGGCGGGCAATACGGTGTATGATGGCTGGAAGAGCTATAGTGATTTTTACAACGTTTGGGTGCAGAATGGTTTTAACCATCCGACGAGGGTATTGGATGCGTGGTCGCCTGCCAATCCCAATTCGAAGATCCCGGCCTTGTCGCTGATCAATCCGAATGACGAGCTAAGGATGTCCACCTACTTTATGGAGTCGGGCTCTTATCTCAAATTGCGGAATCTGCAGGTAGGATATACTTTCCCCAAAAAGCTGACAACCGGTATGGGCATCGACAAAATGCATTTTTATGTGACTGCTCAGAATCTGATCATGCTGAAGAAATGGTGGGGTGACAATAAATTCACCGGTCCGGATCCAGAGAATCCCGACGGATCGTCCTACAGCAATCCTTATGTAAGACCGCAAATTTTCAAAGTAGGTGTAGATGTCGGATTCTAAGCGGGGGTCCGGAAACAAACAATCAAATTATCGATCATGAAACGAATAACATATATCATATTGGCGGGGATGGTGGTTCTTTCCCTGTCCAACTGTAAAAAATTCCTGGATGTGAAGCCGCAGGGCGCGATCACGGAAAGTGATCTGGCGACGCCTGACAATGTGGACGGGCTTGTCATTGCGGCGTATGCCTGGTATCCGCATGAATTCACGCTGGGTCAAAAGATGTCTCCCTGGCTGGCGGACATCAAATCGGACGATTCCTATAAGGGAGGCGGTGGATTATCCGACCAGACCCCCTGGTACCAGATGGAGGTGTTCTCTCTTGTAACACCGGCCGTTGGGAATAATGACGGTGTATGGTACGGGCAATATCAAGGGATATCCCGGTGTAATACGGCGCTGAGGGCGCTGAATCAGATCAATGAGACGGCGTATCCGTTGAAAAAGCAGCGGATCGCGGAGGTGAAATTCCTGCGAGGTTATTATTATCTGCAGACCAAGAGGTGGTATCGATGGATCCCTTACTACGATGAGAATGTAAGCCAGGATTCGATCCCCAAGATATCCAACCATCCGGATACGGCAAAGAGCGATCTGTATCTCTGGAATGATATCTACCAGGATTTCGCGTCGGCCATGAATGATCTGCCTGCTTCGCAAACGGATAAGGGGAGGCCAACGAAATATGCGGCGGAGGCGGAGCTGGTCAATGTGCTTATGTGGATGGCATATGAAGAGGATGCCAATAACAAGGTGGTGAATGTGAACAAGACGGTGTTCTCACAGGCATTGCCGTTGATCGATGATATAATCAACAGCAATAAATACAGTCTGACGCCGGACTATGGAAATAATTTTGAGTTCTCGGAAGACAATCTTACCCCTGAATCCATTTTTGAATGGCAGTATACCCATAATGACGGGACGCCGAATGGCAACCTGGATGGCGGCACGCCGCTGAATGCTCCCTGGTGGCCGCCCTATTTCAGCTGTTGTGATTTTCACAAGGCTTCTTACAATATGGTGAATGCGTTTCGGGTGGATGCCAATGGGCTGCCTCTTTTTGATACTTTCAACCAGGCGGAGATAACGGATAAGGACACCTATTTCGCCGGCAATTCCTGGGACCCGCGGATAGGGCATTCGGTGGCTATCCCCGGACTACCGTGGAAGTATCAGCAAAGTCTTTTGTATGATAGCAGCGGGTCGCGTGATCCGGGCAACTATGGTTATTTCAATTCCCTGAAGGAAAATGTGGAAGCCGGCAGTCCGGGTCTGGTGAACCTGTTCTGGATGTGGAATTCCAAGAACGAGGCGGCGATCCGACTGGACAGGATAATGTTGTTCAAGGCGGAGATCCTGATACAGCTGGACCGGGAAACGGAGGCTTTGCCGATCATCAACACCATCCGGCAGCGCGCGGCAGCCAGCACGGGTATGTTGAAGTTCTCGGATGGTACGTCTACGCTGGATTACAAGATTGGCACGTACCAGGATGGGGTCAACTGTACCTGGACGCATGATTTTGCATGGAATGCGCTGATCTGGGAGAACCGGCTGGAGTTTGCGATGGAGGGTGAGCGGTGGTATGACCTGGTGCGGTGGGGAATTGCCGAGCCTGTGCTGAATGCGTACTTTGCTGCTGAGACGCCCCGTGGACGGCCATGGTTGAAGGATGGACATTTCAAGGCGGGCAGGGATGAGTATATGCCTATACCGCAGCCGCAAATGAACTATTCTTACGGGGTTTATAAACAAAATGTAGGGTACTGATAATTTTTGATAACATTGTGGGCTGACAGCGGTGCTGTCAGCCTTTTTTTTCATTCTATGTGGAAGCTAATAGTCTTTTTGCTTGTATTGGGGGGTGAAGCCGCTGCGGGCCAGGCCGCCCGGGTACGGGCGGCCAAGGATGTGGTGGTGAAGTCGCCGGATGGGCGACTGCAGTTTGTTTTTCGTCTGACGGACAACTGCCCTGTTTATAAGGTGTCCTTTGGTGGCGAGACGATCGTGGACTGGTCGAGACTACAACTTGCTTTCCAGGAAGGTGGTGAATTTGGCAGGGGGCTTGTGGTGCGGGGTGCATCGTTGCGGAAAGGGGAGGATGACTATGTGCTGGCGGTGGGGAAGGCCAGTTCGGTGCATGATGAGTATAATGAGGCTACGATACCGATGGAGGAGCGTGGCGGGGCGCGACGGGGTGTGAACCTGGTGGTGCGGGTGTTTAATGATGGGGTTGGGTTTCGATATGTTTTTGTAAAAGGGGGGGAGACTTCAGCCGGCCATTCAGCTACGGGGTTCCTGTTGACCGATGAACATACGGAGTTCCGGCTGGCGGGTGATCCTTTTGTTACGGCATCTTTTCTACCGAACTATACAAGCTCCCATGAAGGCCGTTATACGCGACATCCATTAAGCGGGATCAGGAGCGATACCTTGATGGATATGCCTGTATTTGTGGAGTTCCCTCATAAAATATATATGTCTATCACGGAGGCGGAGCTGGTGGATTATGCGGGTATGTATCTTGCCCGGCATAATGGTATTCTTACGAGTGACCTGTCGCCGCTGCCGGGGCAGGGTTCTGTGAAAGTGAAGGGAGACTTCCCGCACCAGACACCCTGGCGGGTCTTATTGATCGGCGACAGACCGGGGGCTTTGATAGAGTCGAATATCATCACCAGCCTGAATGAGCCCTGTGCCATCAAGGACCTGTCCTGGCTGAGGCCGGGCAAGACGGATTTTCACTGGTGGAATGGGGATGTGGTGCCGGACACGAATTTTCAGCCGGGGATCAATTTTGAGACGAACCAATATTATATTGACTTCTGCGCAAGAAATAAACTGGATTATCATTCCGTGATCGGTTATGGGGGGATAGCGTGGTACAGGAACGACGGGGTCAGCTATATGCCGGGGCCTCATTCGGATGTGACGGAGCCTTTGCCGGGACTGGACATGCAGCAGATCTGCGATTATGCCAAAAGCAAGGGAGTGGGTATCCGGGTTTGGGTACACTGGCAGGTCCTGTATCCGGAACTTGACAAGGCATTTACCCAATTCGAAAAATGGGGGATCTCGGGAATGATGGTGGATTTTATGAACAGGGATGACCAGGAGATGGTCAATATTCAGACGGAGATATTACAAAAAGCGGCGCAGCATCATCTTCATATCCAGTTTCACGGCGCCTATAAACCTACGGGGCTGGCCCGTACATGGCCCAATGAATTTACACGGGAGGGAACGTTGAACTATGAGTGCGACAAATGGGGCGATCCCATCACGCCGGATGACGATATCAATATCCCGTTCACGCGGCTGCTGGCGGGTGCGACGGACTATCATCTGGGCGGGTTTCGGGCCGTGACGCCTTTGCAATACAAGGCGCATTTTGTTCATCCCCAGGTGCTGGGGACGAGATGTCATATGCTGGCCATGTATGTTGTCCTGGAGAGCGCGCTGGGTATGGTTTGTGACAACCCGGAAGCTTATGAGGGGCAGGACGGGTTTGAATTTATCCGGGATGTGCCTACGACCTGGGACAAGACGAAAGTGCCGTTGGCTGTACCCGGTGAATATGTCAGCATCGCGCGATGTAAAGGTGGCGACTGGTATGTCGGGACCATCACCAACAACCAGGCAAGGACTGTATCTTTACCCCTGGATTTTTTGCCGCCGGGACAGTATGAGGCTGTGATCTATCGGGATGCCGAGGATGCATCTGAAAACCCGAATCATTTGATCAGAGAGGTTCGGGCGGTGGCGCCGTCCGAAAAGGTGGAGGTGAAGCTTGCGTCGGGTGGGGGTATGGTGATGAAGATCCGGAAATTGATGCGGGGGGCCACTGCGCAGCGGGTGATGCCTTTGTACTATCCTGACAGCATACCTAATTCCATTCCTCATGCCAATGAGGAAGAACGGGCGAAGGACGAGAAGGGGGTGGAGCTGGTGAGCAAGATATCGCGCCCTACGCTGACTCTTTTTCTTCCCGTGAACAGGAAGGGGAATCTTCCTGCTGTGGTGATCTGTCCCGGTGGCGGGTACTGGGTCAATGCCGTGAATTTAGAAGGGTATGATGAGGCAAAGGTGCTGAACAGCTGGGGTGTCGCTGCCTTTGTGCTCACCTATCGCATACCCGACAGCGCCTATTGCATACATCCCGAGATAGCGCCCTTGCAGGATGCACAGCAGGCCATACTTCAGGTACGACGTCATGCATCTGAATGGCATATCGATCCCAGCCGGGTGGGTATTATGGGTTTTTCGGCCGGTGGTCATCTGGCATCGACAGCGGGTACGCATTTTGATAAGGTGCTGGTGCCGGACCCGGATAACATCAGCGTGCGACCGGACTGGATGATCCTGGGTTATCCTGTTATCAGCGGTATCATTGAACATAGCGGGTCTTTTGAAAAGCTGCTGGGCAAGAATGCTTCAGACAGTCTGGTACGATATTTTTCCAACGAGACCCGGGTCACGGACAGCACACCTCCCGCCTTTCTCGTACATGCGCAGGACGATGACGGCGTATCACCGGAAAACAGCATTCTCTTTTATCGGGCATTGACGGCACATCATATACTGGCGGAGCTGCACCTTTATGAGAAAGGCGGTCATGGCTTCGGGTTACACCTGCCTATGAGCGAAGAACTATGGATGGACCGGTGCAAGCATTGGATGGAATTGAATGGATGGTTGCGCTAACATGAAACGAAACCGGGATGTACTTCCTATCAATTGCTCTGTGCCGACACGAACGATGCATTCTGACGCTCCATTGCCTTCATGGCGCTGCTGACCCAGCTTTCTTCCACCGAGCCTGACATGGGATCAGGGAATATATCTTCTACTTCCTTCTCCACTCCATCAAATACACCCTGTGCGATGAGCTGTGGGGATGATTTTGGGATATCGAAACCTTTGGTCATATCGGTGTCGGTGGGACCGGTGAGAACGGCATGGACCCGTACGCCCTGTCCGGCCAGGTAGGCGCGTAATGATTGTGTCAGGGAGAATGCGGCTGCCTTGGAGATGGAATAGGATGCGATGGGGGGCAGGGATGCGAGCGCCACTACGGAAAGATTGTTGACGATGGCGCCGTGTGAACGGATCAGCGCGGGGAGGAAGGCGCGGCTGAGGGCATAGGTGCCAAAGAGATTGACGGCGAGATGTCTGTCGATCATAGCGCGGTCGCTAAGGTCATCGTAATAGGCGACCCCGGCATTGTTGATGAGGATATCGAGCGATGTGGCCTCGCTGACGGCCTGTTGGATCTGTTCGGGGTCGGTGACGTCCAGCATCAGCGGTGTGACCCGCGGATCGGGATGGGTGAATGTCCGGCGTGTGCCCGCGTATACTTTTTTTGCGCCGCGCTTCAGGGCTTCTTCCACCAGGGCGCGTCCAATGCCGCGGCTGGCGCCTGTGATAAGAATGATCTTGTTTGAGATGTCCATGGTATTTTTTTTAATTGTCCTGTAAAGCTACCGTCCTTAATTGTATCTGACGGGGTGTAAAATAGACTTTATAGCGGGCTGATTTAGACTTGTATTTTTTGTATATTTATAGAAAATATCAGGTCATGAAGCATCTTACCATAGTGGTTCCGGATGGACCGAATAATATAAGCAGCATTACGGGTTCCTTTGAGATACTGACGAGGGCCAATGACTATTGGAAGGCCGGCGGGAGGGCGTCTTTGTACAAGATAGAGGTGGCGGGTGTTTCCAACTCCAATGAATTCGAGGATGGCTTGTTCACGGTGAAGCCGCACCGGCTTATTTCAACTATCGAAAAGACGGATCTTGTCATTATCCCATCACTGAACCACAATTATCAAAAGGCCATGAAGGGAAACAAGGAGCTGGCGGACTGGATCGCCTGGCAGTATAAAAATGGCGCTGAGGTTGCCAGTGTTTGCACGGGAACGTTCCTGCTGGCATCGGCGGGATTGCTGGAAGGGAAGACCTGTTCGACGCATTGGAGCGTGGCGGATAATTTCAGGAGTATGTTCCCCAACGTGCATTTACAGACGGACAAGCTCATCACGGATGAGAATGGGATCTATACCAATGGGGGCGCTTATTCCTTTTTGAACCTGCTGATCTATCTCATCGAAAAGAAATATGACCGGCAGACGGCCATCTATTGTTCCAAGGTCTTTCAGATAGAGATGGATAGATATAGTCAGTCGGAGTTTATCATATTCAAGGGGCAGAAGCAGCATGGGGATGAGATGGTGATGGAGGCGCAGACCTATATTGAAAGCATGATGCATGAGAAGATCTCGGTGGAGCAATTGTCTTCCAAGTTTGCCATCGGCAGGCGGAATTTCGACAGGAGGTTTATCAAGGCGACGGGTAATACGCCGCTGGAGTATCTGCAACGGGTTAAGATCGAAAGCGCCAAGCGGACATTCGAGACCAGCCGTAAGACGATCAATGAAGTGATGTATGAGGTGGGGTATTCGGATATAAAGGCATTCCGTGAGGTGTTCAGGAAGATCACGGGGATGTCGCCGCTGGAATACAGGAATAAATATAATAAGGAGGCCGTGGCCTGATAAGGTGGCCGGCCCGGCCGACAAAACGGTCCGCCGGCCAACAAAATGGTCCGCCCGGTAGGGCGGACCTGTGGTGAACTGTTACTGTTCTATATTCCACTTGTCAACCAGCTGGGAGTTGAAGCTTTCTATTGGCTCGTCGGGTGTGGGCTGGCCCTGGCCCGTCATAATGAGGCCACGCAAGCTGTCCTTTATAAAGTGTGTCCATGCTTCGTTACACACTTCGAAACATTCATATTGGGGGACGAGGCCCTGGTGGGTGAAGCGAACTTCAGTTTTCTTCCCTGTCTTTGTGATTTCAAAGATCATCTTTGTATCCTTCCACTCGCTCTTGTCCTTTGTGAAGTTGAAATAGTTGTCGAGGACGTGCCATACCACTTTTTGTTCGGGGACGAGCTCGATGACCTTGATCCGGCAGAGGTGGACGTCTTTGTAATGATAGATATATATGCTGTTGAGCTGGTCGGTGACGCCTTCTATGCTTTCGGACCACCATCCGCGCGGGTTGTTGATGGCGGTGAATGCTTCTCCGGGAGTCTGGTCTACCTGGAAGCTGGTGGAGAAATCCTTCTCTTTCATAATTTTATTTTTTGGGTTTACAAGTGTTTTTCTGAGATCAAAGCTATCTACTGTCTGTAACTTTTGCGGGGTGTGAATTAGACTTTATAATGGGGCGAATTGGACAAAGAGCCGTAGACGATGAAGTTGTGTGATTTTTACAATTATTGAAGAGAGTGATGATCTGATTTTGGGGAACCATCTCGGGCACTTTCAACTGACGGGGCGATTGTGGTCTGCCTTGAAAAATGCGGAAGGGGCAAGGGTGGTGGTGATGTCTTCTGTCGGTGATCGGCAGGGGAGTGTCGACCTTTCCGATCTGAACTTTGAGCGACGTCCTTATGATAAAGCGCGTGCCTATGCACAATCCAAGACAGCTAATTCACTTTTTGCTGTAGAGTTGGACAGGGTGGGAGAGGCGTATGGCATAAGGGCTTTTGCGGTGCACCCCGGCGCGATCATGACGGATATTTTTCGCTATATGAGCGAAGAAGAGCGGGGTGCGTGGGTCCAGCGGGTACAGGGCGGGGGCGGTGCGTCTTCGACCGGGGCTGGATTTAAAACGCCGGAGCAGGGGGCTGCCACTTCTC
>Ga0105240_10013143_pt1 | contig 11391 bp, 7 predicted proteins | sample KBSC54metaG_FD_80426 | JGI IMG/M metagenome (GOLD analysis project Ga0105240, IMG submission 80426) | Corn rhizosphere microbial communities from Kellogg Biological Station, Michigan, USA - KBS C5-4 metaG | ecosystem: Host-associated > Plants > Roots > Rhizosphere > Soil | place: Michigan, USA...
AGCACCACCGGCGCGCTCCGACCGAGTTGTTCGAGCATCCTGAGCACGGCGCCGAAGACCCGCAGCTGCCCGGACCCGGACGGCCCCACCTCGGGCCCAGCGGTGGCCGCCGTCCCGGTGAAATCGGAGACCAGGTGGGCCAGATCGTCCCACACGGAGTCCGTGACCGCCGCCCGGATCTGCTCCTCGCCGCGCTCGCGCACCAGGAGGCGCAACGCCTCGACCAGAGGCGCGTAAGGAATGAGCCCTCCACGGAGCGGGATGCACTCCCCGCGCAGGACATGGGCTTCATGGTCCTCGTGCGCCTGCGCGGCGAACCGGGCCAGCAGCCGGCTCTTCCCGACGCCGGCCTCGCCGCCCAGCACCACCGTGGCTGCCCGGCCGCCGGCCGCCTGATCGAGCAGGCCCCGCAGCTGATGGAGTTCGTGGTCGCGTCCGACGAATCGTTCGGCCGTCATGGCGTCATTGTGGCGCGCCCGTAACCGGCCACGGTACCCAATGACGGATTCTGGTATATGTGGCCGGAGATGCTGCCCACAAGGCCTCACGGCGCTCCGCCGACGATAGGCTGGCCGGTCGAGCCGGGGAGTGTCTGTCACGGCCGCGGCTCGGAATCGTTCAATGCCGACCACGTCGGCGAGCGATCGTGCATCAAAGCTCTGCCGCGCTCACGGGAATCCATAGCCTTCCTCTCAGACAGGTGCTGATGGACGGCGGGGGTGGGACGGCTGCCGCTTTCCCGTCAATCCGGAGGATTCGGGGCACGGCTCACTGCTGCGTCCCGCCGTCGTCGCCCCCTTCGCCCGCCATCTCTTCGAGGACGAAGGCGACGAGCACCTCGACCACCCGGTCCACCGCATCGGGATCGGCCAATATCTGGGCCACACGCTCGCCGGGATCGGGCGTGCTGCCGGGGGCGCGGCCGAGGTGTTCGGATCCGGTTCCGCCGCCGAAGACGAAGGAGAGGACGTCGACGACGGCCGTGCGCGGGTCGTCGCCGGCGAGCATGCGGGCCTCCACGGCTTCGATCACCTCGGCGGCCAGGTCGCGCAACGTGGCCTCGACGTCCTCATCCGGACCGGCGCAGGACACGTAGCCGGGCTCGCGTTCGGTGTCGCCGCCGGTGCGGGGCGCACCCACCAGGGGCGCCGCCTTGCGCCCCAGCGGACGTTCGACGTACGTCTCGTACCAGTCCGGGTTCTGCTTCATGGCCGCCAGCACCCGCTCGACGTCGGTGGCCACCTGATGTTCGGTCACGCCGGGGTCCCCGGTGGACACCGCGCGCCGGTCGGCCCAGGCGCCGAGCGGCCAGAGTCCGCCGGGTACCGCGTTCGGTACGCCGACCCACGTCAGGATGTCCAAGGCCAAGGTGTGCGACCACGGGTCCGGGCCGAGGGCGGCGCCGAGCCATCGGGGCAGCCGGGGCCGCTGCTGCGCTCCGCGCTCGCCGCGCCGTTTGCGGTTGGCATCCACGGTGACTGCGTTGAGCCGTGCGGCGACCCAGCCGCCGAGATTGTCGATCCGCCTGTCAGCATGCTCCACCAGGTCGGTCAGCGCGGCTTCGACGTCGTCCTGGTAACGGTCGTGACACTCGGGCAGGAGCAGGCGCGCGTCGCCGGCGCACCGGTGGTGCCCGCGGCGTCGCTCCAGGCGGCGCGTCAGGCGCTCGAAGACGACGTCCGCGACGATCCGGTAGAGGACCGGGTCGGCGGCGTCCGGGTGCGCTGCCAGATACTCCGACAACCGTCCCTCCCGGGCCGCTTCGTGGATTTCCAGTTCGACTTTTTCTGATTCCGGGTTCTCGTCGGCCATGCCGCGTCCCTTTCTCCTTCTACCGCTTCCGGAGGCCGTTGCGGGGGACGCCGAAATCGCGCTCCGTACGTGCAGCGGGGCGCGTTTGATCAGCAGAGATGGTCCGGAAGTCGGGACTCGGATTCGTGTTTCCGAGGCCATTTCACGGTAATGAAGCGCGGAGTATCAGAGCTAGCGGACGAGCGAAAGACACAAATAACTGTGTACGGGTGAGGCGCACGGACGCCGCGACCGAGGGGGCCGGTCGGGCCGATCGCTGAGAAACGATTACCCCCGCGACGCCGACGGCGTCCGAGTGCACAGAGCCATGACCCGGCACCGATCGGCCTCGCCCCGGGCGGTGAGGTTGTGGGGCGAGGCCGTGATGACTCCTTGTCATCCACCCGTCGAAGCGAGTACCGGCACCGGTCAGCCTTTCGAGCCGTCTCCGGCGGGGATCCCGAGGCGCTTGATCAACTGCACCGCCTCGGCACGCAGCGGTTCCGCGCCGAGCCGGGCCGCGGCCTCGGCGGCCTGTAGTGCGAGGGCGGCCGACACCGAACCATGCGAGCTGTGCCCGCCATCTCCTTCCCCGCGTTCGGCGTCGCGCGATCCGGCGGCGGCCTGTCGCCACCGCGCATACGCCGCCGGATACGGCCGCTCCAGGCGATCCCAACCGGTGGCGACGGAGGCCCAGTGCTCGGGCGAATCGGAGCCGGACGCCCGGTGATGCTCAACCTCGCACTGCCGTCGCAGAACCTGGACCACTGCCATCGCCGGTCGGGTGGCGGCTTCCCCGAGGGCGACTGAGAGCAGGTCTTCGCCGGCCATCGTGCTCCCTTCCGACAGCCGCACGCGGTGGTCGGCTGCGGCACGTAGTCCGACGGCGCACAGCCGCATGCGCATCAGGACGTTGTCGGTGGCTTCGAGGCCTTGGTACGCCATGCCGTACGCCCGGACCGGCCGACCTCGCCAGCACCAGAGCTCTGCCTCGCAGGCGTGCACCGCCGCGGTGAACCACGGGTCGGTGATCCGCTGCCCGCGCACCTCGTCGATCAGGCGCTCGGCGTCGGTGAACAGTCCGCGTTCCACCTCGATCCCGGCCAGCGTCAGCCGCAGGCGGGCGCCGTGGTCGGCGTCCGGACGGTCCGCCAGCGCCTCGCGCAGCAGGTCGGCGGCCTCCCGCCAGCGCCCGAGCAGCATCAGCGAGGCGCCGGCGTCACCGGCCAGCGCAACGCCCCGCCGCGTGCCCGCCAGGCCCAGGGCCCGCGCCCGTCCCAGGCCGGCCCGCGCCTGGACGGCCGAACCAGTGGTGTCGCCGGCGAAATCCAGCGCCATGGCCAGATTGCTGTAGGTACGCAGTACATCCTCCAGACGGTCGGCGCGGTCGGCGACGTCCAGCGCGCGGCGAAGGAGGGGTTCGCTCTCAGCGATCCTGCCGCACAGAGCCAGCGCCACACCGGCGGCGTTGAGCGCGTGGCTTTCAGCGCCGGCGTCGCCGCAGTCATCGGCGAGGGCCACCGCCTGCCGGGCGTGGTCGAGCGCCGCGGCGTACGAGCCGGCCCGCACATCGGCCATGGCCAGGCCGGACAGGGCACGGACATGCACCGCCTCGCCCGGCGCGCCTTGGGCGAGCAGCCGCACCGCCTCGGCATACGCGTGGCCGTCCTCGGGCACGGCCCGCGCCTCACGCCGATAGCTGCCGAGACGTTCATACAGCTCGCCCAACCGGCGCGAGCTCGCATGCGGCCCCGCGGCGTCGACAGCCTTCTGGATATGTTCGGCCGCTTGTGCGGCGTGCCCGGCCCACCGGGCCGCGTCAGCCAGGGCGACGAGAATCTGTTCACGGGAACGGTGAGCCGTGTTCTCCGGATCGGCGACCCGGTCCCACAGAGTCAGCGCTCGTCGATAGTGGCTCGCCGCCTCGGGAAAGCCGCGCACCCGCATGGCCGTCTCCGCGGCCTGTACCGCAGCGACCAGTGCCTCGGGATAGCGCCGAGCGCGGTGCCAATGATGCGCGAGCTCGACTGCGACGCCCCAGTCGCGCGCCAGCCCGACACCGGTCTCGGCGGCCAACGCCTGCGCCACTTCACCGTGCAGGCACCGACGCTCTTGCGGGGCCATCTCCTTGTAGACAGCGGAGCTGAGCATCGCGTGCGTAATGCGGTAGCCGCCGTCGGTCGGGTCGCCGGCGAGCATGCCGTGATCCCGGCACTCGCCCAGAGCGTCGTCCAGAGCGTTTCCGGCAAGCCCGCTCACGGTTTCCAACAGACGGTCGTCGACTCGGCGGGCCGCCGAGACGACCCGAATGACGCGGCGAGCCGCCTGGCTGAGCTCTGAGAACCGTGCCAGCATCAGTTCATTGACAGACTGCGGCACGGAGCCGACGCCCGGGTCGTCGGTGAGCAGACCGGAGACCACCAGCTGTTCGGTGAAGAACGCGTTGCCGTCGGACACCTCGTGGTAGCGCCGCAGGGTGTCGCGGTCCAGCGGACCGAAGCCGTCGAGGAACGCCGACAGTTCGGTTTCGGTGAACCGGGGCAGCTCGAATCTGGTCACCCGGTTCTCGAATCCGGGTTCGGACAGCAGGGTCCGCAGCCGATGACCGGGCGGCGGAGCGGGCCGGTGGCTGCATGCCAGCAGCGTCCGTTCACCGTCCATGGAGTGGGTCAGATAGGAGACCAGATCCAGGGTTGACTGGTCGGCCCAGTGCAGGTCCTCGATGATCAGCACCACGGGGGCGGAGGTGCCGAGGTGTTCCAGCATCCGCCGCACGGCTCCGAACACTCGCAGCCGTCCCGGGACGCCCACGTCCGGTCCGGCGGCGTGCGCGCTGCCGGTGGCGTCGGACGCGAGAGCGGCCAGATCGTCCCACGCCGGCCCAGCCGCCTGGCGTACCAGATCGGGGCCCTTCTCCCAGTGCAGGGCACGCAGAGACTCGACCAGCGGCGCGAAGGGAATGATCCCGTCGCCGAGCTTGACGCACGATCCCCACAGCACGTGGGCATCGAGGTCGCCGCGGGCCCGTTCGGCGAACTCGGTCAGCAGCCGGCTCTTCCCGACGCCGGCCTCGCCGGCGATCACCGCCTTGGCCGCCCGGCCGTCACCGGCTTGGCGCACCAGCTCGAGGAGTTGTCCGAGCTCGGCGGTTCGGCCGACGAACGACGCGGCTGCCAAGGCGACCTTGTCGTGCGTGGCGCGCGGTAAGCGAGCCGGACTCACGGCCTCGGGTTTTCGCATTCTTATACGCACACCCGTCGCTTCGCGTGCCGAAAGCAAGCGGTCACGCCAGATTTCTAGGGCCGCGGCCAATCGCTCGGGCTCGACCCCGGCGGCGGTGGCGCGGCTCCACAGCGTGTTCAGCTCCTGGGCGAGCGTGTCGGCCATCCCTGCGCGCACCGAGTCGCGGAAGCCCTCGAATCGCGTCAGTCGTTCGGACATGACAGCACCTAGCTCTCGACAGAGGAGTCGTTCGAGCCGTCCGCACGACCCGAGGCGTCCCAGCCGCCGGACGGCCGCCAGGTGGCCCCGTCGACCACCAGCCCGGCCCGCCGCAGCGTGCGATCGATCCGCCCCAGGGTGCCGGGCCGCGGCACACCGATGACCCAGACCGCTGATCCGTCCACCCGCAGTTGCAGGGCGGGGGAGTCCACGCGCTTGTCGGCGAAGGCCGTGTACCGTCGGCGGCCCAGCTCGGTGAGGGGCCACAGCTGTTGGTTCCCGGAACCGCGCCAGATGAGATCGGTCGGCTGCCCGGCCTCATAGCGCCCGGTGATCAGGGCGTCCGCGTACCGCGTCGCGGCCAGCTGGTCCTCGTCCAGTTCGCAGAGCTCGTACCCGGTGTAGAGCAGGATGTCGGGTTCGCCGTAGCCGGCGTCCGCCGCGGCGCCGCCGGCACGGACCTCGACCGCGCGGCGCAAGAAGTCGCCGAGCGGCCCCGGCTGGGCGAGCGGTTCGCCACCGCTGACGGTCAGACCGGTGGCCCCGTCGGCGAGCGCCGCCTTCCATCGGTCGATCAGCTCCTCGACGGGGACCTCGACACCGCCGTCGGCGTCCCAGGTGTCGCGCGACATGCAGCCCCGGCACGCCAGCGGGCAGCCCTGCACCCATATCCCGAGACGGATTCCGGGGCCGAGGGCGGTGACGGGATAGTGGCTCCGGCTGATCCGGAGTGCGGCGCTCATGCCGGCGTCCTGAGGCCGCGGCGGTGCTGGACCGCCTCGGTGAACGCCGGATCGCCGTGCGCCTGCGCCAGTGCGGCGTAGTAGGCGTTCTCCGCAGCCGCGTACGCCTCGGAGATCGCGCGCTCCTGGTCGTCGGTGCCCGGCGCGCCGTTCTCCGGGTCGAGATAGCCCGGGTTGATGCGGCCGGCGATGATCCGCATCACAGTCTCGAAGCGATCGCGCCGGGCCCGTTGCCGCAGATAGGCCTCCTGGTACGGGTGGCGCCGGGCCAGGCCGATCATGAAGGCCATGGCGCCGACCACGAACGAGAGCGCGATGAACATGACCACGACGGTCGCGAAGGTGATGTGCGCGCCGTCCGGCCGCGCGGTCCCGGCCTGGAATATCCGGGCCCTGATCAGGCCGAGCGCGACGACCGCGGCCAGCCAGGACAGGACCAGGGCCAAGATGGCGTACCCGATCCGGCGGTCGGTGCCGGTGGCCGCGCGCGTGCGCAGCACGGTCCCGGCCACGAAGGGGCCGAACACCACGATCCCGGACGTCGCGGCGGCCAGCCAGCGCGCGGTGTCCGCCACGGCGGGATCGGAGCCGAGGAACCGCTGGAACATGGAGAACTCGACCTCGGTCTGGACGACCGCCAGCCCGATCAGGATGAGCAGCCGCCAGAAGACCGGCAGCGGCGAGGACTCGCCCTCCCACGGGGTCCGAGCGTCCGGCTCGACCGGGTCCGGCACGTCGTCCGGGGTGCCGACCGGCGCCGTGAGGTCCTCGTCGGAGTCGAGCATGCCGCGCAGCCGGGCGTCCTCCTCGTCGGTGGCCAGCCCGGTCATCCGGTCCTGGGCCACCGCCATGCGCTCGCGGGCCTCGTCGCGGCGGCGCCGCGCCACGGACACCTGGTCGTCGGTGAGGCGCTGCGCGGTGCGCAGCGACAGCAGCGCGGCCTCGCCCTGGTGTCGCAGGCCCCGGACGTAGTCGAGGTCGTAATCCTCGGACTCGCCGTCGCCGGCCCCGCCGAACGACCAGGGGTCAACCATCGCCGCCCGGCCGTCCGCGGAGCCCCGGGCCTCGGCCTGGGCGATCAGGGCGGCCGCGGACACGGTCGGCGGGACCACCGGCGCCGGCAGCGGCGCGGCGCGGGTCATGTCCAGGCCGCGGGCCGCCGCCCACAGCGACCACCACACACCGATCAGCCGTTGGAACAGGTTCACAGCCTCCTCCTATCGTGCGTAGAGCGTGGCCAGGCCCTCGGCGTGCAGGGCCAGCCGGATCGTGTGGCCGTCGCGGATCTGGTGGCGGTCGGTGTCCGGGATCTCCACGCCGTCCAGGAACGTGCCGTTCGGCGTGGGCAGCGGCCGGATCCAGACGGTGCCGTCCGGGTCGGCGCCGACCAGCGCGTGCCGTCGCGAGACGTTGGGGTGGTTCCGGAAGATTCGCGCGTGCGGCCCGACCCGGCCCAACTCGGCGGTGGTGCCCGGCTGCACCTCGATCTCCCCGGCCGGGAAGCGGAGCAGCAGCCGCGGCGGTACCAGCGCCCGGTGACACCTCAGGCACTCGACGTTCGTCTCCTCGGGCCGCAGACTCCCGCAGTTCCAGCACAGGGAGCGGTCCCAGGCCCGAGCGCCGTCCGGCGCCGGCCCGGGGCCGCTCCCCTCACGGGCGCCGCCGATCGTCCCCTCCACGATCGGCGGCGGGTCCTGGCGTACCGGCGGCTCGCGCCGCACGAGCCGGTCGGCGGGGACGAGCTCGCACCACATGTGGATCGGGCAGATCGTGTCCTCGTCGCCGTAGGCCACGTCCGGCCCGCACTCCTCGCAGCGCCAGTTCATCGCCGGCCTCCGGGGAGCACGCGGGCCCGCAGCCCCGGTGCGTTGTCCCCGTCGCCGGGCAGCACGGCGGTGATCTCGACCGCGGCGCGCCGCCCGACCTCCTCGTCGAACAGCAGCCGCGCCAGCGGGTTGATCAGGTTGCTCTCCAGCCGGTTGCCGATGCCGCGGCCGCCGTTGGCGCTGTCCTGCACGCACGCCTGGATCAGCTGTTCTCGGGCCGGGTCGTGGAACCGCAGCTCCACCTCGAGCTCGCGGTCGATGGTCTGGACGATGTTGCCGATCTGCTTGGCGCAGATCTGCCGGGCCGCCTCGGGGCCGATGAAGTCGAACACGACGATGTTGTCGCCGAGCCGGTTGAGCAGTTCGGGTCGGCCGATCTTGGTGGTGAAGTGGTCCCGTACCGCCCCCGCCACCTTGTGTTCCAGCTCCGAATACGGCATCCCGGGCTCCACGATCTGCGTGCGCACCCCGCTTTGCGGATCGGTCACACTGACGCCGAGGTTCGAGGTGAAGATCAGGACGCACTCGGAGAAGTACGTGGTGACGCCCTGCCCGTCGGTGAGCCGGCCGTCCTCCAGGATCTGCAGGAACTTGTCCAGCACCAGCCGGTGCGCCTTCTCGATCTCGTCGAACAGCACCACCTGGAACGGATTGCGCCGCACCGCGCCGGTGAGCTCGCCGCCGGCCTCGTAACCGACGTAGCCGGGCGGGGCGCCGATCAGACGGTCGGCGGCGTGGTCGGCGGCGAACTCGCTCATGTCGAAGCGCAGATAGGAGTCGACGTCGCCGAACAAGAGCGCGGCGACCTGCTTGGCCAGCTCGGTCTTGCCCACACCGGTGGGTCCGGCGAAGAACAGCACGCCGCGCGGCCGGGACTTGGTGCTGGTGGCGTGGGCCCCGGACAACCCCATCGCGGCGCGCTTGAGGATGTCCAGGGTCTTGCCGACCGCGCGTTCCTGGCCGATCACATTGGCCCGGATCGCCATCTCGCCCTCAAGGATGTGCGCGCGGATGCTGTCGTGCCGCCAGGGGTTCTGCTCGACCCCCAGCTTGTAGATCCGCACCGCGTCGGCCACCCGGTCGGCGCCGATGCCGCGGTCCAGGGACAGCCGCGCGATCTCGGTCATCGAGCGCAGGGTCATCCCGTCGGTGCGGGCGGCGAACTCCTTCGCTGTCAGCTCGGCCGCGACCGGATCGGCCGGTGGCCTGGGCAGCCGGGGCACCAGGACCCGGGCATGGGCTTGCCGGTCGCCCAGCGTCGGCAGTCCCACAGCGACGGTCCGGATCGGATCGGCGCCGGCGGTGAGCCAGGCCGGAAGGTCCCGCTCGCCGTCGGCGAGCCAGATGATCGGATTGAACAGGTGGCCCTCGGTGCCCTGTGGCCGCAACGGTTTCGCGGTGAGCGCGAGCTTGAGGCAGTACAGGAAGAAGTCCCGCTCGCCGGGGTCCACTTGCCCGGGCATGTGCGTTATCCGCGAGGCGTAGTCGAAGACGACTGCGGCGCGCACCGGCGGCGGGGAGACGGCCTTCGAATACTCGGGCTGCTCGGCCGCGCCGCCCCGGGCGCCCTGACCGGCCTGGCCGGGCGGGGCCGCACCGCCGTCCGCGGGCGGCTGCTCCGGCGCGCCGACCACCTTGGCCAGCAGCGGCCGCATCCGCTCCAGGGTGGGCCGCCGGCCGACGGCGTGGTTGCCCAGCAGCCGCTGTGCGGCGGCCAGCGCTTCCGGGGTCTGCGGGTACACCGTGATCCCGTCGACGGTGTCGAAGCAGACGAAGCACTCGTATCCGCGCGGCTCCAGCGCCTGCCACAGCAACGGCAGCAGCGACGTCGGCCGCGGCGGGCGGCCCGGCCGCGCCACCGGGAACTGGTCGCGCAGGTTGCCGTGCAGGACGTACTGCGAATGCACCGCGAGCGTGCCGGCGACCTCGGTGACGAAGGCCGGGAAGCCGGCCGGGTCCGGCCGCTTGTCGACATCGTCCTCGGAACTCATTGTCCGCTTCCTTCCGTCGGCTTCGAGTCGTGGTACAGGGGTCCCTTCTGGCTTCCGGTGCCGGGCACGGCGGTGCCCTTGGAACCCGGCACGTAGCCCTCGTCGGTGACCACGGCCGCGCCGAGCCGGCTGCCCAGCACGCGGATGTCGGCGTTGAAGCCGACGCAGCGCTCGCGCTCGCGGGCTGCGGCCTCGTCGCCGTTCGGGCCGTTCTCGCGGACGACCCGGCCGTGCACGGCCCCGTGGCTGTCCACCCAGATCTCCGCGGAGTGCTCCGCGCCCCAGTCTGGACGGACCAGCCGCATCTCGGCCGAGTGCCGGACGTCGAACTCCGGCTCCAGGGAGTAGCCCATGTCGGACAGGCACGAGCGCATCAGGCCTTTGACGAAGACGGCCCGCGTCTGCGCGGCGGCCCACTCGACGGCCTCGGCACCCTCGGCCCGCAGATCCGCGCTCAGGTCACGGTCGCCGGCCACCACGGCCCGCAGCTTCGCGGCGGTGCCGGAGAACGGCGTCGGCGGGTCGACCAGGGCCGACTGCTCCTCCAGCACGACCAGCCACTGCCCGGCCAGCCGACGCCGGGAAGCCACCGCGTTCACCGCCGCCACCTTGGAGCGCAGGCTCTCCATGTACGACCGCGCCTCGCGGGCGTCGTCCTGCGCGACGCACGCCGCCACGGCCAGCACCTCGAGGTGCTCCCGCTCGTCGGCGTCCGGATCCAGGGTGGCCAGGACCGCCTTCACGTCCGAGGCCGTCGGCTTCACCGGCGTCTCGGCGGCGACGGCCGGGGCGGCCTGTCCGCGCCGTTTCTGCAGCAGGTGCCGGTATTCGGTCAGCGCCGCGGCGGCGTCCGGCCGGGCCAGGACGTACTGCGGCAGATACGCGCCCAGGTGCCGGGCCTCGTCGTCGGCGACCGCGACCCGCACCGCCGCCTGCGCCTGGGCCACCAATTGCGCGGTGAGCTCGGTCCGCCGCGAGGCCTCGGCCGCGGTGCAGCCGGAGATGCTCAGCGGCGGCGGGATCTCGACCTCGACCCCGGCCTTGTCGGCGCGGGCCTTCAGGGCCCTGATCCGGCTGTTCAGTTCGACCGCGTCGGCGGCGACCACACCCCAGATCCGCCGCGTGATCTCGGCGTCGGACTGCGCGGCGGCGATGTCCTCCAGACGCGCGCCGTAGTCGCCGACCGCCCGGAACGCGGCCTCGGCCGCCATGTTCGCCGCCCGGGCCACCAGCACCGCGGCCGCACCCGCGGCCAGCACCGTGACGGCGGCCGCCGCGGCGGCCACGGCCGGCGGCGCGATGAGGATTCCTCCAGAACTCATACATTCCCTCCCCTTCGTATATGACGGACAGAGCCGGGCGGCGCCGGCTACCGCGGGAGCCCGACGCCCAGTTCGCGCGCCGCCCGCTCGACGGCGGCCCGTTCGCGCGCCGCGTCGGCCCGCCAGGACAGGTAGCGGGCCACCGCCCAGAAGATCGTGGCGCCGCCGAGGACCAGCGGCGTGAACACCGGCTGGTAGACGGTCAGCAGATACGCCCCGGCCAGGAAGCCCGCGGTCACCGCGAGCGCCATGCCGCGGCCGGCGATCGTCCGCGCCG
>Ga0105240_10013144_pt1 | contig 11390 bp, 9 predicted proteins | sample KBSC54metaG_FD_80426 | JGI IMG/M metagenome (GOLD analysis project Ga0105240, IMG submission 80426) | Corn rhizosphere microbial communities from Kellogg Biological Station, Michigan, USA - KBS C5-4 metaG | ecosystem: Host-associated > Plants > Roots > Rhizosphere > Soil | place: Michigan, USA...
CGAGCAGCATGCCGGAGGCGTTGGAGAAAGGCAATCCATGGATGTCATTTGCCAGCAATATTCCAGGGACCGATGTGGTCCGAATGGCAACGTTGCCATTCCGGGCGACAAGGCTGCCCGGCGCTGGGCTGCTGCCACCCGTGCTCTGATCAGCCGCACCCGGTTGCATGGTTCCGTTCGATCCGAGGCTCGGGCGAGGGTTCGTGGTGTTCTGGTTTAATCCGGAAGTGGCGGAACTGCCGGTGCTCGATGCAGTGGCTCCGGAACTCATGTCGCCGGAAGTGGAGCCCGCGGTGCCGGATGTGGATCCCATTGAGCCGGTCGGAACGTTGGCGGAAGGGGCCGCATCACCATATGCCGCGGGGGGATTGCTAGTGCCGCTCATCCCCTCGGTACCGACCGCCGGCGCGACGGACTGAATGACGGACTCGATGGGAAGTGTCTGACCACCAATCAATTCGGCACGGTCGAACTGGATGGCAATCTGCGAGTTTTCATGACCATCTCCACGGGGCTGCACGTTTGTTACGTGACCAATGAGCTTCGATCCGCGCGGAATCTCCGTGCCCTGGCTGATCTGGAGGTTCTCATCGGTCTTTACTACGACGCTGTCGCCCTGCTTCGCTGACTTCGAGTCGAGCTTATCGACGAGTTCAGCGCTCACCGGTTTCAGTTGTGCTGCGGCCGGACTGGTGACGGAGTCGGACCCCGCCTGTCCAGGTGTCTGCGGCGTGGCGGTTGAAGTGATAGGTGGAATCTGCTGTTGGCCGCCAGGCTGCTGTTGCTGCTGTTGCGCTGCGTCCTGCTGCTGTGCTGTTCCGGGGAAACTCGAAAACGTGGCGAGCCCCACTGCGATGACAGTAGCGGCTTTCATGAGAAGGTCTTCCATAGACACCATCCGGGGGAGGAATACGCGCAGTCGACCATCAATTGGCACGAACGTTGCCAAATGTGAGTAGATGCGGGATTTAAATGCGCTCACGGGTGATGTGCAACAAATTGAACTACTTCTGGAGTTCAAAAGGGTGGGGGGTATGGCTGGCTCTTTGCGGTGAAGAGCGGGCGGTTTGCACCACTCGTGTAATTTTGGCTAGGTACAAATTGCCGAAGCGCCAGATTTGGCAAGGATTGCTCAACTGGGATTACCTGAGGTGACCGAGGGACGAATCGCCGTACTGTTGACATGAGCTGCCTGATTCGGGCAGTCTCATGCGAACAGCTGCGGAATTGGTCGGTATCCGTGGCCCAACCTACCCTGGAGACAAAGTGAAAATGAAAACAGGATTACTTCCCCTGCTGGTGTGTAGCGGAGCATTGGCCATCGCTGCCTCGGCGCAGGCTCAGGGAAACAGTCAAACAGAGTATCTAGACGCGCAGAAGGCGCCGCCGATGCTTGGCATTCATTGGGCTCGCGACTTTCAGCCAAACGCTCGCGCTAATGAAGCGGCGAAGGCGGCAAAGCCGGCACGTCCGCAAAGTAATCCCAACATGACCTATCACGGTGGCGTGATCATGAAGACCGCGGTTACTCAAGCGATCTTCTGGGGAACGAGCTGGGGGACCTACTCCGGCGACAAGATCACTGGCATGGATTCGTGGTACAGCGGTTTTTCCGGTTCCAATTATTCCAAGACGTCGGATGAGTACACCGGTTCAAATGGTCAGGTGACCGCTACAACAAGCTATCTGGGCCACGTGGTGGACACCACCGCCGCGGCCGGCGGCGGAAACACGTCCACGATTCTAGCGGAAGTTTGCAAGGAAGTCGGGACGGGAGACACAAGCGGAAACGGTTACTATGCGGTCTACACGGATATACCTCGCGGTCATGCGGGTTACTGCGCGTGGCATAGTGTAGGAACCTGCAATGGAAACCGCGTGCAGTTTGCTTATTTCTTCAAGCTGGACGGTGACGCAGGCTGCGATCCGGGAGACTCCTCGGGGTTGCATTCGCAGGGTCTTGCTGCAATCTCGAACGTGAGCGGGCATGAACTGTCGGAAGCGAGAACCGATCCGGCGAGCCCGGGTGCATGGTATGACGGGCAGGGTGCCGAGAACGGCGACAAATGCGCGTGGACCTTTGGTGCCCCGCTGGTGACGTTCTCCAACGGGACCCAATGGAAGATCCAGGGCGAATGGTCGAATGCTGCGTACACGGCGGGGACGGGCTATGCGAACAACTCGGGACAGAAGGGCTGCCTCTCCGGTAAATAGGAACCTTCATACAACTGGTTCGCAAAAAAGGCCGCCAACCTGGCGGCCTTTTCATTTCTAATCTCGTGTTTACTTCTGTTCGCCTTTCGGGGCGTAGTAGCCGCGCCGGACCTGGACCTTCATGTCGTCGCCTTTGCACTGGACCGAAATGTGGCGGAAGGTGCCGTCCTGCCTGGCGTTTGTCGGGGTGTAACTGGCGAGGTACTCAGTGCGAAGCTCTTCCTCGATCTGCTGGAAGGCTGCTTCGAGCTTGCGTCCATTGGTGCCGACGTTGATGAGCCGGCCCCCTGTCTCTTCAGAGAGCTTCTTGGAGGCTGAAAAGCCCGAATAGCCAAAACCGCCGTAAAAACTAGGTTCGGCAATCAGGATCACGTAAACGATGGTGTTGGCTCTTTGTGCAGCCGCGATGGCTTCCTGAATCTTATGGTCGCTGCCCTGGTCGTCTCCGTCCGTGAGAATGATCAGCGCTTTGCGGCCGTTCTGATCGGCTAGCTTTTCATTTGAGGCAAGAAAGATGGAGTCGTAGAGGAGCGTGCCCTTTGGCGTGCCGTGGATCGGAATGGTGCCGCCACCGAGTCCGGGTACGCCGGACCCTCCGTTGCCCCCAGCTGTATTGATCTGCGCCTTGTTGAGAGCGCGCTCGAGCATGCGGGGACTGTTGGTGAAGTCCTGAAGCAGATCAATGTTCACGTCGAAGGAGACCAGGAATGCCTGGTCCTTCGATTTAAGTACGCGTTCGAGGAACTGTCCGCCTGCCTGCTGCTCGAGAGGAAGCACGTCCATCTGGCTTCCGGAGGTGTCGAGCATGAGGCCAAGGGTCAATGGCAGGTGAGTCTCGGCGCTGAAGTTCTTGAGGGTCTGAGGGACCTTGTCTTCCGCGACGGAGCAGTCGTCCTTGGTGAGGTGCGGAACCAGTTCGCCCGATTTGCTCTTGACCGTGAAGAACAAGTCCACAAGGTTGACGTTCAACCGCAGCGTGCCGACTGAGTCATCGTCCGGAGGGGGCGGAGGAGCGTTGCTAACGGGCGGTGCGTCGGGCGAGGGAACGAGTTGTCCCCACGCTGCCGCCGTGAACAGCGATAGGGCGACTAGGAAAAGGGCGAAATAGCGTGGAGGACGCATCTTAATGGTTGGACGCCGAAACTGAGCCGAAAGAGAGCACTTCCATTGTAAAGATAGGCTCGAAGGCCTTACCGTTTCGAGTGCGGTGAGCAACCTGCGAGAGGTTGGCGCGTCTGATAATCTGACGGTTGCGGCCAGTTGCATGGCGCGCATCTGGGGCCAGGGAACCAGCTGGCGCAGGGCAGTGTTGCAGCGCAGTGATCCGGGCGGTTTCGGGAGTGGAGTTCTGGGCCCGGCCATTGACACTGCGAAGGGGAGGAAAGAATACCTGTGGACCGTGGTTTAAAAGCACTGGCGCTGACCGCAATTCTGAGTACATCGTTGGGTGTCGGCGCGGCGTTCGCGCAGTCGAGCGATCAGCAAGCCGTGCCGGATGCTCCGAAGCCGCAGCCTTCTTCAGCACCGCTCAGGGACCTCGGGCCAATCACTCCCGGAATCGGAGCACCGGCTGGACCGACGAGTTCGAGCACTTCGCCGGATGTGCCGCAGCAATCGGCCCCGAAGACACCTCCCGCTCCTCCAACGGACGTGCAAACGACGGCTCCCGAGAACTTGAACGCAGAAGATATCGGCCAGAGGATCATTACCTACACGACTTACGTTGAAGTGCCGGTAACTGTGAAAGATCAAAAAGGCAACCCCGTCGCAGGGCTTACCTGGCGCGACTTTAAGGTTTTTGAGAACGACAAGTGGGAGCCGTTGAAAATCTTTTCCGTGGATCCTGCGCCGCTCTCAATGGCCTTTGTCGTTGACCAGAGCGTGACGATGGACGTGATGGAGAAGGTAAACAACTCGCTGGGAGCGATTCAGGGTGCGTTGTCGCCTTACGACGAGATTTCCGTGTTCACGTACAACAACGGGCCGCGCAAGTTGACCGAGTTTACGGGAGCACAGGGCAACCGCGTGCCAGTGGTGCTGGCGATGGCGAAGTCCAGCGGCCGCGAAGAGGCTGTGCCGATCAACAGCGGTGCATTTTCAAGTTGCTCAATCAGCAAGAATGGTGGGTGTCTCGATTCGAACCCGACGATTCAGCGCGGCGGAGCGACCGGGAACTCCTCGTTCATCACGATTCCGAAGGAGATCCATACTCTCAATGACGCGATTCTTGCGGCTGCGAAGGAGCTGTCGAATCGTCCGCAGGGAAGACGACGCATCATTTACGTGATCTCTGACGGCAAGGAATATGGGAGCAAGGCGGCCTACAGGGACGTTCTGCGGTATCTACAAACGAATAAGATTGCGGTGTACGGCACCCTGGTGGGCGACGCGGCGCGTTGGGGCGAGGGCTACGTCAGCCGTTTGCACCTGCCGTTCACGATGTATGACAACCGGCTTTACGGCTATGTACAGGCAACGGGCGGAATTCTGCAATCGGAGCGTGACCTGAACGGCATCGAGAAGAGTTACGCTCAGCTTGCCGAGCAGGCTCGGAATCAGTACATGCTGGTTTACGCGAGCCACGAGCCTCCGTTCGACAGCAAGTACCGCAAGATTGAGGTTCGGGTGAATCGGCCGGGCGTCGAAGTTGTCGCGAAGAAGGGCTACTATCCTTCGAGCCGGGATAACATTCAGCACTAACCAGCAATCGCAAGGCGTACGCATATGGCTTCATCAGGAGCTACGGCAGGCCTGAGCCTGCTCTCTGCGGCAACGTGGGGAGGGTCGGACTTCGCCGGAGGCTGGGGCGCGCGCCGCGCTTCAAGCTTGCTTATTACGGCTTCAGGACAGGTGGTGTCGCTGGCTGCACTGCTGTGCATCTGCCTTGCTCTTCGGTTGCCGGTCCCGGGCATGAAGTACCTTATTTATGCTGCAATCGGCGGGTTTGAAGGAGCATTTGCCCTGGCGATCTTCTATCGCGCGCTGGCGATGGGAGCAATGGGATTGACTGCCGCGGTGACTGGGCTGCTGACCGCGCTCATTCCTGTGCTTTTCGACTTCTTCCACACAGGGTTGCCGGGAACGCTGACGACTGCGGGCCTGGCTTTCGGGTTGGCGGCAATCTGGATGATCTCGCAGTCTCAGTCTGCTTCCGGATCGGGGACGCCAGGGCGGGCATTACTGCTGGGGGCGTGCGCCGGGACTGGTTTCGGAGCGCAGCTGATCCTGTTCAAGATCGGTGCCGAGGGCGGGGTGCTCTGGGCGCTGACAACGGGAAGAATCGCCGGAGCTGCTGCCATCCTGATCACGGTTGCTGTGGCGAGGCCGGAGGGAGGCTGGCGAGGCTTTTGGCTGCCTGGGATCATCTCCGGGTGCCTGGATGCGGTTGGGAATCTCTTCTACATGATGGCTTCGCAGACGGGCAGGCTGGATGTTGCAGCGGTCATCTGCTCGATGTATCCGGCAGGAACGATCTTGCTGGCAGGAATCATCCTCCGGGAGCGGCCAACGAAAAGGCAGCTGGCAGGAATGGGCCTGGCGCTTGCGGCTGTCGCACTGCTAAGTGCCTGAGGGCAAGCAGGTCTGGCTCCAAGCGGCTCTATGAACTTCGAATCGCTGGCACAGGCGCTTGTCTCTGAGGCACGAGCCAGCATAGGATTGCAAAACGAATTTACCTCTGATGGCTTTCCATGGCATCCGAGCGTCGAACTAGAGTAAGGTCTTTTCCCAAAGGTCCGCATTATGGCGACTGCGCCTACTCTTCACATTGGAGACGACCTCTGCTATCGCATTCCAGTGATGGAGAGAGCAGGACTGGTCGTGCGCCGGACCCAGTGCTCTGTCTATGGCGTGCAGAGCGCGGTACGGTTCAATAAAAAGTTTTCCACAGTCGCTTTTCAGTTGGATGCCGCCATACCGGACGCAGTGCTTGCAGCGGCGCGACCGATTGCCCCTTCGCTCATCCTGTTTGAAAATCCAAGCGTCACGTACGATCCAGAGTTCTTCGATCTGGTGATCCCGAATCACACTCGGCCGGAGACGTGGTTGCGATTTCTGCGACTTGCGATTGAGGACAGCCGGAACTTACACGCGTATTCGCGTCAACTGCGCGAAGACACAGCCACGGTACGTTCCGATTTTCGAGGTCTTCGAGAGCAGTTCCATCGCAATCTTGTGAGCCCCGTCGATCTGGATAGGATATGGCGAGGCGAGTTGGAGTCCGGGTATCCGGATCAGGCTCAGAAAAATAAAGCCACTAATAGGTCGCGGAACGCCAATCATCGCGAGAAAGAAGCGTAAGTAACCGATTGGTGGCACCTAAATCCGTCAAGACAGGTTACTGATTGTGTTGACGCGAAATGAGGAGCCAAGGATACTAAGCGGACAGACTTTTGGCAAAGGCAGTGACTAACTTGGGCTCGCTCCGATCTCCCTCGCTCTCCTCATGGTTGGCTGTCACACTGTTGGCGGTGATTGCAGTCATGCTGATTGCGCCTGACGTCTATCCGCCCGATACTGCTCTTCAAAGCAATACTGCTCCCATCGCCATTCAGGTCGTATCGCATCATGTCGCGCGCGGAAAGCATCACTTTCGACCGATCACCATCCACGAATTCAGTCAATTCTGCAAGCTGTCAAGTTGGTCGCGTTCTCTTAGCACGGTTGCGACGGTTGGTTCTATGCCTCACCCGGTCCTCCGCTGCTAGACAGCCCTCGTTGCGAAAGGCTCTTTGATATGCCTCTTCGCGATTCTCATCGTGAATTCTTTCGAGGTGTGTGTTCCAATTACTTTGCGGGAACGCACCGCACAATCGAGACCTGCCGCATTTCCCCCGGCCGACCCAGGAGCAAGTTGGGCAGCCAATCGTTGGAGAGACTTATGGACGCCGAAGTTATTTCGTCGTCTCTGCTTACTCAGGGAGTGGAGCAAAATCGATCCGAGCTGTCTGTCTTCCATCAGGATTGGTGGCTCGACATCGCGCAAACATGCCCTGGTTATCGCGAACTGAAAGTTGTCAGCGGCGGCAATACACTGGGAAAGTTCCCGTTCGTCTTGCAAAAGAATCGTCTCGGGCTCACGTTCGGCCTAGATCCGTACTGGGCACATCTCGGCGGTCCGATGGTCCGGGAGGAGCTGAGCGCGCCCCAGCAGGCAGACGTAATCCGCTCTCTCATTCATCAATTGCCCCGAAGAACCTCTTTCACGTTTGTCTGCGATCCGACGTTGAGTTATGCAGGTCTGGTGAAAAGAGCGTTTATTGATGCTGGGTTTGAGCACTCGAGTCAGCTTACGTATGTCCGAATGCCCGAAGATGGCGATGTATTAGGCGTGCGAAGCCGCAAGCATCGAGGGCACATCAAACGCGCGGCCAAAGCTCTTACTTGTTTGGATATCAGTCCTGAAGATTTCGCGCAGTTCTTCGCAAGCAATCTCGAGGCAAGAGGTAAACGAAGCATTGCCCCACTCACGATGTTGCCGCGCCTCATCGGAGAAGCGATCACACGCGGCTGCGGCCGTGCGATCGCGGCGATGCCCAATCGCAGCACCGCAGACGGTTCCAGCGCTCTTTACGACGCTGCGATCGTTTACATCTGGGACGATCGCCGATGCTACTACTGGCTTTCCACGCATCGCGTGCCGTCTGAGCGGGAGACAGGATGCAAACCTCATCCAGACGCAGTAAAGCTCCTCGTCGTCAACGCTATGGAGCACGCGCAGAAGATGGGCCTGGTGTTCGATGCCGACGGGGTTGTCTCCCCAGGGGCGGACCATATGTACCGGAACATTCTCGGACTCAGAATCGAGGAGCGCCGAGATATGTTCAGGCGACTGAATACTCTTGAACGGATATACCAGAAATCCAAGCTGAAGTTTCTGCCGCGGCGATCGGATCTTGGTCCGGTACGGTTATAAGTCAGGGCTTTCTGAAGGTAAGGCAATAGAGCTTGCCCTCGCAGATTTCGCGGGCCGAAATATCTTTCATCTCCGAAGGGACAAGATCGATAGGGCAGCGGACCTTTTCCGAACCTGGAGGAAAACTGTCGCGCGCGGCAGGTGTGCGCTGGTAGGTTTCTCGCGCAGTGCGTTCGGTTTCATCGACGATCACGATCTTTGTGCCCGGCTTGGCGACCCAAATCATTTCTTTGATGGCCCGGACCTTGTCGGTGAAGTAGTTGATGCCACCGACGTGGAAGACGCAATCGAATGCGGCGACCTTGAACGGGAGGCGTTCGGCCTCAGCCTGGAACAGGTTGGCCTTGCGGTGCCACTGCAGTAGGTTGCGCTGGCATTTGTAGAGCATCCCCCACGAGATGTCGATGCCATAGAACTCGATGTCATGGGGAAGGAATCGAAGGTTTGTCCCCGTTCCCACGGAGACCTCGAGGACGCGTGCCTCGGGTTTGAGCTCGAGCTCGCTCATGAATTGGTGGCGGTAGCTGGGTTTGCGCGTGAACCAGTGGTAAAGCCGCTCGGTGATGTCGTAACCAGGAGCAATGCGATCGTAGAGGGTCTGGTACTTGAGGTTAGGCCCCGCGACTGTGCTGACGAAAAGGGGAATTCCGTCGCGGATGGGATAGATGCGTCCGGTGGCGGTGTTGCGCAGGTTGGTGCCCGCGCGCTCGAGGGCGTAGCGCGTGTCAGGATCGCAGAGCAGGGATAAGACGTGATCTTCCATTTCACCAAACGACCGCGGGCAGGCTTTGCAAGCAGGATACGCTGCAGGTGGGGTCACCATGACTGGGCGCAAAAGTAACGTGGAATCCTACCTGTAATCCCCACTGCTACAATCGAAAAGGTCGATTGACCCCTGATTTGACTGGAGATATGAGTCCCCTGCCTGCGACGACGACTACCCTGCGGCTGTTCAACACCCTTTCAGGACAAGTGGATGAGCTGTTTCCTTCCGATGGAAAGGAAGTGCGCATGTACGCTTGCGGGCCAACAGTCTATGACTACGGACATATCGGGAATTTCAGGACGTTTCTTGAGATTGATGTCCTGCGGCGGTTTCTGAAGCTAACGGGGATGCCACTGCGCCACGTCATGAACATTACGGACGTGGACGACAAGATCATTCGCAACTCGTCGGCTGAGGGCGTTTCAATCGATCAGTACACTGCGAAATACATCGAAGCGTTCTTCGAGGATCTGGACTCGCTGAGCGTGGAGCGGCCGGAGACGATTGCGCGCGCAACTGAGAACATCGACCGGATGGTGGAGCTGATCGAGAAGCTGAAGGATGCGGGTGCGGCGTATAAGACCGAGGACGGCTCCTGGTACTTCAAACTCAAGGCGTTTCCAGAGTACGGGAAGCTGAGCAAAAAGGACCTGAGCGGCATGGAAGACGGCGCGCGCGTAGATGTGGATGAGTACGAAAAAGATTCGGCGCGCGACTTTGCACTGTGGAAAGCTCCGAAGCCCGGCGAGACAGCGTGGGATACAGCGATTGGGCGCGGACGGCCGGGATGGCATATTGAGTGCTCCGCGATGTCGATGAAGTACCTGGGCGACAGCTTCGATGTGCATGCGGGCGGCGAAGATCTGATGTTTCCGCACCACGAGAACGAGATTGCGCAGAGCGAGAGCGTGACGCACAAGCCTCTGGCTCGGCATTGGATGCACGTGCGGTTCCTACTGGTGGACGGCAGGAAGATGTCGAAGAGCGAAGGAAACTTCTACACGCTCCGCGATCTTCTGCTGAAGGGGTACAAGGCGTCGGCAATAAGGCTGGCGTTGATTTCAGTGCCTTATCGGCATCAGCTGAACTTTACGTTTGACGGGCTTGTGGATGCGACGGCGGCAATCGACAGGCTACGGACATTTAACGATCGTCTCGTAAAAGGCAAGTTTGAGTCAGGATCGAATGCCGAGGTGCAGATCGCAGCGAATAAAGCGCACGAAGAGTACATTGCGGCGCTGGCGAATGATCTGAATACGGCGGAGGCGCGGGCTCCAATCTTCGACCTGGTGCGGCTTTCGAACACAGCGATGGACCAGGGGAAGTTTTTGGAGGCGGATCGCGAGGCAGTGAAGCGTGTGCTCGCGGATTTCGATGCGGTGTTTGCCGTTATCGAAGACCGCGATGCTGAACCGATGCGCAAAGCTGTCGAGTGGGCGAAGAAGGAAGGGCGCGAGGCCGACGTTGCGCCGGAACTGCTGGCGCAGGTGTCGCTCACTGATGAAGCGATCAACGGTCTGCTGGCGGAGCGGGATCAGGCGAAGCGCCGGCGGGATTTCGGGCGCGCGGATGCAATCAGGAAAGAATTGACGGAGAAGGGCATCGTGATCGAGGACTCGAAGGACGGGGTTCGCTGGAAGCGGAAGTGAACATGCCTGTACCTGTAGCTGGTAGCCCTTGGCTACTGCCGCTGCGAGGGAAGTGACTCTGCTTACCTAACGTCATGAAGATAAGGACCGCATTCCCCTATGGAAGCGAATGAAGTTCAGGAACTGAAGGAGCATGCGGAGCACGCCGCGCACGAAACGACGATGCGTCCGGTAGCGTTTACGATGAGCGTGCTCGCAGTGCTGGTGGCGATCACCACTGTGCTGGGGCATCGAACACACACACAGGCGGTGCTCTTCCAGAACAAAGCGACGGACCAGTGGAATGAGTACCAGGCGAAGAAGATTCGTTCGTACAATACGAGCCTTGCCGGCGATATGCTGAACGCGATCACCGTTGCGGATAAAGAGAAGGCCGATAAGATCGCGAAAGGCTACGCTGATCACCAGGAGAAGTGGAACGAGGATCTGAACCAGGAGCAGGAAAAGGCTAAGGGGCTCGAAGAGAAGGTAGAGCAGGCCGAGGCGCGCGCGGACCGGTTCGATCTTGGCGAGGCGCTACTCGAGATTGGACTGGTCATCACCTCCGTGACCTTGCTGACGAAGAGCCGCATCTACTGGTACTTCGGCATTGTGTTTGCGCTGGCCGGTGTCGCATCGGCAGTGTCAGTGCTGGGATTGAAGTGAAGTGTCTTCTCCGTGCCCAAAGGGCGGTTCGATAGCCGCAAATGTATTTGAGTGGCCTCAAGACCACTACCCTTCCGTTACTCGTGAACCTCACGCACTGCACCGAGTAGAAAAAGCTAGCGTGGTAGACTGAGCCCGCTATGAATGCTCGTCTGATCATCTCTGCATTTTTCTTGCTGAGTACTTGCGCGGTTGGCCAGCA
>Ga0105240_10013148_pt1 | contig 11388 bp, 9 predicted proteins | sample KBSC54metaG_FD_80426 | JGI IMG/M metagenome (GOLD analysis project Ga0105240, IMG submission 80426) | Corn rhizosphere microbial communities from Kellogg Biological Station, Michigan, USA - KBS C5-4 metaG | ecosystem: Host-associated > Plants > Roots > Rhizosphere > Soil | place: Michigan, USA...
CGCGCTCGCGACCACGGTCCTCATCCATCCGACCTTCTCCGATTTCGACCTCGAATCGTTGGCGATGGGGGCGCTGCCGCTCGCTCTCGCCGCGGCGGCGCAAGCCGCGGTCGTCATTGCCGGCGGCATCGATCTCTCCATCGGCTCCATGATCGCGGTCGCCAATGTTCTGGCCGCCCGCTCAATGGAGCATGCGTCGTTCGAACAGTCCCTGCTTCTGGCCGTTGCGGTCATTCTGGCGGGCGCCGCGATGGGTGCCGTGAACGGCATCATCGTCGTCGTCTCCCGCGTTCCCGATGTTGTGGCCACGCTCACGAGCGGCTTCATCTGGGGCGGCGTCGCGCTCCTAATCCTAGAAAAGCCGGGCGGCGGCGCGCCGCCTGAATTTCTCAATCTCGGTGCCGGAACGACCTTCTCGATGTGGCTGCCGAATGGCCTGATCCTGTTGGCCGTGTCTGTCGCCGTCATTTGGACGCCGTTGTCCCGGTCGAAGCTCGGACTCGAGCTCTACGCCATCGGAAGCGACCGCAATGCGGCGTTCCGCAGCGGGGTTGGCGTCCGGCGGGCGCGGTTTGCGTCCTACATCTTTTCAGGCGTGTTCAGCGCCGTCGGGGGCCTCGCCCTGACGATGACGACCGGCATCGGCGCTCCGCTCGCCGGCGTCTACTACACACTGAGCGGCCTCGCCGCCATCGTGGTCGGCGGCGTAAGCCTCGCGGGCGGCCGCGGCGGCCTCGTCGGGCCAGTGCTCGCGGCGTTTGTGCTGACCCTTATCCCCGCGGATCTCATCTTCCTGAATATCGACCCCAATTTCGGACAGGTAATCCAGGGCATTCTGATTGTCGCGATCGTGATGATCAGCGGCCTGCCGGCGCTGATGGCGGACACGCTTATAACAGCGACCCCGCGCGCAACGTCCGCTTCCTCATCCGGCGTCGGCGGTGTTCTGTCGCTGCTCCGGCGACATACAATCCTGGCCCTCGTCCTGATCCTCGCCTGCTTCGTGCTCGTCATCCAGATCGCGCGGCCCGGTACGGTCAATCCCATCTGGCTGTCGAACATGGTCATGTTCGCGGCACCACTCGGGATCATGGCCGGGGGACAAACGCTGGTGATGCTGATTGGAGGAATCGACCTTTCGGTAGCGAGCGTTGCGACCGCCGCGGCTTACCTCATGGCGACGCATTCGTCGTTCGGTGGAGTGGGCGCGGTTTTTTACGGGCTCGCGGTCGGCGTTGCCGTCGGCGTCCTCAATGGGATCGGCATCGCGCTTCTTCGCGTCCAACCGCTCGTCATGACGCTCGGCGCCGGCCTCATGACCGAGGGCGTGCTCGTCGTCTACAGCCAGAAGATGATGGCAGCCGGACCGCACGTCCCGCAGTTCATCGATGAACTCGGAGGGGGAAAGATGTTCGGATTCCTGCCGAACAGCCTGTTTCTCTGGGCACCGATCGCCATTACGATCATCTTCCTATTGCGCCAGACCGGATACGGGCGCCTGCTCTATGCGATCGGTGACAATCGGGACGCCTGTGAACTGTCGGGCATCCGGGTGTGGCGGGTCGTCGTCGTTACCTACACCGCTTGTAGCGTGCTCGCCGCCATCGCGGGACTCGTAATCGTCGGGGCCGTCGATGCGGCCAATCTCAGCCTCGCGGACATTTATTTGCTGCCCTCGGTCGCAGCTGTCATCATCGGCGGAACCTCGATTTTCGGCGGTCGAGGCGGCTATGCCGGGACGATCATCGGCGCGCTGATTTTGACGGTGTTGAACAGCATCCTCACGCTGCTCGACGTGCCGGAACCGGTGCGGCAGATCCTGTATGGCGCAATCATCCTCCTGCTCGCCGCCGCCTATACGCGGCTTACCGAGTAACGCTCCGAGCATGACCTTCGACGTCACGACGAATCTTTATTTCTGCGTCGACGCGGGCGGGACCCGCAGCCGGGCGCGCGTCCTCGACGTGCAGGGGAAGTCCCAAGCCCAGGCCGCGTCCGGTCCGTGCAATCCCGCGACGATGTTCGACCAGGCGGTGGAGAGCATCCGCGACCTGTGGCGCCAGTGCGCCGCTTCCCTCGGACGCAGGGAGGATGAGACCGGCGACGTCGTCTTCGCGCTCGGCGCGGCGGGGACGTACTTACACGGGCGCGACCGCTTTCTCGCTGCGTGCCCGCCGTTTCTCCGCACTTCGGCGATGAGCGACGGATACGCCGCGCTGATAGGCGCTGGGGGAGGGGGGCCCTGTAGCCTTCTCATCATCGGCACCGGCATCGCTGGTCATCGCCTCTATCCAAACGGTTTATCTATCCAACGCGACGCGTGGGGATGGATAGCGGGTGATCGCGGCAGCGGAAGCTGGATGGGTCAGCGGGCGCTACGGCATTTCTTCGCCGCGCTCGACGGCGTCGTTGCTTCGGATGACCTGAGCCGAGCGGTGGACAAAGCGATCGGCGGAATTGAAGCGGTCCGAACGGGGTGGATGCGCGATTTGGGGCCGAGCAAGCTCGCGTCCCTCGCGCCTCACGTTCTTGCGCAGTCTGACGCTGGCAACCCTGCAGCCGTGCGGATCCGCGACCGCGCAATTGAGCATCTCGCAGCGCTCATCGGCGTGATCTCGGACGACGCCACGGCGCTCTATGCGGCGGGCGGCCTTGTCGCGCCGCTGCGCGCGCACCTGGCGCGAAAGGCGGCCCACGAAATTCTCGAGCCCAAGGGCGATGCGTTGATCGGCTGCTGGCTTGTCGCCAGCGGCCAGGCTCCGGAGGAGCACGTGCTGCTTTTTGGCAAAACTGCGGAGCAGATCTCATGACCAATCCGAACGCATCGCTCGAAGGCTCGATCCTTACGCCCAAAGGCTGGGTCAAAGGCCGCGTCGTCCTGGACGGGCCTATCGTCAAGGCGGTCGAAGGGCGCGCTCTCTCGGAGGGCGTCAGGCCAGAGGCGCCCTACATCGTCCCCGGCTTCATCGATCTTCACGTGCACGGCGGTGGCGGGTCCGACTGGATGAGCGGTGAAGCAGGCATCCGGACCTTTATCCGCTATCACTCCTCCCAAGGCACCACGGCCATAGCCCCAACCTCGGCGGCGGGTCCGGTGACCGCGATCGAGGACGCCCTTGCCGCCATCGCCAGGATCGCCTCGAACCGCGGCCCGGGTGAAGCGGTCGTGGTGGGCGCCCATCTCGAAGGTCCGTTCCTCAACCCGAAGCGGCCTGGGGCGATGGACGTCAGCCTTCTCCGGGAAGGAGACGCGGAACTTGCAGCGCGATGGGCGCGGCGATATCGGATCGCAGTTGCGACTGTCGCGCCCGAAATTTCGGGCGGCCGCGGCGTCATCGAGGCTTTGAGCAAGGCCGGCTGCCGCGTGCAGATAGGACACAGCGTCGCTACGCCGGAGGAAGTTGGTCGCGCGTTCGAGTGGGGTTGCTGCGGCTTCACCCATCTCTTCAACGCTATGACAGGCCTTGAGCATCGCGCGCCGGGCATTGCGACCTATGCGCTGGCGAAAGGCGAATATGCCGAGATGATCTGCGACATGATCCACGTCGATCCCCTGGTCGTGCTTGCGGCTCGCAGGGCTATCCCGCGTCTCTACGCGATCACTGACGCAAGTGCGGCGGGTCTGCCCGACGGAGAGTTTGAGTGGGGCGGTCGCAAGGTAATCAAGAAGGGCGGGCGCATCACCCTGATGAACGGCTCGACATTGGCCGGTAGCGCCATCACGATGCTCGACGCCTTCCGCAATCTTGTCCAGCTGGGGCTAGGCCTCGAGGAGGTTGTCGAAATGACCTCGACCCGGCAGGCGGACTATCTTGGCCGCCAGGACTTCGGCCGCATTGAGCCTGGTGCCCGCGCCGGGCTCGTCAGGCTGGGAAAGACGCTCGAGCTCGAAGGCGTTTGGATCGAAGGCGAGAGCGTCGCGACATCGGCGGCCCAGCCCGAGCCCGCGCCGGCTTCCTGACGAAGTCGGACTTGGCCGGGTGGATCGGCTCGCCGGCAAAACAGCTGTGATCACCGGGATCGGCCCGGGAATCGGAAGCGCTATTGCCCTGGCGTTTGCGCGCGAAGGCGCTGGCCTTGTCCTCGTCGGCTTTGCCAATCCGGCCTTCGAGGCGACTACCCAGCTCCTCTGCGACTCCGGCGGTCGTGTCGCCGTCGTGCATGGCGACGTCGGGCGTAGGGCCGTATGGGATCAGACCGTGGAAACCGCGGATGCGGCATTTGGCCGCGTGCATATCGTTGTCAACAGCGCGGCGATCGGTCGCTTCGCTCCCATTCTCGAAGTTCCTGAGGACGAGTGGGACGAGACGATGCGGACGAACCTCAAGTCCGTCTACTTGAGCTGCCGCGCCTTCATCCCGCGCATGGCCGCCGCGGGCGGCGGCGTCTTCGTCAATATCTCATCCATCAACGCGGCGGTCGCGAACCCGAGTCTGGCCGCTTACGCGGCCAGCAAGGCCGCGATCAACGGGCTCACACGAAACATCGCGCTAGATTATGGCCCTAAGGGCATTCGCGCCAATGCGATCGCCCCCGGGGCCATCTTTACGCCGAGCGCGGCAAGCGAGCTCGATGAGGAGGAGGCGCGATCCATTCGCGACAACTACCCCCTCGGGCGATGGGGCTCGCCCGAAGATGTCGCGAACGCCGCGTTGTACTTGGCTTCGGATGAGGCGTCTTTCGTCACCGGCGCGGTTCTGACCGTGGACGGCGGCCTGACGATCCAGACCCCTGAAAGCGCGGTGCGGAAATCTTTTCGCGCGCGCTGGCGGAGCAGCCGCGTGCGCTTCGAAGACGACTGACCCCGGAGGGATAGGCGAAGCGATGGCCAAGGTTCGGTTTGGGCTGGTCGGATGCGGTGGGATTGGCGCCGTTCACGCTAAGGCGATCGAGCTTCTTGATGAAGCCGAGGTTGTCGGCGTCTGCGACCTCGATCTGGCTCGCGCCCAGAAGCTCGCGGAGGAGCATGGCGTGGCGAACGTCTTTCAGGACGTCAAATCTTTGCTCGACGCTGTCCCTGTCGACGCCGTCACGATCGCCACCGACCACAAACAGCATTTCGCCCCGGCGATGGCGGCAATGACGCGGCGCGTCCACACGATCATCGAGAAGCCGATCACCGTTTCCCTTGAGGAGGCGCACAACCTGCTTAAGGCCGCCCGCGCAAATGACGTGAAGCTCGGGGGCGTGTTCCAGCGCCGTTTTTTTCCAGCCGCACAGCGCATGCATGCGGCGATCGTCGATGGCCGCATCGGTCGCGTCACCGTCGCCGAATGCATCGCGCTTCTTGGTCGAGACCGCGCCTATTTCGCTCGGGACGCCTGGCGCGGCACGTGGAAGGGCGAAGGTGGCGGCGCGCTCATGAACCAGGCGATCCATATGATCGACATGCTGCTCTGGATGGTTGGCGTTCCCAATGAAGTTTATGGCCGCTGGGCGACGCTGAAGCACGGCGAGTACATCGATGTCGAGGACACCGCCTGCGCGACCGTTGGATTCGAGAATGGCGCCATGGCCTCGATCGTCGCGACCACCACGCTTGAATCGATCGAGAAAGCGCAGGGCTTCCGACTTGCGGTCCACGGCGCCAAAGGACATACCCTGGGGCTTTCCGAGCGGCCGGAGCTTACGCAGGCGATCACGGATCAGTGGCCGTTCGACTCCGCGGATAAGGTCAACGCATGGGCGGCGGCCGAGGGCGGCGAATCTGGATTCCCGGGCTTCCACTCGGACCAACTGCGCGATTTCGCGCGTGCGATCCTCGAGGATCGCGAGCCTATAGTGACAGGCTTCGATGCCGTGCGGGCGCTCGAGGTCATCAAGGCCGTCTATCTCTCGGAGGCGCGGCGCGCCCCGATCGTCCTGCCGATGTCCGCCGACGACAGGGCGGAAGCCGACCGGATAACGATGGGCGTCTCGTAAGACGTCGCCGAACGAGGCTAACGAGGCGAATGTCCACGATTTCTTTTCTCGTTGGCTCGTACAGCATCCCCTCGCCATGGGCCGGGGCGGCGGGCGCGCATGGCGCGGGGATTGTAGCCGCCGAACTCAATACGGCGTCCGGCGCAGTCTATGTCCGGAGCTCCCGCTTCGAAATCAATCCGTCATTCCTCGTGCGCACTCTGGCGGCGGGTCTCGTCTGGGGGATCACCGAGCCGGAAAAAGGCGGCGACCTTCTCGCCTTTCGCCAAGATGCGTCTGGCGGTCTTGATCCTATCGGCCGGCTCAAGACCGGCGCCGACGCTCCGTGTCACGTCGCGATCCACCCCACAAGGCAGTTTGCTTTTGTCGCGCACTACCATGGTGGCGCTGTCGCGTTGCTGGCGCTCGACGGCGCGGGAAAACCGGCGGCGGTTCTCGATTTGGTCCGGCCGCCCACGATCATGGGTAACCAGGACCGCAGCGCGTCGCCGCCGCGTCCCCACGCCGTGCTGCCGCTCAGCGAGAACGAGCTGATCGTCACAGACGCGGGTCGCGATCAGGTTTTGCTCTATCGACTTGACATGGAGCGAGCGCGACCGAGCCTCGAGCTACTCCAAGGCTTGGCGCTTCAGACGGGGACTGGTCCGCGTAATCTGGCTCGCGCCCCCCGCGAAGGCCTCTTCTATGTCAGCAACCAAAACTCAAGCGGCATCTCCATCATCGAGCGTGTCGTGGGTGATGAAGGACCGCGTCTGGTGCTGCGCCGAGTGCTCTCTGATCCGGGCCTTGGCCGCGCCGTCCCCGTTCCCTCGGAGATCGCTGTCCATTCCGCAGGCCGCGTTTGCTATCTGGCGAACCGGATGGATGAATCGCTGTCGATCTTCTCGATTGAGGCCGGGAGTGGCGACCTTCAGCCCATAGGTGCGATCGACGTCATGGGCAAAAATCCGCGCCACTTTGCCATCGCGCCGGGAGGCGAATGGCTCTTAGTGGCCAATCAGGACTCCGGAGACCTGACGGTCTTCCGCATCGAGGACGATGGCCGGCGGGTCGTCCGGACCGGCGGACGCATCGCCGTCTCCAGTCCAACGGTCGTCGCCTTCTAAGATCTCTGTACGGAGGGCGAGCCGCCTAAGAACCTATTATCCCCTATACGCTTTCGATCGCTTCGGCTCCGCCGGATGCGGATGAGAGATAGATCTTGTCGATGACCTCGATGACGTGCCGCGCCCGGGATAGATTGCCGGGGCCTTTGCCGAGTCGAACCTCGGTCTCGAACGTACGCATGATCTCTAGATCATCGTCGAGCGACGTCAGAGTCGGGCGGTAACAGCTCGTCATGCCGGCGTACTCGCCAGGCGCGGAGCCGGAAATCTCACGATCTGGAGAAAAGACGACGAGCCGGTCCGGCTTCGACGCGGGGTTGATGAAAATCATTCCGGTTGTTCCGTGGATGCGCGTCTGACAGATGACGTTGCGGTGGTCGGACGGGGAACACCAGTTGACGCGCACCGTCCCTAAGACGCCATTGGGCAGTTCGAGCACCGCAGCGGCGTTGTCATCCACCGTCGCTGCAATCGGTCTGTCTTCGTGATCGCGGCGCTCAGGGAAAATTGTGTCGATCTTTCCCCGAACCATGTGCGCCGGCCCGAAGAGGTAGGTCAGCTGACTGATCATATAGACGCCGAGATCGGCGAGCACCCCCCAATGCGCCTTCTGCACGTCGAAGAACCAAGGCGCGTGCTTGGGGCCGCGATGCGCCAGCACTGCATCCGCCATGCTGACGCGTCCAATGGCGCCGGCGTCAATAAGCCGCTTTGCCTCTTCGACCGCCGGGCTTCGGTCGAAGGGAAGCGCCATGAAGACCCGCTGTGAACGCGCCGCGGCCTCCTCAATGCGGACGGCGTCGGCCAAGGACGTCGCCATCGGCTTTTCGCAGAGCACATGCTTCCCCGCCTCCAGACAGCGGATCGCAAGATCAGCGTGAGTGGGATGCGGGGTAGCGATGATGACGGCCTCGACCTCGCTCGCGCGTAGCAGACCATCAAGGTCCGGGTAGACGGTTCCGCCATATTGCTGAGCCAGCGGCTCGCAGGCGGACGCACTACGGGACTGCAGTCCGCGTAACTCAAGGCCCGGAGAGCGGGCGATTACCGGAAAAAAGCGCGCTCGGGCGATATCGCCGCAGCCCACAATCCCAATTCCGATCGGCGTCATCCGCGGGTGGTCTCCGGAAAACGAAAGTTTCAAATCTGGGCAACCAGTTCCACCTTCCCGGTTTGGGCCGAGCGGATTCCGGCGTCGAGGATCGCCATCGTTGCGAGGTTGATCGGCAGGTCAAGCAGCGGATGCAGCGTCTCGCCCGTCTCGAGATGGCGCAGGATCTCCTCGGCGATCGTTGATCGGCTTGACGGCAAAGACTCGCCCTTTTCGACCTGGCTCGGCGTCTTCGAGCCGGGCTCGCGGTAGATGAGAATATCGCCGCCCTCAACGACTATGGTTCCCTTGGTTCCATAGAGGGCAAGGACGGGCGCGCCTCCGTTGTGAACCGTGGTCCAGCTCGCCTCGAGGATCGACAGCGCCGACGGAAAGCCGACCATCATTGCAGCGTTGTCCTCCGCATCGCCATAGCCGCTCTTCAGATTCGCAGTCACCCCCAGCACGGAGGTCGGCGCTTCCGGAATGAGCCAAGCGGAAAGGCACGCGCCGTAGCAGCAATAGTCGAGCAGAGCGCCTCCGCCCGCGTCCGCCTGATGCCACCACTCCGAGCCCTTTTCCGCATCGGAAACAGCGGCCGATATGACGGTGTCCCCGGGATGCGAACTGCCGTGCGCGAGCGGGCCGAGTGAGGCAGGATTGCGCCACTTGAGCTCCCAAAGGTCGCCTATCGCCTTGTCCTCCACGAGCTTCTTCAACTTCCTAAACGCTGGCGACCACGCAATCGGCCAATTGACCGCGAGCGTGACACCAGACTTCTTCGCTGCGGCCGCCATTGAGCGCGCGCCGTCGAGAGTGGCCGCCATTGGCTTTTCCGCCACGACATGGACGCCGAGCTCGGCGACCTCTTGGGCGATCTCGGAATGGCGGGCGTTCTCAGGGCAAAGGATGACGATATCGAGCCGCTCGGCGGCGAGAAGTTCACGATAGTCCTCGTAGCGGCGAGGATTGCTCGGGAGCGCAAGCGCCCGTCCGAGATTTGCCTTGCGACTGCCCTCGACCGTCGTCAACGAAGGCGTCCGCGGCACGGTGTCGGCGCACGCGACGATAGGCGAACGCCCGGTCGCGGCAAATCGGTCGACGAGCTCGTTCACGTGCATGTGGGCAAAACCGATGACGCCAACCCGATACGACTTTCCCTGCGATCCGCTCATCTTGCAATCCTTCGGGAGAATACGGTCCGTGCGAATGTGGACGCGAGGCGGTCGAAGCAGCGCGCTCGTCGCGCACCGCGGACAAGCGGTATCACGCTGGCGTGAGTTGCGTCGCCGCCTCCGCAAGAGACAAACCCGGTCCGAACTCTCGCGTCATGAATCAACCTTTCCGGCCGCTCTCTTTGGTCTGGCGATTTTTGCCTCCTCGAAAGCTTTGGCAAGCACGGCATGCGAGCGCGCCGCGGCGTCGTAAGGATCGTAGCCGGCCACGCGCTGACGGAAGACGCTGATCTCGACTGCGACGCTGCCGTCGTAGCCGACGCCGGCCAGTTCGGTCAGGAAGGCAGCGTAGTCGAAATCGCCCTCGCCGGGAATGAGGAACTGGAAATCGGGCGCTACGCCGCGCTGGTCCTTGACCTCGCAGGCGATGGCATGCGGGCCGAGTGCGCGCACCGCCTCGCCGATCGGCAACCCCTGCACCGCAAAATGGCTGACATCGAGGTTGAGGCCGAGCGCCTGGCTATCCACCGTTTGAAGCACGTCGAGCGCGCGGGGCGCGTTACACACAACTGTCGCGAAATGTGGCTCAAGCGCGACGCGCACGCCCATCGGCGAGGCGATGGAGACGAGCTCGGAGAAGCGCTCGATGACAAGCGCCCGATTCTCTTGCCAGGCGTCTTCCGAGGCGACGGGCGCAGCTTGCGGTCGATCTGGCGGACCAGAGGCGGTGAGGCTCACAGGCATGCGCTGGCCCGGCTCCCCAAGCGCGGCGGCGAGGGCAAGGCTTCGCGTCAGGCGCTCGCGAGCGACGCGCCACGCCTCGCGCTCGACGAGCACAGGAACGTTGCCCGTGAGGCTAGTCATCGCAACGCCGGCGTCCGCGGCGACCCGCCTCCATCGCGCGGCCTCGCCGGGCGAGAGCAGCATGACATCGGTTCGCCAGCCTTCGCTCACCGTCACCTCAACCGAGTCGAAGCCGAGACGCCCGAGGTGCGGTACAGCCTCTTCGAATGTGAGGGTCGGCATCGACCAGGTGTTGTAACCGAGCTTCATAAGGCCTCCGGATCCAGAAGATTGGCGCCGGCGGCGCCCTTGAGCAATTCGATCGTGACACCCAGCCGCCGGGACTGGCGGGGCTCCAGGATTAGATACCGGGTTGGGGCCACCTGATTGTCGTGAAGCGCGGTTGAAGGCACGATCTCGACGGCGTAATGCCCGCGACGTTGGCTATCTCCCATTGTACGAGCCTCGGCAACGCTGACGCGTCCCAAGTCAACGACGCGCCCGCCGCGCGCGTCGCATCAATTCGAGCGTTGGCGATCCTCGCAAAGCCGCGACCGCGGTCGTCACGCTGGGCGGCGTTTTCACGATGGCGTCCGGCGGGATAACCTGCCAGCCGAAATTGACATGGGTACATTTCCACACGATTAGGATTTACGAAACGTTCAGCGGACCCGACTCGATTCCCCACAGGCCAATTGAAATGGGTGCATCGAAATGAATGGCACTCCGCAGAACGTGATTGTGCCACTATAGATGGGAAGCCAAGGCGGCCGTCGTAGTTAGGATTGGCGTCGGCACGTTCATGACCGGCGCTCCGTCATATTGCGGCGGTCCCGGCATGCCCTAGCGCGCCGTGGAGAGTTCGCGCTCCGTCCGTCGCCGCCATTCCGCACGATCGGCGCCAAGTGGTCGGGAAAGATCGCGGGGAACAGCGCACGTTTTCCATCCGGTGGTGGGTGGCTCGGAAGAGCGCGCGTGGCCGAGGGCGCTCTTTGTACGCTGGCGACATCGATTGATGCATCGGCTACCGTATGGCCGAAGTTTTCAGGACGAGTGAGCTTGATGAGCGACGATCGCCACTATGCGCCTGCGACACTGCGCAATCGCGATCTCATTCTCGCTGTCCTGCGCGATGTCTTGCCAACGACGGGCATCATCCTTGAGGTCGCAACCGGCTCAGGCGAGCATATCGTCCATTTCGCGAAGAATCTTCCGAGCCTCGTTTTCCAACCGTCCGATCCTGATGCGGACGCCCGGCTGAGCGTCGCCGCATGGGTGAAGGCCACAGGTGTCACGAATGTACGCGCGCCCA
>Ga0105240_10013152_pt1 | contig 11385 bp, 11 predicted proteins | sample KBSC54metaG_FD_80426 | JGI IMG/M metagenome (GOLD analysis project Ga0105240, IMG submission 80426) | Corn rhizosphere microbial communities from Kellogg Biological Station, Michigan, USA - KBS C5-4 metaG | ecosystem: Host-associated > Plants > Roots > Rhizosphere > Soil | place: Michigan, USA...
ACATCTATACAATTTCGTGGCAGAATAGGGGTGAAACGGACAGGATTAGCGGGCAAATGCCCGTTGTGTGCTTGAGACGGCCACTCCGTCAGGTTGCGGAAGCTCCGTAAAGCTCGCTAAAATCATCGCGTCCGCACCATATCCCAGGAGGAATCATGGCTGTTGAGCAGAAGGTGAAGCAGATAATTGTCGAGCAACTCGGCGTAGATGAGAGCCAGGTGGACAGCAACGCGTCGTTCGTTGATGACCTGGGAGCAGATTCGCTCGATATCGTCGAACTCGTAATGGCTTTCGAAGAGGCCTTTGAACTGGAAATTCCCGACGAAGACGCAGAAAAAATCACTACGGTGAAGGATGCCGTGGACTATATCGAAGCCAAGACGTCCAAGAAATAGCTGCGTTTCGCATCAGGGAGAGTCGTTTTGTCGCGAAGAGTAGTAGTGACCGGCGTCGGTTTACTGACGCCGCTTGGGGTCGGGACCGAAGCGTCCTGGGAGGCGATCCGCGCTGGAAAGTGCGGCATCGGCCCAATTACCCAGTTCGACGCTTCCGCGTTTTCCTGCCGGATTGCGGGAGAAGTCAAGGGGTTCGATCCAGCCAATTACATCGAAAAAAAAGAAATTAAGAAGATGGGGCGGTTTATTCAGTTCGCCATTGCGGCGGCTGAATTCGCCCTGACGGATGCCGCATTGAAGGTGGCCCCGGAGGATGCCGAACAGGTAGGGGTGTACATCGGCAGCGGCATCGGCGGATTTGAAGTGATCGAGCGCGAGCATCTGACCTTGCTAAAGGACGGGCCGCGCCGCATTTCACCATTCTTTATTCCGGCCACGATCATAAATCTGGCGTCGGGATATGTTTCGATCCGGAGCGGCGCCAAGGGTCCGAACTCGGCGACGGCGACGGCCTGTACCACCAGCGCTCACTCCATTGGCGATTCGTTTCGCCTGATTCAGCGGGGCGACGCCGACGCCATGATTTGCGGCGGTACGGAAGCCTGCATCACTCCCATGGGGATCGGCGGATTTGCGGCTATGCGCGCGCTCTCTACGCGCAATGACGAGCCGCTGCGCGCATCTCGCCCCTGGGACAAGGACCGCGACGGCTTCGTAGTCGGCGAAGGCGCGGCCATCCTGGTGCTGGAAGAATTGGAATTTGCCCGCAAACGCGGCGCCCACATCAAGGCGGAAATAGTCGGTTATGGCATGAGCGCCGATGCGTTCCATGTCACCGCGCCTCCCGACGATGGCGACGGCGCGTTTCGCGTCATGCGCAATGCCATGCGCGACGCGAAGATCGAGCCCAATCAGATTCAATACGTCAACGCTCACGGCACTTCCACCAGCGTGGGAGATCGCGCCGAAACAGCGGCCATCAAGCGGGCGTTTGGCGATCACGCATACAAAATGGCGGTCAGCTCTACCAAGAGCATGACCGGCCATCTTCTGGGCGGCGCCGGCGGATTGGAAGCCGGCATCACCATCCTGGCGCTGCGGGATCAACTCGCGCCGCCGACGATCAACCTCGACAACCCGGACGAGGGTTGCGACTTAGATTATGTGCCGCACACCGCGCGTCCCATCACAATGGAATACGCCCTATCCAACAGCTTCGGGTTTGGCGGCACCAACGGTTGCCTGATCTTTAAGCGATTCGAGTAAGAAAATCGCGCGGATCTTGGCCTGACGGACTTTTCCTTATGAAAATTGTCGTTGCGATTAAGCAGGTTCCCGCTCGCGATTCGCAGCTGAAAATCGCATCCTCGGGTAAATGGATCGAGGAAGGCGACATCGCTTACGAGATTAACGAGCCGGATGCCTATGCTCTCGAAGAAGCTTTACAGCTAAGAGAAAAACACGGCGGCGAAGTAGTCGCGCTCTGCGCCGCGCCGGACCGTGCCGCTCAAACTATTCGCGAGGCGCTCGCCAAGGGCGCTGACCGAGCTATCCACATCGAAGAGGAAATGGGCGCTCTCGATCCTCTCGCTGCCGCGAAACTGCTGGCTGCCGCGATCAGGACCGAATCCCCGGACCTCGTGCTGACCGGCTTGCAGTCGGACGATCTCGGTTACGGACAGACCGGCGTGATCCTGGCCGAACTGCTGGGCCTGCCGCACGGCACCATCATCATGCAGGTGGAGAAGACCGATACCGGGATCAAGGTCAAGCGGGAACTCGAGAACGGCTGGTTCCAGCATGTGGAAATGCCGCTGCCCGCACTGCTCACCATCCAGAGCGGCATCAGCAAACTGCGGTATGCCACCCTGATGGGCATCAAAAAGGCCAAATCGAAAGAGATCAAACGCCTCACCGCAGCCGACCTGGGCGGCGCATCGGCCTCCCCCGTAATCGCGCTCGACCGTATTTATCTGCCGGAGCGAACCAAGCGCACGCAACTCTTTGAAGGCAGCCCGAAAGAAGCGGCGGCCCAACTCGTGGAGAAATTGAAATTCGAGGCGCGCGTCATATGAGCATCCTGGCCGTAATGGAACAACGTGCGGGCGAATGGAACCGCATGTCTTTCGAGACGCTGTCGGCGGCCCAGCAATTGGCCGGCGAACTCGGGACCACGGTTTCGGCCGCGGTGATCGGGCAGGGCGTCTCAGGGCTGGCCGGCGAGCTGGCCTCCAAGAAACTCGAAAAGGTATACGCCGTCGAGCACGACCTGCTGAAGGACTACACGCCCGACGGATACACCGCGGCGCTGCGCCAACTGGTCGAGCAGGTGAAGCCTACGCTCGTGCTTTTCCCGCACACTTACCAGGTCCGCGATTTTTTGCCGAAGCTGGCGACGGCTCTCGGCAAGGTGGCTGTCAGCGACGTCATCGCGCATCGTGTGAACGACGGTCAGTTGGTGCTGGTCCGGCAGCTCTTTCAGGGCAAGGTGAATAGCGACGTTCGCTTCATCGGCGAAGGTCCGAACTTCGCGTCATTGCAGGCCGGAGCATATCGCGCCGATCAACTGGCCGAGGGCACCGCGTCCGTCGAAACGTTCGCTCCGTCGATCGCCGCCGGCGACATACGGATCAAACCGCTCGAGCTATTCCGTGAATCGCAGCGCGCGGTGGACCTCGGCGCGGCCGAGATCATCGTCTCTGTGGGGCGCGGCATCAAGGAAGCCGATAACATTCCCATCGTGCAGCAGCTTGCCGATGCGCTCGGGGCGGAACTGGCTGCATCGCGGCCGATCTGCGATGCCGGCTGGCTTCCCATGGAGCGGCAAGTCGGCAGTTCCGGCCAGACGGTTGCGCCCAAGATGTACCTTGCGGTGGGCATCTCCGGAGCCATTCAGCATCTGGTCGGAATGAAGGGCTCGCGCACCATCGTCGCCATTAATAAGGACGCGAACGCTCCCATATTCGAAGTGGCCGATTACGGCATCGTCGGCGATCTCTTTCAGGTTGTGCCGGAACTGATCGACGCGCTGAAAAAGGCCCGATAACCGCGTAAAGAATCGTAAATAATGACGCAGGTTTGACTTTCAGGCCGACGTATCGCTATACTTTTCAATCCGCGCGCTGATCCCTTCACAGGCTGGCACTGCAACTTTTGAAGCTGGATCTGCGTCTTATCCATCTGATCGACTTGAGATGGGCAGTCATAACGAAATGAATAACACTACTACTAAGAACGTGTCGAAGCCCCGAGTGGCTACTTACAAAAAGATCCTCGAGAAGAAGGCGGAAGAAGTCCGCCGCAGCATGTCGGCTCAGAAAGCCGCGCAGGTAGTTGCCCGTTTGGATATTCCTTCCGACGAAGGCGATCTCAGCCAGCAGCATCACGAAGAGTGGATTTTCCTCAATCGCAACACGATCGACATGAAACTGTTGCGCGAAATTTCGGACGCTTTGCACCGGATTGAATTGGGACAATACGGCGTCTGCATGGAATGCGAAGAGCAGATCTCGATCAAGCGTCTGGATGCCGTGCCGTGGGCCCGCTACTGCGTGAGTTGTCAGGAAGCGATCGCCGCGCGCATTGCCGCCGGTGAAGAGGAAAGCTCCTTCCAGGAAACCGGTCGATGACGCTCGCGGATTTACGCAAGCTGTCGATCAAGAAACAACTGAGGATTCGCTTCCGCCTGCAGAACGGGATGGAGTGCGTGATCACCGAGCATGGCATCGCGCAGATTCCCGAACTGAAGGGTATCCCTGATTTCAATCTCGAACAGGAACTGGTTTCAGCCGGCCAGTTCCTGCTCGAACCCGCTGTCGTTCTGGAGAAAAAAGCTCCTCCGAAACCGCGCTCGGTCGGCCGCGAAGAACTCGCGCAAATGACCGCGTCCGGCCCCTCGGCCGCTGCTCACGACGACCACGACGACGAATAGAGCCTCTGTCGAAATTCTGCGTGCCGGTGCTCCCACAACCCCACCGTTAATAGGTGTACAATTACAGTCGCGACTGTAGCACTGCTTTACTTGCCCGTAAGGGTTTTTGGGGGAAGCATGGAGACCAAGCCGGCGCAGAATATCCAAGATAGCTTTTTGAACAACGCTCGCAAAGACAAAATTGTCCTCACCATTTATTTGATGAGCGGTGTGAAGCTGTCCGGACGAATCAAGAGTTTCGACAAGTACTCGCTCGTGCTCGAAACCAACAATCAGGAACAGCTCATTTTTAAACACGCTATCTCTACGGTGGTCACGCAGAAGACCTCGCACTCCTACTCGAGCAATTCACAAGCGGCTGCCAGCAGCGTTTCGAGCGCTACTGTGCCCGGTGTTCCGGTGCACCAGGTTTCGGAGGCCTAGCACACGGCAACGCGCAATCCGCTGCGTGAACGGGCGATTCTGGTTGGCTTGGAGTGGAAGCGTGCGCCGCGCACGGCAGGCACGGCTCACAGTTTGCTTACGCGCGCAGAGGAATCCCTCGACGAATTGGCTGAACTGGCCCGCAGTGCGGGAGCCGAGGTCGCCGACCGTGTGCTTCAGGCGCGCGACGCTCCGGAAGCCGCAACTCTCGTGGGGCAAGGCAAGGTGCAGGAACTTGCGGCCGCGGTAGCCTCCGATTCGGCCGATGTGGTCATCTTCGATCACGACCTCACCCCGACCCAGCAGCGCAATCTGGAAAAAGCTCTCAATTGCAAGGTCATCGACCGGACCCAGTTGATCCTCGATATATTCGCTGCCCGTGCCCGGACGCGGGAAGGCCGCCTGCAGGTGGAACTCGCGCAATTGAATTATTTGCGTCCGCGACTTGCCGGGCATGGCGTCGAGATGTCGCGATTGGGCGGCGGTATCGGCACCCGCGGCCCTGGTGAAACCAAACTGGAAACCGACCGCCGCCGCATCGCGACGCGCATCAAGAAGGTCGAAGACGATTTGGAAGGCGTTCGCGCCGGCCGGGCGCTGCATCGCCGCCGCCGTGGGGCCGTGCCGCTTGCGACCGTTGCGCTGGCCGGATACACGAACGCCGGCAAGTCGACCCTGTTCAACCGCCTCACCCAATCCGGTGTGCTGGCCGATGCGCGCATGTTCGCGACGCTCGACCCCACCGTGCGTCCTTTAGTGCTGCCCTCGCGCCGGCGCGTCCTCGCCAGCGATACGGTCGGCTTCATCCGCAATCTGCCCACTACGCTGGTCAAGGCGTTCCGCGCGACACTCGAAGAAGTCACCGAGGCCGCGTTGATTCTTCACGTGGTGGACGGCTCCGCTCCGTCCGCGGCCGAGCACGTGGCGCATGTGACCGCCGTCCTGGCCGAGATCGGCGCCGCCGCCATTCCGCAGATTCTGGTCATCAACAAAGTGGATCGGCTGTCGGAGGCCGATGGCGACCTCGACACGTTGCAGCGTCGCTTGAAGGGCGGAGCCGCGGGCCATCAGGACCAGCACGCGGTCACCATCTCCGCCCTGACCGGAGAGGGCATCGAGCGGCTGCTCGACTTGATCGACACCGTCCTCCCGATGGATCCGGTCGTGCGGACGAAACTCCGAGTGCCCGCCGGCGACGGCGCCACCCTGGCGCTGCTGCACGAGTTTGGCAAGGTGTTGTCGTCGCAGTATGAGGGCGAATTCTGCGACCTCGAAGTCGAGATCCCCGAGTCCCTGAAGCGCCGTCTGCCGGACTTTTAAGGCGATCCACAGGTCTGTGGAAAACTCTGTGGGAAAGCCGGTTTTCGGAACACTTAAGTCTTGTAATAATATGAACTTATGACGCTTTGAACCTACAGGCAGCAACTTAGGCTAAGCTGCTGAATACAAATAAGATAGCAGACTAAATCAAAGTTGCCATTGTATGTTACAGGACAAATTGACTCCACCGCATCCGCGTTGCGCGTTTTCCACAATTGCAATCGGGGAAATCCCGCGATTTGCATTATCCAATTCTCAAGCGAGTGGGGTTGTTGTATGCTGGTCGAACAACAGCCGGAGATCAACCAGCACAAGAAATATAGTTGTTGTTCCTCCTTTCCGCTTCCTGTAGAGGGCGGGGGCTCATTTCCCCGGCTCTCCCGATGTGAAGCCCTGAGACTCACACCGAAAGCCCGCTCCTGCCACTTTTCACGGAAACCGTACGGTAAGGCAGAGCGCCGCCAAACTCCGGTATTTTGGCGGTTTGCAGGACTTTTGATACACTGGAATCTCCGTGGCGGTGTAGCTCAGCTGGCTAGAGCGGCGGTCTCATAATCCGCAGGTCGGGCGTTCGAGTCGCCCCGCCGCCACCATACTTTCACACGGCCCCGCAACACGAATTTGTAACGGTATGCGCCCTAACGCCACCAACTAAGGGGAGAGCATGGAACACGAATTCGCGATCACCACGCAGGCCGTGGAGCGGTACCTCCTGAACGAGATGTCCCCCGAAGAACGGGATGCCTTCGAAGATCACTATTTTGCGTGCGAGGTGTGCGCCGGCGACGTCCGAGCTGCCTCGCAATTCGTCCGCACCGCCAACGCCGTTTGGCGCGACGAAGCCGACTCGCCACCGAAACTGTCCCTGCTGGGCTGGCTGAAAATCAAATGGCTGTCGCCCGCGCTGGTGACCGTCGCCACGGCCGCCATGGCCGTCGTCGTGTATCAGAACGCGGTCGTGATCCCGTCCATGAATGCCCCCCGGGCACTGCCGGTCACCACGCTCGACCTGACGTCCCGCGCCGCCGCGCCGCATCTGGCCCCCGGTGACCCCCTGCATTTCTACATCGCACCGGAGCGTGCCACCAATTCCGCGACCCTGTGGGCCGAACTCAGCATCGACTCGGGCGGCGTCCTCCGCAGCGGACCCGTTGCCGGACCGAAACCGCAGGAGCCTATCGACGTCTATTTCCCGGGATCGTTTCAGCCCGGCCGCTATGTCCTCACCATCCGCACTCTCCAGAACGGGACTCCGGGGGAACAGGTCGCCCGGCAGACTTTTGAAATCGCAAAGGATCAGACGAAGTAATGAGCGAAAACGGCAGGCGTTACGTATTCAGCGGACATGCTGTCGGTGTGGCCGCGCAATTCCACCGGTTGGGCGAGTTGACCGGTTTGAACCACGTGGTTCCCACTCTCGGAGCGGCTGTGCTACCGGTGACCGGCGGACTTTCTCACTCCCGAGCCCAGGACTATGACTACAAAGTCGAAGAGCCCTGGTCACGCTCCCTGCTCAAAGTGAAGCACGTGCAGAGCAAGGCTCACGGCGCCGAAACCCGCGACGGTTACCAAACCGAAGTGAATTCGGAGATCGACCAGATCGGCGTAGTCGAAAAGCTGCACATCGACCGCGTCGTGCTCCACATGTCTTCCACCAGGTCGGCCGAGGGTCCGCCCGAAATCCGCACCTCCGGCAACAAGATCGATGGCATGCGTCTCGGCAAGGTCCACGTGCATGTCGATCTCGACGACGAGACGCTTTGCTCCTGCGGCACCAAGCAGCAGTTGGCCGATTTCTACGCCGCGCAGTCCGGCGACTATCGCCAGAAAAACTCCTGGCGTTTTCATACCCAGCCAGACGCCGCCGCTATCCAGGAGCACAGTGGCTATTACAAATGCACCCTGGTCCGCGACGTCCGCTTGGACGGTCCCGCCGACGAAGTGGCGAAGATTTCCGTCGAGGGCAACAGGATTTACTGGCCGGGCTTCGGCCGCATTTTCCTGGGCGAGGTGCTTGTCGGCGCGCGCGAGCGTAGAATGACCATGGTGCGTCTGGCCATGGGGTCGGACGCCGGAGGGTCTGGATCCATCGGAGATGCGGGGACCAACGGCAGCGTATCGACGTAGCGCCCTGGCGCTGTTCCTGATTCTGCTCTCCGGCGCTTGTGCCCGGCGCGATTCTCCCGAGCAACAATACCAGCGCTTCTGGAGTCTGTTCGTCTCCGGGAACCTGCCGAAGACCATCCAGGCGGTGTCGGCCGAATCCGGCCGCTGGAAAGATCGCCCGAACTCCGTCTGGTATTGGCGATTTCACCTGCTGCATGCCGAGGCGCTGCTGAGTCAGGGCAAGGTCAAGGACGCGTCGCTCCTTTTGCAGGACGCTCCGACCGCGACGCAGGATTTGCAGCAGATCGGTCTTCGGCGTCAGGTCGACCTGGCCAACGTCCTCCTGCAGTCCGATCGTCAGAAGGCCGTCGCGATGCTTGACGAGGCCGCGCCCCACGTCGCCGACCCCGACACGCAGATTCGCATTCATCTTCTGCGCGGCGCCGGCCTGCTGCGCACCACCGATATCGACAGCGCCGAAGCCGAATTCTCCGCCGCCCTCAAACAGGCCGTCGCCGCCAGTAGCGATTACCGCCAAGCCGGCGCTCTCAACAATCTTTCTCTCTGCAAGCGCCGTCGCGGCCAGTACGAGGAAGCGATCGCGCTGGCCGGTCAGGCCGTCACGCGCGCCGGCCGTGCGCATGCATCCCTGGTCGAGGCACAGGCGCACAACAACCTGGCCAATTACTACCTGTACCTCGGCAACATCGCCGACGCGTCCCAGCACCTGCAGCAGGCCGTCCGCCTGTTTGAATCCACCGACGCGCGTGCCGACCTGATGATCGGCTCCAATCTCCTCGGCATCATGAATGACGCGCGTGAGGACGCCTCCGCCGCGATCCAGAGCTATGAACGGGCATACAATCTCGCGCTCGAGCTCGATCGCAAAGCCGACGCCGCCCTCTACGCCGCCAACGTCTCCATCGCGCTAATCAAGCAGCAGAAGTGGGACGATGCCGCCGCATGGAATCGCAAAGCGGCCGACCTCGACGTCCATACCGATGGCCGTCCCAACGCGTCCTACATCGCCAGAAACGAAGCGCGCATTTCCGCCGCACGCGGAGATGCCGCCGGCGCCGCCGAGGCCTCCCGCACTCTGCTGGTGGATTCGCAGAAAAACCAGTTTTTGCGCTGGGAAGCTTACGAATTGCTCGGCAGTCTCGACGCGCGGGCCGGCCGGTTCGCTCAGGCCAACGAAGAGTTCGGGTCGGCCCTGGCAGTCATCGATGGCGCGCGATCGCAGCTCGAGAATCCGCAGAACCGCATCACGCTGCTCTCGCGCCTCATTCCCTTTTATCAGGAATATGTGGACAGCTTGGTGGAGCAGGGGAACGACGCCGGTGCGCTCACCGTCATCGAATCCAGTCGCGCCCGCGTGCTCTCCGAATCCCTGCGGCGCGATACCAAACCCATGGCCTTCGACGCCGCCGGCCTCAAGCGGCTCGCCGAAACCACCAACAGTTCGGTCGTCTCGTTCTGGCTCGCGCCCAAGCGCTCCTTTGCCTGGCTGATCACCGGACGCGAAGTGCGCCGCTTCAACCTGCCGCCCGCCGCTGAGTTGGAATCGCTGATCGCCGCCTATCGCAACAATGTCGAGCACTCCTGGGGCGATCCCATCGCTTCTCACGACCCTAACGGCGCGCAGCTTTGGACCGTTCTGCTGGCGGACATCGCGCCCCGGATTCCTCACGGCGGCAGCGTCATCGTCATCCCCGATGGTGTGCTGCACCGCCTGAATCTGGAAACGCTCCCCGTGCCCGGACCCAGTCCTCACTACTGGGTCGAGGACGTGCAACTCGCGGTGGCGCCATCCATGACGCTGGTCGCCGCCAAACCCAGGCCGCACCGCGCCGATACTCCGTCGCTGTTGCTGGTGGGCGCGCCCGTGCCAGTGGCCAATTTCGATCGCCTGCCGCAAGCCGACGCCGAGATCGCCGCCATCCGCGATCGTTTCCCGCGCGCGCGGCAGGCCGTGCTGACGGGGCCCTCAGCGACCGTGGCCGCGTATGGCAAGTCGACTCCCGGCCACTATTCGTTCATCCACTTCGCGGCGCATGCCGAGCCCAACCCCGAGACCCCGCTGGAATCGGCCATCGTGCTTTCTCCCGATCAGGGCCAGTATCGCCTGCGAGCCCGCGATATCGTCGGCAGCGACCTCAAGGCCGAACTGGTGACCATCTCCGCCTGCCGCAGCGCCGGCGCGCGCGTGTACGCCGGCGAAGGCCTCATCGGATTGGCGTGGGCTTTTCTCGAGGCCGGCTCGAATGCCGTGATCGCCGGATTGTGGGACGTCAACGACGGCTCCTCGCGGCTCCTCATGGACCAACTCTATGCCGGCTTGGCCGCCGGCCAGTCGCCGGCCGTCGCGCTCCACCGCGCCAAACTCGCCATGATGCAGGGCGACCCGCGCTACCGCAAGCCCTACTTCTGGGCGCCCTTCCAGTCTTACGTCCGATCGATGTAGCGTAGGCCTCCGGCGCACGTAAGACAGACGTTCGTTTTTCGTCGTCTGTCTCGGCCTGTACCTTCACGGACTCCACCTCCATCGGGGGCACAGGCGATCGTTTTTCAGTGGCCTGTGTTCCGGGCACCAGCTCGGCCGAACGCGCCAAAAAACCGGCGCTACTATCCCCAAACCTCTTCCGCGACCTCGACGATGCGCGACAGCTTGGCCCACTGCTGATCTTCTGTCAGCAGGTTGCCTTCTTCCGTGCTGGCGAACCCGCACTGCGGACTGAGGCAGAGCTGATCGAGATCCAGATAACGCGCAGCGTCATCGATCCGCCGCTCGAGGTCGTCCTTCGATTCCAGGTCGCCGCTCTTGGACGTGACTAGGCCGAGCACCACCGTCTTCCCCTTAGGCACGAAGCGCAGCGGTTCGAACCCGCCGGCGCGGTCGCTGTCGTATTCCATGAAGTACCCGTCGACGCCGATGGTGTGGAACAGAAGTTCGGCAATCGGTTCGTACCCGCCCTGCGCGATCCAACTGGAGCGGAAGTTGCCGCGGCAGAGGTGCATCGTGATGCTCATATCGGCAGGACGCCCCGCGATCGCCGCGTTGATCATCTGCGCATAAATGCCCGGTAAACGATCGGGGTCCTCTCCGCGATCGCGCACGACCTGCCGTTGCTCCGGGTCGCAGAGATACGCGAGATTAGTCTCGTCAAGTTGCAGGTAGCGGCATCCCGCATCCGCGAACGCATGCACCGC
>Ga0105240_10013153_pt1 | contig 11385 bp, 6 predicted proteins | sample KBSC54metaG_FD_80426 | JGI IMG/M metagenome (GOLD analysis project Ga0105240, IMG submission 80426) | Corn rhizosphere microbial communities from Kellogg Biological Station, Michigan, USA - KBS C5-4 metaG | ecosystem: Host-associated > Plants > Roots > Rhizosphere > Soil | place: Michigan, USA...
CGATGCCGGGCACACCCCACAGGTCTTTGTTCACCGAGTAGTCGATGAAGCGGCCGTCGGAGTACAGCCCGCTGGCATCCGGTTTCTCGTTGATCCGGGGGCCGCCGGCGTCCTGCAGTGTGAAGGTCGCATCGATCCGCGGCTCCTTCAGGATCTCGCCCGTCTTCTCGTCCGTGACGGCCATGACGTACAGGTCCGCAACCAACAGGCCCGGATTGTTGGGGTCCGGCACCGCCGGGGTCCAGATGGTCATGTACACCAGGACGCGGTTGGCGTTCACCGGGTCGTGCCACAGGTAAAACTCGTGTGACTGGCCGCCGAAGTCGTACACCCCGCTCACCGACTTCACCAGGCAGGTGCTCATGTCGATGTCATAGACGAGCTCGCGACCGATCGACTGCGTGCCGCCGTTGCGGACGAGGATCTGGCGGTCCTGGCCGCTGGAAGTCGTGTACACGAGGGAGCGCAGCTCGCGGTCATCGAAGCCCTGGTCGCCCTGGGCCATGGCCGGGATCTCGCCCACCTGGTGCGGGGCTTCTTTCAGCGGGTCCGCCGCGATCTTGAAGATATTGACGGCGTGCTTCTGGCCAAGGCCGTTTTCGTGGCCGACGAAGATGCAATTGCCGGCGATCCCCAAGCCGCGCGCATCGCCCATCGCGTCGATATCCCCGCCGGTCCAGCCGTCCGTCTGCGGGTCCTTCACCGAGGGCGCGGTGACGACCCAGTGCACCGGCGTAACATTCCTGAAGAGATGCAACTTCTTCTCCAGTAGCGCCGCGCCGGCCCTGGCGTCCGCCTCGGAAGATTTCGGGTTGAGCTTGCCGTCCTTGCCCATGCGGCGTGACGGGAGCTGCCCGGTGGGGGTCGCGAAGGTGGAGGGCTGGCAACCGGCCGGGTCGTCGGAGTAATCGATACATTGCTGCGCCGGCGGCTTGCTCTGAACCTGGGCGGCGGGCAGGGAGGCCAGGACGCCAATCACCATGACGAAAAATGCGAGCGGCGCGACGGTGCGCGCGATCCTGACTAACATCCCCAGGAATCTCCGGTTACGGGCGATAGAGCGGATTATTGGGGAACGCGCCCCCGATGGAAATGGCCTTTTGGCGTGCCGTCCGAAATCTTCAGCGGGAATGCCCGCCGCACCGCCCATGCGCGTCTTTCCGGCGCTCGCCTCGACCTCGTCGGTCGTTTCCCACGAATAGTGTAAGGGTGCCTTGCACGAGCTCCTCAGGCGGCGCAGAGCAGGAGCGTCTCGAGCCTCGAGCGCCGCTCAGGGCCGCAGGCGGGATTATGGGGTGCGGTGCGGCGTGTCAGGAGAGTTACAACGAATTTCTAACGCATGTTGGAGCGTGTTTTATTCTGTTGGGATGCGTTGATGTTCCCACGTTGGGGGCGTATGGTCGGCGCCAAAACTAGGGAGGCTGACATCATGTCGACAGCGTTGCGCTTGCTTGCACTGTGCGCGCTCGTCGCACTCTTTAACGTAAATCAAAGTGTTGCCGTTCAGCCGCGAGCTTACGATTGCGCTCACGACGGCAGTTTGTGTGCCGAGACCGCGAACCCCCTCGGTTATGACGGAGCCTACACGGGGCACGACGAGCCCTCGCTGTTGTTCTATTCGGATGCACGCGGCTCGGGTAACCGTATGACCTGGAAAGTGCGGTTGCCGGCCGAGCCACCGACGCCGCCCAATCAACTCGCGACCGGCGGCACCTTCAACTTCCAGCTCCACCCGGCATTCTGGTTGGGGATGGTGGTCTGCGATGACCAGTCGGCGCCCAATCCGGGCGGCTCGACGGTCAACAACGTCGCGCTCCCCAACGTGCCGTGCAAGCCCGACAGCGACGCCAATATCTTCGACGCCAGTGCGGTCGCGGACCCGCGTTACATCGGCAGGCACCCGGGCACCGGATTCGTGGAGATGCAGTTCTATCCGCCGAATTCGCCGATCGGCTGCGGTAATCCCCACCATCCACACCAGTGGTGCGCGGCGTTGAATATCGACAGCGCCTCCGAAAATCAGAACAACGGTACGGCAAATAACGCGGACTGCCAGAATCGCTACGGCACCGAGTACGTCAACTACGCCTTCATCACGAAGAGCGGCACGCCCGAAGGCCCCAGCGCTCTCATCGGTAGCACCGGCTTCTTCGGCTTCACGCCGAACGATAACGACACCCTGTTCTTCAATTCGGGCGACGTGTTGCTGATCGAATTCGCCGATACCGAGAAGGGGTTGCGTATCCGGATCGTCGATCTGACCACCGGCGAGCGGGGCTCGATGGTCGCGAGCGCGGCGAACGGGTTCACCCAGCTGCTGTTCCAGCCGACCGCGAAGACGTGCTCGATCAAGCGAGTCGGTTTCCATCCCGCCTATGCCACCTCGAGCGAGCACACCCGCAACACCTGGGCGGCGCACAGCTACAATATCGCGTTTGCCGACGAGATCGGCCACTACGAGTATTGCAACAAGGTCGACACCAGCAAGGGGAATTTCAGTGTCGATGCCTTCGGCGACATCTCCAGCGCGGATTGTATCGTCGATGGCGTGCACGACCTGAACTCGAACAACAATCTCGTCGGTGATGACGACGTGGGCTGCGTCGATACGACCAATAACACTGCCGGGTATGTCCCGAATATCGGCTGCACCGGTACCGACACGGACTTCGATGGCGTTCCGTACCAGTTGGTCTGGCCCGGCACGAACCGTAACCCACGGGTCGACCGTGCGTTCCACCCGACGCCGATCTCGTTCGCCAGCCCGCTATTCAGAGGTGACGACGATGACCAGCCGCGCAACTACAGTCGGGTGGCATTCGAGGCCAACCTGCCCCGGATCGAGGCGGCCGACTTCGGCGGCAACTGCAATCGCACCACGGGGGTGGGGTGCACGAATCCGCCTCCGAATACGAACTTTTACCCGATCTTTTCCATCCAGGCGGATGAACGGGCGTGTGTCTGGAATCTCGGCGGAGCGTTCATTCCCGGAACCGTCAGCGCCTTCGGTGGAAACTCGACCATCGAGTATGGAGCGCTCTTCGCAAGCGTTTTCCCGAGCACCAAGGGCCCACAGGACATCATCGAGAACTACCGCAGGATTCTGCCCTTCAATCCTTGCCGCGCACGGTCCGAGGGAGAAGCTGAAGATTGATCTTCAGCGCGACAAGTGCGAGGGCAAACGCGATTTCGCACAAGCTCAGTGAGCCGCCCCCGCCACCTCCGCCGCCAGAGTTGGTGGTGGTTGGGGCGGGCGGCGCCGGTGGTGCGGTTTGAGGATTGGTCACGGTGACGTGCAGCGTTGCGGGTGCTGCTCGGCCAGCGCCATCGACTGCCGACACCGTGACTGTTGCGGTTCCGCCTTGGTAGTTGGCCGCGGTGACCGTCAGTGAGCAGGTGAGAGTCGTCGAGCCGCAGCCGGCCGGAGAGACGTTGATTCCGGCGGTCCCCGCGGCAGACACCTGGGTGGGGACCAACGTGCTGTTGGTGCTCGTCACCGCGAAGTGCAGCGCGCCGGTGCCGCTGACAGTAAAGGGTTGGGCCGAGGACGTCGTTGACGAGCCTGCATCGATCGACACGTCCTGCAGGCTCGTCATGGTCGGTGCGGCGAGTGTGCCGAGTGCTCCCATCGCGTCGACGCGTCCATAACCGAACGTGTAGTCCGGCGCACTGGCACCCAGTTGAGTGGCGCCCGTCTCCAGGGCCGTCATGAGCTGGGCAACGCTCAAGTTCGGGAAGGCACCCCGGATGAGTGCGGCGACTGCGGCGGCATTGGGTGCCGCTGCCGAAGTGCCGTAAAAATTGCCGTCGGGAAACAACTCGGAGGCGAAATAGGTCCCGGCGGTATCGACGTAAATTCCGTCGGGCGCCACGAGCACCGGCGCCTGCAGTTTTGCGGCACTCGGATATCTCACGGTGATGGGGCCGCGGCTGCTGAAGCTCTCGATGTTGTTGCCGATGCCGTCCGAGCCGTTGACGGCGCCGATGCCGATCGAGCCCGTAACGAAATTCTGGGGCGTGACGAAGCTGCCGGGTGTCGAGATCGACAAGGTGGTGAGTCCGTCGCCGCCCACCCAGAGCTTCACGAACTTGCCGGCGAGGGAGGCGTCCGGTGTGGCGATATACAGCTTGTTGGGACCCGGCGAGAGGTTGATTCTCTGCGAGACGACGGCGGCCGTAGCAGCGGCGGTCGAAATGCAGCCGGAATCGGTGCCGTTGCTCCAGTAAATGTCGAAGTTGCTGCTGTTGGTGCCAGGAGGATCCGACCACGCGACGGTCACGGGGACCGAGATGGCGTAGCTCGTTGTGATACTCAGGATCTCGTCCGCGTTCGGACTGAACTGGTTGACGTACGTATCGACCTGGGTGCTGCCGGGACAGGTGATGTTGGCTATGCCCAATGAGCTCACCGCAACCGGCGTGTAGGTACCTTCCCAGTAGCTGCCGTTGTCATTGCCGCCTGCCGTGAAGAGCGCGACATTTGGGTTTTGGGCCAGGAACTGTTGGAGGGCCGCGGCGTCCGTACCGTTGGACGACATGGGGTCCTGGTCGAAGAAAAGGATGTCATCGACCATCACCGTCGCTCCTGCTTGCACGAACTGCTGCAGGCAGGCGGTGTATTGGACGAATGTTTGCGGCTCGCAGAACGCCAGGCCGGCGCTCGGAGCGACGGCGTGCACTTCCTGTAGCAAAGCGGTGCCTTCGTCCGCGGTGGAGGGTGTTGCTCCCGCTGCAGTCGTGAGCACACTCACGCTGGGTAGCTCGTGGCGGTTCTGTATGGTCGCGAGGCTGGTAACGCCCTGTGATTGCACGCCAACAATGACGCCGTTACCGCCGCCGCCCGCCTGGGCGACGAACTGGTCGGCATGCATTATGGTGACTGCGTTGCCGTCGATCGGGGTGCTGGCGGGGGTCGCCGCTGTGGACTTCATCACCGGGCGGGGCGAGTGTCTGACGTAGGACGGGGTCCTGATGCGAGTCACACCCGCGACAGCCGCGATCTTGGGGAGCGCGGAGGGTGCAACCCAACCTTCGACGACACACAGTGGAGGCAGGTGAGTCGTGCCGCTCGGTGTCAGTCCGGCGGCTGCCAGGGCGGCCTTGGGAACGCTGGATGAGCAGTCATAATGAACGTCAGCTTCGACTCGACCTTGCGCGTCGAAACGCCAAGACTCAACCGCGCGGGTGGCGCGCGGGAGGGCCATCAGCAACAGGGCGCTAATAAGTGAAACCGCCGCCGCCAACAGCCCGGAAACCTGCTTTGAGCCCCCCATCGGATTCTTTCTTTTACTGACCTGACGGCCAGCCTACGCGTCGCGTCGATTCTTGGCGAGCACAACCGTGTCGAACAACTCGTAGTTCGCGGACGGGGAGCGATCCGCACCGGCGGCGTGGTAGTAACGCATGGTGATCGAAGTCTTACCGCCCTCTGACCCGGGATCGACATCGAACACCGCGATTCCGTAACCGGTCACCGTGTCACGGCGTGCGGACCAGATGGCATCTTCCACTGCGTCGGCGCCCAGCTTGATGAAAACTCCAGGCGTGGGTCCTGGAAACGGCCGGTTGGCCTTGGTGATGACTTTCGCCTGCGGGGCGCCGTTTTGCGGATTCACGCCGTATTTGTCGAGGGGTGAGCTCGTGCCGCCACCGCCTATGATCAAGTGGATCGTGCCGTGGGTGGTGTCGAAGTGACCCTCAGGCGGGTCTGCGGTGAGGACCGGTTGGGGCTGACAGGTGTCCACCGCAGCTGCGGATTTCGCGTCTCGCCCGACGCCGTGATTACAACCTCGCACCGGCCAACTTCGCTCGTAGTCATGATCGTGACCACACAGGACGAGGTCCACTCCATAGCGGTCGAAGAGGGGCAGCCACGTTTCCCGGATCCCCTTGTCGGATCCATTGCCGTCCTTGGAGGAGCTGAGCGCGTCCTGGTGCATCTGGACGACGATCCAGTCGATGCTCGTATCCTGCTGCGCTTGCGCGAGCGTGTGCTCCAGCCAACGGGTTTGCTCACCACCGCTGTAACCCCGGATGTACACGGAGGTGCCGGGTTTGATCGGCGCGTTACCGGTACTGGGGGCCGGCGTCAGGGGCTCGGGGCCGGCGAGAAAGGCGCCGCTGTCCTGGTAGATCACATCGTCGGCGGCCAACGAGATGAACAACACCGAGCCGACTTTGAAGCGATACCAACAGCCGGCGAAACGGGTGCCGTTGTCCGGGAGTGAATAACGGGTCAAGTAGGAATTCAGGCCCTGCGCGCCGTTGCCGAACTCGATCTCGTGGTTGCCCGGGCAGGGCATCCACGGACGGTGTGCCGCCGATCGCTGTACGTTGTGACCGAAGTCGGCCCACACAGCGGGCTGCGCCGTGGGGTTCAGGTTTGCGTAACAAAGGTCGCCATTCATCAGGTGAAACAGCGGCTCGAAGCGCTCGACGGCGTCCACCGCATGGCGACTCTGAGGGGATGACAACACCCATGAGGTCACCGGTGTCGACAGATCGCCGTAGCTCGTCCAGCGAAACGCCGTCCGGCCGCGGGGTGCTGTTTGAAACGTCGCGGTGAAGGGAGTGCGCCGGTTCTGATCGTTGTCCGCGGTGACGGAATAGTGGTACGAGGTGCGAGCCTCGAGTGCGTCGAGCTTCGCGTGGTAGGTGAAAACGGTTTGCCCGTTCATGCCGTCGGTGTAGGTACGCTGGACAGCGTGGATCACCGAAGTCGTCTTGCTGTGGCGCTCCAGGAGCACCCTGGGGTGCACCGCTTGCGAGGGCGAAACCCAGGATACGAATACCGTTGTAGATGGGTCGTCACCAAAGGTCAGGTGAATCTGCTCGGGGGTTCCGTTCGCGGGCGTCGCCGCGGTGGCCTCGCCAGCGAGGGTCAAAGGCGAGGCTGCGGCTGCGGCGCCGGCACCCTTGAAAAATTCGCGTCGGGAGACAGAGGCGGTGTCTTGCTCTGCGTCATTCAGAGGCTGCGGCCGGTCCGCAGTCGAGGACTGTGTCAACGTGAGGTCTCGAGTGGTCTGTCAGGGGGCCCGTCGGCAGGTCCTAGGGGTCCGGGCATTTTACAGGACCGGGCAGGGCTTCCGGGCCTTCGTCCGAGGGTCTTTTTTGCTTTGCAGAATCAAATAGTTACATCGCTGCGGGTGCTCTTGCCAGACTCTGTGAACAAGTGAACATATTCCCCGCGTGCGTTCCGGCACCATCCACAGTTGCTGTGGGTTGCGACCATGGTCGCTACAAAGGCCAAGAATGATTATTAGACAAGACAAGGCGAAAACCCTTTCGACTTTGCTGGCGGGGTTGGGCGTGGGTCTCTTCCCGACGCTGTCTTTCGGGTTGGGCCTAGGGGATATCCAGATCGACTCACGCCTCAATCAGCGGCTGCACGCGCGCATCGAGGTTGTCGACGTGAGCGACGAAGAATGGCAGCAGATCCGGGCGCGCATCGCGCCACGGACCTTGTTGAGTGAGGCCTCGGTCCATCCGGAGCTGCTGGAGTCGCTCAACCTGCGTGCGATCGAAGAAGCTAACCACAGGCACTTCATCGAGGTCACGTCGACGGATGTGTTGACGGAGCCACTGTTCGATCTGCCGGTCGCGGTGGCGGGGTCTTCTTTGCAGGTGGTGCGCAATTACTCGGTGTTGCTCGATCCGGCGTCGACTCAGGATGCGCCGCAGAGCGCGGGTGGCGAAAGCTCGGCGCACGGTGTTGGAGCAGCTGGCGCGGCCGCTCCTGCAGCGGCTGTGGCCGATCGGCCTGTGGCGGTTGCGCGAGCTGATGCGCGGGCGCATGCCAATGGGCAGAAGCGTGGCTCGCGGCATCATCGTTCGCGTTTGGCGCGGCGGCACTCGAACTCGTCGCACAGGATAGCTGCGACGACCAACGTGGGCGCGCAAGGCGCAGACGCCGTCCAGCCGGCGGCAGTCCAGGCTGCACAGGCGCAAGACACTGCGGCTTCGGCCGCAAAAGGCGCGGAGCAGCAGCTCGAGGGGCAACTCGCGACACTGCAGCAGATGTTGACCAAGATGCAGTCCACCATCGCGGCACAGGATGCCGAGATCGCCAAACTCACAGCGCAGGTTGCTGCGCGCACGGCACCGGCGCCCGTCGCGCAAACGCTGTCGTCCACCGAGAATGAAGTGTCCGATGAGGGTACGAGCACAGCGCGAACCCGTGGGTTCCCCAATACTCACCCGTTGGTTTATCGCCTCGCTGGCATCGTTGGGGGTATGGTTGTTCTGGTGCTCGGCGCAGTGGCTCTCATCCGCCGTCGGCATTCTATTTCCTTGCGAGAGAATCACACGCGTGAGTCGGTGAGGAAGGACACGCCGAACGGCGCGGAGTCGAAGTCGGACATGTTGGCCTGGCAGTCGAGCTTGCGGGACGCCCAGTCGGGCACGTGGCGGTCGCCAATGAAGTCCTCGGACTCCGGGGAGCAGGAGTCCGCCACCATAGTGGTTGAGGAGTCACACGCTGATTTGGACTCCACGGACGAGCGGCCCGCATTGCGGCCCGCGGCAGCGGACTCCGAGGTCACTACCGTATCGTCGACGGTGGGCATGAATGAGCTGACGGCCAACCTGGAGGCCGACCTCGAGGCGCTGAGCGCGAGCTATGAGAGTGAGCATCTCCATACCATGACGGGCGTCATCGATGAATGGCGCGCCCAGAAGGAGATGTTGGAGCGTGACTACCTGTCCGACACGGAGGCTCTGCCGTTCGTACTGGATGAGGGGAACCAGGCCAAGTCGAGCCGCGAGGAGCCGACCGAGGAGCAGCCGATGCCCGTGAGCCGTGGCTCCAGTGAGGATACGGTGGTGGCTGATATTTCCAGCGCCCGGAGTGCGAAGAATGGCGACGTCGCCGAAATCCTCGACCTCCTGAACAAGCTGGCCGCTGCGCAGGAGCACCTGTCGCCTGCCCAGCAGCAGCAGCTGGAGACGCTCCAACGCTCGCTGCGCGAGGGCCAGCCGGACACGAGCTCTGACTTCGTGACCCACGTCGCCCTCTGAGCTTCCGACGCCGGGACGCGACCGATGGGCACCCCGTTCCATTCGGGGCGGGGACTGCTAGCCTGCTAATAGATTATCCTCTCAGCCATGAAGGCACGACGAGGTGTTCCCAAGGTATCCGGTTCCGGGGTGGCGCCGCGCCGTGCGCGTGCGAAATCGGCCGCGGTCCCGGAAATTTCCCGCCATTTTTATGAATGGGTGCCCGACGGGGAGGTCGCCGGCTCCGTCGAGGACAAGAAGCTGCGGCTGACCCGCCGCGTTCTGTTTTTGTCGCGACGCTGGCTGAACATCATGGACGGGGAGTTGCGCTCGACCGGGGACAGCCACGCACGCTGGATCACGTTGCTGTGGGTCGGCATGATGGGGGGCCGTCACAAGATCGGCGAGCTCGCCGACCAGGTCGGCGTCGAGCTGCCTACCCTGGTCCGGCTGCTGAATCGGCTGGAGCGGGAAGGGCTGGTGGAGCGACGCGCCTTGGGCGGCAGTAACCGGGCCAAGACCGTCGTGCTGACTGCCAAGGGCCGGCGCTTGAGTACGAACATGAACGGCATCGTGGACCGCGTTCGTTCCGAATTTCTCCAGGGCGTGAACGAACAGCAACTCAACGCGGCGCTGGATCTGCTGGACGGCCTGCTCGCGAAATACACGCGAGTGGTGATGTGGCAGCCGGATAGCTAGATGCCCTATACGCCCATCCTGGCGACGCTCGGCTACGTGCTGTCACCTGACCGCGAGCGCGTGCTGATGATCCACCGCAATGCTCGGGGTGATGACCATCACCTGGGCAAGTACAACGGCCTGGGTGGGAAGCTGGAAGCCAACGAGGACGTCCTGGCGGGAATGCGGCGGGAGATCCGCGAAGAGGCGGGGATCGAGTGCCTCGATCTAAACCTGCGGGGCACGATCAGTTGGCCCGGATTCGGCAAGCACGGTGAGGACTGGTTTGGTTTTCTGTTCGTGATCACGCGGTTCAGCGGCACGCCGCTCGAACGCAACCCGGAGGGTGCCCTCGAGTGGGTTGCGGTCGATAAGGTTCCAGAGCTGCCCTTGTGGGAAGGCGATCGCCACTTTCTACCGTTGGTGTTCGATCGCGACGTGCGTCCGTTTCACGGCGTGATGCCCTACCGTGATGGGCGCATGTTGAGTTGGGCGTTCAGCCGCTAGGCGGCAGGCTGTTGTCGATAGAGCACTCTCGTCTGGATGAGATAGACGAGCAGGCTCAACCCCGAGAGGATCAACAGGCCGAGGATCTCTATGCGGGACGCCAGGGCAATCATGATGAACATGCTCACGGCGCCGATCACGACCGCGGCATTCAACCAACGGAACCGCAGTGGCTCGCCGGCACGGGCAATGCCGCGGCGGGCGAGCTGCCAGGCTGACACGCAGGCAGCAAAATAGATGGCGGAAAGGAGCAGGGACGCCGGGACGGCGAGCTGTGCAAACGACCCTGATAGCGCGAGCGCTGCCGCAATGGCGCCATAGCAGAGGATGGCAACGTAGGGCGCATGCCCCCTCTCATTCAATCGACCCAGGGCGCGGGGGAGCAGACCGTCCCGGGCAAAAGCAAACAAGATGCGGGGGCTGCCGAGGATGTCCGTCGTGAGCCAGCCGAACATCGAAATGGCCGCGCCGACCAACATCAGGAGCCGTAACGCGGGGCTGATCCGTCCCATCGCATCGGCCAGCGGAACGACCGAGCTGCCGAGTGCCGGGCCCAGAATTCCCTGCGCGATCACTTGTATCGCGATGTAGAGCAATGTCACACCGGACAGGGCGAGGAGTATGGCCCGCGGAATCGTGCGGTTCGGGTCGCGTATTTCACCGCCCGCGCACAAGGACACTTCGAAGCCCTGTAACGCGAACATCGTGAGAAGCAAGGTGCGGCCGATATCCCCGGCACTCACCGAAGTGGGTCGGGCAAAATTCTCGCCGTGGATCGCAAAGAGGCCAACGCCGACGAACACACTGAGCGGGATCAGTTTGGCCAGAGTCGAGAGGTTCACTAGCCGAACGCCGCGGTCGACACTGACGATGTTGATTGCGCAGACGACTGCAACCGTACCGACGGCAACGCAGATATGCGCGACTCCTCTAAACTGCGGCGGGAGTGTCGCTGCAACGGCCTCACCGAGCGCCGCTGCGACGGCGCCGCACGCTAGAACGTTGGCAATCCAAAAAAGGGTGCCTGCTACATAGGCCGCGCACGGTCCGAAGGCTGCTTCGACGAAGGCGTAAACCCCACCGCTGCTCGGTACCCGACTGCCACATTCGGCCATACACACGCCAACCGCACCGACAACGATCGCGCAGGCCAGCATTGCCAGGGGCGCAAGAGAGCCCATGGAGCGACTCAATTCGGCCGGCACC
>Ga0105240_10013154_pt1 | contig 11384 bp, 17 predicted proteins | sample KBSC54metaG_FD_80426 | JGI IMG/M metagenome (GOLD analysis project Ga0105240, IMG submission 80426) | Corn rhizosphere microbial communities from Kellogg Biological Station, Michigan, USA - KBS C5-4 metaG | ecosystem: Host-associated > Plants > Roots > Rhizosphere > Soil | place: Michigan, USA...
ATCGCGGCGCTGCCGCCGCACGCGGTCGCGGCGTCGCGGCGGCTGATCCGCGGCAATGTCGCGCAGATCGACGGCCACATCGACGCCGAGGCCGAGGCCTTCCGCAAACGGCTCGCCTCGCCCGAGGCCAAGGCCGCGTTCGCGGCGTTCCTTGGCAAGAAAAAATAGCGCTGCGCCCGGCAGACGGCCGGCGTGGAACGCCGATGGCCGGACCTTGCAGCCCGGCCATCGTGCAATCCTGCCTCCGTGCGGCGGCTAGCGGCCGTCGCGGTAGAACGGATCGAACAGGTTGTTGGGATTGTAATTCTGGTTGGCCGAGCCGCGCGAGCCGAACTGCAGCGTCGTATTGCCCTGCCTGATCGTGGTCTGGCCGTTGTCGGTGCCGTTCTTGCTCTGCGTGTTGAACCGCGAGTCCGGATCGACCAGTGCCTGGCCGCCGGTGACGCCCTGCGCGCTCTCGAAGGTGAAGGCGTGCGCGGCGGAGCCCAGCGCCAGCACCAAGGCGGAGGTGGCGGCGAAGCCGAGCGCGCGGCGGCGATATGAGACGGATCGTGTCATGGACGGCCCCTTGCCGGATCGAGGACGCGGAGAGATTCGGCGAACAATATGGCCGGACGGCGGCGGGCGCGCAATCGCCCGCAGCCGCGCGCCGGGGACGCCGGTGCGAGCGGCACCGGCGCGACGCAAAACCCCTATTTCGCGGCTGCGCGCCGACGGCTAGCCTCTTTCAGGGAAATTCAGCGCGAGATCGGCGCGGTCAATGCACGCTGGCGGAGCCGTATTGGCGCAGCCGTTCGATCTCGTCCTTGACCAGTAATTTTTTACGCTTGAGTTCCACGACTCTCAGGTCATCGACCGCGGGATGCGCCAGGCAATCGTCGATTTCGGCCGCGAGCGCCTGATGCTTTTTCTCGAGTTCCGCGAGGTGCGATTGCATCGACATGCAGAATGTCTCCTCAATCAGTGGATCTCCCGAACATCGTCAGTTTAACCCAAAAGCCCCTGCGGTGCGAGCGCAAATGGGTTAACAATACCACCGCCGCTGCCACCGGAAGCCTTTGGCGCAGCGGCGCTTTTGCCAGCCTTGATGGGGGGTGTGGAAAACGTGATACTTAAGTTCCCTGCGCCGGGCCGATTCCAACTCCGGCAGGCCGGATAGCGGTGCCGATGACCGACGAGGACGAGCGCGCGTTGCGGGAGCAATTGGCGCGCCTGCAACAGGAGCATCGTGACCTCGACGCCGCCATAGCGGCGCTGATTGCCTCGCCCGGCGTCGACCTCATCCAGGTGCAGCGGCTCAAGAAGCGCAAGCTTGTCCTGCGCGACAAGATTCGCGCCGTCGAGGATCAGCTCACGCCGGATATCATCGCTTGATGTCATTCCGGGGCGACTGCTTGAGGCCCGTAGGGCATCAAGCGGTCGAACCCGGAATCCATACCCCGCAGCGCTGCGGATTATGGATTCCGGGTTCGGCCCCTCATCCGCCGCGCTTCGCGCGTCGACCTCTCCCGGTGAAGAACGGGGAGAGGTGCAGAACGTCACGAACGCCGCGCGCGTTTGCGCTCATACATGGCCTGGTCGGCGGCCTCGATCATTGCCGCCGGGCTCGCCGCGGGATCGAATGCGACGATGCCGACGCTGGCGCCGCAGCCGAGCACGGTGCCGTTATGGTCGACGGCGACGCGCTCGACGGTCAGTTCGAGGCTCGCCGCCTTCGCCGCCGCCTGCGGCGGCTGCACGTTCCACAGCACCGCGCCGAATTCGTCGCCGCCGAGCCGGCCGACCACGTCGGAGGCGCGCAGGTTGCGCACGAGATCGGCGACCACGGCCTTGAGCAGGGCGTCGCCGGCGGCATGGCCGTGGCGGTCATTGATCACCTTGAAGCCGTCGAGATCGATGTACATCAGCACCGCCGGGGTGCCGTAGCGCTTGACGAAGGCGAGCGAGCGCGTCAGCTCGCGCTCGAAGCCGCGGCGGTTGAGCACGTCGAGCATCGGATCGACGTCGGCGCGCTCTTCCAGCTCGGCGACGGTCCACTCGGCGCGGATCAACTTCTCGCGCAGCCGCGCCACTTCGGCGCGCAGCTCGTCCGCCGTCATGGTCTCGATATCGGCCGTGTCGGCCGCGGTCTCGGCGCCTACCACCATGCTGCCTCGCGAATCGCGCTCTTTGACGAAGAATAGCGCTTTCGCCTTGCCAGCGGAGGGGTCATTCCTATAATGCCGCGCTTCCTTCCGCCGGGGCGGCGGATTCTGGGGGCGCAATGCCAGCAAAACCGGTCGCGATCATCATGGGCAGCCAGTCCGACTGGGCCGCGATGAAGCACGCCGCCGAGACGCTGGACGCGCTCGCGATCGGCTATGACGCGCGCATCGTCTCCGCCCATCGCACGCCCAAGCGGCTCTATGAATTCGCGCAGTCCGCGCGCGACAACGGCTTCAAGGTCATCATCGCCGGCGCCGGCGGCGCCGCGCACCTGCCCGGCATGGCGGCGGCGATGACACCCTTGCCGGTGCTCGGCGTGCCGATGGACACGCACGCGCTCGAAGGCAAGGATTCGCTGCTGTCGATCATGCAGATGCCTGCCGGCGTGCCGGTCGGTACCCTGGCAATCGGCAAACCGGGCGCGATCAACGCCGCGCTGCTCGCCGCCTCGATCCTCGCACTGTCGGATGCGAAGATCGCCAAGCGTCTCGACCAGTGGCGCGCGCGGCAGACGAAGTCGGTCGCCAAGCGGCCAAAAGACTGATGCGCTCACCTCTCAAGCCCGGCGCCACCATCGGCATCCTCGGCGGCGGCCAGCTCGCGCGCATGCTGGCGCTCGCCGCCGCGCCGCTGGGGCTGCGCTGCCACGTCTACACGCCGGAGAAGGACTCCTGCGCGCTCGACGTCGTGCACGAGGCGACCATCGGCGCCTATGACGACGAGGCGGCGCTGGCGCGCTTCGCCGACGCGGTCGACGTCGTCACCTATGAGTTCGAGAACGTGCCGGCCCGGACCGCCGCCATCCTGTCGCAGCATCGCCCAGTACTGCCGGACCCGAAGGTGCTGGAGACGACGCAGGACCGGCTGGTTGAGAAGAACTTCATTGCGCAGTTGAAGATCGCCACTGCGCCCTACGCCCCGGTGCACTCGGCGACACAGCTTGCGGACGGCCTCGCCAAGGTCGGCGTGCCGGCCGTGTTGAAGACGCGCACGCTCGGCTATGACGGCAAGGGCCAGGCCAAGATCGCCACCACGGCCGAGGCAGCGGCGGCCTGGCGCGCGCTCAAGCAGGTGCCCTGCATCGTCGAGGGCTTCGTCAATTTCCAACGCGAGGTCTCGGTGATCGCCGCGCGCTCGGCCGACGGTACGGTCGAGTGCTTCGAGGTGACCGAGAACGAGCACCGCGACCACATCCTGCACATCTCGCGCGTGCCGGCGAAGGTAACACCGGCGCTCGACGCCGAGGCGCGACGCGTGGCGACCCGCATCGTCAACGCCTGCGACTATGTCGGCGTCATGGGCGTCGAGATGTTCGTGGTCAAGCGCGGCCGCGAGCACCACGTGCTGGTCAACGAGATCGCGCCGCGCGTGCACAATTCCGGACACTGGACCATCGACGGCGCCACCGTGTCGCAGTTCGAGCAGCATATCCGCGCGGTGGCCGGCCTGCCGCTCGCCAAGCCGAAGCGGCTCGGCGCCAAGGTCGAGATGCGCAATTTGATCGGCGACGAGATCCTGTCGGCGAGCGACTACCTGACGCAGCCGAACACGGCCGTGCACATTTACGGCAAGGGCAAGCCCAGCCCGCGCCGCAAGATGGGCCATGTCACGCGCGTGTGGCCGGGGAAGTAGGGTTGCGTATCCCGGGCGCAGCGCAGCACGTCGATGATGCGCTGCAGACCCGGGATCGTCATAAACTCAGACTTCTCGACGGCCCCGGATCAGCGGCGCATCGCTCCGCTACCGCTTCGCGCTGCACCGCGTCCGGGGGCACGCGCTCATTTCTTCTTCCCCGTTCTCGCCACGACCGTCTCATAGGCCGCCCGAAGGCGCGCGAACACGGACGGACGCGGCCTGCCCTTGCGCTTCACGCCGAGGTGCAGCTCGCGCAATTCGTCCATCATGTCGCTGACGAGCTTTGTCCCGCCCTCCTCCATGACCTGCGCGCGGATCGACAATTCTTCGCTGACCGGTAGGTATTTGCGGCCCCAGAACGCCATCTGCGCGATCACCGGCACCAGCTCGATGCCCTTCTCGGTGAGGCTGTAGATGCCCTTCTGCTTGTGCGTCGGATCGTCGGTGCGCGTGAGGATGCCCTGCTCCATCAGCGTTTTCAGCCGATCGGCGAGGATGTTCGAGGAAATGCCCTCCTCCGACCGCGTCAAGAGCTCGCGAAAATGGCGACGGTTGCCGAAGATGATGTCGCGGATGACGAGCAGGCTCCAGCGATCGCCGATCACCTCGAGGGTGAGGTTGATGGGGCAGCCGGAGCGGATGTCGTCGACGGTCATGGAAGGCCTTGGAAAAACCGGTTGCAATGTCACACCAGTGATCCTAGGATGCAACTGGTTTTACTTCGCAATCAGCGGAGCCAGTCCATGTCAAAACTCCGCGTCGCTGCCTTCTCGGTCTCGCTCGACGGCTACGGCGCCGGCCCCGAGCAGAGCCTCGACAATCCGCTCGGCGTCGGCGGCAAGGCGCTGCACGAATGGGCCTTCGGCACAAAGACCTTCCGCACCATGTTCGGCCAGGACGGCGGCTCGACCGGGGTCGATGACGGCTTCGCGGTGCGGAGCTTCGAGAATGTCGGCGCCTGGATCCTCGGCCGCAACATGTTCGGCCCGGTGCGCGGACCCTGGCCCGACGAAAGCTGGAAAGGCTGGTGGGGCGACACGCCGCCCTATCACTGCGACGTCTTCGTGCTGACGCATCATTCGCGCGCGCCGATCGCGATGAATGGCGGCACGGTGTTTCATTTCGTCACCGAGGGCATCGATGCGGCGCTCGAGCGCGCGATGGCGGCGGCGAACGGCCGCGACGTGCGTGTCGGCGGCGGCGTCGCCACCATCCGGCAATACCTGACGGCCGGCTTGATCGACGAAATGCATTTCGCCTCCTCGCCGGTGTTCCTCGGCAAAGGCGAGAACCTGTTCGCCGACATCGATCTGCCGCAGCTCGGCTATCGCGTCAGCGAGCATGTGCCGACCGCTGCCGCCACGCACATCGTGCTGACCAAGCGATAGCGGTGCGAACCATGGCGAAACTCATCTACGAACTGAACCAGTCGCTCGACGGCTACGTCGATCATCAGCGAATGGGACCGGAGCCAGCGCTCTTTCGTCACTTCATCGAGCGCGTTCGCGACCTGACCGGCATGGTATACGGCCGCGGCATGTACGAAGTGATGCGCTATTGGGACGACGACCGTCCCGAATGGGATGCGGAAGAGCGCGAGTACGCGGCAGCATGGCGGAGCAAACCGAAATGGGTGGCGTCGCGCGCGCTGAAGTCCGTCGGGCCCAACGCCACCCTCCTCAAGGGCGACCTCGAGACGGCGCTGCGCGTATTGAAGGACCGGCACGACGGTGAGATCGAGGTCGCCGGCCCGGTGCTGGCAGGGAGCCTGACCAAGCTCGATCTCATCGACAAGTATCGGATCTATCTGCGTCCCTTCGTGCTGGGGAGCGGCAAGCCGTTCTTCACCGGCCCGCGACCGCCGCTCCGCCTCGTGGCGAGCGATCGGATCGGCGAGAACACGATCAGGCTGACCTACGTCCCTGCCTAATCCTGTAACTCCGGAGTGCCTCATGTCGCTGACGCTCTATCTCCATCCGCTGTCGTCCTACTGCCACAAGGCGCTGATCGCGCTGTACGAGAACGCCACGCCGTTCACGCCGCACCTCGTCAATCTCGGCAATGCGGACGAGAACGCGGCTTTCAAGAAGATCTGGCCGATCGGCAAGTTTCCGGTGCTCGTCGACGGCCAACGCGTCGTGCCGGAATCGACGACGATCATCGAATATCTCGCGGCGCATCATCCCGGTCCGGTGAAGCTCGTGCCCGAGAACGCCGATGCGGCGCTGGAGGTGCGCGCGCTCGATCGTTTCTACGACCTGCACGTCCACACCCACATGCAGAAGATCATCGGCGACCGCATCCGCCCCACCGACCAGAAGGACCCTTACGGCGTCGCGCAGGCGCTCGCGGCGATGCACACCGCGCTGGGCCTCGCCGAGCGGCAGATCGCGACGCGCCAATGGGCGGCGGGCGACGGCTTCACCCTCGCCGACTGCGCGGCCGCGCCGACGCTGTTCTACATCGATTGCGCCATCGCCTCGCTCGCCGGCTCCTATCCGCAACTCGGCGCCTATCTCGCACGGCTGAAACAGCGGCCGTCTTATGCCCGCGCGCTCGCGGAAGCCGAGCCGTTCATGCACCTCCTGCCGCGCTGAGACCGCCGCGTTCACTGCTGGGAAACCGTCTGCGACGGCGGCATTGTCTTCCATGTGAATAACGCGCTATGGTTGCGGATTATCGCAGGGACACCCTCTATGCGCGAAAATGCCGTCCCGGATCGCCTGCGGCTGCCGCTCGATTTCGATCCCATCCGGTTGAAGGCCGACCTGGCCGGCCTCACCGGCATCGCCTGGACCAGCCATTTCGTCACCCAGAACTACGAGGGCGACTGGAGCGTGATCGCTCTGCGCGCGCCGGCGGACGCGCGGCATCCGATCCGCATGATCGTCTCCGAGCCCGGCTGCACCGAGTTCATCGACACGCCGGCGCTCGCCGCCTCGCCCTATTTCCGGCAGGTGCTGGCGGCCTTCGCCTGCCCGCTACTGGCCGTGCGGCTGATGCGGCTCGCCCCCGGTTCGACGATCAAGGAGCACCACGACCACGACCTCTCCTTCGAGCAGGGCACGGTCCGCATCCACATCCCGGTCGCGACCAATGACGCGGTCGATTTCCGCCTCAACGGCACGCGCTGCGTCATGCCGGCCGGTTCGGCCTGGTATCTGCGCCTCTCGGACCCCCACGGCGTCGCCAATCATGGTCCGACCGACCGGGTGCACATGGTGATCGATGCCGGCGTCAATGGCTGGGTCGAGGCACTGTTGGCGCGGGGCCGGGGCTCGGCAGGCGGCCAGGCGGCGCCCTCTGCGGCTCAGACCGCCGCCGCGCAGATGTGAACCGGGCCGCCGCTGCCGTCATCCGTCCGCGCGATGGCGGAGGTCCGGTAGCCGGCCGCGGCCAGCAGCCCCTCACAGCCGGACAGCAGCGCCGGGGAATGCACCTCGGCGAAGATCACGGGCCGGTGGCGCCCGAGCACGCCGAGTGCGCCGTGCAAGGCCAGCAATTCGGCGCCTTCGATATCGAGCTTGATCAGATCCGGCGGCGGGATGGTGCCGGCGGTCACGAGCGTGTCGAGCCGCGCCAAGGGGACGCGGATGGACTCGGCCGCGGTCATGTCCGGCTGGAACGGGCTGTCGGCGATCTTGGCCATGCTCGATTCCGGCATCAGGCGAAGTTCGACCTCGCCGTCGCGGTCGCCGATCGCCATGCGGTGGAGGTGGATAGCGACCTGAGGGTTGAGCGCGGCCAGCCGGGCGATGCGGTCGCCATTGCCGGGCAAGGGCTCGAACACATGGACCGCCCCAGCGCCCTGGGCTGCCATGATGGCGGCGAAGTAGCCGTGCCAGCCACCAATGTCGTAGCAAACCGCCCCAGGCCGCACCGCGGCGGCCACGGCGACGGCGAAATCGGCCTCGTAGGTCCCAGTCCAGATGCCCTTGTCTTCCGGCAGTTGGACCAGGAAACGGATGCCGCGGGCCGGGCCGGCGTCGCTCAGGTGTACGAAGGGGCGCCCGTCGAGCGCCGCCGATGTCACCCAGCGCTGCATCGCCCCGACCACAGGGACCCGCTTCACCCGGGCGCGCCAAGCATAGGGCACGGCGGCCAGACACCGGCTCATGAGGTGCGGCAGGGTCGGCATCGAGGCTCCGGCGCGGGCAAAGTGGACCGCACGGTAAAAGTGTAGCAGAAGGACGGCCGGCCGGCGCGGCCGGAACGCCCCGGCCTGGGGCGGGTTGAAGGGGGTCGGGCCAAGCGCGGACCACGGGGCCATCCCGCTCGGGACCCCGAAAAGCCCGTGAAACGTTGGACTCCGCACGGCAATTCTGGTACAGCCGCGCGACTCGAAAGCCCGCCATTGCGGCGCTTTTCGACCGCAACCCGTCCGGCCAACAACGAAGGAGCAAAAGTGCAAGTTCTCGTTCGCGACAACAATGTCGATCAGGCCCTCAAGGCGCTCAAAAAGAAGATGCAGCGCGAGGGCATTTTCCGCGAGATGAAGCTGCGCGGTCACTACGAAAAGCCATCCGAGAAAAAGGCGCGCGAGAAGGCCGAGGCGATCCGCCGGGCCCGCAAGCTCGCCCGCAAGAAGATGCAGCGCGAAGGCCTGCTGCCGATGAAGCCGCGTGTGGTCCCCGGTGCCGGTCCTGGGGGCGCAGGTGGCGCCGGCCGCGGAGCGCCGCGCCGTTTCGGCTAACCGCCGGCGGCGCTTAAGGCGCCGCTGTCGATGAGTTGGTGGCGCGGGCCGCTTTGCCCGCGCTATTGTTTTTGCCGGGGGCGGCATGTTTCGTCCGGCGCCGAATGTTCGCCGTAATTGCGGGCAGATTGGAGCCGGATTTCTCCCTCACGAGTAGCGTTGCGATGGGCTGTCACGGCCGTCTTTCCCGCCGCATCGGAATGGTCCTGCTGCCGGCGCTGGCGCTCGCCCTTGCCGCCTGCTCGAGCCTGACCACCAATCTCGCCGCCAATGCGCCGGAGAGCGAAGACGCCGTTTTCGCCACCTCCCCTGCCAATATCGCTTCGCTCACCGATGTGGTGCAGCGCAATCCGCGCGATCCGCAGGCCTACAACATGCGCGGCTCCGTGTTCGGACAGGCCGGCCGCTACGCCGAGGCGCTGACCGACTTCAATCAGGCGATCGGCATCGATCCCAATTACGCGCAGGCCTACGCCAATCGCGGCCTGGTCTATCGCCAGACCGGCAAGCTCAACCTCGCACTCGCCGACTACAACAAGGCGCTGTCGATCGACCCGACCTATTCGAGCGCCTATCTCGGCCGCGGCATGGTCTATCGCGCCCAGGGCAACGCGCTGGCCGCGCTCAAGGATTTCAACAAGGCGATCGCGATCCGCCCCGACAACGCGCAGGCCTATTACAATCGCGGCCTGCTCTATCAGGCGCAGAGCCAGCACGGCTTCGCCATCGACGACTTCTCGACCGCCATCGGCCTGTCGAACCAGCAGGCCGAGCCCTACATTGCGCGCGGCCTGAGCTACATCGCCGTCAAGAATTACAAGAACGCGGCAGGCGACCTCGACGACGCCGTCACGATCGCGCCGCAGAACGTGCAGGCCTGGGTCAGCCGCGGGCTCGCCTACGAGCGGCTCGGCGACAAGGAGAAGGCGGCCGGTTCCTATGCCCGCGCCATGAACATCGACAGCACCAATCAGGCGGCCCGCGACGGCTTTGACCGCGTCGGCGGCCGCGTCGGTCAGGCCTATCAGACGTTCTAAGACCTCATGCCCCCCGAAGAGGAACGGCCGCGGCGTCTCGCCCCGCATGAGGCGAACGTCACGGGCGTGCGCTCAACGTTAACGAATTGCGAACCCGAAGCGGCCATAGAGGAGCCGGGGCGTACGCGTCCGGCCTGCCGGGCCACTTGCGAGACGAAATGACGCCGTGTTCGACACCATCATCCTGCTGACCGACCCGGCCGAGCGCGACACCCTCGTCGCGCTGCTGCGCCAGCACAATCCGCAGCTCGCGATCCTGGACCCGCAGAGCACCGCCGAGCTTGCCGCCGTTCCGCTCACCACGCTGGCGCGCGCCCGCATCGTCGGCTTCCTGACCCCGATCGTGGTGCGGCGCGCCGTTCTCGACGCGCTCGGTTTCGGCGCCTACAACTTCCATCCCGGCCCGCCAAACTATCCCGGCTGGCTGCCATCGCATTTCGCCGTCTACGACCGCGCCGCCTTCTTCGGCGCCACCGCGCATATGATGGCCGCGGAGGTCGATAGCGGGCCGATCGTCGGCGTGGAATTGTTTGGCGTGCCGCTGCGCTCCGGTGTCGAGGCGCTCGAGAAGATGGCGTTCGTGCAGTGCGTGCGGATGCTCTGGCGGCTGGCGCCGGCGCTGGCGGCCGATCCTGTGCCGCTGCCCACGCTGCCGGTAAAATGGAGCGGCCGGCGCAGCACCAAGGCGATGGTGGCGGAAGCCTGCGACATCCCGGCCGACCTGCCGAAGGAGGAGCTCGAGCGGCGCCTGTTCGCCTTCGGCGCCGGCCATTCCGGCATTGCGCCGACGATGACGCTGCACGGCCACACATTCCGCTACGTGGCGCCGCCGAGCGCGCCGACGGTGGAGGCGCCCGGCCTCGTGCCCGGCATCGAGACGGTGCCGGAAGTCGCCTGACCCCTAAAAGGCCGCGCAGACCGGCTGCGTGACGATGCCGACCGACGCCTGATGGAAGCGGCGCTTGTAGGCGTCCGTCACCTCGGCGATCTGGTTGTGCGTGACGGCGCCGTCCTTGGTGACGACGACCACCAGCTTCGAATGCTCGCGCATCTCGTGCTGGCCCTTGCGCCAGGCGCCGCGCGCGTCGAGCACGGTCAAGCCGGGAAAGTGCGGCGTCAGTTCCTGCGCCACGAACCGCGCCCATTCGCGGTCGCTGACCGGCCGGCGCCCCTCGATGCCGAAGCCGAAATAGAGCTCGACCTTGAGCATCGGCGCGAGCGGCGGCGCGCAGGCTTGCTGCGCCAGGGCCGGGGCGGCAAGGAGCGCAAGCACAAAAGCGAGGGCGGCGCTGAGGCGCATGGCAAGCAGATAGCACACACCGGCCGCGAAGGCGCGCGCGGCAAATTGAAACGGCCGGGCGCGCCCCGCCGTTCGAAGCACCGCGCAGGCGCGGAGGCTACATCGCCTTGACGATCTGCTCGGTCATCTTCTTGGCGTCGCCGAGCAGCATCATGGTGTTGTCGCGATAGAACAGCGGGTTGTCGATGCCGGCATAGCCCGAGGCCAGCGACCGCTTGATGAACATGACCGTGCCGGCTTTCCACACCTGCAGCACCGGCATGCCGTAGATCGGCGAAGTCTTGTCCTCTTCCGCCGCCGGATTGGTGACGTCGTTGGCGCCGATCACGAAGGCGACGTCGGCCTGTGCGAACTCCGAGTTGATGTCCTCGAGTTCGAACACCTCGTCGTACGGCACGTTGGCTTCCGCCAGGAGCACGTTCATATGGCCTGGCATGCGGCCGGCGACAGGGTGGATGGCGTACTTCACCTCGACGCCTTCCTTCTTGAGATTGTCGGCCATCTCGCGCAGCGC
>Ga0105240_10013156_pt1 | contig 11383 bp, 10 predicted proteins | sample KBSC54metaG_FD_80426 | JGI IMG/M metagenome (GOLD analysis project Ga0105240, IMG submission 80426) | Corn rhizosphere microbial communities from Kellogg Biological Station, Michigan, USA - KBS C5-4 metaG | ecosystem: Host-associated > Plants > Roots > Rhizosphere > Soil | place: Michigan, USA...
CCTTCGCGCTCGGCTATCTCGCCCATCTCGCGGCCGACGTCGTCGCGCATAATTTCTTTCTGCCGGCGCGCTTCGTCGGCCATTTCGCCCACGGCATCGGCAGCCACATCTATGAGGAAGCCTGCTTCGACAGCTTGCAGGAAGCCGACTACCGCGACTTGCTGCTCAAACTTCTGCGGCTGGATTTCAGCGCGCTCGATCGCATTCTCAAGCACGCGATCGACTCGCCGCTGCTCGGCTTCGGCGCGCATCGCATCGTCTTCGACGGTGGCCTGCGGCGCGTCCGCGAGTGGCATCGGGTGATCAAGGCGATCAAGGGTGATACCGGAATTGCACACGCCGAGGCGGAGGTGTTTTCGCGGGCGTCGCAGGGGGCGATTGCGGAGGCCTTGAAAGAGCAGGGTGCCGCGCCGTGCTGCCGCTTCGATCCAATGGGTGCCGACGCGATCAAAAACGCGCTGGCCTCGCGGCGCAATCTTCAACGCCTGACGCGAATCAGTCCGCAGGCCAAAAAAACCGCCGAGAACCTGGCGTCATCGATGTTGCATGACGTCATGACTCACCTTCATCAAACCCCCTTCGGCAGCGTTTGAATATCACCGCCCCCCTCCACCGCTCAGATGCGGTCAGTCAATTGTTGAGGAACGCAGAACTTAAAGCTTCAATGAAACCTTTGAAAGGTTTCAATCTTCCCACGATGTATAAGATGAGATGGTCTTGCGGATCGCGTCTAGCCTATCTGGCACGAGCGTAAGCGTACGTCTTTGGCGGCGGGGGATATCGCGCTGGCGCGTTACCCCAAGGCGACGTCGATCGGTCGCTCCCTCAGTGCGCTCACTTTCAGCACGGAAAAACCGATTACATTTCCCTCGGAATCGACCTTTTCCATGACCTGATCGTTATCGGTCCCGCGGAAATAGCCTTCCTTTCGTTCGAAAATCACTTCGAGAAAATCGCCCTCGGGGTCGTACCAGACTTTCACGTGTTTGCGCTCCATAGCATTTTTCCCTTCTTGCGCTGATCGGTCAGGTAAGCGGTCAAGATAAAGGCATCGCCCCGCACGACCTTAACCGCGATGCACATAAATTTATCGCCGACCGAGGTGCCTTGATAGTACCGATAATAGAGCCGGACGGTCTGGTCGCTAATTGATTGTATTACCCATTGCGGTTGAGTGACGGTCTCGACGAGAGCCTGTTCCAGGCCGATCAACTCAGGATGATCCAGGATGTGTGCGAGTCTTTCGTCGGTGAGTCGCACTGCCAAACCCTTGATAATCGTGAATTATCTTCAAGGTGGGTTATGGAGTCCGCATCGCAAGTCCCGATCCAGTCAACCATCGTTGCCCTGCTCGCAGATACGGGTGGGTGCCTGATCGCCGCCCCCTAGCGGGTGGCCCGTAACGGCGCGGATTTGGGCCGGGTGGCGCGCAGCATGACGAGCCGATCGAGGATCACGTCCGCCACTTCGTCCTTCAGCAGCTTTGGCGTGGTCTCCATGCGTCCGTCGGTCGTCAGCATAGTAACGATATTGGTATCGACGCCGAAGCCGGCGTCCGATCGCGAAACGTCGTTGCCGACGATCATGTCGAGTTTCTTGCGCCGCAGCTTGTCGAGCGCATGAACCTCCAGGTCCTCGGTCTCTGCCGCAAAGCCGATCATCAGGCGGCCCGCCTTCTTGGCCGCGAGCCGCGGGAGTTCGTCGGCAATCGGCGCGAGATCCAGCGTCATTCCGCTCGCGTTCTTCTTGAGCTTTTGCCCCGCCGGATTGCGGGGGCGGAAGTCGGCGACGGCCGCCGCCATGATCAGCGACGAGCACCACGGAAAATTGCGCGAGGTCGCACTGAGCAAGTCGGCGGCGCTGACCGCATCGATACGCTCGACGCCCTGCGGAGTCGCCTGCGCCGACGGTCCCGCCACCAGCCGCACCGCCGCCCCGCGCCGCCACGCCGCGCGCGCGATCGCAAAGCCCATCTTGCCGGTCGATCGATTCGACACGAAGCGCACCGGATCGATCGCCTCTTGGGTCGGCCCCGCGGTAATCAAAATACGCTCGTTCGCGAGATCCTTGGGCGCCAGCATCCGCTCGATTTCATCGATAATCACCGGCGGATCCATCAAACGCCCCTTGCCCTCGTATCCACATGCGAGTGCGCCCGCCGCCGGCTCGACAATCGTCGCCCCGCGCGCGCGCAGCTTCGCCAGGTTCTCGGCCACCGTCGGATGTTCATACATGTGTACGTTCATCGCGGGCGCGAACGCGACCGGGCAGCGCGCGGCGAGCAGCACCGTCGTCACGATATCGTCGGCGATACCGGCCGCCGCCTTCGCGATCAGATTGGCGGTCGCGGGCGCGATTACGATCGCGTCGGCGCTGTCTGCCAGCCGAATATGTCCGATTTCGGATTCCTGCGTGAGGCTGAACGTCGCCGTCGCAACCGGATTGAGACTGAGCGTCTGCAGCGTCAGCGGCGTGATAAACTCGGTCGCGTTGCGCGTCATCATCACGCGCACCCGCGCGCCGCGCGTCACCAGCAGGCGCACCAGTTCGGCGGCCTTGTATGCGGCGATTCCGCCGCTCACGCCGACCACAATCGTCTTGTCCTTGAGCATGGACATCGTGCCCGATTCTATCTATGGATTCGCGGGAAAGAAAAGTGCGGCGGCCGAGAATGAAAGAAGTTGTTGATTAACGCAAAAAACTTGCAGTTTCAGTGAAATCTTTGAAAAGTTTCACCCTTCCCACCATGCTAAAACAAGTCGAGCTTGCGAAATCGCACCGAGGAGAATCTTGGGGGATCAAATGCTTCCTTTCCGGGCCTCGCGAGCGTCTGAGGCTTAACGTTCGAGTTCGCCCGTGATGAACTTCTCGACCCGGTCGCGCGCGATGTCGTCGGGTATCTGGCGCGGCGGATGTTTCATCGTGTAGGCCGAAATCGAATAGAGCGGGCCGCCGATTTTGCGGTCGCGCGCGAGCTTCAGGCAGCGGATCGCGTCGATTACCACACCGCCGGAATTAGGCGAGTCCTGCACCGACATGCGCAGCTCCAGTTCAATCGGAATCCCCGCGAAGCCCTCGCCCTCGATACGCAGGAAGCAGACCTTGTTGTCGTTCTGCCATGCGATGTAATCCGACGGCCCGATGTGGACGTCAACGTCGGGCATCCGCTCGGGCAGATTGCTCTGCACGGCCTCGGTCTTGGACTTGCGCTTGGAACCCAGGCGCGAGCGATCGAGCATATTGAGGAAGTCGGTGTTGCCGCCGGTATTGAGCTGATAGGTATGCTTGAGCTTGATGCCGCGGTCGGCGAACAGCTTCATGATCGTGCGATGCAGGATCGTCGAGCCGAGCTGCGACTTCACGTCGTCGCCGATCACCGGAATCTTGCGCGCGGTGAACTCGGACGCCCATCTCTCGTCGGAGACGATAAACACCGGCATACAGTTGAGCAGGCTTATTCCGGTTTCAAGGCAGGCCCGCGCATAGCGCTCGACCGCCTTCTGACTGCCGACCGGCAGATAACAGAGCATCACTTCGGCGCCGCTCTCGCGCAGGCGCTTTTCGATATCGACCGGCTTTTCCGCCGCCGGCAGAAACGTGCGATCAGCCGGGTACGCACCCATGTGCGGGGCGATTCCGTCGTGCAACTCGCCCATGTCAACCCTCACGCCGTACGAGGGCAGGTCGCGCCAGATCGTGACGGTATTATTAGGATGCGAAAAGCAGGCCTCTTCGAGCGGGCGATTGACCTTGCGCAAGTCGATATCGAAGGCACAGGCCACTTCGATGTCGCCGGGGACGTAGCCGCCGAGATCATAATGCATCAGGCCGACCGGCGTATGCCGCGCCGCGTCGGTCGCATGCTTGTAGAATTCCAGACCTTGCAGCAGGGAGGATGCGCAGTTACCCACCCCGACAATGGCGACCCGAATCTTCGACATTTCCCTCTTCAATCGCCCCTGATTCTTCGCGAGTCAGTGACTCCCCGCCGCGCACTCGATCTTCGTTTTGCCGAAGAATGAGAATCGGCAAGCGTTAAGTTTTTATAGTACCGTAACTATAAAGTAAATTAGCTGGGCTGATTCTTGTGCACAGCCCGTCGTCCGCGATACCAGTCGCATCGCGACTCGTCTCGCAAACCTCTCCCGCCCTCAAATGTGATCCCGCTGATTCCCCCAGCGAGTATCCGTGCACATCAAGCTGCGCCAATGCGCATGATAGGCTCGAACCGCCAGCGATGCGACCCCCAGCGCGAAAATCGCCCGCCGCTCACGCTCAAGTCCGCGGCTTTTCTGTCACCTCGGCGACATTTACATCCGTTCGATTATCTCGCTCGCGAACTCCGTCACGTATTCCTCGAAACCGTCCATCGGTGGATTCAGGATGATTTGGTCGAGGCCCGCGCGCTCGAGCGCCTTCAATTGCCCGATCACCTGCCCGCGACCGCCAATCAGCGTCGTCGCCCGAATCGTCTCCGGTGTCACGAAGCGCCGCTCGCGTTCCGGCACGAACGTGCAATGGCCGTTGTGCAGTTCCAGGTAATGTTCCGCGGGCGGTCCCGGCAGATGTGCGATGTAATCGGCATACGCGTCATAGACCTTGCGTGCGTCCGCCGGCAGCGACCGCGGTTTCGCGTAGCCCGCCGCGATCGCGTGCAGGCACGTGATCACCCACGGCCCAACCATCTGCATCACGCGCGGCGAATCGAGCGCCTCGCCGGGCCGCGTCACCATCACCTGCGTCAACGACACGCAGGGCAGCCGCCGCGCCAACTCGCGCCCGGCCTTGCGCGCCCCCTCCTCGGCATGGCGAAAGACCGCCTGCAGCCGCTCCGGCGTCGCCACTCCGGTGGTGATGATCCCATCGCCAAATTCGCCCGCGACGCCCAGCGTGCGCGGCCCGTTGGCCGCAACGTAAAACGGTATCGCATCATCGAGGTTGATAAACCGCCGATCGCGATGGAGGTAGCGGATTTTCCGGCTCAGCCCCTCGGTGTTGTAAACCGCTTCGCCATCCTTGAGCAGGTCGCGAATCACGCGCACCTGTTCGCGAAAATCTGCGAACTTCACCGGCGGCAGCCCCATCACGCGCCGCCCTGTATGGCCGGTGCCGAAGCCCAGCATGACCCGCCCCGGCGCGATTTCATTAATCGTCGCGATCGAATGTACCGTGACCGGGGGTATCCGGTTCGACGCCACCGAGATTCCCGTCGCGAGCTTGATCTTGCGGCTGTTGACCGCGGCCAGCGCCATGCACGCGTAAACGTCGCCCCAGATCATCTGCGAATCGGCAAACCAGGCGTGTGTGAATCCGCGCTCCTCGATCAGCCGGGTGTCGCTGATCGCGCGCTGCGGCTTGGTGAAAATCAGCGTGCCGAATTCCATCGCATCGTCCCTCCGTTCCCTGTGCGAGGCTGCAATCCCGGCACCTTAGCGAAACCCGCCGCGACGATCTAACCGGACCTTTCGCCCTCGGATCGGACGGGTCCTGCTACCATTCCGAGCATTGCGCGCGTAGTGCACCGTCGGCATGGAATGCCGTGAAATCTCATGGGGTGTCGGTGTCTGGAAAACTCGAAGATTCTCGTTCCTCAATCATCATCCTGTCTCTCCGTTTCGCGCGCCGCCCCTGAATACTTGACGCAGGTCGTCCATGATGGCGTGATGGGCGACGTGGCGGCTCATCCGAGGGACTCCGGAGCCCAGATGCTGACGGCGAGCGAGGCGGCGGCGCAACTCGGCGTCAAGCTCGGCACGCTTTACGCCTACGTCAGCCGCGGATGGCTCAAAAGCTATCGCCGCAAAGTCGGCCGCCAGGCGCTCTATCGCCGATCCGATATCGAGGCATTGCGCGGCATCATCGCACCCGAACGCGGCGTCCGCGCGCGTTCGCTGCCCGACGCGTCATCGTGGGTGACGGTCGCGCAACCGCCCACCGACGGATCGTCCACCGGCGTCATTGTCGCCGAATCCGCCGTCAGTTCGATTATTGATGGCCAGCTAGCCTATCGCGGCTATCCGATCGAAGAGCTCGTCGAGCGTGCCTCCTTCGAGGAGGTATGCCTGCTGCTGTGGAGCGGCGAACGTCCGCGCCCCGAGGAGGTCGACCATCTGCGCGACGGCATCGCTGCGGCGCGCATCGCGCCACCGGTGGTTGCCGCGCTGGCCGCAGTCGGCGCCGACGCGCCGCCGCTGCTGCGACTGGCCGTGATGATGCCGAGTCTGGCCGCCGCCGAGCACCGCCTGCCGGCGCGCTCGCGCATCGACCAGGCCCGCTTGATCATCACGGTGCTGCCGCTTGGGCTGGCCGCGGTCGTGCGCGGTAGCACGCGCGACCGCGGCCAGCCCGTGGCCGATGCCGATGCCGGGGACGGCGGCGGCGGGACCACCGCCGCCGTCCCCGGTATGGCCACCCGCCTATGCGAGCGCCTCGCGGTCGGCGGCGACCCCGTCGCCGCCGACCGCGAGGCGCTCGACCGGGTGCTCGTATCCTGCGCCGAGCACGAACTCAACGCCTCGACGTTTGCCGCACGCGTCGTCGCGAGCACTGGAGCCGACCTCTATGCCTCGGTGCTCGCCGGGCTCTGCTCGCTCTCGGGACCAATTCACGGCGGCGCCTGCGATCGCATCGAGAGCATGTTCGCCGACCTCGAAGCCGGTGCTCGCATCGACCAGATGCTTGACGTCTTCAGTGCCAGACACTCGCTGCCGCCCGGCTTCGGCCACACCATCTATCCGGCCGGCGATCCGCGCGCCGCGCTGCTCAAGCGCGTCGCGAAGATAACGGCGAAGCGCAAGAGTCGCAGGCTCTTCGAGACCGCCCTCAAAGTCGAGGAGGCGGTCTGGAAGCGCGAACGGCTGCGCCCCAATCTCGATTTCTACCTGACGGTCTGCGTGCGGATGCTCGGCTTCGCGCGCGGGATGCCCGCGGCGATCTTCGCGATGGGCCGGGCCGCCGGATGGATCGCGCACAGTCTCGAGCAATCCGCCGACAATCGCCTCATTCGCCCACGGATGCGCTACCACGGCTCTGCCCTGCGCCATTGGGAGTAGAACGGCAGATCGTTCCGACGTTCATTAACCCCTACCGCGCTTCGTGACGTTGATCGCCCACCTGATCGTCGGGGGCGTCCAGCGTCGAAAGACTTTGACGCGGCCCGCCACACAATCGTATTAATATTCGCTGGAGACACCCACCACGATGAAAGCGATCGCCAAAACCCGGCCCGAACTCGGCGTCGAAATCGTCGAGGTGCCCGTACCTCGTCCCGGCCCCGAGGAACTCCTGGTGAAGGTCGCCGCCTGCGGCATCTGCGGCTCCGACCTGCACATCTACCTATGGGAGCTCGGCGCCGAGCGCGCGGTACCCTCGATGCCTGCGGTTATCGGCCATGAACCCGCCGGCGAAGTAGTCGAAATCGGCAAGGGCGTTACCGGCTTCAAGGTCGGCGACCACGTCGCGCTCGACCCGTTCGGCCCGTGCGGGCGCTGCCCGGCGTGTCTCTCCGGCCGCTTCAATTTCTGCCACACTCCGGGGCGTCTCGGTGGTGCTTTTGCCGAGTACTCGATCGCCCCTGTCCGCAACTCGTGGGTGGTGCCCAAGGCGATGGACATGGAGCAGGCCGCGATGCTCGAGCCGTTCGCGACCGGACTTCACGCCATCGAGGAATCTTCGCTTGCCGCTGGTGACAGCGCCGTCATCGAAGGGCCTGGCCCGATCGGGCTTTGCACGGCGCTCGCCGCGCGCGCCCTGGGCGTTTCGTCAATCGTAATCACCGGCCTGGCTGCCGACGCCGAGCGCCTCGTCCTCGCGCGTGAGATGGGCTTCAAGACGGTCTGCGCGTCCGACCGCGATTGGACCGATCAGGTGCGCGCGCTGCTTCCCGAACACGGCGCCGACGCGGTCTTTGACGCCGCCGGCTTCCTCGACTCGGTGCGCCATCTGGTCAAGCGGGGCGGCGAAGTGGTCGAACTCGGATGGCCCGCCCGCGATATTCCCAGTGCCGAAATGCGCTCGCTCTTTTTTCACGGCGTAAAAATAATTCCCTCGCGCGTGCGGATGCCTGAGACCTGGCGCCGCGCGGTCGCGATGGTCGCGGGCGGCGCCATCGACATGAAGCCGATGATCACTCATCGCTTCGATCTCGACCACGGCGTCGAGGCCTTCGAGTTGTTGCGCAATCGCAAGGGCGTCAAGGCGTTGATCATGCCGCAAGCCTGACTATTACTTTGGATACAGACTAAGATTCGCAGTTACATCAGGAAAGATGGACTGACTATTGAGGAAATACATATGCGAAACGGATTTAAAATCGTCGATACAGATTCACACCTGATGGAGCCCGAATGGCTCTGGGAACGCTACATCGAGGATGCCTTCAAGGATCGCGCGCCGAAAATCGGCCGCGCGCCCGAGTCGAATCGCCGCACCTTCCTCGTCGAGGGCGAGTCGTTCGTCCGCGAAAAGGGCAAGTATCCGATGGCGGCGCCGGCCTTTCTCAGCGCGGTCGCCAAAGCGATGAAGCGCTTCGACGTCGCCAAGCAGGAAGGCTTCAGCGCGCAGAGCCGTTTGCGTGACATGGACGAGCAGGGCGTTGACGTTCAGATCATGTATCCGACCGTTGCGGGCCAGATGCTCGGCCGTGAATTCCGCGATATCAAATTGCTCGCCGCCTGCACTCGTGCTTACAACGACTGGGCTTGCGACTATGCCTCCGCCGATCCCAGGCGCCTGAGATGGGCCGCAGGGTTGCCGATGCAGAGCGTCGAAGAGGCGATGAAGGAAGCGCGCCGCGCGGCCGACAAGGGCTGCGTCAGCTACTACATGCGCCCCAATCCGGTCGGCGGACATAACCTGTGGGACGACGAACTCCTGCCACTGTGGGACGAGATCGAGCAGATCGGCAAGCCGATCTCGACTCACGAATCCGCGTCGTCGGCCGTTCCCGGTTTCGGCGATCGGATGGATACCCACGTCAGCGGCCACATTCTTTCGCATCCGTTCGAGGCGATGGCCGCGATGGCGGGACTTATCTGGTACGGCATCTTCGAAAAATTCCCCAAGCTCAAGGTCATCCACGTCGAGGCTGACGGCGGCTGGGTGCCCTATTGGCTGCAGCGGATGGAACAGCACTGGGATTTCAGCGGCAATGCCGAGCATGAGTATTTGAAGCTGCGCCCGACTGAGTATTTCAAACGCAACGTCTGTGTTGCCTTTCGTGGTGACGAACCGACTATGAAAGCCGCGGTCGATCTGGTCGGTGCCGACAACTTCACCTGGGATACTGACTATCCACATCCCGACGGTACCTATCCGTGGGGTATCGAGGCGATGTTGAAGCAGCCCATCAGCGACGAGGCGCGACGCAAAATCTTCTGGGACAACGGCGCGCGCACCTTCAACCTGTCGTGATGCGGAAAGCAGGCGCTTCACCGGGAGAGGCAATTATTGATGGATTTTGAATACACGCCCGAGCAGGAAGCCTTCCGTGAGAAGGTGCGCACCTGGCTCGAGCAGAACCTGCCGCCGGATCTGTGTATCGACGATCCGATGGACGAGCGCATCGCGCCCAATCGCGAAGTCTTTGAAAAGCGCCGCGCATGGCAGCACAAGCTCGCCGCAGCAGGGTGGGTCGGGCTGTCATGGCCGAAAGAATACGGCGGCCGCCAGGCCCATCTGATGGAGCAGGTCATCTTCGACGAGGAGTACTTCAAGGCGCGTGCCCCCGTCCTGCCGGGTTACTCCGGCGTCGGCCTGTTCGGGCCCACCCTGATGCAATGGGGCACGCCCGAGCAAAAAGCCAAATATCTGCCGCGCATCCTTCCGGCCGACGACGTCTGGTGTCAGGGCTACTCCGAACCTGGCGCCGGTTCCGATCTTGCCGGCTTGCAGACCCGTGCCGAACTCAAGGGCGACTACTTCATCATCAATGGCCAGAAGGTCTGGACCTCCGGTGCGCAGTACGCCGACCGGATGTTCCTGCTCGCGCGCACTGATCCCGACGCGCCCAAGCACAAGGGCATCAGCTACTTGATCATCGACGACATGAAGAGTGCGGGCGTCGAGGTGCGGCCGCTGGTCGTGATGAACGGGCATCACCATTTCAACGAAGTCTTCTTCGATAACGTGCAGATCCCGAAGGAGAACATCGTTGGCCCGCTCAACGAAGGCTGGAAGGTCACCATGACCACGCTCGCCTTCGAGCGCGGCATGGCCGGCGGCGGCGGACACTCGGAGCAGGTGCGGCGCCTCGCCGAACTGGCGCGCGTAATCAAGATCGACGGCCGCCCCGCGTGGGACCACGAATGGGTCCGGCAGGAACTCGCGCAGTTCATGCTCGATTGTGAGGCGGCGAAATACACTCGCCTGCGATCGCTTACGCGCAGCCTCAAGGGTCTCCCGCCCGGCCCCGAAGGATCGACGCTGAAGCTAGTCGGCTCGGAACTCGGCGTGCGCATCGCGCGCTTCGTCAGCGAACTGCTCGGCAGCTATGCGATCCTCGGCGAGCCCACCGATCTGGTGCCCGACGCGCCGCGCTGGCAGAACCGATTACTCAGTTCGCGCCAATATACTATTGCGGGCGGCACCAGTGAGATTCAGCGCAACATCCTCGGCGAGCGTCAACTCGGCCTCCCCAAGGGCTGACTCCTCCAGCTGCTCTACCTTGCGACAGGGGCGCTGGGGTTACGCCCCCAGTGCGAAATCAATGGCTGTCGGTGCGCGGCGGATGTTCGTTCATGCGCCACGGCTGCGCGTGCAGTTGCGAGGCCATTCGCGCGGCCTCTTCGGGCGTCGGGGGCTGCACGATCACCTCGCCGATCATCGAGTCGATCTCATGTGACATACAGAAGTAGCGGTAGGTTCCCGGCGTCAGAAACGTGTAGCGGTACTTTGCCCCCGGCATCACGTTGCCCGACGCAAAGGTCTTTGCCCCGGTCGGCAGCGCAACGTCGTCGGGCTTGTCGGCGCGGGAGGGATCGTCCACTACCGAATGGCTCACGGAGCCCGCGTTGACCCACTCAACCGTCTGCCCTGCGCGAATTATGATGCTGTCGGGCTGGTACATCGGCATATCGTCACTCATCTTGACGATTGCTGTCGGACCACTGACTTCCGCCGGCGCCGGGGCACCTTCGTCGGCGGTCGTCGCCCGCACATCAGCCGGAGTATCCGGGGGCTTGGCGATGGCGCGGGTTGCAGTCAGTACGATGAGCAGCGAAATCACTGCCACGGGCACGAGCCCGTACAGAGACGCGCAAACCCCGGGTCCCCTTTCGGAGTTGGTCGCGAATATCGACACGGCTAATTACGAATATGCAAAATAAGCGCTCCTTCTGCAATCGATTTCGCTTTTCGTGGGTTCCGAGTTGCTCGACGACGGTGC
>Ga0105240_10013157_pt1 | contig 11383 bp, 7 predicted proteins | sample KBSC54metaG_FD_80426 | JGI IMG/M metagenome (GOLD analysis project Ga0105240, IMG submission 80426) | Corn rhizosphere microbial communities from Kellogg Biological Station, Michigan, USA - KBS C5-4 metaG | ecosystem: Host-associated > Plants > Roots > Rhizosphere > Soil | place: Michigan, USA...
GAAGTCGTTGGGATTTCCTTCCAGTTCTTTCCGGAAAGCCGTCATCGCGCCCTCCTGGTCGCCGGTTCGCAGAAGCGCGAGGCCGTAGTAGGAATAGACGTCCGGCAGCTTTGGATCGATCTCGACCGCCTTCTTCAAATCCTCTCGCGCGCCGGCGAAATCGGCGGCCGTCAGTTTCGTGGTTCCCATCAGCAGGCGCGCCTCGGCGGAATCGCCATTGCGCAGGATACGGTCGATGAGAACCTGGCCTTTGTCCACTTGCTTGTCGCGGACCAGCGCGGTTCCCAATAGATAAGTCACGGCGAGATCGTCGTGGCCCGTCGTATCGAGTTGATTCAGCAGACCCGCCACCTTCGCGTTCTCGCCCATCCGCAGCCAGCAGTCCGCCAGCAGCAGCGTGGTCTGGCGGTCGTGCGGCTGCTCTCCATGCACCCGCTGCAGTTCCCTTGCCGCGTCTCCGATCCTCCCAGTCTTGTAGTAAGCAAGCGCCAGATTCAGCCGGACGCTCGACATCGCGGGAGCTTCGCGCAACGCCTTCTCGTAATTCGTAATCGCCTCTTCATACTGGCCTTCATGAGCCAGAGCGGCTCCGAGATTCGAGAGCACGTTCACCGCTTCCGGACGGACCTTCAGATATTCCCGGTACTCGCGGATGGCATCGGCGAAATCGCCGCTCTGATGGTGCTGGATCGCCTGCCGCAAAATCTGTTCCGTAGATCCGGACTGGCCGAACGCCGCACCCGCGAGAAGCACGGCAAAAAGGAGGCGGTACATCGGGGATTACTTACCACTATAGACAGAAAAAGGGATGGCGATCAGCCCATTTCTCTTGATCGTACACGCTGGCGTTCACGGGAGCGAAACAAGCTCCGTTCACGGACTGGTGAACGCGCGCAATTCTGCTCGGATTGCGCGCCGAAATGGCCGCAATGGAATGACGATCATACCGGCGCCCATGCTTTGCGAGATCGCATACCTGCTGGCGATAAAATAGTCCCATTACGTTGACGGCTTGCCGGCAGATCGATACTCTCCGCTGTCGGGTAATGCCGAAAAGCTGCGTGTTGTCGCCGCCCACATCAATGGGGGCCGGTATGCACAACACGTGCCAGTTAACGGAAACTATACTTGTGTTTTCATCTATTTGAGAGACGGTTAACGCACCGGCGCATCGACGTTAACGCTACTGACTCCGAGATCGGCGGATGCGTGATAGACTGTTTGAATAATCTGAGCCGATAGATTGCCTGTTCGACCACTCATGCCCGCCACCCGGTTTGATGAGGAAAGGCAAGAGCTGGAAGCCGTCCTCGCCTCCGGAATTTTCAGCCGCGCGCCAAGCCTCGCGCAACTCCTAAGCTATATTTGCCAAAAATATTTCGAAGGCGCGACCGATCAGATCAAGGAATACAACATTGCCGTGGAGGCGCTCGGACGCCCGCCTGAGTTTGACCAGAAAAGGGATTCGATCGTCCGCGTGGAGGCTCATCGCCTGCGCAAGCGGCTGAAGGAGTATTACGGTGGTGCTGGGTCGTCTCACGCAATCCGCATCGAAATTCCCTCCGGCCAGTATGTGCCCCGGTTTCAGATCCGCCCAGATCTCCCGAACCCGAATATTCCCGACGTCGACCTACCTGCGGTAACTCCGCAGGCTCGGAATGGACATCCACCGGTCTTCACGGAAGTTGAGGTGTTACCAGCGCTTGTGCCCTTGGTCCGGCGTCGGCGCGGCCGTTCGCGGCTGCTGGCATTCTCAGCGGCGGCGCTCCTGCTGATCGCGGCGGGAATCGTCTTCTATCGTTACCGGACCAAGCCGGCACCCATGGCTGCCGCTCAGGCGGCCGCTGCAGCGGGAGATAAAATCGCCGCAAATCCCGTTAGCACAGAGGAAGCCGACGCGCTTCGCATTCTCGCCGGACGCACCGGCTCTCCCTATACTGACCGGTTCGGAGAGCTCTGGATTTCCGATAAGTACTTCACCGGCGGCTCGGCAGCGACCGACACGCACTCCATACTGGCCACGCCGGATATCGGCATATTCCGAAGTCACCGCGAGGGCAGTTTCCACTACGACATTCCGCTCCGGCCCGGCGTTTACGAAATGCATCTGTACTTTGCCGAGACCAAGTTCGGCGATCCCACTGGCCTACAGGACTCGGACGACATGCGAATTTTCGATGTGCTCGCAAACGGGCGCAAGATTCTGGCCGGTTTCGATGTAGCCGCCGATGCCGGGCCGAACACAGCCGACATCCGCGTTTTCAAGGACATCCGTCCCGGCTCGGATGGAATGCTTCATCTGTCGTTTGAACCGTCGAAATACCCGGCGGTACTGAGCGCGATCGAGATTCTACCGGGCATTCCTGGAAGAATCCGGCCCGTCCGGATGGTCTCGCGCGCCACCAACTACACCGATAGCGAGGGGCGCCTGTGGGAGGCGGATCACTACGTGTTCGGCGGTCATCTGACGTTCCGCAACGACCTGATTTCCGGCGCCGCCGATCCCGAGCTCTATCGCGGAGAACGCTATGGCAACATCAAGTACGTCATTCCCGTCGCGCCGGGTAAGTATACGGCGATTTTCCACTTTGCGGAGACCTGGTTCGGTCCGGGCAAGTTCGGCGGGGGAGGCAAGGGCAATCGGGCATTCGATATTCTTTACAACGGAGTCGCTTTAGCGAAGAACTTGGATATATTCGAAGAAAGCGGCGGCTCGGACCGGGCGTTGGTGAAAACCTTCCATGGTCTGGAGCCGAACGCGCAGGGCAAGCTGATCCTGTCGCTCGTCCCCACAGAGAACTACGCGTGCATCAACGCCCTCGAAATCATCGACGAATCGCGGTAGTCTGCTTTTTCCTGCTTTTCGCCTCTCTATTGCAGGCACAATCTCCCGTAGTCAGCGCTTGCCGGCAGGCCGTCCAGTTTCATCAGGCTGGTGATTACGAAAAAGCGATTCAGTCCTACCGCGAGTGCCTGTCGCTCAATCCGGAAAATTTCCAGGCACGCTCGAATCTCGGAGCCGCGTTATCCCACGAAGGCCATTATGATGAGGCCATCGAGCAATACACGCAGGCGCTCGCGTCGGCGCCCGCGCAAACCGCGCCGCTGCTGCATCTGAATCTCGCGCTTGCCTACTACAAATCCGGCCGGATCGCGGAGGCGGCCGCCGAGCTCGAATCTCAACACGCCGCGAACCCCGCCATGGATCCCCACGCGAAGCAGATCACGATGTTACTAGCCGATTGTGATTTGCGGTTGGGCCATCCGCGCAAAACGGTTGAAATACTCGACGCGATGGCGGACCCCGATCCGAACGACCAGGCCCGGAACTATATGCTCGGCGTGGCGCTGATCCGGGATGGGCAGGTCCGCCGCGGCCAGGAAGTCATCGACCGCATTCTAAAAAACGGAGATTCGGCCGAGGCGCATTTTCTTCTCGGCAGCCAGATGTTTCAGTCAAACGATTTTCCGGGAGCGATGAAGGAGTTTCAGAAGGCGATCGATCTCAACCCGAAGCTGCCTTCGCTCGAATCGTATTACGGGCAGGCGGTCCTCAATACAGGCGATCCGGATACGGCCGCCGAAGCGTTCCGCAAGGCCCTTGCGGAGGACCCGAACGATTATGAGGCAAACCTGCTAACCGGCGAGATTCTGAACCAGCGGCGCAAGAACAGCGAAGCGATCCCGTATCTGGAACGCGCGACACTGGTGCGGCCCGATTCCCATGAAGCGAGAGGCGAGTTGGCGATTGCTCGCAACCCCGCGCTCGGCCAAAAAAGCGAAGATAGTCAATCCTCCGTGGGAGGCCTTTTGACCGGAGCGCTCGCGCCGGATTTCGCGTTACCGCGACTCGGATCCTCAAAATCCGTTCGATTAGCGGATTATCGCGGCAAGCGGCCGGTCCTGCTGGTCTTCGGCAGTTATACGTGCCCGTTCTTCCGGTCGGCCGCTCCGAAAATTAATTCGCTTTATGAGAAATATGGAGGCCGGCTACCGTTTTTACTTGTGTACATCCGCGAAGCGCACTCGACCGCCGACTGGCGGAGCACACGTAACCAGAGCGATGGGACCGTGCTGCCGCCTTCCCGCACGCTTGACGAGAAGCGCGATCATGCGACCCTGTGTTTGCGGAAACTCCACATCCCGTATCCGGCGCTGGTAGACGGCATGGACCGGAAGGTCGAGACAGCCTACGCCGCATGGCCAAGCCGCGCATATCTGATAGGGAGCGACGGCCGGATCCTTTATCAAACGGGCCTAAGTGAGCTCGATTTCCACGAAGAAAAATTAGACGCGGCTATCGGGAAGTCCCTAAGTCGCGCAATTCGCTCGCGAACTCAATAAGCATCGCAAGCCTTCCGGCGCGAAAACCTAAATGCCGGGAGGGTGCCGGGTAAGCTGTGTTGGTACACGGCCCACGCGCGGCTCATCGGAAGGCGCGGGAAATCCCCGTTACTTCGCTGACCAACTGAATCTCAACCGTGCCGTGAAGATGGCCGAGACTTGGGGCCTGTTCATATCCCAAGTTGCTATTTGCCAGGGAAAAGCCGGTTTTGATCAATTGGTAACGGTTCAGGCGGTATCCGGCTCCGATTTCGTATGTTTCGAGAGGCGGTTGAAAATGCCTCGCCGCGACGTGTGCGCTGTCCACCACTCGGCCAAAGCGCTCAAAGCTGACTCGCGCGACGACATAAGCGCGAGGAGAGAGAATTCTCTTCACTTGACCGTAGCCGGCATCAACGGACGGCGATACGGCAAATCCGGGTACCTCGAACCGAAATCGCTGCCACTCGCCCTCGGTCGACCACGCCCCTCGCGACCATTGAAGATCCGCCCCAATCCCCGTGGCGTTGAAATCTCGAACGCTTCTGCCAAATGGAAGCGCGGCCTCCACGGCTTTGTCCAAATACGGTCCACGGAAACCGGAGATCCCGAGGTGAAGCCCGTTTTTGAACGTATACCCCACTCCCGCCGTCCACTGCGCAAACTGGCTATCGTCCCGCAGGCCGCGAGGATTCGCAGGCGAGCTGTTCGTAATCTGCAGGCGCGCATCGACTCGATGGGTTGACAGTTCTGCCTCAATCGCGGGTATGCCGTCAAGCGTGACCGGCGCAATTCCATACCTATCCGTCCAACCGCCACCGCAATCGAATTCGACTTCATAACCCGTTCGCTGGCCCAACATGTCGGCCGTCCCGCACGGAATCTGGTCGGGCCGCAGATTGACGCGCGACGTGTAAATACTGGGGGGCGCCAGCAGCGGCATTCGGGAATCGTCATATTCAACCGGAGCCAAACCGAACGCGGAACTCATCTGTCCGGCTTTGAGCAACAGCGTGGACTGGCCAGCGTTCACCGAATAGCCCACAAACGCTTCCATCGCGTCGAAATCGATGCGGTGTTCCTCGTACGAAGAATAGGAGGAGCCGGTGAAATAGGAAGGCGAATAGAGGTCGAGTCTCGCATAGAGGAACCAATGCGGCCCAAGCCTGAGGACCGGCGAAGCGACAGCTCGAAATCCAGCGGCCGCGGCACGTGTCACGCCATCATCGGTCTGCTTGGCATTGGTATACAGCGCATTGCCCGTGATAGTCACCGGCACGGAAATGCCGTAGGAAGACTCCTGCCCAGAAGCCGCGGATACGATCGCAAGCAGGAGTGCTGGCGTGAAAACCCATCGATTCAGCACAGCACACTTCCAATCTCAGTTATGGGCTTACACTTCACTTGATCGGGAAGATCCAGACGAAGGTCGAACCAGAACCGCGATCCTTCGCCGGCGCGACTTTCCATGCCAATATGGCCACCCATCAACCCGACTAGCGCGCTTACGATGGCCAAGCCCAGACCAGTTCCGCCGCGTTGCCGCGTCAACGATCCATCCGCTTGCGTAAAGCGTTCGAAAATGAGTCGTTGCGCGCTCGGTGCGATTCCGATTCCGGTATCCTCAACCGTGACAGTGACGGTTGCGGCCGGCTGCTGAAGTACGCAATCGAACGAGATCCGGACCAACCCGGCATCTGTGAATTTCACCGCGTTGTCGCACAGATGCCGCAAGATCTGGCCGATACAGGTCTCATCGCCGGCGAACATACGCGCGGCCGTGTCGGGGTAGCGCAATTCGACGCGAACGCCCTTCGCTTCGGCCTGGTTTGCCGTCCATTCCACAATGCCGCCGAGCAATTTCTTGAAATCAAACGGGCGGACGCTCAGCGCCAGTTTTCCCGTCTGCAATTGCGAAAACGTCAGAATGTCATCGATGATCGTGACCAACGCCTCGCCCGACTTGTGCACCGTCAACGCAAAACCCTCTTGTTCGGCATTGAGCGATGTTTCAAGCAGCAGATCCGTCATCCCGAGCACGCCGTTCAACGGTGTCCGCAATTCATGACTTACGTTAGTAAGAAATTCGTCCTTCAGCCGGTTTGCGGATTGCGCCGCATCTTTGGCGATCTCCAACTGGCGGCGTGCCCGTTCGGCCGTATCGGCGACGCCATTATACGCATCGGCAAGCAGAGCGAGTTCGCGGACCGCGCCGCCGGCGGTCAGACGCTCCGACATGTCACCCGATGCCTCGGTGCGATTCAATTGCGCGACCAGCGCCCGCAACGGACCCGAAAGGGAGCGTGATGTAAATATCGTAAAAAGAAGCGCTAGTATAATCCCCGCCGCGGCGATCGAGGCGAGAGTTTTGACGAACGAAGCCGTGAAATCCCTTACTGGGCCGTCGAGAGACCGGAAGCCCAAAAGACAATAGTCCGGTCCGATCTGCGTCTTCTGAAGGCGCGAGACTACATAAATCTGGTTGCCCAGAGACGCTTCGCAACTGGAATCCCCGGAAAGGCAGTGGGCCGCAACCTGCCGTTCGAGAGAACGGTTCCAGGCGGCGGGCATTGTACTCGCGACAACGCGTCCGCCATGCAGCAGGACGGCTTCACCGGGCAGGGCGAGGCGGCTCAGATCGAACCTTGTGCCAAGGGTCAGAATCGCCGCGGTTTCCCCGGCAATGTTGATCGGGACCGCGCTCAGTTGGTACAGCACGCCGCCGATCCCGGCCAACCCTCGCTGACGGGGGATAGACGCTTCCGGTGAACTTGCGCAATCCGGACATCCGACGGTCGCGATGGTATGTCCCTTTAGATCGGCGACAGCCAGCAGATCGAAGCTGGAGGACATCTGCAGTTCGCGCAATTGCGCCTCGATGGTGGCGCGCACCTGCTCCGCCAGAGCGGGATCGCGGCGGCCTTCGGCAAGAAGTCCGACGGCCGCTTTCAATCCGGCGGTGTCGGTGAGCTTCGATACCAGCGCCGATGTGCGGCTGGACCAATCGGCATTCACGTGGTCGAGCAGCAAATCGGACGCCTGCAACTGTTCACGCAGTTCGCGCTGGATCCGGTCGTGGACGGCTGTGTGCACGGCGGCAAAACAACAAAAAAGCACAATGCACACCGGCAGGAAAGAAAACACGAATGCCCGCGCGGTGAGGGATAGCCGGGGCATCTATTCGTCGCTTTCTTCCGGCAGCGCGAGGTTCACGTGAACCGTCCCGGATCCCGGTACGCGCAGTTTCTTTCGAATAAGGCCGGCGGTTCTTTGCCAGACAACCAGGCGATATTCCCCGGCCGGCACTTGGCTAAATGAGAAAAGCCCCCCCGCGTCCGGCGTCCCGAACCACGCGCCGGGAGCCACGATGATGACCGCATACATGCCCGGATGTATGTGACAGTAGACCTGCACCACACCGGGCCGGGCGAACGTTACCGTGCGGCTCTTGCCTTGGGCATAGTAGCCGAGATCGAAACTCTCGGAGCGCGACAAAGAGAAAATGTTGTGAAAAATTGGGTCTAGGTTCGGAAACTCGACCGTCGATCCGACCGGGACGACAAGAAAGTCGGGTTGAAACCGGCGGCCGATCTGCCGCATCTTTGCTGTGACCGGCGGAATGGCCTTCGCGGCTCCCTTGGTTTCAAGCCAGACCGCCACATGGTCGAAAGCTCCGTGCTTTTCAAGTGGCGGCGTTACCGCGACAGAAGCCCCTCGCAGCTCGTAAACGCCCGGTTCGACACGTTTCCCGTCGAGGTTGTTCTGCAGAACGATCTTTCCCGAAATGTCGCTTGCAAACGCGCTGCACGTAACCAGGCATACAAAGAAGCCGAGCCGACGCATCGCGTATTTGACGCCCACCACTCGTTTCTTATCGACAGCATTCGGAAACTCTTGCGGACGGGTAAGTCAGAGCTGGATTGTGTTGGGGGCCGTCGAACCGGACGGTCCGATATTCCTTCTCCGGCGTGAGTCTCACGTGTATTGTTTGCGGGACGCGATCCACTTTCGATATGCAGCGAATAGAATACCTATGCACCCTTGACTCGCGCAATACGAACTTCGGCGTCCTTTTCCGCGATGCGAATCGTGCCTAAGACCGCTGCGGCCCATGGGACAACAGCAATGTGGATGCTTTGGCGTCGAGGAAGCCAAGCGCTCGCCTTGTTCAGCATGTTGGCGAGCTCAGGTCACATTCCAGTAAATCGAGTATCGTTTACCGAAGGTCCGGTCGAAGGGCGCGAAAGTGACGTCGCGCTCCTGCCCCGTCGTGCGGAACGTGAGGGGTTTCCCCGTGGGTTTGATCCACGCATCCGGGCCACCGCCAGCCGCGCGGAACGTTGGGACCGGGATCGGACGTTCGCGGATGTCGGGTCCCTCCGGGCCCGTGATCATCTCCGGCGTCAGGCCATCGGAGCCGAGATCGCCAGCCAGAACTAGCGGACCGTAGAGAACCGCCTGCACTGCCGGCTCGTCGGGCATCTTCTCGATGTGCAGGCTCATCGGAAGTTCCATATCCACGCGGTCGCCGGTTTTCCAGGTGCGAGTCAGCGTCAGGTAGCTTCCTGGGCTGGCGGACGCCCCCAGGGGACGTCCGTTGATTTTCACCGATGCGCCCGACGTCGCCCAATACGGAATCCGTAGGCGAAGCGGCATGTGCACCGGACTTGACGCGGTGAATAGGAGCGTGGTCGCGGGCGTATCCGGGAACGAGTTCTCCTGGCGAACGCGCAGGCCTTTTTCCTTCCAGTGCAGCTCAGATGGAATGAAGAGGTTCACGTACAAGCCCGCACCGTCATGGAAGTAGATGCTGTTGTTGAGCTTTGAAAATTCTTCCACGCCCGTTCCTGTACAGCACCAGAAGGAATCGTTCTCCGTGTTGAACGTCTTCCAGGCCCCCGGCGCCAGCGATAAGTAGTATTGCGTGTGTCCCGTTTCCTCTTGAATCGCCGTGAGCCGGTGATTGTAGAGCGTTCGTTCATAATAATCGAAACAACGCGGATCGGCGGTCCAGCCATAGAGATGCCGCGTGAGCTTCAGCATGTTATAGGCGCAACAGTCTTCGGTGGTATTCGTGCCGCGCTTCAACTCCGCGCCGAGTCTGCGCGGCTCGACCAGCCAGCCTTCGTTGTTGCTGGTGCCGCCGGTGACATAAGCCCGCCCGCCGGTCACTTCGTGCCAGAAGAAATTCGCCACGTCATGGAAACGCTCGTCATCGCTGATCTCATAGCGCCGGGCGGCGCCGATGACCTGCGGGATATGCGTGTTGACATGCAGCCCGCGAAGCTCGTCACGATGCGCGGCCAGCGGATTGAAGAATTTCTTCTTCGTGAAGCGGTCGCCTGCCACGGCATAGCGGTTTTCTCCCGTGACTGCCGCAAGATTGTACAGGACCTCATTCATGCCGCCGTACTCCGTGTTCAGAATATCCTGCATGTGGGACTCTGATTTCGAGGCGGTCCATTGATCCGCCCAGCCAGCCATGCCCCGCAGCACTTCGAGCGCCTGGCGATTGTCGCAATGCTGGGACATGTCGAACATCCCGGCCATGATTTTGTGAATCGTGTAAAATGGCGCCCAGACCTTTTGACGGGCATCCAGACGGTCGAAAAACTCGATCGGAAAGGCGCTCAAGTACCCGCTGGCGCCGAGTTTCTGCTGGCACCTCGCGAGTTCGGCGACCATGGAATCGGCTTTCACCTTCACATCGGCGTCGCCCGTTGACGAGTACATCAGCGCGGATGCCGACAGAAAATGGCCGATGAAATGGCCGCGCAGCTCGCAGTCCGGTTTCTCCCACCCGCCGAGCGGCTGCGAGGAGGAAGGCAGACCGGCGTTGATACGGAAATCGTGGAGCAGACGATCCGTCTCAAGCCGGCGCAGATAGGCGAGATTGGCTTGCTGCGCGTTCTGGAACGATCCCGGCAAAAGGCGCACCTCCGTCATGGCGAAAGCGCGTACTTTCACAGGCGCGTCTTGACGCGTGAACTCAATCGTTTCGCCGAAAGTTGGAGTTTCAGGTGGAAGTACACGGTGGTGAGGCGACAGCGGAGGCGGCGGAGTTACTTGCTGGGCCAGCAGAGGCGCGGCGGCGCCTGCCGAGAGAACCGCCGCGAACCCACGGCGGCTCAGAGATTTCGAATCGTTTTGAAACATGGCATTGGAATCGCTTACATCCTATCGCTGTTTCCAGCGGTTGTAAATCGACAGCGCGGCTGCCTGCTATCCTTGCTTAAGACATCAGAGTCGGCGTTTCAAAGCGCCGGTGAATCCCACAAAAGGAGCTAATCATTTATGTCAAAACAAGAAGAAGCCAATCTTATTCTGAAGCTTTACGAACTGCGCCGCGAACAGACGATGCGCACCGCCCGCGACTGGTTTTTCGCGGAATTCAATCCGGAATCACTCGCCGACTACAATAGCGTCCTATTCGGCGAGCATAGTGGCCACGTTCGCATGGTCGTCAGCTACTGGGACATGGCGGCCGCGCTAGTCAACCACGGAGCAATCAGTAGCGAGCTTTTCAACGATACAAATGGCGAGCATCTTACCGTATTTGCCAAGCTGGAGCCGATACTCGGCGAGTTGCGCGCGGCCTATGGCCCGCAGGTGCTCACCAGTTTGGAAAAACTGGTCGATACAACTCCGGGCGGCCGGGATCGCACAGCGGCTATGCGGGAGCGCATGAAAGCAATTCGGACTGAATTCGCGAACAGGCAGGCGAAGGCGGCACAACAGAGTTAGGATTCATCCGGCCGCGGGCGGGTCGTCAAGCCCGTCCACGGCCCGGTTATGGAGTGTGCTGTCTCTCGAAGACGTAATCCTGGAAATCAAAACTCGGATCGGCGCCTTCGGCAAGCTGCAATCGCGCATCGGCGATGGTCCCGTTCGCATTTATACGGAAGAGTAGAAATGTTTTTGGCCAGCCGGGATCGCGCCACGTAATCCGGAAAGCGCCGTATTGCCAGTATTCGGCGTCGCCGATGACTCGAGGTACCGGTAAAAGCCGGATCTCGAGCTTCTTCTCGCGCTGCGTAATTTTGATGTCGCCGAACGCATC
>Ga0105240_10013159_pt1 | contig 11383 bp, 14 predicted proteins | sample KBSC54metaG_FD_80426 | JGI IMG/M metagenome (GOLD analysis project Ga0105240, IMG submission 80426) | Corn rhizosphere microbial communities from Kellogg Biological Station, Michigan, USA - KBS C5-4 metaG | ecosystem: Host-associated > Plants > Roots > Rhizosphere > Soil | place: Michigan, USA...
ATCTTGCCCGGCATCGTCTTGTTCGTGGTCATCGCGCGGCCTCCAGTGGCAGCCACGCGTCCAGCGCGAAGCCGCGGTCGAGATGGGTATCGATATTCAGGCGCCCGCCGACCTGGGCCAGGCGCTCGCGCATGCCGGTCAGGCCGTTGCCCTGCTTGAATCCGGCGGCGCCGCGACCGTCATCGCGCGCATGGATCGCCAGTTCGTTCGTCTCGGTGCGCTCGCAGCGCAGCCAGAGGTTGCTCGCGCTCGCATGCTTGACCGTATTGGTGATGATCTCCTGCGCGCAGCGCAGCAGCACCTGCGCGCGCAGCGGATCATCGACCGCGAAGCGCGGCGGCAGGTCGAGGTGGATGTTCAGCCCGGGCACGCCGTCGACCAGCGTCTTCAACGCCGCCGAGAGATCGATCGTGTCGCCCTCGCGCAACTGGCTGACGACTTCGCGCACGTCCGAGAGCAGCAGCTTGGCCACCGTCTGCGCCTGGCGCACATGCTCCTGCGCCGCGCCGTGGACGAGATGACTGGCCACCTCGAGGTTGAGGCTGAGCGCGGTCAGGTGATGGCCGACGAGATCATGCAGCTCGCGCGAGATGCGCATGCGCTCGCTCATGCGGCTCGATTCGGTCAGCAGCGTGCGCGTCGCGCGCAATTCGGAGTTGAGGCGACGCAATTCCTCGCGCGAATCCGCCTGTTGCTTGGCGACGAGCGAACTGACGAAAGCGACGCAGGAAAATCCAACATACATCGCGCACTGCAAAAAAGCCTCGAACCAGGAGAATCGGTACTCCGGATCGATCAGGTGCACGTAAAGCGGAGCCATCGAGAAATTCTGTAGCACGAGCCAGATCGCACCCAGCTCGACTGGCAGCAGCCAGGGCAGGATGACGGCGATCACCATCAGCAGCATCGACGCCAGCGAGGGGGAGCCGAAATAGCCAACGGCCATCGCCATTGCGTAGAGCAACAACAGCATCGGCAAGCGCGAGAGCCACGAACGCCGGGCACCCATGTTGCCGGTTGCCAGCCAATAGGCGATGCCGAATACCGCATAGGCGGCGATCCAGCCAACGCGATTGCCGACCACGATCGGACCGTTGCCGACCAGCAGGATGGGGATGCCCGTGCTCACATAAGTGACGAGCCCCGCGTAGCGAAGCAGACGGACATGATTGAAGTAAGGCGCCTTCATGCACGCATCATAGAGCGCCGCCGGCCGCCCGCAACATGCAACAAGTCATATTCGCGCACTCAGGCGAATGCACGGCACCCGGCACCCGGCACCATGGACTTTGTTAGAGCCCCTTAACGAAAAAGCCCGCGCCGCGTCATGGCCCAAGCCGGCGACGCATGCAATAATACGCGCCATCGAGCGCGCCTTGCCGCGCGCCACGCCCACGGAGCACCTCCGCATGAGCATCACCATTCGCGACGTTCGCGAGCACGAACTGGATTCGATCCTTGCGCTCAACAACGCCGCCGGTTCCACGATCCTGCCGCTGGACGCGGTCGGCGTGCGCAAGTTCCACGACGAAGCTGCTTATTTTCGCGTCGCCGAAGCCGAGGATCACCTCGCCGGCTTCCTCATCGGCCTGCGCGAGAACGCCGACTACGCCAGCGACAACTTCCTCTGGTTCCGCGAGCACTACCCGCAGTTCCTCTACATCGACCGCATCGTCATCGCGCGCCCCTATCGCGGCCTCGGCCTTGGCCGCATCTTCTACGCCGACGTGACCAGCTTCGCCGAGGTACGCGTGCCGCTGCTCGCCTGCGAGGTGTTCCTCGAACCGCGCGACGACGTCGCCGTGCTGTTCCACGGCACCTACGGTTTCCGCGAAGTCGGCCAGCAGAACATGGCCAGCGTATCGCGGCATGTGTCGCTGCTTGCGAAGGAACTGTGCAGCTTCGAGTTCGTGCGACAGAAATATCTCGATACCGGCGGCCTGCCGAACCAGGCATGGCTCGCCGAGCGCACGCACGGCATACCCGCGCCGCAAGCGCGCACCGCCTGAAATCACGGAAGTCCTCAATTCAATGCCAGCGACGATAGCAGCCGCGGAGCCCATCCTCGAATTGAAATTCGGCCAGGTCGGCATCGCCAACCTGCGCCTCAACGTCAACGACCCCGAAACGCTGCGCGAAGAAATCGAGCAGAAGGTCGCCGCCGCGCCCCAATTGTTCGCACGCGCACCGGTCATCCTCGACCTGAGCCGCCTGCCGCAGTTGCCCAGCGCCGCCGAGGCGCAGGCACTGCTCGATGCGATCCGCGCGGGCGGCATGCTGCCAGTCGGGCTGTCCTACAGCACGACCGAGAACGAAATTCTCGCCAAGGACCTGGGCCTGCCGCTGCTGGCGAAATTCCGCGCGGTCTACGAGAAGCAGAATGCCGACGATGTCGCCAGCATCGCGCCCGCCCCGGCGCCGAGTCGGCCGAAAGCTGTGCCCAAAGCCGAGGCGGAACCCGCGCGCGCGCCGGCCGCGACGGTGTCCGGCCAGCGTCACGACAAGGCCGTGCGCTCGGGCCAGCAGGTCTACGCGCGCGGACGCGACCTCATCGTCAACGCGATGGTCGGCAACGGCGCCGAGGTCATCGCCGACGGCTCGATCCACATCTACGGTCGCCTCTCCGGCCGCGCGCTCGCGGGCGCACAAGGCGATGCCGCGGCGCGCATCTACTGCATGGATTTCCAGGCCGAGCTGATCTCGATCGCCGGCCGCTACCGCGTATTCGAAGACCTGCCTGCCGACCTACGCGGCAAGCCCGTGCAGGCCTGGCTCGACGGAGAGAAATTGCTGATCGAGGCGCTGGCTACCTAGCTGCGACACGCCGAAAAAAAGCAAATTCTGCAATTTTAGCTTTATATAAAAATGGAGATTCCAAGTTGACCGAGAACATCGTAGTGACATCCGGCAAGGGCGGCGTCGGCAAGACGACGACGAGCGCCTCCATCGCGGTCGGCCTGGCCAAGCGCGGCAAGAAGGTCGCGGTGATCGATTTCGACGTCGGCCTGCGCAACCTCGATCTGATCATGGGTTGCGAGCGCCGCGTGGTCTACGACTTCGTCAACGTCATCCACAACGAATGCACGCTCAAGCAGGCGCTGATCAAGGATAAGCGCTACGAAACCTTGTATGTGCTCGCCGCCTCGCAGACGCGTGACAAGGATGCGCTGACTCAGGACGGTGTGCAGCGCGTGCTCGAGGAACTCGCCGCCGAAGGTTTTGATTTCGTCGTCTGCGATTCCCCGGCCGGCATCGAGAAAGGCGCCTTTCTCGCCATGTACTTCGCCGATCGCGCGATCGTCGTGGTCAACCCGGAAGTCTCCTCGGTGCGCGACTCCGACCGCATCCTCGGCCTGCTTTCCTCGAAAACGCGCCGCGCCGAAGCCGGCAACGGCAAGGTGCAGGAACATCTTCTGCTGACGCGCTACAACCCCTCGCGCGTCGCCACGGGCGACATGATGAGCATAGCCGACGTCGAGGAAATCCTCGGCATCAAGGTCGTCGGCGTGATTCCGGAATCCGAGGGCGTGCTCGCCGCGTCGAACTCGGGCGTGCCGGTAATCCTCGACGAGGCCTCCAACGCCGGCCAGGCCTACGACGACGCCGTCGCCCGCCTGCTCGGCGACGAACGCGCGTTGCGCTTCACCGAAGCACCGAAGAAGGGCTTCTTCTCGCGCGTGTTCGGAGGCTGAACATGGGCATCTTCGATTTCCTGCGCAAGGGCCCGCAGAACACCGCCTCGGTGGCCAAGAACCGTTTGACCATCCTCATCCAGGAAGAACGCGACCGCAGCGGCCGCGGCGGCGCACCCGACTACCTGCCGATGCTGCGCCGCGAGCTGCTCGAGGTGATCCGCAAGTTCGTCAACGTCGACGCGAACGCGGTGGACGTGAAGACACACAAGGACGGCGACCACGATGTGCTCGAACTGTCGATCGCGCTGCCCGACAAGGCAACCGCGGCCGGTAACGCCTGAGACGCAAAGACTTGGCGCCCCTTGCTTGTTGATGCTGGTCGACATCGGCTGGGATGACGCCGCAGCACTGCTCGCACGCTACGGTCTCACGCTCGAACGCATCGCCGCCGGCGCACCTATTCCAGGCAGCTTCTGGGGTGAACCCGAAGCCGGCGTGATCGGCACCACGGTCCACGCACGCGACGACACACCGGTACATTCGCTGCTGCACGAGGCCTGCCACCTGATCGTAGCGCCGGACGAGCGTCGCGCAATCATCCACACCGATGCCTCCGATTCGCAGGCCGAGGAGGACGCGACCTGCTACCTGCAGATCGTGCTCGCGGCTGAATTGCCCGGCGTCGGCAGCGCGCGCTGCATGGACGACATGGATGCCTGGGGCTACACGTTCCGCCTCGGCTCCACGCGTGCCTGGTTCGAGCGCGACGCCGAAGACGCGCGCGCGTGGCTGACCGCACGCGGCCTGCTCCATGTCGCGCAACGATCGCAACCCGGCGCGGCCGCTTGATCGCTTCACACTACTTTACACAAGCGACAAATTCCGCTGACGCATGCTCCGCAGACTGCACCGTGGGAATCGTCCCACCACGCATCGGAGATCCGCCATGACCATTTTCACCTCTGTCCCCCGCAGCGCCCTGCTCGCGTTCGCACTGATCGGCAGCGCCGCGTTCGGCGTCGGCGCCCTCGCCCATTCGCCCGGCAGTGCGCACGCAATGCAAGCCGGCGCCGATGGCGCGCAGGGCATCGTCGCCCACGTCAACGGCATGCTGCAATACGTTTACACCGAGGCCGGCGCGACCGATGCACAGAAGACCCAGCTCGCCGCAATCACGCAGCAGGCGCAAACCGACCTCGCCCAGATACAGAACCAGGGCGGAGATGGGCACGCGCGCGTCTTCGGTCTGCTCACGCAGCCGACCATCGATCGCAGCGCCGTCGAAGCCGAGTATGCAGCGCACATGAAGGTTCACGAACAGGTATCCAAGCGCACCCTGCAGTTCCTGCTCGACGTGGCCGAAAACCTGACGCCTGCGCAGCGCAAGGCGCTGGCCGACCATGTCGCGCAACACGCAGCGCACGCGGGCTGACCTGCGCGACTTGCGATTCGGTTGGGCAATCTCCACAGTGGCGCCCATATGGCCGAACGCATCCTGCTGGTCGAAGACGACGCCCGCCTCGCCGAGATGCTGTCTGAGTATCTCGGCGGGGCCGGCTTCCGCGTGACCCACGTGGCGCTCGGCGCGGCGGCGCTCGAGCGTCTGGCCGCCGAATCCTGCGATGCCGTCGTGCTCGACCTGATGCTGCCGGACATGGATGGACTCGACGTCTGCCGGCAATTGCGCGCGAAGTCCGACGCGCCCGTGCTCATGCTCACCGCACGCGGCGACGCGACCGACCGCATCGTCGGCCTCGAACTCGGCGCCGACGACTACCTGCCCAAGCCCTTTGCGCCGCGCGAACTGCTCGCGCGCCTGCGTGCGATCCTGCGCCGGCGCGGCAACGGCACGTCGAGCGAGGCGCCGCTGTGCTTTGGCCGCCTCGAGATCGATCGCGCGGGGCACACGCTGCGCGTCGATGGCGCCGAACGTACGATCACTTCATATCAGTTCGCCCTGCTCGTCGCGCTCGCCGAAAACGCCGGCCGCGTGCTCTCGCGCGACACTCTGATGGACCTCGTCAAGGGCGAGGCGCTCGAGGCGTTCGACCGCTCGATCGACGTGCACGTTTCGCGCATCCGCGCGGCGATCGAGGACGATGCCAAGCATCCGCGTCGCATCATCACCGTGCGCGGCGCGGGCTATGTGTTCGCCAAGGTGCAGGACTAGTCCCATGTCGCACCTGCACATGCGTTTCTTCCTGACGTTGCTCGGCAGCCTGGCCGCGTTTGCGCTCGGCGGGATCGTATTCATGCATATCGACGATGGCAGTCGCGTCGTTCACGCAGTCCACGGCTTCATCATTTTCCCTGCGCTTGCGCTGTGCATCGGCATCGCCACCTATCCGCTGACGCGCCGCCTTCTGCGGCGCCTGGAACGTCTCGAACAGGCGGTCGATGCGTTGGGCGCGGGCGACCTGTCGGCACGGGTTGCGGTCGAAGGAAAGGACGAAGTCGCGCGGCTCGCGCAGAGCTTCAATCGTTCCGCGGAGCGCATCGAGGAACTCGTCGTCGCGCATAAACGCCTGCTCGCCCACGCCTCGCACGAACTGCGCACGCCGCTCGCGCGCGTGCGCCTCGCGGTCGAGTTGATGGGCGAGTCCGCCGACCCGAAGCGCAAGGCCGGCCTCGACGGCGACATCGCCGAGCTCGACCAGCTCATCGACGAGATCCTGCTCGCCAGCCGCCTCGACGCGGTCGCCAGCCCTGCTGCCGACGAAGAAGTCGATCTGCTCGCCCTGGCCGCGGAAGAATGCGCGCGCTACCGCGACGTGCGCCTCGACGGCGTGGCCGCCGTGCGTCGCGGTGACCCGCGACTGCTGCGGCGTCTGCTGCGCAACCTGCTCGACAACGCGCAACGCCACGGCGCGGCGCCGATCGAAGTGCGCCTCTTGCGCCGCGGCGATACCGCCGAAATCGTGGTTGCCGATCGCGGCCCGGTCATCCCCGACAACCAGGCGGCACATCTGTTTGAACCGTTTTACCGTCGCAATACGAGCGGGCGCGTCCCCGGCGCCGGCCTGGGACTCAGCCTCGTCCGTCAGATTGCGCGGCGTCATGGCGGCGAAGCGAACTATCAGGTCACGGCAGACGGCAACTGCTTCGTCGTAACCCTGCCGTTGAACGCGCCCGTGCCTTCTGGGTGATGTCCATTACTCCACCGAAGCGCATTCGCACGCAGTCGACCCCATTCGATACCACCGCAAGATCCGCTCAAATCAGCCCGCAACGCTGTTGTCGACAGTGGGCGGGAGTCGCCGCGGATCAATTCGCCGGCGCACGATCGAAAGTTGACCTTAGTACGAGCATGGCGCCACGACCAAACCCGTAGCTCGTCGTCAGCAAGCTGGCGAAGAGGTAGGTCTGGTTGAGGGTCGCCACAAACCCCGATGCGTGCGGTCCCTGGGTGGCCGGGTCGAGTGAAGGGAAGACAGCCATCAACAGAAACAGGCTCGAGTTGGTGAACGCACCGACCACCATTGCCCAGCGGACGTGCCATGGAAGCGGCACCTTCGCCGCATAGAAGCCGAGGATCAGCGCGCTCATCAGCAGAAAATCGATATGCGCCTGCAATAGGCGATGGAAGTTGCCGGAGAAAATATCGCCGAGCAACGGCACATGATTGAACAAGCCGACCATGCACCAGGCGAGGATCAAGGCGGCGGTAATCCACAACGCCGCGCCGCGCAGCAGAACGACATTGCCGGCGTGAGTGGAACTGGACTGCATGAACTGTCTCCGTTTCGAGTCATTCCGCCGGCGGCGCGCCGGACTCTCTGTGCCGTTCTATGATCGCGTCTGTACGAGCGCTGTGAATGCTCTCAACGGAGGTGGAATTTGACTGCAACGGCGGTAACTCTGCCCTCCTCTGTGCCTGTTCGTGCACAAGCCACCTATCTGTCGACCGCGGACATCTCACCATCTCGCCGCCACGATTGGTTGCGCGAAGTGATCGGCCGTGAGTACGCCGACGTCGAGATCGAACCTCCCGCCGATGGCAAGTTATTCAACGAGATGTGCATTACGCCATGGCGGGACTTGCAGCTTTCTGCAATTCGCTCGAATGCACTCGCGCTCGAACGCCTGTCGCGCGAACCGCGCCGCATCGCGCAGGACGCCTACTTCGCCGTGATTCTGCTCGATGGCGAATATCGCCTGCGCCAGGACGGGCGCGAAGCATTCCTGCGCGCTGGCGACCTGAGCCTGTACGATGCCGCACGCCCGCACCGCATCGATTGCCCGCGCGCATTTCGCAAGCTGATCGTGTCGATTCCGCGCGCGCTGCTGAGCGAACGCCTTGCCGGCGTCGAACATTGCACGGCCCGGTGCATCGCGGGCGATGCCGGCATCGGCGCGATTGCTGCGAATTTCATCCGATACTGCACCGCTGAGGCTGAGACTCTGGCATCGAGCGATTTCACCGCATTGTCGGGGCATGCGCTCGATCTCCTCGCACGCGCAATCGCAACGACGCGCCCACGAATCTGCAGCCTGAGTCGCTCGCGGCAGTCCTCGCTTGCGGCGATAAAGGCTATCGTCGAGCGACGCTTCTGCGATCCGTTGCTGGACGCAAGAGCGATCGCAACCGGCGTCGGTCTTTCGACTCGCTACATCAACGAACTGTTCGCCGCCGAAGGGACCTCGCTGATGCGTCACGTTTGGGAACGACGCCTTCAGAGAAGCATGGACCGATTGCTCGCAGGCGAGCCATGCAGCCTGGCCGAACTCGCCTGGCGTTGCGGCTTTGCCGATCCGGCGCATTTCAGTCGCACTTTCAAATGTCGCTTCGGTGCGCCGCCGCGCGAATTCCGGAAGTGGCGCTGAGCGCCATATTCGTCTGCTCCACCGAGCAACCGGCGCGGCGATGCAGGCCGTTGTCTACTTGGCGCGTTATCATGTGCGTCAACCGATTCTCTCGAGCCAAAGCTCCATGAACCTGACCAGCTACAGCTTTGTCGACGGCGCCGATATCCCTGGTGAATTCGCTTTTTGCGTGATCGATCCGAAGACGCACGTACGCCTGAGCGCAAACCGCAACCCACATCTCGCATGGACCGACGCGCCGCCCGGCACGAAATCGTTCGCCGTCATCTGTCACGATCCCGACGTGCCGAGCCGCGGGGACGACGTCAACCAGGAAGGCCGCGAAGTCCCGGCGTCACTGCCGCGCGTGGACTTCTTCCATTGGTTGCTGTGGGACATTCCTGCTTCCGTGCACGAGATCGCCGCGGGCAGTCACAGCAGCGGCGTCAGCGCGCGCGGCAAGGGCGGCCCCGCCGCGCCGAACGGCTGGCGCCACGGTATCAACGACTACACCGGCTGGTTCGCAGGCGATGCCGACATGGGCGGCACCTACTACGGCTACGACGGCCCCTGCCCGCCGTGGAACGATGCGCTCGTCCATCGCTACGTGTTCACCGTCCATGCGCTCGATGTGGCGAAGCTGGATGTCGAAGGCGAGCCGACCGGCGCGAATCTACGTGCGGCGCTGCAAGGACACGTGCTAGCGCAGGCGAGCATCGGCGCCAGTTACACGCTCAATCCACGCCTCGTGTAGGAAGCAGCCTTCAATCCGCGTTCGTCCCTGCCGCTGCAATCACGGCGGCATCGCCGTCGATCTTTTCCGGGATGCGCTTGGCGACGCGGCGATACCAGCGCCAGCCGATCAGGCCGATCAGATAGAACGCGCTCGATGTGATCGCGAGGCTGAGCGCGGAATGCGCGACCAGCGGACCGAGCACACCGGCAAGCAGCGCGCTGAAGGTGAGCATGAGGAATGCCTGCACCGACGAGGCGCCACCGCGGTATTGCGGGAAGCGGTCGAGCACGAGCAGGTTGAGTGTGGGCGCGACGAGGTTGACGCCGATCGCGCCGATCGCTACCGGCAACACCGTCCATGGCACGCGTGGGGGCTGCACGGCGAACGCGATGACGAGGTTGAGCAACGAAGCGCTCAGCATGACGACGTAGCCGGCGCCGACGAGCATGCGCACCGGCGCGCGCCCGGCCAGACGGCCGGTCAGCAGCGCGCCGAGCATCAGGCCGCTGATCGCCGGCACGAACAACCACGGGAAATGGTTCTGGTCGAGGCCGAGGATTTCGAGCACGAACGCCGGCGCATTGGCAATGTAGACGAAGAACCCGGCCGAGTTGAAGGTCAACGCGAGCGCGAGTGCGGCAAATTGGCGGTCGCTGACGATGCTGCGATAGTTCGTGAACAGCGTGCGCGGCAGGAACGCGACGCGGCGTTCACGCGCATGTGTTTCCGGCAGCACCGCGAGGCACAGGCCGATCAACGCGAGGGTGAACAGCGCCAAGGCCCAGAACAGCGCATGCCAGCCAACGAGCCAATCCGGCGGCGCTGCGAGCGGACTGCCGTCCCAGCCCACAAGCCAGGCACCGATCACTGGCGCCAGCGCGGGCGCGAGGCCGAAGATCAGGCTGATCTGTGCCATGAGCTTCTGCGCGGCGAACCCGGCGAAACAATCACGAACGATCGCGCGGCCAACGATCATGCCGATACCCGCGCTCGCGCCCTGCAGCGCGCGGAACACGAGCAGCGCGTGCATCGACGGCGCAAGCGCGCAGCCAATCGTGCCGACGAGGAACACGACGAGACCACCGAGAATGATCGTGCGCCGGCCCCACGCGTCGGACATCGCGCCGACGAACAACGACAGCGCCGCGTAGGCGAACAGGTAGACGCTGATCGTCTGCTGCATCGCGACCGGACCTGCGCCGAAACGCCGCTCGATCTCCGGGAACGCGGGAAAGATCGCGTCGATGCAGAACGGCCCGAGCATGGCCAGCGCGGCAAGCAAGCCCGCAAGCAAGCCGCGATGCGGCACCGGAGAAGAAGAAGCCATCAGGGAATGTGGCGTGCGCGCCGACAGGAAAATTCGGGAAGACGCGCATCATACGCGCCGACGCGCGTCATCGCCTTCGCTGTCCAGCGATCACGCCGAACTCCCTGCTGCGGGGCCTATTCGCCGCTTCGTCCCCTTCGCGACCGCTAGTTCCTTTGTCGATGCCTGCGACTTGCCTCGAGGGTGAGTAGCGCCGCGAGCATCAACAGCATCCACGGCGTATTCGTCGGCGCCGCCACGGGAGGCGGCCGCGTCACTGTCACTGTGACCGTCACCGTGCTCGTGCATGGCGGCGGCGTATTGCCCGGCATGCACAAGCCTCCCGGCGGCGGAGCTATCGCTGCCGTGTTCGCGATTTGCGCTTGCGGGCTTGAACTCACCGTCGCCATTACCGTGTAAGTCACTGTGCCGCCGGCCGGGAACACGGCGAGCGTTTCGTTCAAAGTACCGCTGCCCGAAGCGTTCGGACACACGGCGCCGCCGCTCGCCGAACACGCCCATGCCTGGCTCGCAATCCCAGCCGGAATCGGATCGGAGACAATCGTGCCCGGCGCGTTTACCGATCCGACATTGCTCGCCACGATCGTGTAGATGATCTGCGCGTTCGGTGCGAGTGCGGTCGCCGTGGTGCTCTTGTGGATGCTGACCTGCGGTACCGGCGGCACAGTCACCGTGCTCGTGCACGGTGGCGGTGTGTTGTTCGGCGTGCACAGACCGCCGCTCGGCGGCGTCACTGTCGCCGTGTTCGTCACCGTCGCCGGCGGCGCTGCCACGACCGTCGCGGTCACCGTGTACGTCACCGTGCTGCCTGCAGGGAATGTCGCCAGTGTTTGGTTCACGTCCCCGTTGCCACTCGCGTTCGGACAAACCGCACCGCCACTC
>Ga0105240_10013160_pt1 | contig 11383 bp, 9 predicted proteins | sample KBSC54metaG_FD_80426 | JGI IMG/M metagenome (GOLD analysis project Ga0105240, IMG submission 80426) | Corn rhizosphere microbial communities from Kellogg Biological Station, Michigan, USA - KBS C5-4 metaG | ecosystem: Host-associated > Plants > Roots > Rhizosphere > Soil | place: Michigan, USA...
GCCTTGCGCTTAGGGCCCTGCCGGTCGAGGCGTTGTAGCGCCGAACGGAGGTCGTCGAGCATGGTACTGAAGTCGCATGTCAGGGCCGCGCGGCGCCCGACCAGCACATAGTCATGGTGCGACCGCATCGCCATCGCATCGAGCGAACGAACTGCTTCGCGCAGACGACGGCGGATACGGTTGCGCTCGGGCGCGTTTCCGTTCTTCTTGGTGACGGTAAATCCGACCCGGGTCGGGCCCAAATCGTCGCGGCGGCGGCTTTGCAGGGTGAAGGCGGTGGAGTTGACCCGCGCGCCATTGGCAACGGCGAGGAAATCCGCCCGCTGCCTCAGCCGATCCATGGATAAGGTCTCCGGAGGTCGCCCGGCCCTCAGGCGCTCAGGCGCTTGCGGCCACGCGCGCGACGCGCGGCGAGGACCTTGCGGCCGCCGGTGGTGGCGAGGCGGGCGCGGAAGCCGTGACGGCGCTTGCGCACCAGTTTGCTGGGTTGATAAGTCCGCTTCACGGGTGTTCTCCGCTGACCGGGCAATCTGCCTGTTTAGGGTTTAAGAGGAAGTCCGGATGACCTCCGGCCTGCAACGGGCCGTTTCCGGCCGCAACGGGCCGCCTCCGGTAAACCGGGTCATCCCTGACAATTGGCCGCGGCTTATAAGGGAGCGACCGGTTTTCGTCAACGTTCGGAGGTGATTTGGGCGCGTTTCTTCGAAACGTGGCTTTTTGCTAGAATATGTTGTTTTTTGCGGTGTTTTTACGAGGGAGGATGGCAGTTTCAGCGCTGCCGCCTTAAATCAGCGAAACGGCTGACATTAGCGATCCGTAATTTGACCGTCCGGGGCGGTGGGTCGCATCTTCCAAGGGGCAGGCCAGCGAAGGCAGACAGTGTGTCATTGACCGACGACCAGCCGACCATCGAACAGCCGCCGCGGGACAAACCGCCGCAACGGCTCGGACTTTCCGGCAAGCTTCTACTGCTCACGATCCCCCTCGTGGTGATTGCGTGCATGCTGATCTATGTGCCCGCCATTGCGAACTTCCGCATGAACCGGCTCAATGACCGGCTCGCTGCGGCCAACACCGCCGCGCTGGTGCTGGATGCCGCGCCGTCCGGCTCGGTGCCGGATTCGCTGGCGCAGCAGATCCTGACCAGCATCGGCGCTCGCGCGGTCGCGATCAAAATGGGGCAGCAGCGCCGTCTGCTCGCGAGCGCCAACCTGCCGGCCTCGATCGACCATGACATCGACATGCGCACCATGACGGTGTGGGAGGCGATCGCCGGCTCCTTTCAGATGTTGCTCGAGAGCGGCAACCAGACCATCCGCGTGATCGGACCTGCGCCTGGCGGCGCGCAGTTCATCGAAACCGTGGTCGACGAGAAGCCGCTGCGGCAATCGATGTATCGCTTCTCCCGCAACCTGTTGCTGGTCGGGCTCGGAATCGGCGTCCTCACTGCTTTCCTCGTCTATATCGCGCTGCATTTCCTGTTCGTGCGGCCGATGCGTCGGCTGACCGCGAGCATGGTCGGTTTCCACGAAAACCCTGAAAGCGCCGCCAAGATCATCGTGCCGAGCGATCGTGGCGATGAGATCGGCGTGGCCGAGCGCGAGCTTTCCGCCATGCAGCGCGACCTCGTCTCGATGCTGCATCAGAAGAGCCGGCTTGCCGCGCTTGGCCTCGCCGTCTCCAAGATCAACCACGATTTGCGCAATCTGCTCGCATCCTCGCAGCTCCTGTCGGATCAGCTTGCCAGTGTGCCAGATCCGCGGGTGCAGCGCTTCGCGCCGAAATTGATGCGCTCGCTCGAGCGCGCCATCGCCTTCTGCCAGTCGACGCTGTCCTATGGTCGCGCCCAGGAGGCCGCGCCCGATCGCCGCATGATCCTGATCGAGCCCGTGGTGGCCGAGGTCCGCGAGACGGCGGGACTGGCGAGTGATGCCTCCATTGCCTGGATCACGGCCATCGAGCGCGGGCTAGCGGTTGATGCCGATCCCGACCAGCTTTTCCGCGTGCTGCTCAATCTCGTGCGCAACGCGGCGCAGGCGCTGGAAACCCACCCGAAGAACGATCCGGCGAGCATGCAGATTCGCGTCACCGGCCGCCGCGAGGGCGCGGTTGCGATCCTGGAAGTGTCCGACACCGGTCCGGGCGTACCGCAAAAGGCGCGCGACCATCTGTTCGAAGCGTTCCAGAGTTCGAGCCGCCCCGGCGGCAGCGGGCTCGGCCTTGCCATCGCCGCCGAGCTGGTCCGCGCCCATGACGGCGAGATCCATCTGGTCGAGGGGACACTGGGCGCGACCTTCCGGATCGTGATCCCTGACCGCCCGGTGGAACTGCTCTCGGTGCGCAACGAGCGGGCGAGGGCGTAGTCTTCCACCGTCATTCCGGGGCGCCTCGCAGAGGCGAACCCGCAATCTCGAGATTCCGGGTCTGGTCCTTCGGACCATCCCGGAATGACAATGGCGATTTGAGCGTCCCGGCGCTTGCCAATTGGGGCCGGAGCGGGTAGCTAGAGCCCTCTTTCGCGGTCCTTCGGATATCTGCCGAAATGCGGGTGCTAAGCCCGCGGACAGCATGCGAAACACGCGCCCGTAGCTCAGCTGGATAGAGCATCAGACTACGAATCTGAGGGTCGGACGTTCGAATCGTTCCGGGCGCGCCATTCCACCGCGGCGACAACAACGTTTCCGCTTGATAGTCCTATTCAAATGTCAAAGAGCCCATGGAGGCGCAGCACGTCGCGTTCTCGCGACGGGAATCCGCCCGAGTTGCTCTTGCTCGCATCGCCCTCCTCAAGAGGAGGGCGCAGGGAATGCCGGGTGCAGGCCGCGCCCATGGCCCGCCTGCAACAAAAAAGCAGGCGGCAGTCACCACAGGTTCAGCCAGAACATCCGGCATTCCCTGCGCGGTGGTTTACGGCTTATACGTGCTCTCCTCGGTGCGCCGGGCTTTTTTGCCACCGTCGCCTCGCGAACGTTAGTTCGCAAGACTTGATCTCAGCGTCGGGGGATCAGGACCACACGATTTCGCTCGTCCGCGCGCCTTCGCTCGTCTTGCAAGGCAACGCGTCCACCGCATCCTGCTTCCCACGCTCGTGACGATTGGCCGAAACGCCCCTCCTGGTGGAATCAGGACGGGCGGATGAAAGCACATTTTTCGGGAAAACGGAAGAGAAATTTTCGAGCTCTTGATCGGATACTGCGATCCGGTTGAAACGTCTCGGAAAGTCCTGCGTTGGCGCAACCGCCTCTATCTTGCCCTCACTGCATTTCGAGGGGCTTGGGATGAGGGCTTATCAAGATCGACGCCAACGCGTGCTGGCGGACCAAAACCAGGACAAGCAGAACGCGACCAGGTTCCGCGCGGATTTCTTCCTCGGCGCAATCGGGCAGAGTTGAGCCATGACCCGTTCAAGCGTTTTCGGTGCCGCCGCTATCCGCGCTGCGAAGCGCCGTCGTGAACTTCGAATGAGTCCATCAATTCGAGAATACGCCGCTGCATGATCCGCCAATCTTGCACGTCCTCCGGCCGATGGCGGAAATAGAAATGCCGCCCCCTATTTATGAAGCGGTGCTGACAAGATTTCGGAACGGCCTCAGATGGCGTGCCGCAGCCGATCACCGTGGCGTTGATGCTGTGACCGTCGTCATAAGCAAGATATCGATATCCGACATATTCCTTGCCATCTCTGCCGAGCGTGATGGTCTTGCTTTTCGCAAGGCCAAATTCCGTGCTCTGTTCCACAACGTTACCACCTGGTGCTGCCTTCATCAGGCTTAATACCCATTCTGGATTCCATTCGATCATGACCCAGTTGCTGTCACGTTCCTCTGGCGTCAGATCGCTCCAGCGCCGATTGAGCGGCTGAAAGTCAGGAGCGGTCGTCGCAAGCCTCAACGTAGGGCTCATCCCGCCGCTCCACTTCGCCTGCCAGGCATTTGGAATGCGATAGGCATCGCGCGCAGAATACCTGATGTAGTTGCTGTCTGACGACTTGGGGAAGAGCGCCAGCCGTTTATCTGCGAAGTCACGCACCGGCACGCAGGTAACCGCCGGGCCACGGCCGTCGATCTGCCCGTTGAGCACGCCCAGCTCGAAGGCGCGGCGGCGATACGACCAGTGATAAAGGCGCGGATTAGCAGGCTCGCCGACAACGAGCACGGCATGGTGCTGCATGTACAGCGGACCATCACGCTTGGCCCACATTGTGAAGACCGACAGGTCGAGCCAGGATCGGGCGGGCCGGTAGTCGGAAGTCCCGTCAGCGACTTGGATACAATACGGCTGGGGTCCAGCGACCTCGTCAGCCACATAGGCTACAAGGAGTGATGTCCCAGCGGCCACGGCGACAAATAGCGCAGTCACAACTAGAACCAGGCCGACAAGCTTTCGTGGCAATATCAACTCTGTCCTCGCGCACCGCAGTTGTTTCCCGTGTAGCAATGTAAGCTTATCGATCGGTTGGGACAGAGGACGATTTTGAAAGGAGATGTTTGGATTTCATTGACTCGGTTCCGGCCGACGATCGCGTCGCGCGCTTAAGGTCGCCTGACCCATGACGCCGTTCCCGGGATCGATCGAAATGGCCGCAATTGAGGGGTAACCGGACTTAACCGCGAAATCGGTAACAAAGCCGGGCCATGCGGTGTAGCGCTAGATCGCGTGCGGTCGTAGACTAGTGGATGGGAGCGGCTGTAAGGCCACAGCATCATAGCGCGACAGCGAAAGAGTAGTGCCCATCTTCATCGGCCGTAGCGCGCCACTTCCGCCAGGCAGGACCAACCGGTCAGCCGCCGCCCGAGATCGCGCCGAGCGCCTGCCGGACATCGTCTGGCGTAGCCGGTTCGGCGCCGTGGTTACGCAGGATCCGCACGGCGTCCTCGACCAATCCTCGATTTGTCGTGCTTATCGGAGTGCCCAGCAGCGCGTCCTCGAGGCCCACGCGGATATGGCCGCCGCGCGCGACGGCCGCGCCGATCAGCGGGCGGACGTCGACGCCGAGGCCGGAGATCATCCATGGCGCCGCGCCTGCTTCCTCTTCCACCAGCGTGGCGAGCGCTGCCAATGCATAGGGCTTTGGCGGGAAGCAGAACGCGAATTGCTGTGAGAGCATGAAGCGATAGATTGGCATTTTCACGCCGGTCGCGCCTGCGAGCGCGGCGCCGGCGCGGATGAAGCCGGGCTCGTAAATCGCGAAGGCCGGATGAAGGCCGTGACGCTCGGCGATGCCCAGGGCGTGTCGGACGTGGGATTCCGGATTGACATAGGTGCCTGCCGGATTCGCTTGTAAGGTTGTTGCTGTTTGCGTGAAGTTGACGCTGCCGGGATCGACCGGAGCAAATTCGACCAGGCCGCGCGAAGCGAGCGCGTCGACATGGCTGAACCGGGTTTCAGCGTCGGGAATGCCGGCAGTGCCGCTGCCGATCATGGATGTAGGGAAGGACGGATAGATGGGGACGTCGACCTTCGCACGGATTCCTTCAATGATGCGTGCATAAACCTGCCAGTCGAAGGTCTGCGGACCACCTCCATCATAAGCATGCGTATGGATGATGGCCGCGCCGGCTCTTGCACAGGTGATGCCCTCGGCAATGATCGCCTCGACCGTATCGGGGATGCCGGGTTGAAGCGCGCGGCTCCAGGGCCCGTTTAATGCCGCCTCGATCCACACTTTTCGCATGGTGCCACTCCATTGTTTCGTTGAACAAAGACCAGACAGTAGCGATCAAGGGGGGCAGTCACCTCGCCAGTGAAACGTCTGCGCGCGAATCGGAACTTGCTCATGCTGTATACGATTCGAAGCGCCGGGCCGTGCGATCGGAAAAATCCGTCGTGCAGGCGCGCATTCTCGACGCATCCCTGGCTTCCGGCGCAATGGACGCCGGTTTGACTCCCGTGAGGATCGTTCCCGCGCGAGCTACAAATCGTACCATTTCGGTCCAGGTGACGGCGGACTCAGATAACGGAGCGTCAATCCGAGCGGCCCACGACGACGCCCTAAGCCGCCCGGCTATGCCCCTCGTCGCCGAACAGATGGACCTTGTTGCGGCCGGCGGCCTTCGCATCATAGAGCGCGGCGTCGGCTTCTGCGAACAATTCGACGATCCGTCGGCGATGCGGACGGCCGACGAGCGCCGCTCCGATCGAAGCACCGACCTCGAGGCGAAGACCGTTCCAGAAAAGCGGCCGGCTCAACATGACGACGGTCTGCTGCAGCACCTGTGCGATTCGGGCAGGGCTTGTCGGAGTACGCAGGATGATTGCGAATTCGTCGCCGCCGAGACGGGCGACCAGGCCGGCATTGTGGAAGGCCCACCGCAGACGCTGCGCGACCTCGCACAGGCACGCGTCTCCGGCCGGATGGCCGAACGTATCATTGAGCACTTTGAACCGATCGAGGTCGATCAGGACAAGTGCCGATGCGAAGCCATGATTCAGGCTGTCGCCGACGACCTCGCGATATCGCGCCTGAAAAACGTAGCGATTGACGAGCCCAGTGAGCGGATCGGTTTCGGCCTGCCGCCGCAGATTCTCCATTGCCTGGCGGTCGGAGGTGATGTCCTGTTTGGAGCCGAAGATCCGCGCCCGTGGTCCGCTCCCTCCGTCCGTGTTGATCAAGAGGCGCATCCAGCGCCTTTCGCCGCGCCAGGTCCTGATCTCGGCATCGAGCGTTACCGGGCGGCCGGTCCGGATCACCTCGGCACGAGCGAGTTCCATGTTGCGCCGCGACTCGTCGACATAGAGATCGACGATGCTCGCGCGCCGCAGCGGGTTGCCCATCGGATAGCCGAAGATGTCGTAGACGCCCGCAGTCCAGGTCAGGCGCTCCGTCTCGAGTTCACATTCCCAGGCGCCGATGCGAGCGAGATTCAAGGCCTGATCGTAGAGGCGTGCGCGAACCTGGTCCGACAGAGTCGTGGCAGCATGGTCTGCTTCATCTCTCATCGATGATCCGGCAGCATTTCGGGATTTTGCCCATGTGTCCAAGGAGTAGGGTTGCCGCGTTAACGAACTCTATACGACCCGAAGCTGGCTCCCGCCCGGCGCGGAGAATGTGATGGCTTAAATCATATAATTATTTCAATTATGTAAGCGAAGGGCGCACGGCATTCGGGTCGGCTCCTCATCCGGCCGAAACAGCAGCGATCAGGGTGGTGGTCGCCTGGCGAGCGAGACGTCGGCGCGGGAATCGGACTTGCTGACGCTGCATACGATCCGAAGCGCCGGGCCGAGCGAACGGAAAGCGCTGTCGCGCAGGCGGGCGTTCTCCACGCAATTCCTGGTTTCGAGCGCAATCGACGCAGGTTTGACTCCCGTCAGAATCGATCCCGTGCGAGCGACGAAGTCGTACCATTTCAGCCCGGGTGAGGGTGGGCTCAGATAGCGCAGGGTCAAGCCGAGTGGTCCGTTGCAGTGGAGAAAGGCGCCGTAATCGTCCTCCTCTTCGGTCCGGGCACTCAAGGGAATGTCGTCGTTGGCCGTCCGGCCGCCCGCGTCGAGGCCGATCCGGACTGCGATCTCACCGGCCATCGCTTTGCATTCATCGGCGCTGGCCGCGGAAGCCGAGAGTGCCGATAGCAGCAGGACGATCCAGACCAGAGAACGCATCGCTCTTCCAAACTTCGGCCGGCCATATGGATGTGGTCAGCCTTTGAACAGACTGCCATCCGTCCGACCCTCACCGCAATTGGTGACGCTCGACCGAGAGTCGAGAATCAGCTATTTGCGCCACGGCTCACGTGGTTCGAAATGCGCCGATATGAACAGTGGTGAAGGCGGCGCCGCCGCGAGCGGGTCCACTCAGGCCGTCCGGAATCACGACGGTCCAACGCCGGCTGTTCTCCATGAGCTTGGCCTCCGGCACATGCAGTCCGGTCGGCATCTCGACGCACAACTCTGCTGCGAGCAGGCGCTTGCGATAGACCCTGATCACGTCGACAGCCTGCACTTGATGGGCCTGTTGTCGCTGCAGGCCGGGCAATACGACCACGCCATCGAATGGATAGCACGCGCCAACAGGCAGGATCCAAAGGCTCAACATCTCATCAGCCTTGGCATCGCGCTCACGCAGCAAGGATTGCATGGCGAAGCCTTCAAGGCATTCGATGCGGCGGTGAGGATCACACCCGGTGATGCCGAGACATGGTTGTACCATGGCGACGCGCTCGCGAACTTGCAGCGGCCGGCGGACGCCGTGGCGAGCTACCAACAGGTGCTCAAGCTCGACCCGCGCTATGCGGATGCCGCCTTTCGCTGCGGCCTTCTCCTGCGCAACCTGAAGCGGATCGACGAAGCCCTTGCCCATCTCGATCTCTGCGATCAGTTGCACCCCGATAACGGCGCGGTGCTTGAGCAACGTGGTCTCTTGCTCCACGACCTGAAGAGGTTCGAGGAAGCCCTGGACGCCAATTTGCGGGCCTATCCGCACAAGCCTGCAAGTGCGGAGCTCTGCAACAATATCGGCGCGGCGCTATTGAAGCTGCGCCGGTGCGAGGAAGCGTTGCCATGGTTCGACAGGGCGCTGGCGCTGCTGCCGGGCTCGATCACCGTGCTGATCAGCAAGGCCGCCGCGCTCGCCAAGATGCTGCGGCTCGATGAGGCCTTTGCCGTCTACGCACAGGCGGAAGCGATCGATCCTGGTAATGCCGACATCGCCTTTCTCGTGTCCGAGCTTCAAATGCTGACCGGCGATTTCGAATCCGGCTGGGCTGGGCGGGAGGCACGATGGAAGACCCGTCTGACCAAGGGCTATCCAGACCTCTCGCAACCGATGTGGCTCGGCGACGGCCCGATCGAGGGCAAGACCATCCTCGTGTTCGCCGATGAGGGGCTCGGCGATACGATCCAGTTCGCGCGCTACATCCCGATGCTCGCCGCGCGCGGCGCGCGGGTGATGCTGTGGGTGGACGACCCGCTCGCGCAGCTTTTGTCCGGACTGTCCGGCGTCTGCAGGCTCATCACAAGATCGGACCCCCTGCCGGCTTTCGACCTGCATTGCCCGATCTGCAGCCTGCCGCTTGCCTTCCAGACGCGGCTCGAGACGATACCCTCCGATGACTATTTGCCGCGGCCCGCGCAGGCGCGGGTGCAGTTGTGGGAGAATCGCCTGCTGGCCAGCCTTGGCCCGCGCAGCAAGCCGCGTATAGGTCTCGCCTGGTCCGGCAATCCGAACCATTGGAACGATGACAACCGATCACTACCGCTGCAAAAGCTGTCGCCCCTGCTCGATCTCGACGCCACTTTCGTCAGCCTCCAGAAGACCCCCAGGCCGGATGACAGGGCGCAGCTCGAAAAGACAGGTATCATCGACCTGACCGCGCATCTCACCGACCTTGCGGAGACCGCAGCTCTCATGAGCCGCCTCGATCTCGTGATCAGCGTCGATACCAGCGTTGCTCATCTTGCCGGCGCGCTGCACCGTCCGACCTGGGTCCTCTTGCCCTACGCGCCTGACTGGCGCTGGCTGCTCGGCCGCGACGATAGTCCGTGGTACGCCAGCGTGCGCCTGTTCAGGCAGGATCAGCAGCGCGACTATGAGCCGGTGATCGCGCGCATGCGCGAGGCGTTGCAGCAGCTTCTTTCCACGTGGTCTTCGGCGGGTTTGCTTGCCTCAACGCCAGCCAAGGGCGGGAGCGACGTGGGTTAGAATCGCTTCGATCGCATGAGCGTTGTAGGCCACGCCGAGCTGGTTCGGGACCGTGAGCAGCAAGGTGTCCGCTTCGGCAATCGCTTCGTCCTGGCGTAGCTGCTCGATCAGGACATCCGGCTCGGCGGCATAGCTGCGGCCGAAGATTGCCCGCGTCCTCGGATCGATGAAGCCGATCTGGTCCTCGCCTTCGCCCTCGCCGCCGAAATAGGCGCGATCCCGATCATCGATGAGTGCGAAGATGCTGCGGCTGACGGACACCCGCGGCTCGCGGGTATGGCCGGCCTCCTTCCAGGCGGCACGAAAGCTGCGGATCTGCGCGGCCTGCTGCACGTGAAAGGCCTCGCCCGTTTCATCGTTCTTGAGCGTCGAGCTTTGCAGGTTCAGGCCGAGCTTTGCCGCCCATATTGCCGTGGCGTTCGAGCCGGCACCCCACCAAATCCTTTCCCGAAGGCCTTCGGAATAAGGTTCGAGGCGCAGCAACCCGGGAGGGTTCGGAAACATCGGGCTCGGATTGGGCTGCGCAAAACCCTCGCCGCGCAGCAGGTCCAAAAAGACTTCCGCGTGACGCCGGCCCATGTCGGCGTCGCTCTGCCCTTCGGCCGGTCGATAGCCGAAATATCGCCAACCATCGATCACCTGCTCGGGCGAGCCGCGGCTGATGCCGAGCTGAAGCCGCCCGCCGGCGATAAGATCGGCTGCGCCTGCGTCTTCCGCCATATAAAGCGGATTCTCGTAGCGCATGTCGATGACCGCCGTGCCGATTTCGATGCGGCTGGTCCTGGCGCCGACCGCGGCGAGCAGTGGAAACGGCGAGGCGAGCTGGCGCGCGAAGTGATGGACGCGGAAATAGGCGCCGTCCGCACCCAATTCCTCCGCCGCGACAGCGAGCTCAATCGATTGCAGGAGCGTATCCGCGGCCGATCGCGTCTGCGATTGCGGCGACGGCGTCCAGTGCCCGAACGACAGAAATCCGATCTTCTTCATGAAACTGATCTATAGACGATCGGAGTGATTTGCGATGCGTCGACCGAACAGCTGGCGCACCAATTCACCTGTTTCTCGGCCTCATCGGCAGGCCCTTGGTGGTGAAGCGCTGCGTTCTACCGCCGTCGCGTACAGGCCGACGCGTGCCGGCGGCTTTGCCGGTGCCGAGCGGCTGGTGTGCCGGCACGAGCTGGTCGGGGCGCGAGCCAATTAGATCGCGGCGGCCCATCTCGATCAGCGCCTCGCGGAGCAGCGGCCAATTGTCGGGATCGTGGTAGCGCAGGAAGGCTTTGTGCAACCGGCGCTGCCTCATTCCCTTGATCGCCTCGACCTTGTCGCTGCCGCCATGCCGTACGCCACGCAGCGGATTGACGCCGGTGTGATACATGGCGGTTGCGGTCGCCATCGGCGAGGGCAGGAAGGTCTGCACCTGGTCGGCGCGGTAGCGGTTCTTCTTGAGCCAGAGCGCGAGGTTCATCATGTCCTCGTCGGTCGTGCCCGGATGCGCTGCGATGAAATAGGGGATCAGGTAATATTTCTTGCCGGCCTGCTCCGCGGCAGCTTCGAACATTTGCTTGAAGCGATTGTAAGCGCCGATCCCCGGTTTCATCATCTTGTCGAGCGGGCCGCGCTCGGTGTGCTCTGGCGCGATCTTGAGGTATCCGCCGACGTGATGGGTGACGAGCTCCTTGACGTATTCGGGGCTCTTCACCGCGAGGTCGTAGCGCACGCCGGAGGCGACCATCACCTTCTTGA
>Ga0105240_10013162_pt1 | contig 11382 bp, 8 predicted proteins | sample KBSC54metaG_FD_80426 | JGI IMG/M metagenome (GOLD analysis project Ga0105240, IMG submission 80426) | Corn rhizosphere microbial communities from Kellogg Biological Station, Michigan, USA - KBS C5-4 metaG | ecosystem: Host-associated > Plants > Roots > Rhizosphere > Soil | place: Michigan, USA...
CGTACCTTTCTCGCGCGCGCCGGCCTCGATCCCCATCGATTGCAGCAGTTCAACGGCTTCGTCGCCCGCCCGGGCCAGCGTCTCGCGATTCATCAAGCGGCCCTCGCCGTGGTCACCAGCGGCTGCTGGGCATAGGCGGCGCCGAAGCGGTTGGCCAGGAACGCGGCCAGCGAAACTTCCTCCTGGCGTATGAACCCGCGTGAGGGCAGCTTGCCCGCGGCGAGCAGATCCAACACGGCACAGATTCCACTGGCGGTCGTGATCTGGATGGCGCTGCACGGCACGCCGCCGATCTCACGGCCGTAGATCTTGTTGGCGTACGTCTCCTGTAGCAGGCGACCGTCCTTCTGACCGCTGACGGTCACGAACACGAGCACCACGTCCTGCAGGGTGCCGGGAATGGCATGCTCGAGAATGTCCTTCAACACTTCGGGCCTCTGTCCGAGGCGCAGGTCATGGATGAGCGCCTTCATGATGTCCCGGTGACCCGGATAGCGCACGGTGCGGTAGTTGAGGCTGCGGACTCTGCCCTTGAGGGTCTCGCAGAGCGTCCCGAGCCCGCCCGAGGTGTTGAATGCCTCGTAGCGCACGCCATCCAGGGAAAACTCTTCCAACTCCTCCAAGGCAGGAACTTCGCGCAGCACGCCGTCAACGATGGCCTCGCACGGCTGGAGGTATTCGTTGATGACCCCGTCGGTGCTCCACGTCAGGTTGTAGTTGAGAGCGTTCGAAGGATACTGTGGCAAAGCGCCCACGCGCAGGCGCACCGTGTCCAGAACGTCGAAGCGACGAGCCAGATCGTGAGCGACGATCGAGATGAAGCCCGGCGCGAGTCCGCATTGCGGGATGAACGCGGTGGAGGCATCGGCCGCCAGGTTCTTCACCAGCCGGGTGGTGGCCACGTCCTCCGTCAGATCCAGGTAGTGGATGTTGGCCTGGCGGGCCGCACGAGCAATGTGACTCGTGATGCTGTAGGGCGCCGCGCTCAGCACGGCGAACTGGTCGCGCATGGCATCCTGGAGCTGCGCGCTGTCGGTCAGATCGAGCTCGCGCGTGCTCAGCAGGCTGTGCTTCGGGAGACTCGCCAACTGCTCGGCGGAACGGTCGACCACCGTGACCTGGTAGTCGCCCGACGAGGTGAGCATATTCGCAATCATGCCGCCGATCTTGCCGGCGCCGGCCAACAGAACCTTCTTCATGCCAGTCTCCGAAGGGGAATTCGAGTCGTGTAGTGGGGTCCGGGAGGGGTGTTGCCAGTCTCCCAGGAAATTCAGGCGCGTAGTGTCTCCGGGGGGACTGTCCAGATTGAAGTACACAATCTGTCGGGGCGGAGTGCGCTACACTGACAAAATGTCTAAATCGAAAGACACTTTGCCACTGGATGAGCTGGATCGCCGGCTGCTGGGGCTGCTGCGCAAGGACGCGCGCATGCCGATCGTGCGCCTTTCGAAGTCCCTGGGTATCTCCCGCGCCAGCACCTATGCGCGGCTGCAGAAATTGCAGGATACCGGCGTCATCGAAGGGTTCACGGTCCGCGTGAACCCGGAATTGGAGCGCCGGCAGATCCGCGCGCACGTGCTCATCAAGGTGAAAGGCAAGCTGGCGCGGGCGGCGGAGAAGCAACTCCACTCGATGCCCGAGATCATCACGCTGCACGCCATCAGCGGGGTCTACGACCTCATCGCCGAGCTCGAAGCCTCGAGCGCCGTGGAGCTCAACGAGCTGATCGACCGGATCGGCGAGTTGGAGGGGGTCGAGGAGACCACCTCCTCCATTCTGCTCGCCACGAAGTGGTCGCGTCGCGACCGGGTCTAGCCGGCAAGGCTAGCCGGACAAACAACAGGCCTCAGGCGGCGGCCGTCATTTTGAAGATGCCTTGCGCATTCGAGCTGTCGAAGGCGAGGTCGAGTCGTGAGGCGCCCGTCGCCGGGTCGATCATTCGATCCCGTTGGATGAACTCGTAGAATGAGCCAGGCACCTTGCGCCGAATGACGTCACCGTGCGCGTCAATGAACTCCCGCTCGACCTGGTCGGCACGAAACGCCGTCTGCCGCACGCGTCCGGATCGAGATGTCTCGATGGTGTCCTTCAGCGGACGGGCCAGTCGCCGCTGTTCCGCGACGAGCTCGTCGAGGTCCGATACCCGATCGGTTGCGTGGTTGAAGGCGTTTCCTTCGGTCGAAATCCAGGCCATTTCAGGCGACTCGGCCAGGAGGATGTCATAGTCACGCGAGCTCGGGATCGCGTGTTGACGTTGAAAGCAGGCGAGCAGCGTTGGCAGAAGGGCCACCGCATCCGCAAACTCCAGCTCGTGACGAGTATCCAGCTCATGCAGAGCACCGCCGGCGTTCTCCGCGATCGGGTTACGCGACGTGTCGGTAACACGCGCAACAGCCTGTTGGAATCCCGGTGAGAAGCGCTCCGGATGCAACTCACTGACAAAGAACTGTGGCAGCTCCTCCGGAAAGTCGACGTGGGTATAGGACCGACCCGTCATCCCCAACCGGTCGAGCGGATAAACATGACTCATCCGATATCCCAGCGGTAAGAGAATCCGGGTGATGGCGAGCTCACCTCGCGGCAGATCACCCATCTCATCAAGGGCAACAGTCCGCAACGCGCCGTGGTCGAACACGACCTGGCGGCCGCGCGCGACCGACTCTTCCACGTATCGATTGCCGCTGGGCACGCGCTCGAGCAGATCGCGGAATAAAAGGAGATTCAGCGCCATCGCCAGAACGGCTCGTGGCACGTCCTTCCCCTCCTGCGCTAACAGAGCCGGAGCCACGTGAACGCGGGTTTCGGGGGAGCCGGCGGCCGAAAGCAGCCGCTGCAGGGTTGATTGCGGTTTTGTCATAAGTCGATAGATGCGCCACCGTCAGGCTCCTATTTTGGGGCTGTCGGGCCCAGGCTCAATCGATATAATGGGATGAGATCATTACAAAATGGAATATGAGCCGAACACCCACCGCCAAACGCAAGCGACGCCCCCTGCCGAAGCTCCTGGGCCTGCAGGCTTTTGAGGCGACCGCACGGCTGGGAAGCGTCTCGAGGGCCGCCGCGGAGCTGTACCTGACTCAAGGAGCCGTGAGTCGCCAATTGCAGGCGCTGGAGACTCAACTCGGCGTCCAACTCTTCCTGCGCTCGAAAAAACGGCTGATTCTCACGCAAGCCGGAGTGGGATATCTCCACGACGTCCGCGGCGGACTTGCCGTGTTGGGAGACGCGACGGAGGCGTTGCTTTCAAAACAGGGGCGCGGCGGCACGTTGCGGCTGGCGACTTTGCCGACCTTTGGCGCGAAGTGGCTGGTACCCCGCCTACCGCGCTTTTACGAGCACCACCGCCACATTACATTGGACGTAATCACCCGGCTGGCCCCTTTCGATTTTTCCATTGAGCAATTGGACGGCGCCATCCACTTCGGCGGCCACGATTGGCCGGGGGCGGTCGCCGAGCATCTGACGAATGAAGAAATGATCGCAGTGGCCGCGCCGCACCTGGCGAGCCGCTGCCGCGGGCCCGCCGATGTTCTGGGACTGCCCCTTCTGCAGATTGCCTCCCGGGCCTTTTCCTGGAGGTCGTGGCTGGCGGCCATCGGCTCTCCCGACGCCACCATTGCGCCATTCCTGCAGGTCGAGACCTTCGCGATGGGAATCGAGGCCGTCCTCGCCGGCATTTGTGTTGGAATTCTGCCCACGTTCTTTGTGACGAACGAGATCGACTCGGGGGCGCTGGTGCCTATTGGGCCGCACGTGGCGAGCGAGTCGGCGTACTACTTCGTCTATCCCGAGCGAAAACGTGACTATTACCCGTTAAGGGAGTTTTCGCGCTGGATAAAGAGTGAGGCGGCTCACGCTCGTCCTCCTCTCGGTCCCCGAGAGCGAGACTTCGACGGGGCACCATAGGATTCGGTAGGGTATTCCATGATGGAAAGCGCGCGGAGCGCGCGTGGGGGTTCTTCATAACATGCGTATTCAGATCATTGCGGCACTGAGCGCCGCGACGCTGGCAGCAATAGTCGGCCTGGTAGGTTGCCAGACTACCGGGGGCTCCTCGGCCTCCACGACGGTGGACGCCAAACGGCTGGCAGCGGCCGACTCGCCCGAAAACGCGGGCCAATGGATGATGTACGGACGCGACTACGGCGAGCAGCGCTTCAGCCCGCTGAAACAGGTCAACGCGGACAATGTCGCGGGGTTGGGCCTCGCCTGGTATGCCGACCTGGCCGAGCGAGGTGGCGTCTACGAGACCACGCCGATCGTCGTCGACGGCCGCATTTTTATTACGAGCCCGTGGAGCAAGGTCTACGCGTTCGATGCGAAAACCGGCCAGAAGCTCTGGAAGTACGACCCGCACGTTCCGGGTGAGTACGCCGTGAAGCTCTGCTGCGGCATCGTCAATCGGGGCGTCGCCTACTGGAAGGGCAAGGTCATCTGGGGAACGCTCGACGGGCGACTTATCGCGGTCAACGCGCAGAGCGGCGAGAAGGTGTGGGAAATCCAGGCCACCGATCCGCAGAAGTGGCTGTCCATCACCGGGGCGCCGCGCATTGCCGACGGGCGCATCTTCATCGGCGAGGCCGGCTCGGAATTCGAGATGCGCGGCTACCTCGCGGCCTACGACGCGGAAACCGGGAAGGAGCTGTGGCGCTGGTGGTCGGTGCCAGGTGATCCCTCGAAGCCCTTCGAGCAACCCGAACTGGCCATGGCCGCGAAGACCTGGCACGGCGAATGGTGGAAATTCGGTGGCGGCGGCACGCCCTGGGACGGGATCACCTACGACCCAGTCACAGGCTACGTTTATTTCGGCACGGGTAACGGCGCGCCCTGGCCAACCGAGGTCCGCTCGCCGGGTGGCGGCGATAACCTGTTCACGGCCTGCATCGTCGCGTTGGATGCGAAGACCGGTAAGTACGTCTGGCATTACCAGGAAACACCGTCTGAGAACTTCGACTTCGACAGCACCGCGCAGATCTCGACGGCCGATCTCGTAATCAACGGGCAAAAGAGACACGTCGTGATGCATGCGCCGAAGAACGGCGTGTTCTACGTGCTCGATGCGAAGTCCGGTAAAGTTGTGTCAGCGAACCTGTTCGTGCCGACAGCCAACTGGCTCACCGGTTTCGACAAAGACTTCCGTCCGATCCTGAATCCGAAGGCCGACTACGGCAAGACCAAGGAGGGCTTCTACCTCGTCGGCTTCCAGTCGCACGTGTGGTATCCCATGTCCTTCAATCCCGGCACGGGACTGGTGTACGTGCCGACCAACTACGGCAGCTTCGGATACGTCGCCGAGGCCGGCGCGAAGATGGGCAACCAGTTGCTGTCCATCAACATCGCGAAGCGTCCCAACGGTGAGCCCCCGAAAGTCGAGGGTGCCGGCAACTACCTCGTGGCCTGGGATCCGGTGAAGCAGAAGGCAGCCTGGGAGCAGCGCGAGGGCAACGGTCGCTCCGGCACGATGACGACCGCCGGCAATCTCGTGTTCCAAGGCACGCTGCCACATAACTTTACCGCCTTCCGCGCCGACAACGGCCAGAAAGTGTGGACGACGGACTCGCAGGCGCAGATTGCGGCCGGCTCGGCCAGTTACGAGGTGGATGGCGAGCAGTACATTGCCGTGGTGGCGGCCGGCCAAGGGGGTTTTGGTAATCCCTACTGGGCGCCCAACTACGCACGCCTTTTGGTCTACAAGCTCGGCGGCAAGGCCACCCTACCGCCCGCCGAGCCGTACACGCCTCCGCCGCTGAATCCGCCGGCTGACTTCGGCGATGCCGCGCTACTCACCAAGGGCGAGAAGAATTACAACGAGCACTGCGCGAGCTGCCACGGTAACAACACGGCCCGTGTCTCCAGCATCTTCCCCGATCTGCGTTACGCCGGCCCGCTGTGGAGCAACGAAGCCTTCAAGGCGATCGTGATCGACGGAGCCCTGCAGAACAACGGCATGGTGTCTTTCCGCAAGGTGCTCACGCCGGAGGATGCCGAGTCGATTCGGGCCTACGTCGTCCATATTGCGAACGTAGCGAAAGCGGGCCCGCCTCCCGGGTTTGGACGGCCGCCTGCGACCCCCGGGCCGGGTGCGGCGCCCTCTGCGCCGGCTCCCGCTCCTGCGGCTGGCACGGCCACGCTGCATCAATAACGCGGTCGTGTGGGGTGTTGGTTAGGAAACCAACACCCCACGCAAGTCGGAGCGCTGAATTGCAGCCGCAAGGAGCTCCGGAAATTTATCGGGTGTGCAGGCAAACGCCGGAACCCCTAGCGTCGCAAGCTGCGCGGCCAACGGCGCATTGAACGCCGGCGCGCCCTCGTCGCTCAGCGCAAGCAACGTCACGAACTGCACGCCCGCTGCGACCAGGCTCGCGGCGCGGCGCATGAAATCAACTTCGACGCCGCCCTCGTACAGATCGCTGACCAACACGAAAATCGTGTCCTGCGGCGCCCGGATGAGCTGCTGACAGTAGGCGACGGCGCGATTGATGTCAGTGCCGCCGCCGAGCCGTGTAGAAAACAACAGCTCGATCGGATCATCGAGCTCGTCCGTCAGGTCGACGACCGACGTGTCGAACACGACGAGCGAAGTCGATACCGCCGGCATGCTCGCCAACACCGCCCCGAAGATCGCCGAGTAGACGACGCTGGCGGCCATCGAGCCGCTCTGGTCGATGCACAACACGATGTGCCGCATCGACTGGCGCCGACGTCCAAAGCCGATCCGCACCTCGGGCACGATCGTGCGGTAGTCCGGCTGGTAGTGTTTCAGGTTGGCTCGGATGGTTCGCGGCCAGTCGATGTCGCTATGGCGCGGACGGCGGTTGCGCGCGGCCCGGTTCAGAGCTCCGTATACCGTCTGGCGCGTCGACTGCGCCACTCGCTGCATCACCTCATCGACAACCCGTCTCACTACCTGGCGCGCGGTATCCCGTGTCTTCGCGGGAATGCTGCCAGAGAGGGCCACGAGGCTCGCAACGAGGTGAACGTCGGGCTGCACCGCCTCCAGCAACTCCGGCTCCATCAGCATCCGCTTCATGTCGAGTCGCTCGAGCGCGTCCCGCTGCATCACCTGCACGACGCTCGTCGGGAAGTACTCACGGATGTCGCCGAGCCAACGGGCCACATTCGGGGCCGAGCTGCCGAGACCTCCCTTTCGATTCGAGTCGTAGAGCGCTTCGAGCGCGTGGTCCATCCTCTGGTCCAGGGTGCCGAGCTGACGGCCGATGCCGTCCGCCTCGTTGCCCCCCAGGACCAGTCGCCAGCGCCGGGCTGCTTCGTCGTCGGATATCACGATGCAGGCTCCTTGCCCCAGATTGCTTGAAGTAACGGCACCACGCGTCGAGCCGCCTCGACATCGAAATCGACACGGGGCGCCGCTGCTTGCGCGGAATCACCACCCCGTTTCAGCCGCGCACACAGCAATCGCCGCTCGGGTGGCGGAAACTCGGAGAAGGTGCGCCTCAGAAGAGGCAACACATTCGTGAAATGTTCTGCACAGACGCTGCGGAGCCAACCATCCAGTAACGTGCGCAGCCGGTCGTCGTGGATCAGGATCGTGCCACTGCCGCTCAACAACCCTTCAATCCAGCTCGCTGCCACTTCAGCCGGGTTGCCGGGAGACAAGGCGCGGGACAACGCGTCCGCCAATCCCTCGAATTCAATGACACTCGCATCGTATAGCAATCGATGCGCGTATCCGGCGATGAGCGGATGAACCGTCTCCCCGCCGGCAAGGCTGCCGAGACAGTTGCGCCACCCCGCGAGAAAATCGGCGTCGGCAAGTTGATTGAGCGTGCGCTCGGCCTCCCGCATCTGCTTCCACAATGTCGCAGCGGCAGCGTCATCAATGTTGGTCGCGGCGGGCAGCAGCCCAACCAACACCCGCGGCACCACGGCATCCAGAATGTGTCGAACGAGAGTGACGTCCGTATCACGTACGTTACCGTAGCGATACACGCTCACGAGCGGCGCGATTGCCTCGAGAAGCTGCAGAACATCAGCTTGAGCGGCGGCGCGCTGCTCGATCGCCGTCACCAGCGGCTGAATGGCGTCGGCCAAGTCTGCAAACAGAGCGTCGTCGAGCAACCCCACCAGATCCGACAGGCGCTGCAGGTCGGTTGATTTCTCCGCGAGGGCCGTGGCGGCAGCGCTCACGACAGTGTGTCCGTAACGGCTGGCTTCAACGAGCCGTACAGCGAACTCGGGTTGCCACAATAACTGCCAGATCTCGTGAAACGTCCCTTTCCCCGACGGTCCGCGCGCCGCGGGCTTCGCCCATTCGATGCCGAGAATCCGCAGACGCCGCAAGAGGTGGCTGCGCTCGCGATCGAGAGTCTCGCGAAGATCGAGATCGAGCGTTTTCTCTTCGACGGAAGGCGGCAAACGTAGCCGCTTCTGCGCGGCTGTCAGGTCACGTTGCAACGGGGCCGCGGGAAAATCCTCGGGCACGCGTCCGAGTCGGGCATCGAAGTGCCAGCGCCTGTTGATCAGGCGCAGGTTGGTTTCGTCACCGGCACCGAGAACGGAAATCGCGGCTTCCTGATACTCGCCCAATCCGGGAATCGGACGGTCACGCACAGCCGCCAGCGCGTCTGCCAGTCGGCACGCCTCGATGACGTGTGCCGACGAGGCCGGAATGTCCTCAGCCCGCAGCAATCGTGCTGCGCGCGTAAGCCACTCCGCGCCAAGCGCCTCGCGCTTCTCCCACATCAACTCGTACCACGCAGGCGAAACGACGCCCGCACCATATCCCGAGGCGTAAGCGAGCCGCTCATAGGACCACGGCACCCAGGCTGCCGCGGTTTTTACTTTCGCCATGCCGCGCAGCGGCTCCTCATCCTGCCGCGCCGGTGGCATCTCGGCGAGCGCCGGTGTGTGGTAAGCGCCGCAAACTACTGCAATTCGCGCGAACCCTTCTGTTCGCGCCGCGCGAATGCACTTGCGCATCCAGGCTTCGCGCCGTCGGTGGGTCAGCGACTCTGGCCATTTCAACTCGGAGCGCAGCGCCGACATCATTTCGTGAACGGCGTTGAATACATCGAGATCCGCGCCCTGCCGCGACTCGACGAGGTGATCCCACCATCGCTCAGTGTCGCCGTAACCGGCGGCAATGGCGAGTGGACGCAGCGGGTCGCCCCGCAGCGAACCTTCATCGCTTTCGGGCGTGCCGGGCGTGTCGTCCTGCTCTTCCTGCTCGTCAGCTAAGCGGTACATGTGCGGCAGGTCGATGAAGCGCACCGTACGCTGACGGCTCAGCGCGAACTGAATCGCCTGCCACTCCGGCGAGAACTTTGCGAAGGGGTACATCACCGCCTTCCGCGGTTCGTCCTGCGCATAGACGAGCAATGCGACCGGCGGCTCGAGTCCAGCGTTCGAGGCAAGCGGCAGGAGCTCATTCGCATCCGGAGGACCTTCGATGAGTACCGCATCCGGGTCGAAGGACGCGAGCGCGTGCACGAGACTACGCGCTGAGCCTGGCCCGTGATGCCGAACGCCGAAGAGTCGAACGCCTTCTGGAGGCATGGCCGCTACAGCAGCTCCCGGCACGCGCGGTAGAGATCCTTCCAGCCCTCGCGCTCTTTCACGACCGTCTCGAGATACTCGCGCCAAACGACGTTGTCTTGCGTGGGATCTTTTACGATCGCACCGACGAGGCCGGATGCAACATCCTGCGCGCGCAGGGTGCCATCGCCAAAGTGCCCGGCAAGCGCGAGGCCGCTGCTGACGACGCTGATCGCCTCGGCCGTGGACAACGTTCCGCTGGGCGATTTGAGCTTCGACTTGCCGTCTTCCGTTTTGCCTTCACGCAATTCACGAAACACGGTGACGATACGCTGAATCTCGGCGAGTGCCGGGGCCTCCGCCGGCAACTCCAACGCCTTGCCGATGGAGTTGACACGCATTTGTACGATGGACACTTCTTCGTCGAGCGTGTCGGGTGTCGGTAGGATTACCGTGTTGAAGCGGCGCTTGAGTGCGCTCGACATTTCATTCACGCCGCGGTCCTTGTTGTTCGCGGTGGCGATCAGGTTGAAACCCCTCTGCGCCCGGACCTCGGAGTGCAGCTCCGGAATCGGCAGCGTCTTCTCGGACAGAATACTGATCAGCGTATCCTGCACATCGGCTGGAACGCGCGTCAGCTCCTCCAGACGTGCGAGCGCCCCACTCTCCATCGACCGCATGATCGGGCTCGCGACGAGCGCCTCTCGCGACGGCCCCTTGGCGAGAAGCAATGCGTAGTTCCAGCTATAGCGAATAGACTCCTCTGCCGTGCCCGCGGTCCCTTGCACGAGCAAGGTCGAGTCGCCGCTGATCGCCGCGGCGAGGTGCTCGCTGACCCAACTCTTCGCGGTACCCGGTAATCCCAGCAGTAACAACGCCCGATCCGTTGCCAGGGTCGCAACGGCAATCTCCATGAGGCGCCGCTGACCTACATACTTCGCCGCGATCGGGGTGCCGTCCTCGGCCTTGCCACCTACGAGATAGGTAACCACGCTCCACGGTGAGAGCTTCCAGTTCGGTGGCTTCTGCCGCGTGTCGGAACGGGCGAGCGCGGCGAGCTCCGCGGCGAACTCCTGCTCCGCCGGTTGGCGTTGGATGGCGGTTTGATTCACTTAGACAACTCCTGCCTCATGGCGGCACGAAATCCGATGATCTCTTTCAGGGCCTCGACAGCGTTACGCCATGGCGAGGGATCCGGGCACCCGGTGTCGACTCGCTCGATTTCGGCGAGCGCGGTCTCGATGTGAGCGCGGCGTCCCCAAACGGCGAACGTGTTGTGTGGAAGCGAGTACGACTGAACGTCAGTCCGCACACACTGGGCGAGCAACTCGAACGCACGACGCGTCAGCTCGGGAGACCAGTCGGCACCGCTGCTGTTCAGCAGTACGAGTGCCAGTGGAAAGCTCGTCTCGTTGAGCGACTCGAGCGCCTGCCATATCAACCTCTCGCGGGCGGCAATTGGCGCTGCATTGACGAGCTCCATCACTGCGCCGTGTCCCTTGGGCTCGCTCGGCGGATTTTTCGCGAGAGTCAGGCGAAGTAGCTCAGCAAGCCAGTTTGCATCGGTGTGACGGCCTGCCGCCTCTGTGAGCGCTGCAATGAGCTCGTCGCTATAGTCGGTTTCGGTCACCGCCTCCGCCAGCGTGCGGGCGTCGCAACCGAACCGTGTCGTCCAATGCGACGGGGGCACGAGCGAAACCATCTGCACGAGCCACCAGGTCCGCTCGCCTATCTTGCGGTTCGCCGGCACGTTTGCTTCGATGCCGTCCCGCACGGCCTCTTTGTCGAGGGCCGCCGGCAGCTCGACGTGCAGGCGCCGTTTCTTCAGTTTGCCGAGCAAACCGGAGGGCGCAGGATCGAAGGTGAGCAAGGGGTCCACGCGCGCGC
>Ga0105240_10013163_pt1 | contig 11382 bp, 12 predicted proteins | sample KBSC54metaG_FD_80426 | JGI IMG/M metagenome (GOLD analysis project Ga0105240, IMG submission 80426) | Corn rhizosphere microbial communities from Kellogg Biological Station, Michigan, USA - KBS C5-4 metaG | ecosystem: Host-associated > Plants > Roots > Rhizosphere > Soil | place: Michigan, USA...
GGCGAAACCAGTCGACTCGATTCAACACCGACTTCATCTTCGACCTCGAATCGGCCGGAGGACGAGGACTGAGCGAAGCTCTGGGCTTGGCAGGATTCACAAATCTCGATGTGGTCCGGAATCCGAACCTCGGATCGAAGCCCTACATCGCGCGCTACGGCATTCACCAGGTAATCGGTCTGACTTCGAGGACCGTCGGCCAGCAAGCGAATATGTTTGCGCCTGCATCGGATGTCCCGGAGCGCCGACTCGAGTTCCGCGCCGGAAAGCTGACGCTGCCCGACTTCTTTGACGTGAACTCAGTGGGCTCCGACAGCCATTTGCAGTTTATGAACTGGACCGTGGACAACAATGGTGCGTGGGACTACGCGGCCGACACACGCGGATACACTGTCGGCGGCATGGCCGAGTATGACGATCGCGCATGGACGATCCGGTACGGCCTTTTCGCAATGCCTACAGTAGCCAATGGAATCGACATGGATTGGGCATTCAGCCGCGCGCACGCGCAGAATGGCGAATTCGAGTTGCGCAAGAGCTGGATGCCGGACCGCAAAGGTGCCACCCGCGTGCTGTTCTACGCGAACCGTGCGCACATGGGTGTATATCGCGAGGCCGTGCAGGCCTACTTGTCCGGAAGGGACGCGAAGCCCACAATCACCGCGCACGAACACTACGGCGCTTTGAAATATGGATTCGGCTACAACACCGAGCAGGAGCTGACGGCGAATCTGCGGGTCTTCGGGCGGTTTGGATGGAACGAGGGCCAGCACGAGTCTTTCGCCTACACCGAGGTGGACCAGACGCTGGAAGCGGGCGCCGACTACTCCGGAGACCGTTGGCTTAGACCTCAAGACAAGGCGGCGGTGGCGTTAGTGTCGAACGCGATCAAGCGCGATCACCAGAACTACCTGCGGCTTGGCGGCCTGGGGTTTCTGCTGGGCGATGGAGGGCTGAGGTACGGACGCGAAAACATCGTTGAAAGCTACTACACTCTGCACGCGTGGAGAGGCCTCTTCTATTCGGTAGACCTGCAGCAGATCGACAATCCGGGTTACAACCGCGATCGCGGGCCGGCGCGGGTGGGATCCGTACGCGCGCACGTGGATTTCTAAAGCAACACTCCAGTCTGACGCTTCAAAGTCCTTCTTCACTCAGCATCAATCGGCGCTCGCACCGCTCGGTAAAGACTTTCCGCGCAGCAAGTCCGAGAGGTCGTCGATTCTTTCATCCAGCAGGTGCATCTTACGCGAGAGGCCCTGGATCTCCAGTTCAGCGCGCCGATTGACTTCAAAATCGAGTTCGCTGCGAAGCCGGTCCTTTGTGTCCTGACGATTCTGGCTCATCATGATCACGGGTGCCTGTATCGCTGCGAGCATGGAGAGGAACAAGTTGAGGAGAATGAACGGGTACGGATCCCACGCCTTCTTGTCGAGGAATACGTTCGCCGAGCTGTAGACAAGGAGCACAATAGCGAACGTGATGATGAAGGTCCAGGATCCGCCGAATCCCGCCACCGCGTCGGCGATGCGTTCGCCCGTTGTCTCCTGTTTTTCAATGATCTCGTTGGGACTGCGTGTCGCACGCAAGCGGACCAGCTGATGTGCGGCGTGGTATTGATGAGCGAGCGTGGTGAGAAGATCCATTCCCGCATCCGGCTTACGCAGCATCAGGGTCTGGATGTCGTCGCGGGAGATTTCCAGGCAGACGGAATCCTCCATCGCCGTGGCATTGGTTTGATGAGGTGTCTGCTCGAGCATCGAGGCGAAACCGAAAAACTGGCCGGGCCCCGGCTCATCCACGACAACCTCCTGGTGATCCTCGTCGATCGAAGTGACGCGGACCTTGCCGGACACGTTCACGTACGCCAAACCAACATCTCCGGCCTTGTAAATTCGCTGACGGGGTGTGTAGTTCTTGATGTCGACCTGCGAGGCCAGAACAGCAATTTCGTCGTCGTCCAGGAGAGAGAAGAGGGGGACGGTCTTGAGCACTTCGGGTTTGCAGCTCATGGAGTTCTCCGTTGAATGGGCGTGATCGGGTCGTTGAATGCGGATTTTATTGGAGCAGAGTGGCGAAGGGGAAAGTCTATTTCGTAGCCAAACTGACATCCGATTCGGGGGCTGGCGATATGGGCGCCACCTAGGATGGCGAAAGTCAGACTCGTCCGGCTATTGAGGGAATAGGAACCACCCGCGAGTGCCTGAAGCTGATTCTTACCGAGACCGTTCTTATCCGCCACTCCACCATAGAGTTCTGCCCCAAGTGTCAGGCGGGGAGTGAAGTCGTGCTGAAGAGATAGACCGCCGGTGTAAACGTGACCGCGGGTCGTCTGGATCCCAAGGACTCCGGTGCTGGTATTACCCGCGAAGAGAAAACCAAAGTTGAAAGCCAGGCGGCTCTTATCAGAAAAGGGCTCCTGCAGGATTGAATTCAGCCAGTAGTCGTTCAGACCAGAACCCAGACCCTGGCTTTGATCGCCCGATGGAAATTCGACGTAGAAACTGGCCGAGATAGCCGGAAAGCTTCGGGGATTTGCGGTCCTGCGGAAGTTCCACTTGACACCCATATCGGCATCGCCGTTGCCGTTGGCGTTTTGTGAACCCGATGCACGATAGATGGAGAGCCAGGGAATATCGAAATCGAGTTCAAGGGCATGCGGAAGCCCGTAGTTCACCTTGAAGTTGGCCGTATTCTGACGCAGGTCGGGGTACTGGGCGGATTGAAGTCCATCGATCTCGTTGTATATCTCAAAATGAAGGGTGCCCTGGTCGGTCACGTCTGCATTGTCTGTGTAGAACGGCATCTGGGCGTAGAGCGGCGCAGCTAACGAAACCAGAACCGGCAGGAGCAAAAGGCGCGGGGGAAATCGCATGCAGGTTGAGAACTACTATAACGGGGGGATGATTGCAGCGAATATCAACGCGAAATGAAAACGACCCGATTTAGTCACAGGCTGACAGTCGCCAAAGCAGTTACGCAGCCATGAATGGAGCTCTCTTACCCTTACAATGGTTGAGATTCTCCAGGAGTGTGTCGATTGAGTCCGGATGTTGATCCGTGTGTTCTGGTGTACGACGTTGGAGGAAGCCATATCTCGGCAGCCATCTGTCGGAGAGAGGGCTACCAACTCGGCGCGGTGGTTCGCGCGAACCTGCCGGAGGAGCAGACCAGCGGGGCGTTCATTGATGTGCTGCATTCGCTGGGATTGAAGGCGAAAGAAGGTGTAGCCGAAGTACAGGGTGCGGAATTCGCCATGCCCGGGCCATTCGACTATGAGAAGGGCATCAGTTGGATGGAGCACAAGATGCCGTATCTGTACGGCATAAATGTAAGCGAGGCGCTGGCCGCGCGCTTCGGATGGAAGCCGGAGCAAGTGCGATTTCTGAACGATGCGGCAGCGTATCTGCTGGGAGAAGTGGGAGCGGGTGCTGCACGGGGAGTAAAAAGAGTCGTTTGCTTCACGCTCGGAACCGGGCTTGGATCGGGCTTTGCGGTGGACGGCCGTGTAGTGACAGAGGGAAAAGGCGTCCCCCCCGGAGGCGAGATCTGGAACGTCCAATACGAAGGCGGGATCGCTGAGGACAGAATTTCGACGCGTGCGATCAAGCAAGCCTATGCGGCTCGCAAGGGTCAGGAGCGCGAGGTCGCGTCCATCGCGCACTATGCCATCGGTGGCGATCCGGACGCGGTGGCAGTATTTCAGGAGTTCGGAACGACCCTTGGCATCCTGATCAAGAACCTGCTCAAAGACTTCGCACCCGACGTAGCCGTGCTGGGCGGAGGAATCTCGCGGTCAGCGCCCTTGTTCCTGGAAGCGGTAAAGACGGAGCTCAAGGACACCCGCATCGAGGTAAAGATTGCAGAGCTTGGAGATAATGCACCGCTGGCCGGGGCCGGAGTGGCGTGGTTCGGACGAACCGCTAACTTCTAGTTATTGGTTGCGGTTTCCTTAAGCGAGCTATTTGCTTGCAGCAGGCTCTTTCTTAGCATCTGGCGGAAGACTGTAGATCACTTCGCCTGGACGGGCGTAGTGGAGCTTCTCGCGCGCTTCGTGCTCGATGGCATCCGGATCGTTCTTCAGGCGATCGACGTGCTGCTTGAGGCGGGCGTTTTCGTCCTGCAGCTGCTGAATCTCGTTCTTGAGCTGCTTCTCCTGGCTCCTCTGCCCATACCAGGTAGAAAGGCCGTGTCGGCCGTTGACCACACTCCACGCAAAGGCCAGAGCGAGCGCGACGGCGAACACGGTGCCGGCAGGACGCCAGCCCTGCTGGAGCCACAGCATTGCCCGTTGAGGCAGCGGAAGCGGCTCGGTGGCCACTTCCCTTTTTGGACTGAACAGATTTGGTTGCTGCATTTGGCCTCTACGGCAAAGTTATGTCTAGCCTTGAACGAACTCTTCAGCGGCGGAGCGGAGAGCGACCATGTCCTTCTCGTCGCGTGCCTCGGTGTAAGCCCGCACGACCGGCTCAGTGCCGGATAGGCGGAAGCACACCCACGATCCATCCTCCAGGATCAGCTTGAGCCCATCGGTGCGCACCACTTCTTTCACCTTGCGGCCGCCGAGCTCAGTTGGATCCTTCTTCAATTCTTCAGTGAACGCGGCTTTGCGATCCGGGGTCAAGTGGAAGTTCTCGCGAACGGGATAGTAGGAACCAACCTTGGCAAACAGCTCCTTGAGTTGCCGCCCGATGCTCTTTCCGCGAGCCGCGACCATCTCCGTGACAAGGAGACCGGCGATGATGCCGTCTTTCTCCGGCACGTGCCCGCGTATGGTGAGACCGGCGGACTCTTCGCCCCCTATCGCGATCTTGTCGGCAATGATGAGTTCGCCAATGTACTTGAAGCCGACTGGAGTCTCGTAGAGCGGAACCTTGTGATAGTCCGCGAGAGCATTTACGAGATTCGTGGTGGCGACACTCTTGGCCACGCCGTTCTTCCAGCCGCGGGTTTCGACCAGGTAGTCGAATAGAAGCGCGATGACGTAGTTGGGCTGAATGAAGGTGCCGTCTTCGTCGACAATGCCGAAGCGGTCGGCATCGCCATCGGTAGCGATACCGATCTTCGCACCGAACTCCTTCATCTTCTTTTTGCAGTCGCCGAGAAGGTGATCGTCGGGCTCCGGAGCGTGTCCGCCGAATAGGACATCGCGGTAGTCGTGGACGGTGGCAACCTCGACTCCGGCCTCGCGAAGGATGTGGCAGCTATAACCGCGGCCTGCTCCCCAGAAGGGATCGTAAACAACCTTAATGTGGGATTTTGCGATGGTCTTCAGATCGACAAGTTCGCCAAGGCGATGCAGAAAGCCGGGCTTCACATCGGCAGTTTCGTAGCCGCTCTGCGGAGGATCAGCATGCGGGATCTTGCCCTCGGTATTGGCATTGATGGCGGCTTCAATCTGTTTCGTGACCTCGGGCAGCGCCGGTGCGCCGTCGTGGGTGGAGAACTTGATGCCGTTGTACTCCGGAGGATTGTGGGACGCGGTGAAGTTGATCGCCCCGGAAGTTTTGAGGGCGCGAACAGCTTGAGAGATCGCGGGGGTCGGCGCAGCGTCAGGAATGACAATGGGTGTGATTCCGGCGCCGGCCAGAATATTCGCAGTTTCGGCTACAAAGGATTCGCCCAGGAAGCGTGGATCGCGGCCGACCAGAACCCGGTGCGGCGCAGGCTGGGTTTTGACGTAAGCGGCGATGCCTGCAACGGCCCGGCGAATGTTGGCCAACGTAAATTCGTCGGCAACGATGGCCCTCCAGCCGGAGGTGCCAAATTTGATTACGGAACTCATAAATCGTTCTCCTGGACGGCTCTGGGCCGTGGGTGGTGCGAAAACTAAGATGCGAGCCGCAAGCAACATACTGCAACACGGGAGTGAAGTGAGCAAGTTGAAGGATGGGCCGAGAGTAGAAAGCGACGATGATTACGTTGGGGCGGTGAGTTTGATTCATGGGCCGAAATTTGTGAGGGGAGAGCGGGGCTTTATCCGTACACTGGACCGGACAGTACCCGGAGAGAACGAAAATGCAAGAGCACGGATCGGGGCCGCAGGCCCGGATTGTTCTGACAGCTGAGAGCACTCTGGATGAGGCAAACAAGCTTGGACGCACACTCGTGGAGGAACGGCTGGTAGCCTGCGCAACGCTGCTGCCTGTGGTGCAGTCGATCTACCACTGGAACGAGCAGATCCAGTCTGCGCCGGAGACAATGGTGCTCCTGAAGACCAGCACAGAGAAGCTCGAGGCGCTTGAGAAAAGGCTGAAGGAACTGCACAGCTATCGCGTGCCGGAGTTCCTTGTCATTCCCGTAGAAAGCGGGAGCGCAGCGTATCTGGAGTGGATGTTCGGAACGTTGGCGAAGTAGACCGAAACGCCCAGCCATCCAGACCTCTCAGTTCGGGTTGCGCAATCCATCTCTGGTATTCTTGGCTTGGTTGTGATGCGCTGGCTACTCATCGCGCTTCTGGTTTCGTTGGGAGGTCTGCTCCTCGCAGCCGCTGGCGTGGCCCGTCATGTGTGGCTCCACCGCAAGCAGTTGAAAAAAAAGCAGCTGCAGAGCGATGCGGTGGTTGTAGGCGGTCCGGAAGAATCGGATTAGAGCTCACGAAGTTAAGGACAACAACGTGGAAAACAGACTGCCCATAGCTTCAGAAGCGGCGAATGCCGTCGTTGCCAGCGGGCTGCGCAGTGCGGGAGTGGTTCTCGCCGGCAGCGCGCTGGTTGCAGTGTGCTCGCACATCTCCATTCCGCTGTGGTTTACCCCGGTTCCGCTCACCCTTCAGCCCTTCGCCGTCTTGGTGCTTGGGCTGATGCTGAGCCCTCGACTGGCAGCGGCAACCCTCGGGGCGTACCTGCTGGAGGGCGCGGCCGGCATGCCGGTGTTTGCTCCGGGATTTGCTCTCGGGGCCGGAATGGCGCACCTGCTTGGTCCGACCGGCGGATACCTGATGTCGTACCCTGTCGTGGCAACCCTGGTGAGCTGGTTGCGGCGTAGTTTGAAACGAGGCTTCGGAGCCTCAGTGATAAGTGCTGCAGTGGGCAATGCACTCATTCTGCTGTGTGGGTTCGCATGGCTGGCGGTATGGACGCACTCATCGTTTGCATCGGCTTTCGGGCTGGCGGTGCTTCCCTTCTTGCCGGGCGATTCGCTGAAAGTTGTCGCGGCGGCCGGCATTCTCCAAGGCTGGGACCGCATTCGACGCAAGCGATAGACGTATTCTTAGAGAGACGGGCAAAGAAGCTTTGCCGAAAGGATTTGTGTCTCAAGTGAGCACCAAGAGTTCTGCACCTGCACTTTCCAATTCCGTCCGGGAGATTTCCATCGCGCACAGCCCGGATTCAGATGACGCCTTCATGTTCTACGGCTTGGCAACGAACAAGGTTCGGGTGCCGGGATACAAGTTCACGCACACGCTGTGCGACATCGAAACGCTGAACAAGAAGGCGCAAAACGAAGCCTTCTACGATGTGTCCGCGATCAGCTTTCATGCCTATCCGTACGTGCAGGGCAACTACACTCTGATGGGTTGTGGCGGCAGCGTGGGCGAGGGCTACGGCCCGATGGTGGTCGCGACCCGGCAAATTGCCCCCGAGAATCTGCGACGGATCCGAGTTGCAGTGCCTGGGACGCTGACAACCGCCTACCTGGCTCTGAAGATCTTCGATCCGGAGATCGAGACGGAGGTCGTTCCCTTCGATCAGATCATTCCCGAGGTGCTGGCAGGCAAATACGAAGCTGGCCTGATCATCCACGAAGGGCAGCTCACGTACAACCGCAGCGGCTTGCACAAGGTCATCGATCTCGGCGTGTGGTGGCGCGAGACAACGAAGCTGGTCCTGCCACTGGGCGGAAATGCTATTCGGCGGTCGTTGGGTCCAGAAGCACACGGGATCATCTCGAAGGCGCTTCGCGACAGCATCAACCACGCCCTGGAGCACCGCGATCAGGCGCTGGAGTATGCGATGCAGTTTGCACGCGATCTGGATACGAGCCTCGCAAGCCGGTTCGTCAGTATGTACGTGAACGAGCGCACGCTGGACTACGGACCCGACGGTCGCGAGGCGATTCGCAAACTACTGGAGATGGGACACGAGCGCGGGATCATTCCGATCGAGCCGAAGGTAGACTTCGTAGACTGATCGTGTTTCGTTGTGAGACAAAATCCGGGGCTGTGGCCTCGGATTTGTTTTTTTGAGGGCTCGAACTTCCGTCCTGGAGCGATGCCCCGAAAGTACCCAGACCTGCCGCAAGAACCTCTGATTCCCATCTGGAGAACTGCTCACTTTCTGCCGATGTATTGGAGTTCGAGGGACTCCAATGCTTCTGAGCCGTGACGAGCTGATCATCACGCTGTTCCGGGAAACGGATCGAGCGCAGCGAATGAAAACGCCGCTCGCCGTCATTCTGTGCGGAATTGCAGAATGGGAGAGCTGGAAAGCAAAGTTGAGCCACGAGGCATTGGTGGAAGTGCAACGGCAGCTCGCAGACAGGATGATCTTCGCTCTCCGCTGCTACGACAGCGGAGGAGCTTGTGGTGATGGGAAGTTTGGGCTCGTGCTGCCAGGCTGCAACAGCTTCAGTGCGGTCGCATTGGCCGAACGACTAAACTCTGCTGCCTTTGGGGTACCGATCACCGCCGGCCATGAGGATCTGAACTTGTCCGGGTGCTTCGGCGTTGCAGGCAGCGGTGGACGATCACCTCTCGTAGTTCTTCGCAATGCGGAAGATGCCTTGCGAAAAGCGAGCGCGCTGGGACCGGGATCGATCGAGCGCAGTTCGTATGATGCGCAGCCGGATCCTTCGACACCGGTGGCATGCCGCTGGTAACCTCAGCCGGCAGTTCGCTGCGGCTCGGCTGAAGCGGTTTCAAGAAACTCCTGAAACACATCGTTCGAAAGCAGGCGGCCCACCGAGGTCAGCCGAACAGTCTCATCATCGCGGACGAGGAGACCACGGGCGGCGAGCTGCTCCACGCTCTCGATAGCTCGCGCAACCCGGAGGTTGCCAAATTCCCGACGAAGAGCGGAGACAGATACTCCGCTATTTAGGCGAAGTCCAAGGAACCAGGCTTCTTCGTGCTGGCGATCGGGCGACAGCCATGCCGTTTCGGGCGGCTGAGTGCCCGTGAGGTAGGCGTTCAGGTCGTCTGCTGTAGTCGAGCGGAGCACGTATCCTGGGTCGCTTGCCTCAGCGGACAAAGTTGGCTCACGAAGCATCGAAGATGCATCGAGGCCGAGGCCGAGGTACGGGCGGCGCTCCCAGTAGCGCAGGTTGTGTCGGGATTCGAATCCGGGTCGCCCGAAGTTGGAGATCTCATATTGGGGAATGCCTGCGGTCTCCAGCGCCGAGATCGCGTACTCGTACATGCGAGCGATCGTCTCGTCGTTCGGTACAACCTCGGCGTGATAGCGTGCTCCGCCCGAGAGCAGTTCCCTTCCCAAACGCGACTCGTCGTCGACCTCGAGCATGTAGACGCTCGCGTGCGGGACTCCGGTGCTGATCAGAGTAGAAACCGATTCCTGCCACGAGCCGAAGGTCTGGCCTGGGAGGCCGGCAATGAGGTCAAGATTGATATTGGTAATGCCGGCCGATCGCAGGCGAACAAGGTCATCGAGGACGATGGCGCGGGTGTGCAGCCTACCGCTGTGCCGCGCCTCCTGATCGATGAACGACTGAACTCCCAGGCTTATCCGGTTAACTCCGGCACGGACAAAAGCAGCCAGCGTCTCATCTGAGATCTGACCCGGTGCGCACTCGACTGTAATCTCGGCTCCGGGTTCCACTGAGAACCCGCCTCGAATGGCTGCGAAGAGTTCATCCACTAGCTCGGGCTCGAGCAGGCTGGGAGTGCCACCGCCTAAATAGACGGTGTCAACGCTCGCGGGGAGATCGACGCCGAGGCTTTCGCTCCATTTACGAGACTGGTGCATCTCAGTGATGAGGCGCTGTACGTAACGTGCGTGTTCATGCGCGGGAAATACACCCGAAGCAAAATTGCAATAAGTACACTTTGAGCGGCAGAACGGGATGGAGATGTAAAGGCCGAGTTGGCCGCTGCGAGGTACAGCCATATTTTGATTCTTTCATGGCTGCAGGAACAGCAGGTCTTGCGCGGTCTCGACCAACGAGTGCCCGAGCTCAGGATTGAGAAGGAGACCTCTTTTTGAAGGCTTGGCCGTCGCTTGCTGAGTTCCTCGTTCTGACGTTTCTCTGCCTCGCTCATTGGTTCATGTACGAGACTTGGGTCAGCTTCTGGCCGCCCATGAGCCAAACCTCGTTGCTTGCGCTCCGGATCGCCATAGCCATCCTGTCGCTGGTGTTCATTCCGGCTTCCCTGCTGAGCTTTCGATATTCGAGTCTGCCGGTGCGCCTGTTCTACCGGGCTACGGCGATTTGGATGGGCCTGGCGAATTTTCTGTTCGTAGCGGCGTGGCTGGCCTGGCTTGTGGATCTGCTTCTGCGCTTCGCAGTTCCGCCGGCGACGCGCGTCACAGATCGGCCGTATATCGCCGGGGCACTGCTCGTACTTTCGATTGCGACGGCAATCTTTGGCCTGATCAATGCTCGGCTGCTGCGAATCCGGCAGGTAAGCGTGACCTTGCCACGTCTGCCCCAGACCTGGCGCGGGCGCCGCGCGCTGCTCATCTCCGACATGCACCTCGGACACGTCAACGGCGCTGACTTCGCCAAGCGATTTGCTGCAAAGATACGAGAGCTGAAGCCAGAGATCATCTTCATTGCCGGTGACCTCTTCGACGGCAGCAAGGTCGACGCAGAAAAGATGGTTGCGCCGCTCAGAGAGATGAAGGCGCCGCTCGGCGTCTTCTTCGTCAGCGGCAATCACGAGGAATACGGCGGTGCTGCCATCTTCGAAGCGGCCGTGCGGAGCGTGGGAATGCGCGTCCTGCACAATGAGTGCGTCACCATAGACGGCATGCGTATCGTCGGCATGCCGTACGGGCCTTCGGTTTATCCGCTGCACGCACGGGCTTTTTTGGAGGAGCTAGGCCTGAAAGAAGGTCCGGCAAGCATCCTGCTGAACCATGTGCCGAACCGCCTTTCAATCCCGGAGCACGCCGGCGTAAGCCTGCAGCTTTCAGGGCACACGCATGGAGGAGGCCAGTTGATCCCATTCAACTTCATTACGCGACGCGCCTTTGGCGAGTTCACCTACGGGCTGCACCCCTTCGGCGGAATGCAGGTCTACACCTCCAGCGGCGCGGGCACCTGGGGTCCGCCTATGCGTGTGGGGACGAACCCCGAGATCGTATTGCTCACTTTCGCATAGACGTGTTTTCATGATCCTTCCTCTTGAAGAGATTGCTTCGTGGACTCGAAAGGGCGGGGATATGGATCTGACAAGAAAACGCTTTCATGGGCTCGTGGCTA
>Ga0105240_10013165_pt1 | contig 11377 bp, 10 predicted proteins | sample KBSC54metaG_FD_80426 | JGI IMG/M metagenome (GOLD analysis project Ga0105240, IMG submission 80426) | Corn rhizosphere microbial communities from Kellogg Biological Station, Michigan, USA - KBS C5-4 metaG | ecosystem: Host-associated > Plants > Roots > Rhizosphere > Soil | place: Michigan, USA...
CCTCGCAAGTCGCTCAAACATCGGGCTCAAGGGCAGAGCCGCACAGTCCCGGCCTGCCCAGAGCTGGTTCGGCACCTCGCGACGCATATCGAGAAGTTCGGTGTCGCCACCGACGGGCGCCTGTTCTTCCGTGTGGATGGCGGCCCGATCCGTCACTCCACCTACGCCAAGATCTGGTCCAGGGCTCGGGAGGCGGCACTCACGCCGGATCAGTTCGGCTCGCCGCTGTGCCGACGGCCCTATGATCTCCGTCACGCGGCGGTCTCGACCTGGCTGAACGCCGGAGTGCCGGCCACCCAGGTCGCTGAGTGGGCGGGTCACAGCGTCGAGATGCTGCTCAGTACCTACGCCAAGTGCATCGATGGACCGGACCAGGATGAGCTGGCCCGGCGCCGCATCGATTTGGCGTTGGGATCGGCGGATGGGCGCGTCGACCAGGGGGTTGCTTGTGAAAACGCGGACAGAAATGGGACAGAGACAGCGACTGAGACTGATCCGCAGTGAGTCACGGTGAGACACCGCCTGCCCTGATCTGACCCCGCAAAACCAGCAATGACCTGGCCTTAAGCGCTATATGTAACGCTCAGGGGCCAGGTCATTCTGTTAGGAGTGGGGCGTGAGGGACTCGAACCCACGACCAAGGGATTATGAGTCCCTTGGGTTTCCCCGCTCCTCACCACCTTTGACCAGCGGTTCAGCGTATCCGCGAGCTGCGTGTGGGAGAGCCGTGCCGCGTATTTGCCGCGTCGCTGTTAGCGGTTCTGGGGATGGTCGAGCGGAGGCAGCCAGTTGTCGTCGTCCCAGGTTGCTCCAGTAGGGAGATCTCGATGCGTTGCAGTCGGTACTTGAGCAACTTGGGGCTCCAAGTGGTCAGGTGCCGTCCCAGCGTCGCGAGCGACGTCGCCGCCTCTTCGAACCCCAGCCCGGGGCCGTCTAGAACCGCCGTGATCGTGGCCCCTCCGGAGTAGCCGACGATCCGGTGGTCGAGGACCTTGCGCTCGGGTGCTTCCCACTCCACCACCTGGCCCTTCACATCGCCCTCGCTGAGGATGAGCGCGAACAGTGAACTCCATCCCTCGGCGATTGCGGTGCACAAGGCATCAAGGAAATGCTGCTGGCGTTCCACTCCCGGTTTTGGCCCTGTGATGGACTCTGCTGGTTTATTCGTCAGGTGTCTGAGATGCGTGTGAGGCTGTTCTTCGACGGTTGGGGCGGTCCCGGTCGTGGGAGGGTGTGTCGTGTCGTTCAAGGCTGTGGCCTGGCCTGAGCCGGATCCTGTGGTGGCGTCGGCGGTGCGGCGGATCTTCCGGCGGAAGGACCTGCCGTTGGCGGTGGCGGTGCGGGATGAGTTCGGCGAGTTGTTCTCCGATGCGCTGTTCGCTGAGGCATTCGAGCGGCGAGGCCGTCCGGCGTGGTCTCCGGGCCGGCTGGCCCTGGTGACGGTGTTGCAGAAGACGGAGAACCTGACTGATCGGGCTGCCGAGCATGCGGTGGCCACCCGGCTGGACTGGCGCTATGCGTTGGGTTTGGGGCTGGATGAGGACGGGTTCGATGCCAGCGTGCTCTCGGAGTTCCGCACCCGGGTGGTCGAGCACCACCTGGAGGAGCGGGTTCTGGATGCGCTGCTGGCGGCGTTGGCCGAGCGGGGGCTTGTGGCGGCCGGTGGCAAGCAGCGCACAGATTCAGCGCATGTCATCTGCGCGGTGCGAGATCTGAACCGGCTGGAGTTATGCGGCGAGGCGGTGCGGGCGGCAGCCGAGGCCCTGGCGGCCGCGGCGCCGGGCTGGCTGGCCGAGCAGGTCGATGTCGCGGACTGGTCGGTGCGGTATGAGCGCCGGGTGGATTCCTGGCTGCTGCCGACGTCGAAGACCAAGCGCGATGCGCTGGCCCTGGCTTATGGCCAGGGACGGGTTGGCGTTGCTGGGCGCGGTGTTCGATCGTCCTGGGCCTGCGTGGCTGGCGGAGGTGCCCGCGGTGCAGGCGTTGCGGGTGGTCATGTTGCAGAACTACGTGCGCACCATCGATGCATCCGGGCGGGAGGTGGTCAGGCGGCGGGAGGCGGCACCGGAAGGTGACGGTCTCCCGCCGGCTCATCTGCGATTGGGCTCGCCCTATGACGCCGATGCGCGCTGGGGCGGCAAGAAGGTCGGTGACCAGGACGTGTTCTGGTGGGGCTATAAAGTGCATATCTCGGAGACTTGCGATGACGTGCCGTCATCGCCGGCTGGGCCAGATCAGGCCGCACCTGCGGCCCAGGCCCTGCGTGTGATCACGAACGTGGCGACCACCCACGGCGGGGTCATCGACAACACGATGACCGGCCCGATCCACGACGCGTTGGCGGCCAAGGGCCTCACACCGGCCCGGCACTATCTAGATGCCGGCTACCCCAGCGCCGAACACCTGGTCACCGCCAGGCGCGAGCACGGCATCACCATCGTCGCCCCGATGCTGGCTGACATCAGCGCGCAGGCCCGCTCCGGCGCCGGGTTCGCTCGCGCCGACTTCCACATCGACTTAGGCACCCGCACCGCGACCTGCCCGGTCGGCGCCATCTCCGCCACCTGGACCGAATGCGTCCAGAAAGGCACCGACAAGACCGTCATCACCTTCTCTCCGGCCGATTGCCGCCCCTGCCCGTCCCGCCCGGACTGCACCCGCTCGATCCGGGAACGCCGCCAGATCACCATCGGCACCCGCGAAGCCTTCGAAGCCCAGATGTCCGCCCGCGCCGCCGAGACCGACGCCTGCTGGCAGCAGGACTACAAACGCCGCGCCGGCATCGAGGGAACCATCAACCAGATCGGCGATATCGCCGGTATCCGCCGCGCCCGATACCGAGGCCTGGCCAAAACCCACGCAGACCACGTTGCCGCCGCCACCGCCGTCAACCTGATCCGCTGGCACGCCTGGACAAACAGCCGCCTCCACGGCAGAACCCGCACCAGCCATCTCACCCGACTACACGCAGCCCTCGCCACCTAACGAATAAACCAGCAGAGTCGTGATGGTGGTCACGGCAACCCTGGTGACCAGCCTCGTGGCACGGTACCCGGGGGCAGCGAAAGAACTGCCAGGGACGAACCCAGCCAGGCCAGCACCCTGACATCCACTTCAAGATGGTGGATCTTCCATGAGCCACGACATCAGCGTCCGCGACGTCATCATCGGATCCCGCCTCTCCGGATTCACCGCCGCGATCTACGACGCACGGAACCATGTCGATCGTGACGATGACGCCAAAGGAAGCCCGTGAGCGGTTGGCTTCCGGCCTGAGGGGTTAGCGATGGCTAGTGGGGTTCGGAGGCTATTGAGGGCTTACCGGGGGAGCCACTTATTTAGAATTTCCATTGCCTTATTGCGCACTGACCTGTCTTCGCTCAGAAGTGGCATACGAAGCTCCGTAGGGATCCACTCGGCACAGTAGCGAACTGTTGCTTCCCGGACCTCGGGATCTGGATCACTCGCAAGCTTTGCTACCGTTCTGGCGGCGCTTGACCAGTGATCTGGAGCGAGGCTCGGCATATTCTCTCGGATGGCTATCCAAGCACCCGGGCCACCGTTTCGAATAAGTGTCTCAATAACCGAATCAATATCCTCAGTGTTTGTTCGAATGATCACCGTTGCTGCACCATATTGAACCCTAGTTGACTCATCGCTGAGGCGTGCGCGAAGGATATCAAATATTTCAGCGGCTTGTTGTGAAGGGAGTCCGCGGAGAAGGTTTGTGGTGGGCATCGCACGGAGGTCGTTGCTATCAAGATAGGCGCGGAGTACTTCTGGCATGTACTCAGGGGCGAGGTCGAAGAGGGCGCCGGCAGCAGCGCGCGCGTACGAATCCGGGGAAGCCTTGGGCGTTCCGTCGATAAATGATCGCAGTACCGAAATAGCGAGTGGTCGGTCAGTGCGACTTAGGGCAATAGCGGCTTGAAGTCGAATGCCGCGATCTGGCGAATCTCTCACGATCTCGCGAAGGTACGAGATGACAGGCTGGCTACTAAGACGACCGGCCACGCTGAACCACGGTGTATAGGCAGACGCGGGTTCGTTGTTTCTTGCGCTTTGGACTGTTTCTTTGAGTGCTGTCACAAAGCTTTCGATATGGCAAGGCTTGGACGGCACACCTTCAGCTAGGAGCATTCCCGTAAGCAACTTCTCTTCGCGCGAACCGTTCTGCATTTCATCCAAAAGACTGTGCCCGGTTGGGTGCATGTATGAGTAATGCACAAGTGCTGCGAGACCGTTTCCTACGCCGCTTAGGGCCTGCGAGGTCACCTCGTGCCAGGCGGCGGCTCCCAGGTCGTATTGGATCGGAAGCCTGCGTGCCCAAGCATTCGCTACGAGATGGTCTCCGAAGCTTGCATGGGTAAACATGAGCTTGCCGTTTTCATAAGCGAAAATTCCGAGACTATTCAAAGCTGAAGCAACATATTTGCGCCACTCGGCCACTGCTGAGATCTGGAGTCCGGTCTCATTGGACAGCCACTGTATCGCTACGGACATGAGGTCTACCTCGCCATCGGCTACCGCGTCGGCAAGCTTTCCTGCCAGGAGCATGCGCTGCTGGAACAGCGACTCGGCAGCGATGTGGTCGCGGCTAGAATGTAGCGAAAGTCGTCTCTGCAGTTCCTGCCACTGCGTGTAGGCCTCTTCGGCCTTTTCTGTGGCTAGATATCGCAAATACTGCTCGTAAAGGCCGTATCGGTTTGAAGGAAGAGGCCGGTCCGGTTGAGCTTCGTATGCAATGGCGGCGATCGTTGCTAACAGGGGCACCCGTACTAGTTCATGCAGCGATGCAGAGTGAACCTGATCGAGAAACTCTTCGGCTGATACGTCATGGCCTTCAAACCAGGCCATCGCGAATTCGGACAAGTGAACTATATCGAAGGGCTGTAAAACATACTGTGCCTCTGGTTTGACGCTATTTGATAGCTCTTCCAGGGCTAAGGGTCGAGTAAATATTACTATACGAAGATCGCTGCCTGCGGGTTTCATTCGACTGCGAAGCACATCGATGAGTTTGTGGCGAAGCTGGGTGTCTGCAACCTCGTCAAGGCCGTCAACTAGGATAAGCCATTGAAACCCCGCTGGAATCAGGTTTAGAAGGTTAGCTGGCAGGTCTGAATCTGCAGCCATTCCTAAACCGACTTGCGCCGCCTTTACGAGTGCTGATTCGAACGTGCCGCCAGCGGCCGCAAGTGTGCTCGCGATCACACGGAGTGGTACCAGCCTTTTCGCAGATGGAATGGCTCCGCCCGACAGCCAGGCGCCTGCAATTTGGGCAGCTAGCTGAACGGATTGTGTTGATTTACCCAGTCCGGGTCCACCGAGGACGATGATGTGGTCGAAATCAGCCAGGACGTCCTCCACTCGGCGCGGCGGAGCGATCTCAGGTTGAAGTGGCTTCTTGGCCTGATCTTTTGGCTTATTGGATAGTTCGCGGATCTTCTGGCGCACGTAGACATCAACCATCGAGCGATGGGCCCCTACGAGGCGATAGGCAAAAGAATCGGAAGCTCTCACTTGTGCCCTGAGTAGCTCAACTAGCGGTTCTGGTAGTTTCCTTAAAGGGCCAAATCCGACATTTTTTGCAAAGTGTAGCGCCGACCCGCTCGTTCGATCGAGAAGTTCAGGAAGAGGGCGCCCTTTGTCAACAAGGGCACCTCTCATGCGATTAAATAGTGACCTAACGTCCCATAGTTCCGGCCCATCTGATACGCCATTCTTGAGTGCGCGAATCAATTCGCCGGAGAATGCGGTATATTTTTCTCCACGAGGGGCGATCGCCTCTTCGTTTGATGCGGCTGCCGCGATAAGATAGCTGTCAGGAAGGGTGGCATATTCAGACAGTGCTCGTGCACTCGTGCCTGCGGTGGCTCCCATGCCATCGCTAAGGGCAAGCCCTGCATAGCAGCAGTCGAGGATCACTAGTCGATGAGTGCGTTGTGCTGCAGCCAGTTCTTGACGGACGTCGTCAAAAGCGAGGCTCGTGAATCGATGCTGTCGGTTTGAATGGGGCAGCGCAAGCCTCAGTTTTCCGTTGGCGGGGTCGTGCAGACCATGCCCTGCGTAGTAGATGAGGAGGCTGTCCTGTGCGGCATCCGCTGCTTCGTGGATTGCGCGAAGCACGACCGTCAGGCTATTGGGCCCGGTGAGCTGATCCTGTCCGATGACGAGGCAATTTTCTTCCGGCAGCCCCCAAATCTGGGGATCTAGCAGCAGGTTTCGGAGTTCTTCGAGCCCTGTCGCGACTGCTGGTAGATCACCTAAATGCTCGTAGGTAGATGCGCCGATCAGGACGGCTCTTGAACGAGCTGGGTCGGCGAGCTGGACTGGTGTAGCTTCGTCGTTACTCCCCAAGCTCGTCCCCGTAAGCCTCCGTGCTCTGTCCGAGCTCCTTGATCAGACGGACGACGTCTTCCGACACCTCGGCCGTTGCCGGCACAGTGAGTTTGACTCCGGCACGCTCGAAGGTGATGTCCGAAGAGTTGGAACTGCGTCGTGTGCGGTGCCAAGTAGCGAATGAGATCGCTAAGCCAGCCAGTGCGACACCGTCGTTGAGCAAAATGTTGATCGTGTCGAAGGCAGAGCCTTGAGTGTCTGGTCGTTCGTCGGCGACCTGCCAACGAACCTTGGCTCCGCGTCCGAGTCGGGCGTCTCTAGACAGCCAGTCGTGTAGCGACCTCAGTTGCAGCGCTGCGTCAGGCGACGTTCGGATAGCGATGAGCACGTGGCCCCCCCCGGCGATCAGTAGTAGCTCGCGTTCTGATTGGAATGCTGTACGTACGCTACGCGTGGATATCGTATCTGTCTGTGTTTCTTAGGCGTGTTCGACGCCTGTGGGCCGTCAGACGGTTCCGCCATTTACACGCTAGTCGTCAGCTACCCCCGAGGAGCGGCGATTATCACGTTGGTACTGGCCGGCGGCGGTTTGGACTTCGAAGAAGCAGCCGCAGCGCTCACGTCTCTGGGGCCGCACCTGACAACGTGGAGCCCCGAGCTGCTGGAGTACACGCTGCACAAGATCGAGGTCTCCAATAATCGACTGGCCTGACTGCTGCCGACCTCATGGGGACCAGCTAGCGGTTTGGAGGTTCAGTTCAGGCGTCGACGATAAGCCAGCCGTCCTCTGCGAGCTGCTCTCGATCAGCGTTGGCGCGATCGTGATGCGTCGGGCACAGCGAATGCGGCCCATCGCATGGCGGTGGTGAGGTGTAGACCTAGAGGGTCGGTCGGCACCGCAAGAGCCGGGGCTTATACCATCCTCACCCCTCCCGGCCAGCCTCGCCGGTCGCGGCTCACCAGTGTCCACTCTCAGGGCCTGCAGACACACCGGCCCGGCACTGCCTGCCCTGGAGACACGAGCACTCTGATCGGGGGACCTATCGGGAGGACCGAATGACTCTGTGAACGCTGCCTATTCCTCGCTACTCTGGATAAGGTGACGTTAACTGTGGGGGAAGACGCACACGAGGCCGGCAGGAAGGGCATCAAGCGTGCCAAGCGCTGGCTATACGCGTCTATGAGAGTAACGAACGTTTGGGCGAACACTGACGGCCCTGGGCAGAAGGCTAAGCTCGTTTACCGTTGGCCACACGGTGGGACGTTCTCCTTCGATATGGGTGGCCTGATGCGGGCAGACGAGTTCGAAAACCAGATCTTCTCGGCTGAAGTCAAGATGTACAAAGCTGATCACGGTCAGCTCGCGAAGTATCGAACTTTCTTGGCTCATTGCTACGTGGCCCTCGGCTCCAACCGGCTTATGTGTGATCACCTCATGTGGATCACGTGGGCGCCGTTCGGCTCGTCGATGTGGCAGGAAATCCGGACGCCGGACTTTGTGCGCGCTGCGGTCCTGGAGGAGCGACAGCGGATCTTTGGGACGGCGGATCTGGCTCAGGCCACGGCCGAGATCGACGAGGACCGGGTCAAGGCGGTATCTGAACGTATTTGGATCATCATCCTCTCCAGGAAGCAGGAGAAGCTGATCCCGCTCAACGACTGGGTAGCTGTTGTCGAGGCACATCTAGCCCGAGGCGGTAAGAAATGACGCAGCTGGCCGCGCTGCTGGACGAGGCGCTACGTGACCCTGACCCCAGGTCGGGGATCGTCCGGGCGAAACAGCTCATCCGCGGCAGACTGCTGGAAGCCGAACCCGGCGCCGAAATCCGCGAGACCGACTATTTCGATCACTCATTCGCCCCCGATCTGCTCATGCTTCCCCGTGGTGCGAAACCGGGAACCGAGCGCTGGGTCTTCTTGCGTACGACGAGTGATCCAGAGGAACTGGCGGATGACCTCGAGGTCGTACCCAAGGGCGGCACGCTGTTCGTCAGTCTCGACAAGTTCCAGGTCGCGGAACACGGCTCGCAGTCGCTCGTGGCGCTCGACCGGGTGTCGGCCGATCAGGGCACGCTGGTTATTGACTCTCCCGCGTTGGAGCGGGTCAGCGATGCCGAGGTTCAGGCGACAAGTACCGCCCTGATGTCGCAGGCCTTGATCGCGTCCGGTCGGGGTGCACTTGGCGGGGACGAGGCGCAGCAGGAGCTGTCAGCCTTCGGCGGTGGCGTGTCAGGAGCGATGGTCGGGGATTCAGAGCGAACACGCCGGGCGGTGGAAAGCGTCACCCGCTGGCTCCCCGGCACGGAGGCCAGCCGCGTCACATCCTTCCTGGGTGCGCTCTGGGAAGGTGGCGGACGTTCTCTTACAGAGTTCCCCGGTCGGCTGGGTACCGAAGGTCTAACGTCTGCAGGCCTGGCGATCCTGCTACAAGGACCGGATCTTCCCAACGACCCGTTCTGGGTGCGCATCGCGACTCGAGTCTCGCTGGCCGAAATCGTCGAAGCTGTCGAGGGCTCATCCGACAATCTTCAGCGGCTGACAAAGGGAGGCGTCGACCGTATCAAGGCGCACGTGTGCCTCGTGGTGCGAGACGGACGAATCCGAGTGGAGACCGATGAGTGGCGGTGGGTCGTCGAGGAGGGTTGCCTTGGGCTAAGGGGGCCGGGCTTCACTGCCTATCTCGCGGCAAAGCGGGAGCACCTGCCTGAGCAGGAGGCGCTCCGAGGCCCCGTGGATCTGGCCGAGCTGCGAACACGGGCCACGCGGTTCGGAATCGCAGTTCGGGAGATCCGCTTGAGAACCCCGTACCGTACGGTCGGCTACGACTCTCCGAGCGGAGAGGACATCGTCGGCGATCGCGAGCTGGATGAAATCGGCTCAGCATTGGGCGAACACAGTGTGGCCCACGTCGAGGCCGCGCTTGCCAGCGATCAGCGCTTGGCCGTCGACTATGTCAACGGCACCGGGGGCATGGTTGGCCCGCGGGCTCAGGTGCCAATTAGGAAGCTTCTGGGTACGACGGTCCACTTGCTCGAATCGCTCTCAGGCGCGGAAGCCGAAGGCTTCCAGGCGTTGCTCGAACCACCCCCGCCGCTCACTCCGCGCGGCCATGGTTGGGAGCAGCCGTCCCTCTTTGAGGAATAGTGAGCCTTCGCCAAAATGAATAGGCTGGTCAGCCCGCTGGTGTGGTAGGGCTCATGGATGCTCGTGCTGGTCCGGCGTGTTGGTCTGGGGCCTTGATCGTCGGTCACCGGTCGATTTCGAGGTTGGTCAGGACGAGTAGGGCGCGGAGCAGGTTGGTGGCGCGGGCGGGGTCGGTGCGGAGCTTGGTGAGGACGCGCCAGGCTTTCAGGTGGGCGAAGCCGTGCTCGACGAGGGCGCGGGCTGCGGAGATCACTGTGTTGGCGGTCTTCTGGCCGGTCGTGAGCTTGCGTTTCTTGGTGGCCCGGTATCCGGTGATGACCACCGGGTCCTCGGCGGTGTCGGCAAGGCCGAGGAAGCCGAGGTCGGCCAAGGCGCCGAGGCCAGTGGCTTTGAGGTGTTCGACGATGTGGTCGTGACGGGCGGCGGTGATGTCGTGCGTTCGGCCGGGTCGGGCTGCGGAGATCCAGATCAGCCGTCCGTTTTCGTCGGTGAGGGCGAGGACGTGCAGGCCGTGGCGTTTGTGCTTGCCGGAATAGTTGGGCCGGTTGGCCGCGCCGGTGCGGCGGTGGGTGGGGATGAGGGTGCCGTCGATCAGGATGACCTGGCCGCCTCGTCGGGCGATCTTGGCAAGGGCGCGGTCCAGGCGCGGGGCCTTGGCTGCGAGCAGGTCGATCACCTCACGAGTCCAGCGGCGGATGGTGGTGGCCGAGATGTCGTTGCCGCCGGCTAGGTCCGCGGCGCGTTGGTCGTGGCGCAGCACCGCGAGCACCAGAACCGCGATCCGTCCCGCCGGTAGGGACCGCCAGCGGGACCGGATCGCTTTCAGGTGTCTGCGCAGCAGGTCGGCGATGTAGGTGACGGTGGTCGTGGACAGCGGCAGGCGGCACTGGTAGACCATGGAGACGGCGTCCCCGGTCTGTTCGTTCTTGTTCTTCACACCAACTCGATGGGCACCCGGGGCGCCCCTTACCCGCGGCTCCGATCGCCGTCCCGCTTTGGGGTGAAATCAGCACCCGCATAATCCCCAGTATGCGGGACCCCGCCCCAGGGCCTGAGCCGTCGCCCGACACCCCGGACGCCGCTGCCCGCAAGCCGGCAGCCATCGTTCCCACACAGGCCAACGACGGTTTCAGGATCGGTGGTTGATCCCGCAGCGGTAAGGGGTGCCCGGCTGCTCTCAGAACGCGATAGCGAACCGGCCGTCACCGAGCTTGCGCAGCCAGCCCCGGTCAGCGAGCTTGTACATCTTCGCGCGCAGCGGCTCTAGCTTGCCCCGCACCTCGACCGGCAGACCCAGCACCGAGCCGACCTCCTTGACCGCGACCGGCCCGGCCGCATCGGCCACGATCGCCATGATGCGTTGATAGTCATCCGGAAGCGACTCGGGGCCGATGCCGGCGACACGGGTGGGGATCAGCAGCACCGACCGCCCGCCCACCTGCGCCTCCGGCGCCGGCGCGAGCGACAGATATTCCCCGAAGCCCTGCTCGCTGATCCGCTGCACGACCCGTTCGGCCACCACCAACTCATCCCGCTCACCACGCACCTCGGCCAGCTGCTTGACCAGCTGCTCCTCCAACAGGTCCAACTCGGCGCGACGAGCGGCGATCCGCTCCAGCATCACAGCATCCGACATGACCACGAGCGTAGGAATCGTGGCGAAGGCCGCGGGCCGGAACCGTCACGAACCACTCTGACGGACGATCTACAGCTGAGACACCCGCCCGCCACCAGCGCGGTCACCCACGAACCCTGACACACCAGACACTTGACCAGCCATTTCAGGATGGTGGATCTTCATTGATTGCCAGCACCCGATCAAGCCGCTCAACTGCCCCTTCCAGATGCCAAAGGTCGAACTCGCACCAGGCCTGCTCGACCAGAAGCGTCG